>Ga0209211_10010199_pt1 | contig 12304 bp, 20 predicted proteins | sample RifGroA2_FD_183992 | JGI IMG/M metagenome (GOLD analysis project Ga0209211, IMG submission 183992) | Groundwater microbial communities from Rifle, Colorado, USA - Groundwater A2 (SPAdes) (version 2) | ecosystem: Environmental > Aquatic > Deep subsurface > Groundwater | place: Rifle, Colorado... | reverse complement strand
GGTGGTGATTCCCGCGCTGTATGCCTTGTTCAAGGCGCGCGAAATTAAACATTCATCTTCTGGGAAAAGAGACGGGCTGGTACATACACCATGAGCGCATGACTCCTTATCATGCACAACACGAATAAGGAATGGCAAAAATGAAACGGTATCAAACAGGAAAAGTAATGTTGGCGGTGATGGACACTGCCACTATTTTTTCCTGTCGGTACCGCCGGTCATTTACAGCTGGGCGCTGCTCATTCAGGAGAAGCGCAGGAAGGTGCAAACCGATTATCCGGTATCAGGTAAAAATGGTATTTGCGTCAGCGCTGATCAATGACGTTTTAAGGGATCGATCATGGCGCAAGCCGTAACAAATTCTGACTGCAAACGGGAGGCAGTCAAAATGTGTTGGAAATGCCCGGAAAGGCAACGAATGGAGAGCACAATGAAAAAACGAATTGGAATCATCGCCCTGTTGCTGGCTAGTGTGGCGCCACTGCCCCTGTTCGCCGAACCGATGGCAGGTATGGAGGCGCAGGAGGAAGCTGAACAGGCCAGCCATCAAGGCGTCGGCAAGGTGGTGTCCGTGGATCGTGCAAAATTGCGCATCAAGCTGGCGCACGAGCCGATCAAATCGCTCGGCTGGTCGGCTATGTTGATGGATTTCAGCGTAGCGAACGCCTCGCTGCTGGATGGCATCAAGGCGGGTGACGCAGTGCGATTTGAACTGGGGAAAGCCAAACCGGAGGATTGGGTATGGCTGATCGTCAAGATCGAGCGCAGGTAATCAACGATTAAACGGTCGGGACATGTTCGCGCCAGGAGCAAGGGTGGACAAACGCTACCAGACTCGACTGTAAGGCCGATTGAAGCACGCTTAGTCAGGAGATAAAGACATGATGAACAACTGGGCTGGAGGTTGGATGATGGGCGGCATGTGGCCGTTATCGATTCTGTTCTGGATATTGGTCGTCGCCGGCGTGGTGCTGATCGTCCGAGGGCTGACGGCGCGTGATGGGCAGGAAAGAACTTTGCCCGCAGAATCCCCTCTCGACATCTTGAAAACGCGCTATGCGAAAGGCGAAATCGACAAGGAAACTTTCGAGACGATGAAACGGGATATCGCGGCCATAGACGATGAAAGATAACCGCAATCCCGTCATCGGAATCGCGCTGTTGATTATCGGCGTCATCGGGTTATCCGCCTTGTCCGGGATGCGCCTATCCACGGGTGGCATGATGGACCGCGCCGGTATGAAGGAGATGATGAGGAACATGATGGGTACCCAATTGCCGCCGGGGCTTGATCCTGAGCACCTACCCGATCCGCGATCAGGCGGCGCGCAACTGCTTGCCAGATATTGTATCCAGTGCCATGAGTTGCCCGGTCCAGGCCTGCACACGGCGGACGAGTGGTCGTCCGTAGTCGACCGCATGAGCCGGCGCATGCGGATGATGGGCGGCATGATGCACGACATTGAGGCACCGAATGACGGCGAACTCCGCACGCTGGTGGCCTATCTGCAACAGCACGCCCAAGTGCCCATCGACAGAGCTCGGTACACGGATTTGAGCGCGCCAAACGGGAAATTGTTCGAAGCGATATGTTCACAATGTCACGTCCTGCCAGATCCCAGGCAACATACGGCCAATGAATGGCTGGGGGTGGTCGGGCGCATGACGCAAAATATGAAGACGATGGGCAAGCCGCTGCCCGATCAGGCAACGCTCGAAACTGTTATCGAGTTCTTGCAAATACATGCGAAGTAATGGGCTGGGTGCGGGAATTATGATGAGATCTATTCCATGGCGGACACGCTATGCCGCCGCATCGAAGAAGAATTGCGCTGGCCATGCGCCATACCCGATTATCTCGAACGTGAGACTTTGGGCGGAACATCTGATTAGCCGTGAATATTTGAGGAGAATGCATGACAGTTTCAGAACTCGCCAGACTTGCCGGGGTAACTGCGGACACCGTGCGTCACTACACACGCAGTGGCTTGCTTGCCCCGATACGCGATGAAAGCAATGGCTATAACTGTTACAGCAGCGGTGATCTTGCACGCTTGTTGTTTATCCGCAAGGCGCGTCTGCTGGGATTCAGTTTGGGAGACATCCGCGATATTTTGAAAGAGAGCAGCCATGGTCACTCTCCCTGCCCGCAGGTGCGCAAGCTCATGGAGCAGCGCCTCCAGGAGACCCGTCTCGGGCTGCAAAATTTGGAGAAATTGCAGGCGCGCATGGAGCATGCGGCAGCACTATGGGCGAACATGCCCGACGGCATGGCGGATGGGGAAGCCATGTGCCAGCTTATCGAAGCGATCGCAATAGAAGATTGACCTGTGTGTCGCACATAGCTTTTATAGTGGGCACTGTAACAATAGTACAAGGGGAAAAATAATAGTGACACACCTTCAGTTAACCAGACGGTAACGATACAAGGAGATAAACCATGAGCACTAATACCAAGAGCAGCAAAGCCAAAGCAGAAACCAAGCTGTCCGAAGAGCAGCGGCGGCAATATATTGAGGTTGCGGCTTATTACATTGCCGAGAGCGACGGATTTTTTAAGGACGGTTGTGATTTGGAAAATTGGTTGGCCGCAGAAGCAGAAGTCGATCAGTTTCTGGCCGGGGGCAAGCTCTAGCAATTAAGCATTGGCAGGTCGGGTTGGCGGCCGCCAACCCGACCAACCAGATCAGAGCGTCCCCAATCAGTCGAGTAAGGAGTTCAGTGAAATGTCAACCTCTTCGGAAATAGCTTTGTCGCCTGCAATGACCGGCATCGAGTCGGCTAAACATATCCTGCATCGCCTGTTCCGGGATTTCGACGGATGTTTCCGAGTCTGCCTGTGGGACGGCACCGAAGTGCACTTGGGCCGCGACCACCCGGCGTTTTCACTGACCTTCCGCTCCGCAAAAGCTTTTCAGGAACTCGTCTTGTCGCGTGACCCGTTATGTCTTGCGGAATCTTATTTTCAGGGACTCATCAACATTGACGGTGACCTCTACAGTGCACTCAAACTGCGCCACCACCTGACTTCGTTGCAACTGTCCCTGATAGAGAAGGCGGCGCTTGTGACTAAAGCATTGAGGATCAAGCCGGACAAAATTGCATCAACTGGCAGCGACACCCCAAAGTGGGCAAAAACCTTTGGACAAAAGCTGGGGATCAGCTCCAGCAAAAAGCTCAACCGCGATGCCATCTCTTTCCATTATGACGTTTCCAACAACTTCTACGCGCTGTGGCTGGACGAACAGATGGCCTATTCCTGCGCATATTACGAGGATGCCAGTCAGAGCCTGGAGCAAGCGCAATGCAACAAACTCGATCACATTTGCCGCAAACTCAGGCTCAAATCCGGCGAGCGGCTGCTCGACATCGGCTGCGGCTGGGCTGCGGAACATTACGGCGTGAATGCACACGGCATCACGTTAAGCCAGAACCAGTTTGACCATGCTCAACATATGATCAAACAGCGCGGGCTGGAACAAAAAGTTTCCGTCGGGCTGCTCGATTACCGCGATCTTCAAGGTGAAGCCAAGTATGACAAGCTGGTGAGCGTCGGCATGTTCGAGCACGTCGGCTTGAAGAATTTACCGTCCTATTTTGAAATTGCCCACCGCTTGCTCAAACCCGGCGGGCTGTTTTTGAACCACGGCATCACCAGCGATGAAGGCGGCTGGAAAAAAAGCGTCGCGACCGAATTCATCAATCGCTACGTGTTCCCCGACGGTCAAATGGAAACTGTCAGCACGGTGCAGCAGATCATAGAGGATGCGGATTTCGAGATTCACGATGTCGAAGGTCTCAGGCAGCATTACGCGCTGACGTTACGCGAGTGGGTAAGGCGCCTCGAACTGCGCCGTGAGGAAGCGCTGAAATACGTGCCGGAAGCCGTCTACCGCATCTGGCGGCTGTATATGGCGGCCTGCGCGTTGCAATTCGAAGATGGCATCGCCGGGGTATATCAGATTCTGGTTTCCAGGCGCGCACCTCTTTCCAACCCGGTTCCGCTCACGCGGCGCGATCTTTATCAGAAGCCATGTTGATCAGCATGCAAAACTTACCAAAGGCTGGAGTGTTGCCATGAAACGCGCGCCGGGTCGATCCCGCCCGGCATGAAAGGAATTAGGCACGATGTGTTTTTCAGCGACAGCAAGTTTTATAGCCGGAGTTTCATTGTCTGCACTCGGTGTGGCGACAGTGAAAAAGGCGGAACGAAAGGCAGATATTCCGTTTGCGATGATCCCGCTTTTGTTCGGGGTTCAGCAAATCATCGAGGGTATGCTATGGCTGTCATTCCGGTTCGACGCCCCGTTGCTCAATGTGACCATGACGTACATGTTCACGCTGTTCTCGCACGTGCTGTGGCCAATGTTTGTGCCACTTTCCATCGGCTTGGTGGAAACCGTAGCCTGGCGCAAAAAGGTGATAGCGGCATTCCAGCTCATCGGAATTGCGGTCGGCTTGTACCTGCTTTACTTGGTCGTCAAATTTCCTGTCACTTCCAAAATTAATGGGCACATTGTGTATGTTTCACCGCATTTTTATAAGGTTCCCATGATGGCGCTCTACCTTGCGGCAACCTGTGTCGGCTGCTTCTTTTCGAGCCACAAGCTGATCAATATCTTCGGCGTTCTGGCATTGTTGCTTTTTATGGTGGCTTACTGGTTCTACACCGTCGCCTTTTTTTCCGTGTGGTGCTTTTTTGCCGCGATACTGAGCGTTGTCATTTATCTGCACTTCAAATTGGGAAAAGCGCGCGCGCCATACTTGATGCATCACCGCGCGTGATTCATTCCGGTGCGGAGTCCGGTTATCTTGTTTTTGATTTTAACGAGGAGGTGAACCATGCATTACGGTGAGTGGGGATTCTGGGGGATGCACGTTTTCTGGTGGCTGTTCTGGATCGCGGTGGTCGTGGTGTTGTTTTTACCGCTCACACCGGTTTCGCGCGGACGACGGCGCGAGACACCGCTCGAGGTATTGCAGCGGCGTTATGCCGCGGGTGAGATTTCGACAGAGGAGTACGAGGAGCGCAAGACCAAACTGATCGGGTAGTGAGCGCATTTATCGAAGCAAACGTGCATGAGGAGATGGATATGGACTGGTTAGCGCAAAACTGGGTGTGGGTGCTGGTGTTCGCGGCGTTCATCGGGATGCATCTGTTCGGCCACGGTGGTCACGGCAGACATAGCGGGCACGGTGGCTGTGGTGGCGGTGAAGATCAACGACCCGCAGGCGGAGAGCAACCGGGCAAAGACAGGCCGCAAGGCCATCAACACTGAGGAGGAACAATCATGCTGAATATCAAACTCGTTTCCTGGGCATTGGGGTTGTGGGGCGCGGTCACGTTTGTCGTATGCGTGATCTACGGTCTGGCCACGCCGCAGACGCTGCACATGCATGAACTTCTTGAGCAGGTGCTGCCGGCGTTCAAGTGGCTTACCTGGTGGGGATTCCTGCTGGGGCTGGTCGAGAGTTTTCTGTATGGCGTATATGCCGGGCTGGTGTATGTACCGATTTACAACTTTCTCAAGCGGCGCTGGGATAACGGCCAGCCATAGCCGCATGGGCCCTGGAGGTGTTCATGGGGCTGGCGCAGCGCGGCTGGTCGTTGGCGATGCAGCGCACGGTGCGTAAGGACTTGGCGTCATCCGTCTTGCCATGAGCGAGAAGATGGTGCTGGAACGAGCCGGGGAGCAAGGCAGGGTAATGTGTGACTCGGCTGGGGCGTGACTTTGAAAAGGTGTGCCACAGAATCGTCCGTGGTGTGAAATGCCGACAATCGAAAAGGAGATTTTCATGGATACCGATAAAACTTTGACCGACGCAGAAAAGCGGACACGCGTGTTTTTTGTCAGCACCGCCTTCGTGCTGTTGTCCCTTATTATCATCGCGCTGGTCTATCTCGCCACCGGCACCACCACGGCGGCGACAGCGACGCTGTCTTTCGCCGGCGGGGTGTCCAACATCTTTTTGCCGTGCACCTTGCCGCTCGCTTTCGTCATCGTGCCGATGAGCATGGGCCAGGGTTACCGCAAGGGTCTGACGATGGCCGTGCTGTTTGGTCTGGGATTGACCATCACCCTGGGATTCTATGGGGTCGCCTCGGCCGTTCTCGGCGAGTATCTGGGGTTGGACCAGGCCACCCGCATCATGTATGTGGTCGCGGGCATCGCGGCATTGCTATTCGGTCTTTCCGAACTCAAGTTGATTTCCTTATCTCTCCCTGCCTACACGCGGACGCCGAAGTTCATCGAGGAGCGCTCGGATTACTTGAAGGTGTTTTTCCTGGGGCTGTTTCTGGGCAACGCCGGCGTGGGCTGCCCCAACCCCATCACCTATGTGCTGCTGGTTTATGTCGCCAGCACCGGCAGTATGTGGGACGGTTTCTGGCTCATGGGAATAAACGGGATCGGCCGCGCCTTGCCGCTGGTCTTTTTGTCCGTGCTGGGAATTCTGGGCGTGAATGCCCTGCCGGGTTTGCTCAAAAGAAAGATCACCGTCGACAAGATCGTCGGCTGGTCGTTGGTGGCGATCGCCTCTTTTATCACCTTCAACGGCTTCTTCAGCCATTACTGGTACGAAGCCTCTTTCTTTCATGAGGGTTTGAATATGCTTGCCGAAAGGATAGGCGGAGAACGGCTCGCCGAGGCGGCCATCGAAATGAAGGAAGAAGAGATACCTCCTTTGATTAAATGGGCGCCGTGGGCGAATCTGGCGCTCATGCTGGGGACGCTGTTCTGGTTCTGGTGGAAGAATGGCAAGCAACTCACCAAAGAGGTGGTCGTGGTGTTGATTATTTTCACCCTATGGGGACTCAGCGTCATGCCATTTGGCGTCAAGGCCATGTAATCAATTGTAAAGATTGAGGGAGAGCCGGGCTATCGAAAGTCTGGGTCACAAACCAAAGGAGGCATCAATGTTACGTATTTCATTCAGATCCCTGTTGTCTTTTGCCATCGCCACGGCCATGAGCGGTCTGGCCTGGGCGCACTCGGAATCGGAGCTTGCCAAACTCATCCCGCCGCACGGCGGCCTGCTCGCCGCCGCGGGTGGTTACCACGTGGAGCTGGTGCTGAAGCCGGACCGGGTGCAGGTCTTTGTGGCCGATCACCTCGACAAACCTGTCAATATCCAGGGAGTCACCGGCACGGCCAATCTGCGGGTGAAGGGCAAAAAAGCCCGGCAGGTGCCATTGCAGGTGGTGGACGACCGCCTGGAAGGCGCTGCGGCCATCCCCGCCGACGCCCCGATCACGGTGATGATTCTGCTCAAAATCGGCGGCACCGAACAAATGGTCCCTTATGCATGGCCTGCCGGCGGACCGAAACCCATGCCGGCGGGACGGTGAGCCATTGAGGCGAGGTGAGGGCGCATGAAGATCGAACTGGAGAGGAAGAGCCTCGTGGTCGGGATGTTGTTCGTGTTCCTGGCGGGGGTTTTTTTCGGCTATTTGGCGGCAACTTTTTAGGAGGAACGATATGACGATCATACGGAAGGTATTTCGGGTGGATGGCATGCATTGTGGTTCGTGCGCCGTTTCCACCGGCATGATCCTCAAGAACCTGAAAGGCGTGAAGTCGGCGCGCGCGGACTATGACTCATGCAGCGCGGAGGTCGAGTACGACGATGCCGAGGTTGGCCTGGCGCAGATGAATCAGGCGCTGGAAGGGCTGGGTTACCGGCTGGAGGAGAGGACATGATCGACGTACTCTTTATCACTGTTCCAAATTGTGCCCAATGCGCCAAGGCTAGGCACGTGATCGAAAAAGTGCAGCCGGACTTCCCGGACATGAAGGTGGAGTATCTCGATGTCACCGTGCATCCGGAGATATTGCAGCAATACCGCGTGCTGTCGGCGCCGGGCATCGTGATCAACGGCAAGCTGGAGTACACCGGCGGGTTCGAGGAGACCGCCTTTCGCGAGCGCCTTAAAAAATTGTCCGTCGGATGATGCCGCAGGCAGGAGCGGAGCTTGTGCCGGTTCCGGATCGGTTGCCCCCGGAGCCGGCAGTACCAAAAAGCGTGGCAACCACACTATCGTGATAAGGAGATAAGAAATGGCAACTGATCCAGTATGCAAGATGAACGTGGAACCGGGGAAGGCAGCAGCCAAGGCGGAACATGCCGGACAGGTGTATTACTTCTGCTCCGAAACCTGCCACAGGAAATTTGTCGCCGAGCCGGAGAAGTACGCAAGCGGTGCAGCACCGGCCGACCACTCATGCTGCTGTGGGCATAAGTAACTACAGGGATGGAGCAGCCAATGAGCGACGTAATGCAGACTGATCTTATCCAGATCGGCGGCGCGGGGCCTGCGGGGCTCGCGGCCGCCATCACCCTCGCGAGGGCCGGCCGCCGCGTGTTGGTTCACGAGACGCAGAGTGAGGTGGGATACCGTTTCGACGGCGACTTCCAGGGGCTGGAGAATTGGAGCGCGCAGCAGGACGTGCTCGATCAATTGCGGGCGCTGGGCATTACCACGGAGTTCGCCATGTTGCCCTGCAGTCGCGGTTACGCTTTCGACGCCTGGGGCGAGCGTTACGAGTTGGCGGGCAGCAAGACACTTTTTTACCTGGTGGAACGCGGGCCGGGTGCGGGGACGCTGGATACCGCGCTGCTGGAGCAGGCACGCGGGCTGGGGGTCGAGGTGCGTTTCAACAGCCGTCTCGACCATCTGGAAGGCCCCGGGATTCTTGCCGTCGGCCCCAAGGCGGCGGATGCCATAGCCGTCGGCTACCACTTCGAGACCGCCATGCGGGACGGCTTTTGGGTGATTTACGACGATGAGCTTGCGCCGCAGGGCTATGCCTACCTTCTGGTCATGAACGGGCGCGGCACAGTCAAGAGCTGCATGTTCTCGGGCTTCAAGCAGGAACAAATGTATGTCGAGCGCACCGTGGCCGCTTTCCAACGGCTGGTAGGACTGGAGATGGTGAATCCGCGCCCCCACGGCGGCGCGGGCAACTTCCGCATCCCGGCGCGCGCCGTTACCGGCGAGCATCCGGTGGCGGGAGAGGAAGCGGGTTTCCAGGATTTTCTATGGGGCTTCGGCATGCGTTACGCCATCGTCTCCGGGGTGCTGGCGGCGCGCAGCCTGCTGGAAGGCAAGGACTATGACCTGCTTTGGCGGCGGGAGCTGGAACCGCAGATGTGGAATTCCATGGTCAACCGGGTGATCTTCGGCCTGCTGGGTAACCGCGGTTACCGCTGGGTACTGCGGAGAAACCAGACGCAACATTGGGATGCGCATCGCGCCCTCCACGCGATCTACCAGCCGTGGCCGATCAAGCGTTTGCTCCTGCCCTGGGCGCGTCGCCGTTACAACTCCCGGCGCCGGGATGAGAGTTGCGACCACGTCAATTGCACCTGCGTGTGGTGCCGGCACGGCGGTCATCGCATTGCTATGACTGACAAGGCCTGCGGTAGCTGACGCAGGGTGAAATGGAGAAGCGAATGGGCAAACTTGTAGAAGGCATGGTGGCAGGCAAGCGGCGCTGGGCCGAGCGGCTATATTCGCTACAGATTGCCGCCGAAGTGGCGCCGTTCCAGGCCGGCCAGTTCACCAAGCTCGCGCTCGATATCAATGAGGAAGTGGTTGGACGCGCTTATTCCTTCATCAACGCGCCCGGCGAAACACCATTGGAATTCTATTTCATCGAGGTGCCGGGTGGATTGCTCACCCAACGCCTGGCGGCGCTCGAAGTGGGCGACGCAGTCTGGGTTGCACCGCAGGCCGCCGGATTCCTGACCCTTGCCGAAGTGCCCGATGCAAAGCACCTGTGGTTGCTCTCGACCCATACCGGTATCGCGCCGTTCCTTTCCATCCTCAAAACCGATGCGCCGTGGCAGCGCTTCGAGCACATCGTGCTGGCGCACGCGGTGCGCCATGCCGAGGAACTTACCTACGGCGAAACCATCCGCGACTTCGCGCAACGACATGGAGAACAGTTCCGTTTCGTGCCTTTCGTCAGCCGCGAGGAAACGGATTTCGCATTGCGGGCGCGCATCCCGGAAGCCATTGCCGATGGCCGGCTTGAAGCCAGGGCCGGTGCTGTACTTGCGCCGCAAAATTCGCAAGTGATGCTGTGCGGCAACCCGGGCATGGTGCACGATACGACCGAAGCGTTGCTCGCGCGCGGCCTGAAGAAAAACCGGCGGCGCGATCCTGGCCACATTACTGTGGAAAGTTATTGATAAGCATGAGGAAGGCATACGTGAAAGATACCGTATGAGCACGCTCACGATCGCGAACCGGGAGTCCATCACGAGCCTGGCCTTGCCACTCGCGGCGGTGTTCGTAGTCTCGTTGGGCTACGGGGTAGTGTTGCCGGTATTGCCGTTCATGCTGGAGCGCGCGCTCGGCGAGGCGGCGCGCGCCGCAGTTGCTTGGCATACCGGCCTGCTGACGGGTGTGTACATGCTGGCGCTATTCCTGTTTGCGCCGTTATGGGGGCGCATCTCGGATCGTGCCGGCCGCCGCACGGTAATCTTGCTCGGGCTTGCCGGTTTCAGCGGCGCGATGTTGTGGTTCGCGGTGGCGCGCGGTCTCGTGTTTGTCTACGGCGCCCGTGTGCTTGCCGGCGTATTCGCGGCGGCGGTGCTGCCGGTGATATTCGCTTGGGTGAGCGACGTGAGCATGCCGCGTACGCGGGCGCAGGCGTTCGCGTGGCTGAGCGCGGCGAGCGCGCTCGGTTTCCTGTTCGGCCCGGCGCTGAGCGGCTGGCTTGCGTCTGCCGAGATTGCCGGTCAAGATGCCGCCCCGGCGTTGCCGTTCTATGCGGCAGCGCTGCTGAGTGGCGCAGTGTGGCTTGCGGCCTACCGGTTCTTTCCGGAGAGCATCTCGCGGTGTGCTGGAAACGAATCGGAATCCAGGGCGCCGTCCCTGCTATGGCTGCTGGCATTGTCGCTGCTGGTGATGCTTGGCCTGGGAGGCTACGAGGTGAGCCTGGCGTTGCAGGGCCAGCAGGTACTGAACTTGCAGCCGCGCGAGATCGGCTGGATGTTCGCCGAGTGCAGCCTGGTTATGATCCTGGTGCAGGTCTTCGCGTTCGCACCACTGCTTCAGCGCGTCGGCAGCGGCCTGCTGGCGCCGGCATTCCTCGCGATGGCTGTCGGTATCGCGCTGCTGCCGTACGCCGCGAGTTATCCGGCCATGCTGATCGGCGTGGGACTGGTCGCAGCCGCCGCCGGTATGCTGATCCCGGCGCTCGTCTATCTGGTATCGCTGGCCGCCGGTTCCGCGCCGGGTGCGGCCATCGGCCAGCAGACTGCCGCCGCGAACCTCGGCCAGGCCGTGGGATCGGCCGCCGCCGGCTGGCTGTTCGCCGTGCATATCGAAATGCCGTTCTGGGTGATCGCCGGTCTGCTCGCGCTCGGCGCAGTTGCCGCGCTGCATGTCTCGAACACCCTAAAGAGTATCGGCAATACCGGATTCGAGTTGAAATCGGAGAAGATGGAGTGAATGCGGAAACAGACATTTTGGAGCGGGCAGATGCGGCCTTCGCCGAGGCGTTGGCCGAGGCTCTGGATATCCGTGAGCATGAAACCGGCGACCACTCCAAACGGGTGGCCTGTCATACCCTGGTGCTGGCGCGCCGCTTTACCGCAAATACCGATCAACTGCGCCAGATTTACTGGGGCGCTTTGCTCCACGATATCGGCAAGATCGGAATAGCGGATGCAATTTTGTTGAAGCCGGGAGCGCTCAATGAAGGTGAATGGCTGGAAATGAGGACGCATCCCGAAAAGGGGCACCGCATCGTGGCGCAAATTCCGGGTATGGAAGAAGCCGCAGAAATCGTGCTCAGCCACGAAGAACGCTTCGATGGAACCGGTTATCCGCGCGGGCTCAAGGGCGAACAAATTTCTCTGGGAGCGCGGCTCTTTGCCGTAATCGACACGCTGGACGCGATGACTTCCGATCGTTCTTATCGCAAGGCGCTGTCGTTCGATCAGGCCCGTGCGGAAATCGTTAAAATGAGCGGCACGCAGTTTGATCCGGTGGCCGTGCAGGCATTTTTGGCCGAAGAGGTTACACTACGCGAAATGGTGGCAGCGAAATGCATGCAGTTGCATGATGTCAATCTTTCCGGAGAAACGGTACTTCCGATTAACACGCTTGAAAGGAATGGGCCATGAACACTGCTACAGACCCGGTATGCGGCATGAAGGTCGACGGCGGGTCGCAATATAGTGCGGAACATGCGGGTGAGCACTATTATTTCTGCTCGCAACGCTGCCTGGAAAAATTTCAGGCAAATCCCGCCGAATACCTCAAACCGGCTGCGGCAGCAGCAGATCAGCC
>Ga0209211_10010198_pt1 | contig 12305 bp, 12 predicted proteins | sample RifGroA2_FD_183992 | JGI IMG/M metagenome (GOLD analysis project Ga0209211, IMG submission 183992) | Groundwater microbial communities from Rifle, Colorado, USA - Groundwater A2 (SPAdes) (version 2) | ecosystem: Environmental > Aquatic > Deep subsurface > Groundwater | place: Rifle, Colorado... | reverse complement strand
TGCACGCACATCAAACACATGGACCTTGCAGCCATGGCGGCGCAAGGAGCCCGCCATGCCGCTGCCCATGGCACCGAGGCCAATTAATCCGACATTAGTTTCCATTGATTTACTCCTGTTCCTTCCAATGAATCAAGACGATGCGGGCAAGCCATGCACCAGCGTGCTCGCCAACTCATCCCCTGTTTGTTGCCAAAAGACCGGGTCGGCTTGCTCAATACGCACAATGGCGTTGTCCATGTGCGCGCCCGCAGCCTTGCGCGCGGCTTCAGTGTCTCCGGCCTTGATGGCCTGGTAAATGACGGCATGTTCATCGCGCACCTGACGGACAAAATCGTCACGTCGGGCTTCATTGGCTCGGGTCACCCGGGTAGCACCCTGCAAGAACTGACCCAGGTATTGCAGGGTGCCCAGCAAAAACGGATTGCGCGCCGCCTCGGCAATGGCCAGGTGGAATTGCACGTCCTCAAGGACGCCGTCGCCCCCGGCCAGCACGGCCTGGTCCAATTCGGCAATCGACTGGTGAATGTGTTTGATGTCGGCCTTGGTGCGGCGTTGTGCGGCCAGCGCCGCCACCTCGGCTTCCAGCGCACGCCGAACTTCGACCATCTGGATCACGGCTTGCCGCGACGCCACCGATTTGGCGTCAAAGTTCAGCGGAGGAAAACCGACCTCCTTGACAAAGACACCGCTGCCCTGGCGTGACTCGACCAGGCCAAGCGACTTGAGCCTTGAGAGGGCCTCCCGCACCACGGTGCGGCTGACCGAGAACTGATCCACCAAGCTGGCTTCTGTGGGCAGTTTGTCACCAGCGACCAGGCGCCCCGCCCGAATCCTGGCCGCCATCACATCAGCCACCTGGTCCGACAGATAGGCACCGGGAATCGCGGGTTTGAAGGGCGCTGGCATGGTCTGGCGTGTCAAGTGGCGTTAGCGGGCATAGGCCAGATCGCGCAGCGTGAGCGACAGCGCTGGCACGTAGGAAATAACCATCAGGCAGGCCAGCACCACCAGCACAAACGGAATCAGGTCCTTGATCATGCGATCCAGCGAAATACGTGCCACCGTGCAAGCGGCAAACAGGTTCACGCCAAACGGCGGGGTGATCATGCCGAGTGCCAGGTTCACCACCATGATCAGGCCGAAGTGCACCGGGTCAATACCAAAGTGCATCGCCACCGGCGCCAGAATCGGGGCCAGCACAATGATGGCCGCGCCAGTCTCGATGAACATGCCAATAAAAAACAAGGCGGCATTAACACCCAGCAAAAAGTAGGCCGGGGATTTAAGAACGTCCTGCAACCAGATGCCGATCGCCTCGGGTACACCCGCCCGCGTAATCAAAAATGCAAACAGTCCGGCATTGGCAATGATGAACATGATCACCGCCGACGACAACACCGATTTGCGCAAAATGGTGTACAGGTCGGGCAGCTTGATCTCGCGGTAGATCACCAAACCCACGATCAGAGCGTAGAACACCGCCACCGCAGAGGCCTCGGTCGGGGTGAAGACACCGCCATAGATACCCCCCAGAATAATCACCGGCATCAGCAGCGCCCAGCCGGCTTTCCAGGTGGCCTTGCCCACCGACAGGCGGCCATCACCATCACACTTGCCCCAGCCCTTGTACTTGCAATAGCCCCAGACAAACAGCATCAGCGCGCCGCTGATGAACAGGCCCGGACCAAAACCTGCGATGAACAGTTCGCCAATCGAGACTTCGGCACTCACACCGTACAGAATCAGCGGAATCGACGGGGGAATGACCACACCCAGCTCGGCACTGGTGGCCTGCAGCGAAGCGGCCCAGGTGTTAGGGTAGCCGTGCTTCATCAGCGCCGGGATCAAGATGGTGCCGATGGCAAAGGTGGTGGCCACCGAGGAGCCCGAGACCGAGGCAAAGATCATGCAGGTCAACACACAGGTCATGGGCAGGCCGCCCTGCACGCCACCCACAAGGCTCTTTGCAAAGTCGACCAGGCGGCGCGAAATGCCACCGGTTTCCATGATGTTGCCGGCCAAAATAAAGAAGGGAATCGCCGCCAGCGGGAACCGGTTGATGGCGTTGAACATCTCCTTGACCGAAATGAGCATATTGAGCTCGGCCACCTGGATGCCCAAAATAGCGGCCAAGCCAATCGAAACAGCCACCGACACGGTGAGTGCAAAGCACAGCACCATGGTAATTAGCATGACGGTGGTCATTGTGCGGTCTCCAGTTCAAGACGCTGGGGATCCAGCAGATTTGCAATGATGCCGATGACACTGAAAACACCACCCACCGGCATGGCCAGATAGGCCCAGAACATGGACAAGGATTCCAGCCCGGCCATGGTTTGCACCTTGCCGCGCTGAGCGTAGTCCCAACCCCACCAGATGATGATGAAGATCAGCGTGAGTGCCGCCAGGCAAACCACCCAGTCGAGAAAGCGGCGCAGGCGCGCCGGACTCCAGCGGTACAGCACATCCACACTGACCATGGCGCCCTGCCTGAACGCCATGGGCACACCCAGAAAGACCATCCAGATCAGGCTGAAACGAATCAGCACCTCAGTCCACTCGGCCGGGGTTTCCAGCACAAAACGGGTGATGATCTGGAACATGCCCAGACTCGCAGCCGCCAGCAGCATGGCACAGGCCGTGACCAGGGCAATGCGGCTGGTCCAGTGCTCCAGCCGCAAAAATTTATCTCTCATCGCGTTCTCCGCCTGACATGGAAATCAAAAAAAGCGCCCGAAAGTGGATCACAGTCGGGCGCTCAAGTTCTCAAGAGTTGATTACTTGGTGTTGCGGATCTTGTCCATATTGGCTTTGCCGAACTGCTTCTCGAACTCGGCGTACACCGGTGCCAGAGTCGCGACAAATTTGGACTTATCCAGCGTCTCCACCACGTTCATGCCCTTGCCACGCAGGTAGGTCACACCCATGGCATCGTCGGCATCAACGCGGTCACGGTTGACCTTGACAGCCGTCTTGGCCGCTTCCAGAAATACTTTCTGATCTGCCGGTGTGAGCTTGTCAAAGCTTGCCTTGTTCATCAGGAAGATGGCGGGCGAATACACGTGACCGGTGAGTGACACGTGTTTTTGCACCTGGTCGAGCTTGGCCGCCATGATCACCGACAGCGGGTTCTCCTGGCCGTCAACGGTACCCTGCTGCAACGCGGTAAACACTTCAGCCATGGCCATTGGCGTGGTCACAATGCCCAGGCCTTTGTAGGCGGCCACGTGCACCGGGTTTTCCATGGTGCGCAGCTTCAGGCCTTTCAGGTCATCAGGCGTATTGACGGGGCGCTTGTTGTTGGTCACGTTGCGCATGCCGTTTTCACCCCACGCCAGTGCCTTGAAGCCTTTGGAGTCAAACTTGGTCAGCATTTCCTGGCCAATGGGGCCATCGAGCACCCGGCGAGCGTGACCCTTGTCGCGAAACAGGAACGGAATGTCCAGAATCTTGGCTTCTGGCACAAAGTTCGGCACCGGGCCAGTGGAGGTGAAGGTCAGCTCCTGGGTACCCAATTGAACCGACTCGATGGACTCACGCTCGCTGCCCAGCGACGCGTTGTAAAAGGTTTGAATCTTGTAACGGCCTGCAGTGCCTTTTTCAACTTCTTTGGCAAAGGTATCAATCGCCACACCCTGATGCGAATTCTGGGCGATGGCAATGTTGATCTTCATGTTGGTCTGGGCGGCAGCCGTGGCCACCAGACCCACAGCGAGGGAAAGGCCAATAAACAATTTGCTCAATTTCATGCAATGTCTCCTGAATGTAAAAAAAATAAACGACCGAAAAGTTGTATGACAAATTTAATTGTCTCCCTGTTACTTACTTGATGGCATCAGTGTTTTCCCTAATGTATTCCCTGATAATTTCTTCAAAACTGCTGTCTGGCAACAGACCCAGACCGGCCGCGCGCCTGGCGTTGATACGTGCCGGCCAGGTCTTGACGATGTTGTGAATGACGGCGTCGGGTGCCCAGTCGATCAGCGCCGCCACCGCAGGCCCGGCCACCTGCGCCAGCGCAGCCGCCATCTGGGCCGGCGTGGTGGTCAGAGCCGGCAAGGTCAGGGCCGTGCGCGGCCCCCAAGCCTGCGCGCTGGCCTGCGCGGCACCGATCAGGCCGGCAATGGTGCGTGCTGGCGACGACAAGGCGACCGGGGTGTCGGCCGGAACCGGGCAGATGGCGCGAACCCCCGCCAGCGGCTCGCGCAACATGCCGCTCAAAAAACTGGACGCCGCGCCATTGGGCTTGCCGGGGCGCACACTCACGGTCATCAGACGCACACTGCGCCCCTGAATGAAAGCTTTGCGGCTGAAGTCCGCCATCAGTTGTTCACCAATGAATTTCTGGATGCCATAACTGCTTTGCGGTGTCGGCAGGGTGGTGTCCTCGATCACCGGCGGCAGCGGTACCCCGGGTGCGTCGCCAAACACCGCCAGCGAGCTGGCAAACACCACGATCGGTTTGGACTTCAGGGCGCGGCAGGCCTGCAACAGGGACAGCGTAGCGGCAAAGTTGCTGCGCATGCCAAGATCAAAATCAGCTTCACATTCACCACTGACCGCTGCCGCCAAGTGAAAGACAACGGATGTCTGAGCCGTCACGACCGGCGTTGCCGCGTCTTGGGCCTCCAGCAGGGCATTCAGGTCGCCGATCAGGGCGCTCACACGAGAGTCGGCCAACAGATCAGTTGGTGGGGGGGCGCGGTCGACCAGCGTGATACGACCGATATCAACCGGCGCAGCCCCGGCCAGCGACAGCTTGCCCTGAGCCAGCAGGGCACGCGCCAGACGCACGCCCAAAAATCCGGCGCCACCGGTAATCACGATCTGGCAGGTCCCGTCAAACGGGGAGATTTGTTTCAACATGGTGTTTGCTCCAGAATAGGTTTAGTTGCTGACATAAGTGGTTTTCACCGTGGTGAAGAACTCCTGCGCATAACGTCCCTGCTCGCGCGAGCCATAGCTGGAGCCCTTGCGGCCACCAAACGGCACGTGGTAATCAACCCCGGCGGTGGGCAGATTAACCATCACCATGCCGGCCTGGCTGTGGCGTTTGAAATGCGTGGCGTATTTCAGCGAGGTGGTGGCGATGCCGCTTGTGAGCCCATAGGGCGTGTTGTTGGCCTCTGCCAGCGCCTCCTCATAACCCTTGACGCGGATGATGCTGGCCACCGGGCCGAACACTTCCTCACAGTTGATGCGCATGGCAGCCGTGGCGTCGGTCAACAGCGCCGGCGTCATGAAAAAACCATCGGTGCCCAGCGTTAATCGCTCACCACCAGTGACCCATACGGCGCCTTCGGCTTTGCCAATCTCGACATAGGCAAGGTCTTGCTCCAACTGGGCCTTTGATGCCACCGGACCAATATCGATGCCGGCGGCCAAGGCGTCCCCAATCCTGAGGCTGGCCATACGCTGTTGCATGGCGTCGAGAAACTTGGAATAAATGCCGTCAGTGACGATCAGCCGGCTGGCCGCGGTACAGCGCTGGCCAGTCGAGAAGAAAGCGCTTTGCACGCTGAGCTCCACCGCCTGAGCCAAGTCGGCATCGTCCAGGATCACTTGCGGGTTCTTGCCGCCCATCTCGAGCTGCACTTTCTTGAGATTCAGCGCGCATTGCTGGGCAATGCGACCACCCACGCCTTGCGAGCCGGTGAAGCTGATGGCGTTGATGCCGGGGTGATTCACGAGCGGATCGCCGATGACGCTGCCGCGGCCCATCACCAGGTTAAAAACGCCCGCCGGAATGCCGCTACGGTTGATGATCTCGGCCAGCGCCCAGGCACAGCCGGGCACCAGGTCAGCCGGTTTGAGCACCACGCAGTTGCCATAGGCCAGCGCCGGGGCGGTCTTCCAGGCGGGGATGGCGATGGGGAAGTTCCAGGGCGTGATCAGGCCGACCACACCCACCGGTTCACGGGTGATCTCGACGCTGACGCCGGAGCGCACCGAGGGCAGGATTTCACCGCTCAGGCGCAGACACTCGCCAGCGAAAAATTTGAAAATATTGCCGGCGCGGGTTACCTCGCCAATGCCTTCGGGTTTGGTCTTGCCTTCTTCGCGCGCCAGCAGGGCGCCAAGTTCTTCGCGTCGGGCCAGGATTTCGGTGCCGATCTTGTCCAGCGCATCGGCTCTGGCCTGGACGTTGCCGGTGGACCAGGCAGGAAAGGCGGCCTGGGCGGCCTGGACGGCAGCGTCAAGCTGCGCGGCATCAGCCTGGGCGTAGTCACCGATCACGTCCGCCAGGTTGGACGGGTTGATGTTGGGTGCGTACTTGGCCCCTGCGACCCATTGGCCATTGATCAGGTTGTCGTGTTTTTGAATGTGCATGGTCATGTGTTCTCGTTCTTGTGGATTTACTTGCCCCAGCGCAGCACCATCGGGTTCAGGCGCTGGGCAACCTCGATCAGGCCGGTGCGCACCGCCGGGTGCATGGCAGGCCAGGGGTGGCGCGGTGCCTCGCAGGCAATGACGCCGCCCTCTTTCATCAGGGCCTTGGCACTCAGGATGCCGCCCTGACGGTTCTCGAAATTGATCAGCGGCAACCATTGCTGGTACAACGCCATGGCGTCCTCGCGCCGGCCCGCGGTGTAGGCGTCCATGATCAGGCGGATGCCATCGGGGTAGGCGCCGCCGGTCATGGCACCGGTGGCACCCGCGTCCAGATCGGGCAGCAGGGTGATCGCTTCCTCGCCGTCCCACGGGCCCTCAACAGCGTCACCGCCAAGGCGGATCAATTCCCTCAACTTGGAGGCCGCAGCCGGGGTTTCGATCTTGAAATAGGCTACCTGTGCGATCTCTTTGGCCATACGAGCCAGAAAGGCAGCGGACAAAGGCGTGCCGCTGGCAGGCGCATCCTGAACCATGATGGGAATGTCAATGGCGTCTGACACACCCGCATAGAACTCATAAATTTTCTCCTCGGACACCCGGAACGTGGCGCCATGGTAGGGCGGCATCACCATCACCATGGCGGCGCCCTGCGCCTGCGCGCGCCGACTGCGCTGAGCGCACACCTGCGTGCTGAAATGGGAGGTGGTAACGATCACCGGCACCCGAGCGGCCACGTGTTCAAGGATCGTGCGGGTCAGCACTTCGCGCTCGTCGTCTGAGAGCAAAAATTGCTCGGAAAAATTAGCCAGGATACACAGGCCGTTGGAACCGGCATCGATCATGAAATCGACACAACGCTTCTGGCTGACCAGGTCCAGCGCACCGTCCTCAAAGAAGGTTGTCGGGACGACCGGGAAAACGCCCTGGTAGCGGGCTGGGATGTTTGTTGTCATGCGGATCACCGTTTGAATGGCCGGGTCAATGTGAATGCTTGGGCACGTCGGCGCCGCGGCAGCCCACCAGAAAATCAAAATCGCAGCCTTCGTCGGCTTGTAACACCCGGTCGATGTAGAGCTGCTGGTAGCCGCTCTTGGGCGCCACCGGCGCGCTCGTCTGCTGCGCTTGCCGCGCCGCCAATCGCAGGGCGATCTCGGTATCACTCACTTCGAGTTCCAGCTTGCCAGCAAAACTGTCCAGCGCAATCCAGTCGCCGTCCTGCACAATAGCCAGGGGCCCACCAGCGGCCGCTTCTGGCGCCACATGTAACACCACCGTGCCGTAAGCGGTGCCGCTCATGCGGGCGTCTGAAATCCGTACCATGTCGGTGATGCCCTGCGCCAGCAGCTTCGGGGGCAAGCCCATGTTGCCGACTTCGGCCATGCCGGGGTAACCCTTGGGGCCGCAGTTCTTCATGACGAGCACGGAGTTGGCGTCGACCACCAGGTCCGGATCGACGATACGCGCCTTGTAGTGGTCAAAATCCTCAAACACCACAGCTTGGCCGCGGTGCTTCATCAGCACCGGCGTGGCCGCAGAGGGTTTGAGCACGGCCCCACGCGGCGCCAGGTTACCGCGCAGAATACACAGGCTGCCGTCCTTGACCAAGGGATTGTCCAGCGAACGAATGACTTCGGCGTTGTGGATCGGGGCGTCCAGCACGTTATCCCAGATCGACTTGCCATTGACCGTCAGGGCGTTCTTGTGGGGCAGCAGACCGCCCTCGCCCATGCGGCGCAGCACGGCAGGCAGACCACCCGCATAGTAAAAATCCTCCATCAAAAAGCGCCCCGAGGGCTGCAAATCAACCAGCGTGGGTGTGCCCCGACCAACCGTCGTCCAGTCATCGAGTTCCAGCGGCACGCCGATGCGCCCGGCAATGGCCTTGAGGTGAATGGCGGCATTGGTGGAGCCACCCACGGCGGCGTTGACACGAATGGCGTTCTCAAAGGCCTCGCGGGTCAGGATTTTGGACAGTTTGAGATCTTCCCAAACCATGTCCACAATCCGCATGCCCGACATGTGCGCCAGCACGTAACGGCGTGCATCGACCGCCGGAATGGCGGCATTGTGCGGCAGCGAGGTGCCCAGTGCCTCGGCCATACACGCCATGGTGGAAGCCGTGCCCATGGTGTTGCAAGTGCCGGCCGAGCGCGACATGCCGGCTTCGGCCGACATGAATTCATTGAGCGAAATTTTGCCTGCCTTGACCGCTTCATGCAATTGCCAGACCACGGTGCCGGAACCGATGTCGCGGCCCTCGTGTTTGCCGTTCAACATGGGGCCGCCGGTGACCACAATGGTCGGAATGTCGCAGCTGGCGGCGCCCATCAACAAGGCCGGGGTGGTCTTGTCGCAGCCCACCAGCAGCACCACGGCGTCCATCGGGTTGCCGCGAATTGACTCTTCCACATCCATGCTGGCCAAGTTGCGCGTCAGCATGGCGGTGGGGCGCAGGTTGGACTCGCCGTTGGAGAACACCGGAAACTCGACCGGAAAGCCGCCGGCCTCGGAAATGCCGCGCTTGACATGCTCGGCAATCTTGCGAAAGTGCGCGTTGCAGGGCGTCAATTCAGACCAGGTGTTACAAATGCCAATGATCGGCTTGCCCTGAAATTCATGGTCAGGGATGCCCTGATTTTTCATCCAGCTGCGGTACATGAAGCCGTTTTTGTCGGCAGTACCAAACCAGGCAGCGGAACGCAGGGGTTTCTTGGGTGTTGGGGACATGGAACGTCTTTCAAGTCAGTGTGAATCACAAGTGGCCGCATCGTAGGCGCTTGATCCATACAAAACAAGTGAATATTTCTTATCTTTTGATATACTTTTTTATATCAACATAGACAGACTGGAGGCCCGCACATGGAAGACAGCCACGCCGCAAGGCGTCCCCGCCACCAACTCAAAACCCGCCAGATGGCCTTGTTGATGGCCATCGACGAATCGCGCAACCTGCACCAGGCCGCGCTGGCCACACACATGAGCCAGCCCGCCGCGTCGAAGATGCTCAAGGACATGGAGGAACTGTTTGGCGTGACCTTTTTTGAGCGGCTGCCCAGAGGCATGCGGCCCACGATTTATGGCGAGACACTCATTCGCCATGTCCGGATGGCACTGGACAACCTGGCGCAAGGCCAGAGCGCCATTGCCGCGCTGCAAGCCGGCTTGTCCGGACAGGTCAGAATGGGCGTGATCCTGACGCCGTCCATGACGCTGGTGCCACAAGCCATTGCCGCGACCAAGGCCGAGGCACCGCGCTTGAGCATCGGTGTCGAAGTTGGCACCAGTGACGTGCTGGTGGACGGGCTCAAACGAGGTCGGCTCGATTTTTTGATCGCGCGTATTCCGGCCCAGGAAGAAGACCTGAACCTGGTCTACGAAGACCTGTCCGAAGAAACCGAATGTGCGGTGGTGCGACTTGGCCACCCCCTGCTGGCACACACCGCGCTCACGCTGCAGGACCTCGGCAGCAGTGTCTGGATCCTGTCACCCCGGGGCAGCATCCTGCGCCACCAGTTTGACATGCTGTTCAGGCGCAACGGTCTTGCGGCACCGATCAATGTGATTGAAACCACCGCCATGTCGGTGATCAAGGCGCTGCTGCAACAGACCGACTTTTTGCACCTGATGCCCCTGGAAGTGGCCCGCTATTACGCGGCATCCGGCGAGCTGTCGATTTTGCCGATTGAACTGCCCTGCAACATGGACAGCTACGGCCTCATCATGCGCTCCGACCATGTGCTGACGCCAGGGGCCAGCCTGCTGCTCAGGGCTATCCGCAGGGTTCACAATATTGAGAAACCGGGTACTAAAAACCTTGCGGTTAAGCAGCCGCATCATCCATGAGTTTCTGCAAATTCCCGGTAGCCAGTTTCTGGATCACGGTGCCCTGTTGTCACGCTTTGGTGAAGAGGCGCAAGCAGAAAAAGTGAACCGGGCACGGATGGAGGTGCTGTTCAGCGCTTGCACACCAAGCTTGGGCCGCACATCACCAGCGGCTTTGACATCACCCCGTATGCACGCACGGTGTGCGCCACAGCAACACGAGGTGCGGGGTGTTGGATGTCCAGTGTCCCCACCCCCTTCTGTATGCGCCTGCGCTGGGTGGGTTTTGCGGGATCAGGAGGCGCGATTGTCTGAGCGAAGCGAGTTCGAGCGACTCCCCCGCAAAACTCGCCCAGCGCAGGTTGCCCGGAGCGTAGCGGAGGGTCGCAGACAGCGGGGTCGCCTTTCTTTTGCTTACTTTTCTTTGGCGAAGCAAAGAAAAGTAAGTCGCCCGCCGGGGCGAGACCCGGCTTGCCACTGGGCACCGGCACGGGACATCCCGGATTGCGTTTCGCTTCATCCGGACTACCCGGGTTCGGCTACGGTGCAAACCCACGCTGACGTTACGGACATGCGCCTGAAGCAAAATAGCGCAACCACAGGCAAACCACAGCCATGAAATACATTTCTAAATCAAGTACCGGCTCAAGAACCAGCGCGCTTGTGCTGGTAAGTGCCTTGCTGGTCGGCCAGGCCAGCGCCATGAGCCTGCGCGAGTTGCAGGCGCTGGAAATATCCGAGGAACAGGGCGAGAACTTCGCCAGCTACTACCTGGTCGGCGTGATGGAAGGCGCGCTGGAGGCGCAGCTACATGCTGCGCGCAACGGCGCCAAAGCCGTCATCTGCCTCAAAGGTCGCAGCCTTGAGCCCCACATGGCACGGCACTTGTTTGATGCCGAGCGCCAACGCAACGCGGGTGTCTATGAAGCCGACATGCCGGTGTCCCTGGTCATGACCAATGCACTGACACAGGTCTATCCATGTTGAGCCAAGTTGACCGCCTGATGACAGCCACCACAGCGCTGCTCGCGCTCCTGCTTGCCGCTTGTGCGGCGCAGGAAGCCGACCCGGAGATCAGGCTCGGGCCGGATGCCCACCCGACCGACCTGACTTGCCCGCGCAGCAGCAACTGTGTCAACTCGCTGGGCAGCAGCGGCCTGCCCGCGCTGCGTTATGTCGGCAATGCCGCACAGGGTATGGCCTTGCTGCGCGCCACCCTGGCCAGCCACCCGGAAGCAGCCATTGTGCGCAGCGACCCGGTCTGGCTGGAGGTGATCTTCACAACCCCGCTGGGGTTCAGGGACCAGGTCGATTTTGTGCTGGATGCCAAGCCTGGCCAGATCAATTTCCGCTCGCAATCCTTGCTGGGCCATTATGATTTTGGCAAGAACCGCGCGCGCATGACAGCATTCTCGGAGCGCTTTGGCCTAAGGTAAGACCGACAGACGATGACCACCAGCCGGGGCTACCGGTTGGCTGCTTGCAAGCGCCCCATTCAATGTTGCCAGCAACCCAAAGGCCATCCCTGGCGCGCTGATGACTTACACCGTCGCCGTGGTGAACAGCGGTACCGGACCGGTTGACAGTGGCACAACAGTGATCACCGACCCGATTCCGGACAATGCGGCGCTGTTTGTCAGCGACATCAACGGCGCCGGGTCCGGCCCGGTACTGTTCACCCAAGGCACCACGTCCAGCACCTTGAGCTACACCTTCACCGCGCTGAACAACAGTGGCGATGATGTTGATTTCTCCAACAACGGCGGTGCCACCTGGACCTATGTCCCCACGCCCGGCGTGGACGGTTGTGACCCACTGGTGACCCATTTGCGCATCAACCCCAAGGGTCGCTTTGTTGGCACGGCGGCAGCGCCCAATCCGGGGTTCTCGCTGAATTACCGGGTGTGTGTGAATTAAGGCAATATCGGCTGATTCAGACAGGGCCAGGAGGAAGATCGCTCGAAAATGAGTCCGGGGCCTTCAACCGATCAAGGCTTCCCTACCGCGCAACAAACCCGCTGCGACATACAAGTCATCAACCGTGTCAATATCGGTCACGCAACCGACATCTTCCGTAGCTAACGCCATCGCTGCATACGCGCGAACGACGGACATTGCGCCCCGGTCGCCTTTCAAGCCAAGGAGGT
>Ga0209211_10010194_pt1 | contig 12307 bp, 9 predicted proteins | sample RifGroA2_FD_183992 | JGI IMG/M metagenome (GOLD analysis project Ga0209211, IMG submission 183992) | Groundwater microbial communities from Rifle, Colorado, USA - Groundwater A2 (SPAdes) (version 2) | ecosystem: Environmental > Aquatic > Deep subsurface > Groundwater | place: Rifle, Colorado... | reverse complement strand
TTTTATCACTTCGCCTTCGCTCATCATCTCTCCGACTGTTTTCGGACTCGCCCCTTCTTTAAATAATGTCGATTGTTTTTGACCCTGCCTTTCTTTAATGATGGAAAAAATAGTTTGCAAAGCGCGATGCACCGAATCCCCGACCACCAGCGCTTGGCTCGGCGGAACTGGAATTTTCAAGACCGAGCTGTATTTATAATTCAAAGCGCAGCGGCGAAATGTTTCTAAGGCCGAATAAGAAAAATTCAAAGGCGGTTGAAAAGCGAATGAATCCAAAATGGCTTTTTTGGCTTCTGGCAACGGCGCGATTTTTTTTGTCTTTTCTTGGCGCGTTTTAACTAAAGCCAATTCTTCCAAAAAGCGCGAGGGCTTTTTTTCACGCGCCCCGCCGTAATCATTGGCCCACGATAAAAATGTATTTTTACGGGCCCGCGTCAGCGCCACATAAAACAGACGCCGTTCTTCCTGCAAATGATAATCGCCCTGTGGCTTATTTTCTTTCATCAAGTCGGTCGGCACTGGCAAATAGTCAGTGCGCGCCACGGACGGAAATCTTTTATCCACGAGCGACACGATAAAAACATAATCAAATTCCAACCCCTTGGCGCTGTGCGCGGTTAAAACTTGCACCGCATCGGGCCCCGACTGCTCCAAATTATTTTTGAGCCGGCCATAGTCGCCGGCATTTTGCGCAGCATCGATTGAAGCCAAAAAATTTCTGATATCAGGCGCGATGGCCGCCCGTTCAAAATTTTTTATTTCCGATAAAAATTGGTCTAGATAAAAAATCTGCTGTTTAGCGTAAGCGTCGCCGTCTTCGTCGGCCGAAATTAAATATTGCTTATAACTAATTTCGCCGAGGCGAGCATCCAAAAAATTCAACGCCAAGGTCAGGGCCGAAATTTCCGGCTTATGCGCTTGCCTCTGTTGATTTTGCAGGAGCTCGCGCAAGTCATTTATTTTTTTCTGCTCAGCCTCATTTTCGCCTGTCACAAAATTCAGCTGTTCCCACAAACTGGTGGCTTGCCGCCTCGCTTCCGCGCCCATTTTCATAATCGTAACCGGAGCCAGCGTCACAAACGGCAATTGCAACAAGCGATACAAACTGGGATTGTCGTAGCCATTAATCGTCAAACGCAAAAAAGCCAACACATCCAAAGCCACGGGTGTGCGGTATAACCCAAAGCTCGCCAAAAAAATATTGGGTACGGATGCGTCTGACAAAGCGCGCGCAAAGTCCGAGGCCGTGTCATTGCTGCGCGCGATTACCGCCACCGAACTGAATGCGAATTTTTTGTCGCTATATTTCAGCGCCAAAATTTTTTTCGCGACCAACTTTTTCTCTTCTTCCACAGTTTCGCCCCGAAGCACTTCCACGGATTTTTGCTTGCCTTTCACGCCACAGGCCACTAATTTTTTGGACAAATTTTGCCCTAGCTCCATAGCTTTGGCTTCCAGCCGTTCCGGATTATTTTTTTGGATAAATTTATAGGACACATCCAAAAGCGACTGCGGATTACGAAAATTATCAGTCATTAATAAGGTCTTGGCATTTTTAAAATCTGCCTGAAAATGCAAAATATTATAAACGCTCGCCCCGCGGAATTTATAAATCGCTTGGTCATCGTCCCCGACCACAGTTAACTTGTCGCCGTCTCCTGCCAGCAAACGCAAAAATTCATACTGCGCGAAATTAGTGTCCTGAAATTCGTCCACGATAAGATATTGATATTGCGCGCGCAATTTTTCCAAAATTTTCGGATTGTCTTGCATTAAAAGCAACGGCCGCAAAATCAAATCGCCAAAATCCACGCGATTATTTTGTTCCAATAAAATTTCATAGCGGCCGTAGACCGAGGCCAATTCTGCATATTCGGCAAACGACAACGCGCCTTCTTCAATGTCGCCGATGACTGTGTCCGAATCCGCATCCAATTGCTTTTCTTTGAGCCATTCAAGGTAGTGGTCGACCGTCACAGCTTCATCTTTAAGCCGCGAAATATGGTGGATGATGGACGGCAAATTTTTAGCGGGGTTGTTCAAAGAAATTAATTTTTTGAGCCCTAGCTCGCGTAAATGTTCAAATAAAATCTGCCACTGCCCTTTTTCATCCAGCAATTCAAAAGTGGGGGCGAGACCGGCCAAGATGCAATTGTCGCGCAAAATTTTCTCGCCAAAGCCGTGAAAAGTGGCCACGGTCATATCAAAAACCGCGCTCCCGACCAAATTATACAAGCGGTCTTCTAGTTCTTGCGCCGATTTTTCGGTGAAAGAAATGGCCACGATATTTTTAGGAGGCACGCCTTGTTCCAATAAATGCGCGAGGCGATAAACCAAAGTCATAGTTTTGCCCGTGCCGGCGCCAGCCACCAGCAAGAGCGGCGCGCCCGTATGCGCCACCGCTTCTTTTTGAGTTTTGGTCAAATGCTTCAAATCCAAAAACATATCAAGTAGTACAAGTTTGCTAAAATTACAAAAAACTCAAACTAAATATCATAATAAATTATATCTGAGACCGTTGAAAAACTCTTTTTTCTCGTCATTGCGAGGAGCGAAGCGACGTGGCAATCTCTAAATTCCTTGGTAATATAGGGCTCGCCACGCTCCCTGCGGTCGCTCGCGATGACAAAATGGGAGTTTCTCAACGCCCTAATCTTATGCTTTTATTGCTACAAACACCATCATCAGCATAATGAGTAAACTTTCACTACCTGACATAACCCTATTTTAGCTTTTTTCGGGCAATAAAAAAAGCCGCTCAAAATGAACGGCTTCCAATATTTCTCGCTTGTTAAAAAATATCAATCTGAAAACACAAGCCGTAACATTCTGCGTATTTTTTTAATAAATATTATGCTGGCCAAGCAAACGATTTCGAAACCAGTCCATATCTTTTTTATTGATGGTATCTTGGCAATCATCAAGGTATTTTATTATTTAAAAAGCATCATTCTTCTTTATTTTTGTCAAGCACCTCCACCTCTGTGGGCAAAGATAGCGCTTCCTCGCCGGTGCCAAGCATTTTAACTTGTTGCAGTTTGCCAATCACTTTGCCCTCGTCTTTTCTGACCATGTCCAGCGCGCCTTGCGCGTTTTTCAGATGTTTTTGCAGCAAATCCAAATCGTCCGTAAAATGCGTCATATCTTGCCCTAGCCCTGATAAAATTCGACGCACCTCATTGATATTTTCCGCCATTTTAATTTGTTGAAAGCCAAGCATAATCGTGCGCAAATAATGAAAGAGCGAACTTGGGCTGACCGGCATCACTTTTCTGACTTGCGCATAGTCCATTAAATCTTGCTCACGGATGATTTCGTAATACACCGGCTCGCTCGGCACATACATCAGCGCGAAATCCACTGTGCCTTCAGCCGGCAAAATATATTTCTTGGCAATGGCATCCAAATGTTTTTTAACATCGCGATTAAAAGCCTTGCGCGCCTCATCCAATTCGCTCTCTGTTTCGGCCTGACTAAGGCGCAAAAAATTTTCAAACGGAAATTTCGCGTCCACCGGCAGAAGCCCCGCGTCCATTTTTATAACCGCGTCCACTTTTTCATTATTTTTAAATTCATGCTGAAATGACAGATATTCATCTGGAAAAACTTGGCGCAACATATCTTCCAACACTCGTTCGCCAAATTCGCCTCTGACTTTCGGCGACTTCAAAAATTCCTGCAAGGCCTTCATATTGCCCATCGCTTCGTCAAACCGGCCGAAAAATTTCGCCGCGTTATCCAGCCGCGTCGTCATCTCCGCCAAATTAGACTGCACAGTTTTGGTATTTTGCCCCAAATGCATTTGCATTTCTTGGCGCTGTTGTCCCAGCACTTGATTCAATTCTTGGCGCACTTGCGACAGCTGTTGGCTTAGAACTTCATTTATTTTGATCACGCCCTCGCCGTTATCTGCCGGCTTTTTCAACTTGCCCAAATACACAAACACCCCGGCAAACCCCGCCAGCAAAATCACAGCTAAAATCACAATCCCAATATCCATAGTATTAAAATTGTATCAAATATCTCCGCCTCCCGCCACCACCGCTCTCCTCATTCTCACATTCTCAAGAATGTGAGAATGAGAATATTGACTATTTCATGTTCTTGAAAACATTAAAATACTAAATCCCCCCTCAAAAAAATAATACTTCCAGAGACTAAATACTAATATATGACATTCCTACATTCTGCAGAATGTTAGAATGTTATATTAAAAGCTTGTTTGGTGTTTGCGAGCAGTTGCGCGTGGAGTTTGGCTTCGGCAAGGCCTAAAACTTGTGCTAAAACTTTGGCCGTGCCTAATGCCATCCAGGGTTCGCATCTTTCTCCGCGATATGGCTCTGGTGCTAAATACGGCGCGTCTGTTTCCACTAATATTTTATCTTGCGGTAAATTTTTGGCGACTTCGCGCAGGGCCGCCCCGCTTTTGAAAGTTAAAATTCCTGAAAATGAAATATAACAGCCCAGTTTAATGCCCGCTTGCGCTTCGGCAAGAGTGCTGGTGAAACAATGCAAAATAGCGGGCGTAGTCCAACCCGCCGCGCGTTGAGCTCGAAATATTTCAAATAGTTTTTCATATTGCCCGCGGCAATGAATAACCACGGACAAATTGTGTTTTTGCGCGAATTTAATTTGCGCGAGCAACGCCTCTTGTTGCTGACTCTCCCAAATCCCTTTTTGTCCTACGCTCGCGTCTTCCGGCCACGCCGCGAAATCCAAACCGCACTCCCCAATCGCGACTACTTTCTCGTTCAATAATTTTTCATAAACATCTTCATTAAATTTTTCAAATTGCTTTTCGGCGTCTTCGGTTTCCAAAATCGGCTGGCCTGAAAGCCGAGATGGATACAAACCAAGCGCGCACCACATATTTTCATGTTGCGCCGTAAAATCAACCACTTTTTTGGCGATGTCCGGATTGGTGCCGATATTAATACAGCCCACGCCCAATTCCGTCATCTTGGCCATCACCTGCTCGCGGTCATTATCATAATCCGGCCAAGTTAAATGGCAGTGGGAATCGATCAGTTTCATAGGTTGTAGCTTTTTAGCTTCTTAGCTTTTTAGGATACAAAATCAATAATTTAAAACTTTGAACTTAAAACTTGAGTGGAACGATTTCTTGAACTTTTCTTAACACGCTCGGTAAAAGCGGAATCAGCCAGCTCACGGCGGACAATAAAATCGGCGCCAAAATAGACGACGCTAAACTTTGCTGATAAATTTGCGCGAACGGCAAACGCTGTAACAAATATACGATCAAGCCGAGCACGATCACGCCTTCCGCCAAAGCCAAAAGCGCACCTAGCCCGCGGTTGAAAGCGCGCGTCAGCCACGCGCCAGGATGCACATTCAGACTGTGCGTCGCGCCCCAGACCAAAATGCTAAATAACTTTGTCGTCACCAAATAAATGGCGACAAACGACAAAAGCAAACTCCCCGGCCGGCCTAAATTCAATAATGAACCCCAGCGGTCGGACACGGCTTCGTAAAATTGCCCGCCCAAAAAAACACCCAAGGCGGTTGCCAGCAAGCTGGTTAAAATGTGAAAAAATCCCACAAACCAGCCCTGCGCGACAAAAATCAGCAAGACGACGAGAAAAGCAAGATCTAGCCAGGACATATTAATACAGCTTTTAGCTTTTAGCTTTTAGCTGATAGGAAATTCCACTCGTCATAATCTAAATTCAAAATTCTAAATTACAAATTCTACTTAACAAAAATCGGCACGAGGCGGGGAAAAAGAGGCGCGGGTTTTTGGGCAGTTGAAGTGAATTTTTGCAGATGTTCCAAAGAAATATTTTCGCCCAGCAAAATTTTGAATTCCTTCACGCCAAAATTATCAGCAACTGCCTTAACCGCTATCGGCATAAATGGCTCCAACAAGGCCGACGCCTGAATAAACCATTGCAAGGCGGTTAATAGAACTGTCGCTTTTTTTACATCGTCCTCTTTTATCATCCACGGCTGTTCGCTTTCCAAATATTTATCTATTTTTGACAAAAGCGCGCGCGGGGCTTCAAGCGCCGTTAAAAAATCAAATCCGTCCAAAGCTTTTTGATAATCAGCCAAGCCCGCGACGGCTTCCACTTCCACGGTAATTTTTTCCCAAATATTTTTATCCAGACCAGAACACAAATTTGCCAAGCGGGAAAACGAATTGCCAAAACCGTTAACCAATTCCGCCGTGTATCTTTCTTCCGCCAATTTTTCAGAGATGTCGGAATCTTCAAAAGTTTTTAAGGTCGCCAAAAAATAACGCAGGCCCGAAGCCGTAAATTTTTTCGCCCAGATATTTGGGTCAATCACATTACCGATTGACTTGGACATCTTTTTGCCGTCCACGATCAAATAATCGTGAATAACCACTTTGTCCGGCAACCTAACCCCGCCCGCCAAAAGCATGGCCGGCCAATACAGACAATGAAATCTTAAAATGCCTTTGCCGATTAAATGAATTATTTCATCCGCGCCGACCCACTGGTTCAAAAATTTTTCATCGTCGGTTCCATAGCCGCAACCGGCAATATAATTAGTCAGCGCGTCAAACCACACATACATAATTTGCCCTTCATCCCCCGGCACCGGAATGCCCCAGCCGTGAGCGCGCTCGGCCGTGCGCGAAATGGAAAAATCTCTCAACCCTTCTTTGAACACGGACAGCACTTCGTTTTTCCGGTGCGCCGGCAAAATTTCAAATTCATTATTTTCTATTTTTTGTTTAAGCTCGTCTTGAAATGACGACAGCTTAAAAAAATAATTTTCTTCGCTCACCAGTTCCGGCTTGGTCTCGTGCTCCGGACATTTGCCGTCAATAAGTTCGCTTTCTTCATAAAACTGCTCACAACCGACGCAATAAAGTCCGCTGTATGATTTTTTGTAGATGTAACCGGCGTCCGCGCAAGCGTGCCATAATTTTTGCGCCGCCGCTTTATGTTTCGGATCGGTCGTGCGCCAAAAAAGATCTTGGGACAAATTTAAAGTTTCACATAACTTCACAAAATTTTGTGTTTTTTCATCAATATAAATTTTGATCTCTTTTTTTTCTTTTTCCGCGGACAAAACATTTTTCAAAGAATTTTCATCGGCGCCAGTTTGAAAAAAAACATCCTCACCCAATAAACGTTTGTAGCGCGCATAAATGTCGGCCTGGACTAATTCCAAAGCAAAACCAATATGCGGATTGGCATTCACATAAGGAATGGCGGTGGATAAGTAGGTTTTGCGCATAGTTAAAGTAGTTTTAAATTATAAATTCTGAGTTCTGAGTTAAGCCACAAAATTATTTCCGTCGTTCCCGCGCAGGCGGGAATCTATTCAATAATAAACAAAGCAGAGCTTTAAATATAGCATCAAATGACGATTTTAGCCAGTTAGGTAGTAGAAAATTTTTTACTACCTGACCAGTTGGCAAAGCCATAAAAATCCCATAAAACCAACAAAAAGACTAATAAATATGCCTCTTGACAAAATTTTAGAAATATGCTACTATAATATTGGGTGAAAAGATACCTAACTGTTTTATAACCACATACGAATACACTAAAGAAGACCTGTCTTGAAAAAAACTTTCTTTCTTTTGAATCGCACTACTATAGAATAAATGGCTTGAACAAAGCCGACTGCATTCGCACAGTTTTGCGATAAAAGTTTAAAGAAAAGGAGTTTATTATGGAATTCAACAACCTGTTACCCGACCACAATCTGTTTGGGAGTAGCTTTCGTCGTTTCTATAAGGCCAGTAAAAATGGTATGGTCGGTGTTCAGTTGACTCAAAAAGAGGCGGTTAATCTATTCTTCGCTGGAGAAGAAATATATGACCAGTCATCTGGCTGGAACAAGAAATATGATAAAGAAAATCGCCGCAGGCTCTTCTTAACCGAGAGCCACGATTCAGCGACTAACTCTGAAATGATCGAAGTCGACAAAAATGGCATCCTGTATCAATGGTATGTGGAGTACAACGGCAATCGCACAGCAAGGCAAGTCATCGAATCATGATGTAGGCCCAAACGGTCGAGATAATTCTCGACCGTTTTTTTATTTTCTTAACATCTCTTTGTAGCACTTTTTTCGCGGCCGCGAAAAAAGTGCTACAAAATATTTATCTGAATCCAATCTGCCAACCCAACTTAAACAAAACCAAGTAGCAAAGACACATAATGATTGCTCCCCCAAGACTCACCATGGGCAATTAGGACCCAAAGTAGTTGGTGAAAACAATGTTTTGGCTATACTATTAAAGGCTAAAATGAAATCATTGTTAACTAGCTTTAATATTATTAGGACTTACGCCTTTGCCCCAAATTAGGCAAAAAGCAGTTAATTCATTAAACTCTGAATTTATGAGATAATAATAACATAAAAGGTCGTCTTAAAACATTACAATTGAATATGCAAAAACAAAAATGTTCTTTAGAGCTTTACAGCAATTTTCTGTTAGCCAGCCAATCCAGATATTCAGCGGCTGAGCTGTCCCGGGTATCGCCCGATGATAATCTGATGAGTCATGATGCGGTAAACAAGTGGCTAAAAAGGTCTGGCTTCAAACCTTCAGAAATCTGGAATCAGGCAAAACCCCTGGTTGATCGCCAGTCCGGGTATTTAGTCGCCGATGACTCTGTCTTGGATAAACGATATTCCAGAAACAATGAATTGGTTAAGCTACAATATTCCGGCAACGAACACGGCTTGGTTAAAGGCATAGATTTGGTGAATTTACTTTGGACTGACGGCAACAAATTCATACCGGTTGATTATCGGATTTACCAGAAAGACATAGACGAGAAAGATAAAAATGATTTGTGCCTGGAAATGTTGAAAAGGGCTGCAAACAGGGGCTTTTGTCCGCTCTATGTATTAATGGATTCATGGTATGGCAGTGTTAAGAATTTAAAATTTATTCGTAAACAGAATTGGCATTTCATCTGTAACTTAAAATCCAATCGCAAAGTATCCGTGACTAAAGGAATCTATGTTTCTATCCAGGACTTAAGTTTGGCCAACAAACAGGTCAAAAAAGTCTGGTTAAAGGAATATGGGAATATCCTGGTCTGTAAGCTGGTCGTTAAAAACGGCGACATTACCTACCTGGCCACAAGCGATTTATCTTTAACAAACTACGATGACTTTACCAAGCATTTCTCTAATCGCTGGAAGATTGAAGAATTTCATAGAGGCATTAAACAAACTACCGGCATTGAAAAATGCTACTCAATTAAATCCCAGTCCCAACAAACTCACATCGTCGCTACTTTTATGACATTCTTTAAACTGGAAAGGACAAGACTTTCTGAAGGAACAAGCTGGTATGAGCAGAAAATATCAATCACCAGAATTTCCATCACTAATTACTTAAATTACGCAAAGGCGTAAGTCTTAATAACTTCAAATTTAACTTGGCAAACTATTTTTATCGCCGGCAAAAAAATCCTCCAAGAAAACCGCGATGACAGTCGCGATCGGCACGGCCAAAAGCGCGCCTAAAATTCCGCCCAATTTCGCACCCACTAAAATCACTAACAATATCACGACCGGATTAAGACCCGTAGACATACTCATCACTTTGGGCACGATTAAATGATTTTCCAATTGTTGCACCACGAAAAATAAAATCGCCACCATCAGCGCCAACGACGGACTAATGGTGAGAGCAAACAGCACCGGCAAAAGCGCACCCAAGATTGGTCCCAAAAAAGGAATGATTTCAAAAATGCCAGCGATGATAGCAAAAACCAAAGCGTATGGCACGCCTAAAATAGACAAGCCGATAAAATCTAGCGCGAAAATAATTGCCGATAAAAGCATTTGCCCTCTTAGCCAGCCGCCCATTTTATTTTGGATGCGCGCGAGCAAACGGTTTAAATATGGCTGATAACTTTCCGGCGCCACATTGCGCAAGAGTGCGCGCAAACCGCTTTTATCAACCGACAAATAAAAAGCGATGACCAACATCACGATAAAAGCCGCCACCCCGCCGATAAAAGAAGTGACGGTAGAAAAAATAGATGTTGTTAAATCGCCAAGGGTATTGTTAAATGAGGAAATAGTTTGCCTGATAAATTCTGCGCTTTGCGGATTTTGCCCCAAAGCGCTACCTTGCAACTTGGACCAATAATTATAAAGATTAGCGAAAATATCCGGCAGTTGCGTGGCTAAAGATTTTAATTCAAAGGTTAAAAGCGGAATCAAAACAATAAAAATTCCCGCGACCACGGCTAAACCGACAATATATAAAGCCAGCACGCCTAAACTGCGCGGAATTTTATGCCGTTCGCAAAAATTAACCCACGGCGAAATTGCCGAGGCAATAATAAAAGCGGCGAATAATAAACCAATAATGTCCGCGATAAAAAATAAAATAACCAAAATCACCGCCACCGCGATAATTTTAAAAATCGTCGCCGTGGAAATCGTCACTACATTGTGGTTTGTGTTCATAAGTCAAAAGTTAATAGTTTAAAGTTTTAAGTTCTAAGTTGATGCAGAAATGAATATTACTGATAAATGCAATAAATAACTTAAAATTTAAAACTTCTAACTTAAAACTAGCTGTTAAAGTCGCTCTTCTTAAGTTTACTGCCGATGGCCGCCACGACACAAGTAGACGGCTTAAACATCTTTTGCGCCAATTTTTGAATGTCTTTGGCTGTCACTTTTTTCAGCATTTTTTCCCACTCGGCAGGCGTGCGCCACTTTCTGACGCTCATGTATTGCCCCGCATACCAGCCCGCATAATCTTCTACCGTGCGCAAAGCCAAATCCTGCTTGCCTAATTTAAAATCCAAAATCTTTTGCATTTCTTTTTTATCAGGCGCGATTTCTTTCAACATTTCCAATTCGCGCCAAATGGCTTTGACCGCTTTTTTGATGCGCGCGCGATCCAGCCCGGCGCTGATATTAAAATGCCCGCTATCCACGAACAGATTTTGGCTGGTTCTGATGGAATAACATAACCCCCGTTTTTCCCTGATGGCCATAAATAAACGCGATGACATCATACCGCCTAAAAGCGTCGCTAGGAAACTATAAATCGCGTCATCTTTATGTAATCCGCCCGGTCGCTCCCAACCCATGACCAAATTTACCTGATTTAATTTTCTATCGTCAAACACAAAATTTTGTTTAATCTTGGGCGCTGGCACGGCCACTGCTTTTTTCCCAGAAGGTAATTGGCCGATACTTTTTTTAGCTAAAGCTAAAATTTTTTTTTCATTAAATTTTCCCGCGACCACCAAAGTTGCGTTGGCGCCAATATAATATTTTTTATAATAATTTAAAAGTGCCTGATGCGAAAATCCCAACACTGCTTTGGCTGTGCCACCCACATTCCAACCCATGGGATTGTCACCATAAAATGCTTCATCCGCTAAATCGCCAATATGACTCGCTGGATTTTCATAATACATTTTTAACTCTTCCACAATGACTTTCTTTTCCCGTTCGTATTCGGCCTTCATAAATTTTGGACGCAAAAATATATCAGAAAAAATATCGAAAGTTTTGTCCAAATGGCGCGCCGAAACTTGCGCGTGATAACTGGTAATTTCTTTATCGGTGGAAGCATTATAATTGGCACCCAATGAATCGACGGCCGTCGAGACAGCAAATGGGGTTGGATATTTTTGACTGCCTTTAAAAAGCATATGCTCTAAAACATGGGATAAGCCCATTTCTGATTTTTTTTCAAAACGAGAACCAATATGCACAAAGAAGTCCAAGAGCACGGTTGGACTTTTAGAGTCCTGGATCAAAAGCACCGTCGCCTTATTTGGCAGAGTAATTAATTTTGGTTTGAAAGGCATAAAATTTAGAATTTAGAAATACCCCATCATTAATAATTGATAATTAAGCCAATTTATCTTTCAAAAATTGTAATAAATTAACGACTGGAACCCTTTCCTGGGTCATGGTGTCACGGTCGCGCACGGTGACGGCATTATCTTGCAAAGTTTCAAAATCCACCGTGATGCAATATGGTGTACCAATTTCGTCTTGTGCGAAATACCGTTTGCCAATATTACCACGCTCGTCCCAAGCCACATTCAAATCTTTTTGCAGACTTTCATAGATCTCGCGCGCCTTAGAAACGAGCTCTGGCTTATTTTTTAGCAAAGGGAAAATAGCGGCTTTATGGGGTGCCAAACGCGCTGGTAATTTTAAAACTACGCGCTCGACCTCTTCTTGATAACTTTCACACAAAACCGCTAACACACTCCTGTCCACGCCCCAAGTCGGCTCAATGCAATGCGGATAAACAGCCGCTATTCCCTCTTCGCGGTAAGGCGGTTCGCTGTAATGATTTTTC
>Ga0209211_10010193_pt1 | contig 12308 bp, 9 predicted proteins | sample RifGroA2_FD_183992 | JGI IMG/M metagenome (GOLD analysis project Ga0209211, IMG submission 183992) | Groundwater microbial communities from Rifle, Colorado, USA - Groundwater A2 (SPAdes) (version 2) | ecosystem: Environmental > Aquatic > Deep subsurface > Groundwater | place: Rifle, Colorado... | reverse complement strand
AAATACCGGTTCCAATGCTTGGGTGCATGATATAAGTTTTCCCTGCTCTTATTTGGTCAAAATGAGATATACTACTCCCACCTTCCCATGGATTAGGTGAGTATATTGGTCTTTCATCAACAAAAGGAATTGATCTCCTATAAACAACATTATCTGTAATAAGGTCAGGAGATGTATTTGGAATGTCAACTACTCCTACATATGCCACAAGACATTCATTAGAAAAATCTTTAATTAACGGAGTTAAATTACCACTTGCAGGAAAAAGAAATTCATCAAAATTACTCGTATAATCTGGTAGAGGGTGCCCTGTAAATGGTATTCTCGATAAAAAACCAAGGGCGTGGATTATTTCGTGATATATTACTGTTTCAAGATTATAATCACCAGAATTTCCTGTATCTACATTCCATTGAACCGATCCGTAGAAATTGGTAATAACATAACCATCAAATGCTTTCGGGCCAGGATCAATTCCTGTTGTAATATGTTCCCAAAGCTTTCCACCATAAAATCTAGAGCAAAAACGAGAATATGAAGGAAAATAAGTACTTGCCGCCGCTAATGCATTAGGAGGGATCGGGGGGTTACCAATATTGACTGGATTTTGTTGGAAAATAATCTCTGGATTACTTGTTCCCATATCAATTAAACCGGAAATGTCTGTTAAAACATTACAAACAGCATTTCTTCTAGCAGGTCCTAAGGTTGAATCATCATATCCCTCTCCCTTCTGTATGGCCACCTCCTCAAAATAAGCGGTAAAACCACCACAATTCATTGTTGGTGATACTTGAGCATGAGCTTTGGATATTTCAAAAATATTTGAGTTATTTAAACCAAGTGGTCCATCATCTTCCAATCCTCTCCCTTCTAATCCTCCTGTATTTATGCCTTCAGGATTCCAATAGTTTGGTTGAGGCGGATAACCCCAAGCGTCAACCCATTGAGTTCCTTCTGGTAATGGTTTGGAGTTAGGAAGAATAGGAAAATCAATAAACATCTCTCTTTCTCTCAATAAACTTTTATCAATTTCACCAAAAACAAAAGGATATTCGCTTTGAACAATCACGGGTTGGATTTCTTTTTCCTCCTTCTTAAATCCCAAAAAAGTTAATATTTTACTAATAGTGTCTTTAAAAACATTAGTGACTGTTTCTAAAACATTATCAACAACATTACGAGTAGTTGAAGTGGTTATATTTTCGATTTTTGGATTAATTTGGTCGGTAGATTGATCAATGACTTGAGAAGAGGTTGGTTGAGAAAGAGGTTGAGAAAGAGGTTGTGTGGGTTGAGAGGCACCTGACCTTTTAAGAGAGTTTAGAATGGCCTCTCTTTGTTCGGGGGTTAATTTATTACTAGTGGATTGTTTGGATAGATCTTCTAAAATTTTTTGTCTTTCTGTTGTTGAAAGGTTATCAATGGCTACAATTCCACTAGCTAAAAATTGTTTATAAATTGAATTGACTTGTTTTTGATGGTTGTTCTTAACATTAACAGTAAAAGTGATGATGAATATAGCAAAAATAATCGCTATAGTGCTAATTATTATAGAACGTTTTTTTGCATTTTCCATATTTTCATTATATAAAACTTACATTGATTGGGCTACTTTCAAAATTTCTCCAAATTTTTTCGGGTCTAAACTGTCATGGCCTACGAGAAGACCGTTAGCTCTGGCGGTTAAATACGCGCCGGCATTTTTGGGTTCCACCGACCCGCCGTACAAAATACGCACGCGCACAGCTGATTTAACACCAAAAATATCAGACAATATCTTGCGTATAAAAATTATCATTTCCCCGCATTCTTCCGAGGTGGCCGCGCGCGCGGCCTTACGGCCGATAGCCCAGACCGGTTCGTAAGCCACGATTAGTTTTCCCGCGCTAGCGCGCGGAACGCGCGCTAGCGCGGATTTAAGCTGATGTTTTATAAGATCAAGATAAGTATGTCCACTATCTCGTTCACGTTCACCCACACATATAATAGGAATAAGACTTGATTTTAAACAAGCATGAACTTTTTTAGAAACAATTTCATCTGTTTCTCCTAACGCACGGCGTTCCGAATGCCCGACAATGACAAATTTCACACCGGAACTTTTTAACATATCAACAGAAACTTCACCGGTATATGGACCAGCCGGTTCATAAAAAACATCTTGCGCGCCGAAAGAAACTTTTTTATTGAGTTTGTGAGAAAAATCTGTCAGCCACGGAAAAGGTGGACAAATTACAACTTCTATTTTATTTTTAACACGACTAACTAAAGGCAAAATTCCGGAAATTATTTTCTGCGTTCCGGCATAGGTCGGTGGATTCATTTTCCAATTTCCAATAATAATTTTTTTAAGCATAAGGATATTTTAACACAAGAAAATTTTTACTCCACCTCGCGCCAGCCCTCAATGTCCCAGCCGGCCGAAGGGCCGGAAACAAAATTTTGATTGATTAATCCTTGATCATAAGTGACAGCCGCGCCTTGGCTAAGATCGATTTTATAAGCCGCCGCCGCCGTGATGTTCACGTTATTATGTAAATTAAGTAATCCTTTAGTCGCATAATAGACCGCGCCTTGTCCGTTATTATGTAAATCAATAGCCGCATAATGATCCGCTGTATCACAGGGCGGATTTGAATTTGAACCATCACACGAAGAATCCGAAATTAAAAACAGAAAACTGCCAGCTGTGCCTGAACCAGAGAAATTACCGTTATTATCAATATGTATCCAACCATCAGCCACAATCACGCAGGAATTCTCACCGAAAGATAAGGCGCATTTTATACTTGAACCATTAGCAGAAATGTCTATATTACCAGTTACATAGATAGTGCCCGTAACAGTTAAGGTTTTATTAGGAGAGGTCATACTTAAATTACCATTTATTTTTTTCGGCCCTAAAGAAGTATCTTGTGTAATATTATAATTTCCATTAATAGTTCCGCCAGTTGTCGCATCGATTTTCCATCCGTCAATAACCGCCTGCGAAATTGGAAAATTTTGGGGAGCAGGATCAGATTGGGAAGTATCACAATTTTTATTATTTCCAGAACCAGTCTGGCAATATAGATTGCCGGCCACACTCGAATCAGTAACCGTATGAGCCGCTGCGTTACCTATTCCGTTTTGTCCAACAACTACGGAAGAAATCGAAGAATTAGTCCCGCCTAAATAAATTTTAAAATAGCCATCCAATCCGGCCGGAACAGTGTTAGACCAAGAAACACCCAGTCGCCCAATTTTAGCTTGACCGGAAACATAAGCGGAATTGGCGGCCCAAGTGAAATTTTTTGTAGCCGAACCGCCACTAGGAGCATCTAATACTAACCAAAAAGACACGCCGGGCGTGATTAAATAATTAGGAGAAAGAGCAACCTCTACCCAACCAAAAGAATTTGTTACTAATGAAGATGAAAGATTGCCGGATGAATAAGTGGTAGAACCCGGCGCGTCAGCTGAATCATTCACAATCCGCACGGTAATATTTCCGGGACTGCCAGTCTTTTTTATAAAAAGCGCGACTTTATTTAAAGGACCTGAAGATGAAATTTGAAAACTCTGAGCAACGTCTTGAGTGGCATTAGCGTTACCGAAAATTATTGAGTTAGGTGGTGAAGCTGGGACATCGTTCAATTGGTTAGCCGTAAGTTCGGATGAATTTGCGGCGTACGCCGAACCAGTAACGAATGAGTTGATAGTACTGCCAGTAATAGAACCATTAGCATAAACATTTCCATAAATACCGGAATTATTTTGCATAGAAAAACCACCCGTGCCGGCCTGTATGCCATAATTAAAAGAAGCACCTTCACCAACACTTAATATAGTTTTGTTTTTGCGGTTAAGATTTATAATATCGCCTAGCGCTGTTATTTCTTTTTTATTGGAAGTGATATCGGTAATGGTGGTTACAGCTGAACCGCCGGCCAAAACCAAAGTTTCACTAACGTCAACTTGTTTATTTTTTTTAAGACGGTAAGTTACATCTTCTAAACCAGACTCGGACAGAAAAAAACTTTGTTTAGAACGCATAAGATCAGAAGCCGACCGAAAATCGCGCGTGGCCGGCAAAGCCAGCCCCAGCATTATCGAAAGCGATAAAAACATAAAAAACACCACCGCCGTAATCATGGCTTGGCCTTCGGAGCCTTGGCGAAGAAGGGCTTGCCCGTTATTATATTTTAATTTCTTTGACTTCATATAATTAATACCCCCCTCTTAATACGACCGAAGTGTTGAAGTTTTTCACCCGGGCATAACGGTCGCGTTGGTCGCGCGCCGAAAGTTCCATTTTTACCACGGCGCCATGGGACGAAGACGCGCTACGGAAAACTAAATTAGTAATTTCCAAATAAGACGACGTGAGCGCGCCGGAGACAACGCTATCTTCCTTAAGCTTAACCACGCCGGATTCCAAATAAAATTCCAAAGTTTTCGGATTTCCTGAATCATCTGTGGAATTAAGTTTTAGTTTCCCGGGATGGCTATCTAAAATACTACCAGCCGTATCTATGCTTAGCGCCGCGCGCGTCTCGCGCGCGGCGCGCTCCAACACAATACCCGATAACGCCAGCGCGCGTGAAGTTCGCGCTTCCGCAAAAGAACGCATGGTCGTAACAAGAACATTTACGATAGTGACCGAGAGTATCGCGAAAATAATAAGATAAACCAAAGTTTCCACTAAAGTAAAACCTCGCCGTGAAGAATTGTGGACAGAATTCAGAATATAAAATTTGGAATGTGATGGCATATTATTCAAAAAATATCAGTTATATAAAACTCTAAATTTTTTGTCACGGTGGCAACGCCATTAAACCAAGCAACTGAAACTGTCACTTTGCGCGTTCCGGAATCGACTGTGCCGGACGAAGCCAGATCGTCATAAGAATCTCGATAGGCCGAAGTAAATTGTATTTTGCGCGTAAATTCACCGGACACCCCTGAACCAGACACAATCGTCCAACCGTTCGCGCCCCATTCCGGATGATAGTCAGCGCTTAAAGTTAGCGCGGATATATTGCTCCAATTCAAATCACGCGCGAATTTCACAGCCTCGGCTCCTTCTTCTAAAAGAAAAGATACTTGGGTTTCTTCCAACGCCAGTCGCGCTAGCACAACACCGCGGGTTGAGGCCGAAAGAACGGCAATAAACGCGATAGTGATAATCGTCACGGCCACCAACACTTCCACCAGACTAAAACCGCGACGGAGAGAACCGGAGATATGTGGTTTAGAATATAAAAACATATTAATTTACGCTTACAATTCCGGTTTTTTCAATCGTGAAAGTTTTTTGTTTGGAAAAATCGGTTTTCACGCGCAATACGAAAGTTCCGTCCTGATCGGTAGCGCCGGAAAGGCGCTCAAAAACAATGTTATCTCCCCCGCCGGCCAGATTCACGGAAACAATTTCAATAGACGGATCAAGTATAAATTCTCGATTATCATTCGCGCCCGCCGAATAAGTCACGCCCTTAAAAAGCACGGTTTTTGATTGTTCTAAATGCACTCCATACTGTGAAGAATCTTCGGAAAAAAGGGTGCGCGAACGGGCGCTATTCAAAAAAGACAACACTCCCTCGCCGGAATTTTGAAGCGCTTGGTTGGCGCGGTATGTTCCGAAATTTCCGAAAACAACCGCCGATAAAATACCAATAATCGCCAAGACGACCAAAACTTCTATTAAACTCAATCCTGATTTCATAAATTTTGCAAAACCGAATACATCGGCGACAGCATAGACACGGCAAAAAATCCGACGGCCGCCCCAATTACAATCATAAGTATCGGTTCAATTATGGTTGATAAGTTTTTAGTTTTGGCGTCCACTTCAGCTTCATAAAAATCGGCAACTTCGGAAAGCATTTTGGAAAGATTGCCTGTTTCTTCCCCGACCTCGACCATTTCCCCGACCATTTCCGGATACAACCGGTTGTTCTGCTTTAAAATCGAAGAAAGCGACTGACCCTTCTCCACAACGCGCGCCGCTTCCTCTAAAACTTTTTTATAGCGCGCGTTTTGAACAACATCGCGGGTAACGGCCAACGCTTGAGTAATGGAAACGCCGGCAGTTATTAAAGTGGAAAGCGTGCGCCCGGTGCGCGCCGAATTGACATCCCTCGCTATTCCACCGATAACCGGCAAACGTAAAATAAAACTATCCAATATATTTTGAGTAATCTTTAATCGAAAGAGATAAAAAAAACTCAAACCAACAGCGATTAAAATACCCAGAAAAATCAAAAAATGAAATTTCAAAAAATTACTTACGGATATTATAACTTGCGTGCTCCAAGGCAATTCCGCGTTTAAATCCTGAAAAACCTGCGTGAGAGTTGGAACCACATAAATAAACATTAGAATACCGATGCTAAACATAGCTGTTATAACTAAAATAGGATAAGTCATGGCGCCGCGAACCTTGCGACCTAAAATGTATGAACGTTCTAAATGTATAGATATCTCATGTAAAGACGTGGCTAAAGTGCCAGATTCTTCGCCGGCGCGCACCATAGAAACAAAGAGCGCGGAAAATATACGCGGAAATTTTGCTAAACCAGAAGAGAGTGATTCACCGTGGCTAATATCCTGCGAGAGCTTAATTATTGTTTCCTTTAAAAAAAGATTTGAGGTTTGACGTTCAAAAACAGTCAGCGCGCGAACAAGCGAAAGTCCGGCAGTAAGCATGCCTGAAAGATTTTTTGCAAAAAGCACTTTTTCCCTAAGCGATACACCTTGAAAAATTTTTAAATTCATATGCGCAACATTAGTAAATGAAGTCGCAGTCACGCCAACGGGTATGATTGTAACCGGTAAATAATTATCATGACGCAATAGACGCGCCGCAAAAAGTTTATCCGGCGCGTCCAGAACGCCTTTTATCATTTCACCCGCCTTATTCGTTGCCGTATAAGAAAATTGCATTATTCTGAAACCACGCGCAGCACTTCCTCAATCGAGGTTATACCAAGCACGGCTTTAAAAATTCCATCTTCAATCATAGTAAGCATACCCTCACTTTTGGCCTGTTTTTCGATTTCAGAATGCGGTTTACCGGCCAAAACCATATCCCGTAAAGTGGAAGTCATCTGTAATACTTCGTGAATACCTACGCGTCCGGAATATCCGTCTTCGCATTCGTCACTTTTCTTGGCGCGAAAGAAAGGTATTGTTTTCCAATTATCTTTGGGTCCGATAACTTTTTCCTGCTGTAAAACTTCTAGCAGTCTGTCTAAATCAATAAGTTTTGCTAGATTTTTTAATTCAAGATCTCCCATAAAATATTTTTCACGAACGGTACACAGCTTGCGCACTAATCGCTGGGCAATTATTGTTTTAACAGTAGAAACCATAAGAAATGGTTCCACGCCCATATCCACAAGACGCGGAACGGCTGAGGCGGCGGAATTTGTATGCACAGTCGAAAGCACCAAATGCCCCGTCAGCGCAGCATTTATAGCCAGTCCAGCAGTTTCCCCGTCGCGTATTTCACCTACCATAAGTATATCCGGATCCTGACGCACTAACGAACGCAATCCATTGGCGAAAGTTAATCCGATCTCCGGTTTAACTTGCGTTTGGTTTATGCGATTCATTTGATATTCCACCGGATCTTCAACTGTGGAAATATTCACGTCTGGCGTATTAAGCATATCTAAAATAGTGTAAAGCGTCGTGGTTTTTCCACAACCGGTCGGGCCAGTGGCCAATATGATGCCGGATTTCTGGCGCAAGGCCATGTGTATACGCTCCAGCCCCTCGCCATGAAAACCTAAACTTTCTAAAGTGAAACCTCGGACATTTTCGCGCAATATGCGCAGTACGGCTTTTTCGCCAAAATATGTCGGAAGCGTGGAAACGCGAAAAGAAATATTTTCTCCCTCATTAGATATTTTGAAACGTCCATCCTGCGGTAAACGTTTTTCATCAAGTTTTAAATTAGCAAGCACCTTAATGCGCGCCAGTATTCCTTGGGCGGTATTTTTCGGTAAAGTCATGGCATCGCGCAAAATGCCGTCTATGCGATAACGCACGATTATTGAATTTTCCAACGGCTCAATATGTATATCCGAAGCACCCTGTAAAACAGCGTGTGAAATTAAGGTGTCAACCACTCTTACAATAGGTAAATCTTCCGCCATTTTTTTTAGTTCTTTTTTCGAAGCTCCGGTTTCATCATCTTCTAATTTTTTTATAGAAATAGACTCGCGTTGGATTATTTCATCAAACTCGGCCTTTAAGTTTTTTTTATACTGCGCCAAGGCGGTTTTGATAGAAAGCGTGTCGGTTAAGCGCGGGAGAATTTTTAAACCGGTTTTTTTTCTTATAAAATCTATAGTTGGCAGATCGTCAAAGTCCATCATGGCGACTTCTAGTCCTTGGTCGGTTTTTTTATAAGCAATAATGCTGTGGTTGCGGGCGATAGGTTCGGATATGATTGAGAGTGTCGCGAAATCAATTTTTTCGCCCGCTCCTGCTAAAGAAACGAAAGGTATGCCCAGCACTTGCGCTTCCAAACGCCTTAAATCAGGTTCGGATATTTTTCCGGATGAAAGTAAAACATCGGAAAGTTTTTGTTTTTTTTCAACAGCTATTTCTTCGATTTCAGCTAAAGTGTCACGCCCAATAAGTCCCGATTTATCCAACGCCCTTTTAAGTTGGTCTTGAGGAATCTGCATTTAGTTAATTATAGCAGATTGGGTGCCTTTTTAGAAAAACTCATCCATTCGTCAACCATGTTTTTGAAATCAATAAAAGTTCTGAAATATTCAGGAAAGGCCTCGCGGTTAAGAATCATGCCTTCCGCCCGAAGCGTTCCTAAATAATCATGGAAGCTGGAATAAGGGTATAAAAATAAAAACTCCCTCGTTTTTTTCAAATCACTAATTTTCTTATCTTTCCAATTCGCCTCAACAAGGCTAATGGGATTCAAATGAATATAAGTATACTGATATTTCAAGTAATTATCAGTGTCTAGATGCTGGGCTTGAAAAGAGCTCTCAAATAAAACGCCTTTTCGGTTATATTTTGCATTGAAATACATTGTGTAACCAGTAAGTAATTTTTGTAAAAATCTCGAAAGACCGTTTATACACCTTTCTTTTAAAAGCAGATGAAAATGATTGGGTATCAGACACCACGCGCCTATATCCACCAACGGTTCCCCGCGCGGTATTTCCAGCAAGGTTGAACCTTGATAATTACTCAAGTGAATGGATGTGTGGCTATTAGCGCCATACAGGAGCCGGATAAAACGCTCGTAATCTTTTTCATCCATAAAAATCTTACGCTTTTCTGTACCGCGATTGTACACATGATAATATTCACCCTCTGCAAATTGAATCCTTCTCGCCATTATTTAATTTTATCAAGGTTTAACCTTGATATCAAGTGGCGATGTGGGTTTTTGATTTATCAAGGCAGGACCTTGATATGGGGTGGGAGCTCAACTCCCGATTCTTTAGAAAGATTGGGTTACCAACTTATTATCACTCCTCCAGCAATACCCACGCCACCAAATGCGCCATCCTGTCCGCTGGAGTCGCCATCTCCTCCTCCTCCTCCTCCTCCTCCAGCCCCATATCCTCCACCGGGTAACCCATAGTCGGGGTCAAAATTACAACCACTGCTCTTAGAACCGGCTGCTCCTCCTATTCCCCCGTTTCCTTTTGAGGTTTTGCCTCCGTTCCCACCATCACCTTCATAGGTTGTACCACAGTTAGGAACACGACGACCGTGATCATCACCCTGTGTACCCTTTTCACCTTTTGAGAGAACCCTGGTTCCATCAATAAATTTTATACCATAAACAGACCCAATTAAAGCCGCATCACCCCCTTTACCTCCATGTCCAAAATCATTATCACCCCACTCATCAGGTTTGCCCGGCTCGCCACTCTTACCCCCCCAAGCTTTAATATATGTTCCATTTCCATATGGTATATCATACACTTGACTATATCTTCCATCGCCACCACTCCCGGCGGATTTGTTTCTTTCTCCTTTTGTGCCACCAGGAGAAAAAGAATCAACATAAACAGCATATCTTTCCCCATCACTTACTTTAAAAGAACCTTCTGAATAACCACCAGAACCCCCTCCTCCGCCACCACCGGCATCATCATTTCTTCCAGCATAAGCACCGCCTCCTCCGCCTCCTCCTCCGCCCCAAACTTGGACTTTGATACTGGTAACTCTATCCGGAACCACAAATTCATCTATCCCACAACCCGGACAATCTCCTCTAGTGGTCTGGGGATAATCAGCGACAGCACCATTTCTCTCGTAATACTGCACTCCCGTCGGGATGGTACAAAAAATAACATATCCATTTTTATTAACGCAAAGCTCACGTTCTGCTTCTTCTTCAATACTCGGAGTAAATTTAAGTCGATCAATTTTTATCATAGGACCGCCTATATTCACCTCGTTAAAAGCGCCATTACTGTTGATTTTTAAACTACTCTGAGTAGTGGAGGGAATATAAGATAGAGCTTTCATTCCATCTATAAGCAAATCCCCACCGGATCCACTTCCTATATTTAATTTTTTATCTACTTGAACCATGCCATCGCCTAAAACACGGAGACCTTCAGATATATACGCACCTTCAACACCTTCAACAGGAACATTCGCCAGCGCACGGAAAACATCGGCGTTTGGCGCGGGGTCGCAACCGTCAGTTCCAATTGCCAGTGCTTGAGGGATAAAACTTTGCTGATTATTCTGCTGGCTACCACAAGGAACGGGGGTTCTTTGCACAGTAACGATTCGCTCGGTATTTTTGAGCAATGAGCTTGCCACCCAATTTGTTCCATTATGCCGTATAGTTTGACTACTGCTTCCCGCTAACCGCAAGCCCCCCCACTCGGTGATGCAGTCTGCTCCGAGACAGAATTCTTTGAAAGCGGTGATTTTATCTGCAAAAATTTTAGAAGCAACTACTATTCCTGTCTGACCCCAATCGGTTTCTATTTGAGCAATATTGCCAACAGGAAGTTGTAATGAATTATTTATATCATTTACATAGAGATTACTATTTCTTGCCTGTATTTCTGTGCTCATGCCCGCCCTTATCGGTGGCGCAGTGTTGCCGCCCGGCGGAGAGGCGGTCGGGGGGCCGGCTAAGGCGTAGCCGACACCCACGGACAATATTAAACCGAGCGTGACAATTCTTATGATTTGCGCAATTTTTTCGCGATTCATATTTTATGTTTATTTATATTTATAATGACTCTTATTATACCACGACTTTATAATACCACGACCTGTTAATTTTCAATAAAGCGGGGACCCCTCCTAAAGCAACCTTGTTTACTAGGAGTAACATCATCTGTTACTGACGGCTTACTTGTATCAAAAGGAGTGCAGGTTATGGTGAAACTTTGGGACGGAACAGCCAAAGGATCAATCACCACACCCGCCTCGGTGCCGGAAGCCACGGTTTGGCTTGACCACGGCGTTGCCGAACAGCTACTGACGGCGACAGATGTCCAGGACAAATCAGCCGCTGTTTCGGTAAAGTTTGAGCAAGATAAATTAACGGATGGCGAAATATTACTGTCAATGATTGCCACAAAATCGTCATATATGTTTTTATTGGCGTCTCTACAAGTCAACCAAAGTGTGACCACACCGGTGGGGGACTTGCCTATTAAAATCGGGTCGCTAATAAATGGCCCAAAACCGTTATTATTTTTACCGGGAACTTCTAAAATGGGTAGCAATCCGTTCCAAACACTAAGAGGAGGAACTAAGACAGGCACTGTCAATTTTTCGCATTCATCAAATACCGTTTCATCCGGAGATTCCCAAGAAAGATCAACTTCAGCCGGCAAAGGAAGATAAATCGGACCGTCTTCAAACAAATCAAGAGGCGGGGTAGTTTTGTTTTTCCTGATTTTAAGATCCAGCGAATTACTGGGTATATTAGTTGGAGGAATTAAAGTAACTTTGTAGTCTGATGTGCCACAAGATGTGTCATTCGCGCAATTAAAACTAATCCAGCCGACATTCATATCGCCCCACGCGTAGCCAACTAGTTCACCATCAGATGAACTAATAGATTTATAGGTTACGCCTTCAAAGGGTTGGGAAAACACCGGGGACTTAAAAAAGTTATTGTCCGATAATTGCACAAAACCATCCCAGCCTCCCAGTTCAGTGCCATTGATTGGCTTAATCGCGCCCGAACACCCGCTTTTAAAAACCGAACAGAAACGCGCCGTGCCGGTCACGGCTCCGGTGGTCAAATCAATATGCCCGCCATCAAAATTAAGCCAGCCCATATTGTCCGACCACGC
>Ga0209211_10010192_pt1 | contig 12309 bp, 10 predicted proteins | sample RifGroA2_FD_183992 | JGI IMG/M metagenome (GOLD analysis project Ga0209211, IMG submission 183992) | Groundwater microbial communities from Rifle, Colorado, USA - Groundwater A2 (SPAdes) (version 2) | ecosystem: Environmental > Aquatic > Deep subsurface > Groundwater | place: Rifle, Colorado... | reverse complement strand
AATCCGGATTATCGGTTACGTTGTCGGGTCCGCAAGTGGACGATTTTATGATTGTGCCGAGCGCGCCGGAAAGTTCCATCACTATCCCCGACGGTTCTTTGATTTCCAATTTTAAATCCGCGTCGCAAACCGTGTGTCCGGAATCATCCAAAACAGCCATCTGCAGGTAAGCGCTTTCGTTTGGCAGACCTGTCTGCGCAGGCAGGAAAATAGACTTATTAGTGTTGATTGCCAGCACGCCCCATAAAAAACTTTGGGTGGAGCTGTACAATTTGCCGTCAATTAAAAGATCAACTTTAATTTCATAGCGTCCGGGACGGAACTTTGTCGGTGGTTCCGGGGTAACTAGGCGAATTTTACCATCTATTTCCTGTATAGAAATATCGGACGCCATTCTCTCGCCGTTATTGTTAAAAATCTCTGCTTTAAGAACTTTTACTTTTGGGCTTTTAGCTAAAGCTTTTTTAAAAAGAAAATTTATTATTGGATTTGGTTCAGATTCTGGAATTGGTTCAACTATGGATTCTGGTTCTGGAACAACTTCGGGTTCTGATTCAGGTATTGATTCATGAAGTTCTTCTGAATCAACTTCAGTATTTATTTCAAACTCCCAAGATTCTCCGGCCCGAAAAGATTTTGGTGGAGTTAAAAATATTTTATCTGAATCCAATTCTATTCTTTCCGCCTTTTCTATTTCTTCCGGTGTGAGTTCAATTTCCGGTTCATCTCCTTTCTCATAACTCACTTCCAACCACATCGCGTCCAGATAAACAGCCGGCACAACATCTATGGAAAGTACTGACCGTAAGCTTATTTGCAATCGTGAAATTTGATCCCAACTGCCAATTTTTTCTGGCGCAATTTCAATTTCCATATTTTTCCAATTAGAACGACCGACGCTCCCGATGGTTTCCCAATTAGCCCCATCCAAACTCATAAGTACTTCCAGAAATTCCCCGCTCGCAACGCTTTGTGCTTCCCCGACGTCCAACGTCGGGGAAGGTAAAACTTCCTCCACCTGTTCTGTTATATTCTCAATGACTTGTTCAATGACTTCTGGCACAGATACTGGAACTTCTTCAGTTATAACTTCTACTTCTGGTGGTATTTCTTGAACTGGTAATTCTTCCGGTAGATTCGGTTCAGAAACTGGTTCAACCCCGACGTTCTCCGAAGTTGGGGTCCCGACGGCTTCGCCCGTCGGGAGTTCAGGAGATGGTTCAGGTTCTTGTGCAAAGGCCTGATGGAAAATTTCAAAAAAAGCCGAGGGTTCTTTCTCTAACTCCAACCCCTCCTGACCTCCCCTTATCAGGGGAGGTGGAATCAAATCCCCCTGATAAGGGGGAACTAGGGGGTTATCCGGCAAAGTATCAATGGTTGGCTCGACAACTTCTGGATTAAGCCCTTCTTCTAAAATTGTATCAATGGTCGGCTCTGCCAATCCGCCATTGGGCGGATTTAGGCCTTCTTCCAAAACAGTTTCTTTCATTTCCCATGAAAACTTAAGGACAAATTTTTGTGGTAACGCATCCGCTGGCACTTCCCCGCGAAAATCCCCGCAAAAAAGATCGGCAGCGCGATTTTCTAGCACTGCCGAATTCTGGCGGTTAAATTCCATTTGTTTACGACGAGTCAATTCTTCCTCGGCTAAACCACGCTCATATTCCTCGCGATCATAAGTTAAAACACCCAGCGCCGCCGAAACAGCCTCTTCGGATGAAAATGTAGAAACAACATTAGGTATTCCTTGCGCGCCCTGCGGATTTTCCCATTCACCTAAACAACGTTCGGGATAAAAGCGCGCCACGGAGGCGCGCGTGAAAAGCGTACTGGTAAAAATCAAAATAACAACCAAACCGAAAATTCCCCAGCCAAAAGCGCGTTCATGGCGCATGAAAAAGGCGCGTACGCGGTCAGGATTAATATCGAAATGCCAGACCCGGTCGCCTAACTTTAGTACATTCTTTATGCGTTCCAGATGTTCCCGCATATTGTAATTGTAACATAAAAACATCTTGTGAAAAATTAAAATGTTGACAAAATGATTATTCTCCTATATAATTGGAGTGTTGAAAAAGGTATTGGGAAAATTGACGATATGCGCTAGAATTAATGCACATTATCAATAAGGTCGATCACCTAGTACTTTCTCCGCTCGAACGGAGATAAAAATAAAAACTTATGGATGAAAATAAATTAAAAGAGCTGGCTGAAAAAATAAAAAATAAAACCGCTACTGACGATGAAAAAATTGAATTTTTTAGAATGTTCAATGGGTTGTTAAGAAGTATGAAAGATGATTTGGTTAAAATTCAAAAAGAAGATTAAGGTCGTTTAAATTATAAATATTAAAAATACAAACAATATGAAGGAAAAAGAAGGTGGAGTAGTAACTGGTTTTCCGGGAGAAGTGATAGAAGAAATTGGTATTATGGAAAATCCAGAAAAAGTAAAAGAAATAAAAAAATTCTTACTTGAAACAAAAACTTTAGCTGGAGAAATAAAAGATATGGAATTAACTCCTGAAAATATACAGAAAATTTCAGGCAAAATAAAAATACTAGGAAGTACGTTAATTGTTCTTGGTATGGGATGGGCTGGTACTGCTGTATATAAAATAAATGCCCTTTTTGAAAATAGTCAATGGATAAGTAACTTTCCCAGCGAAAAGATGGCTTTTTTGGCTCTCGGAGCATTGTTTGTTTCCGCTCTTAGTGGAGTTATCTTGGCTATTACCGGAGCAATAAAATTTTTACCCGAGCCACCTGCCACCGCAAAATAAATAAACTACTAACAATCTCAAAACGCCCCGACTTAAGTCGGGGCGTTTTGATTAAAAAAGGAAAGCAAATAGACACGCTTTTATTATACCATAATTTATGCAAGAAGGAGGCAAGGCCTCCTTCTAACTTTTTCCATGGCATTTTTTGTATTTTTTGCCGGAACCGCACGGGCAGGGATCATTGCGCCCTGTTTTGGTTTCTGGGATGGTCGGACGGCTCGTTTCGTGCACATGCGCGCCTTCGTGTTTTTCCGCCCCTCCGCCAACCGGCGGAGGGGCGGTTTTGAGCGATTTCAAAAACTCTTTAACTTGCGCGCGAAAATTTTCTTCCATTTCACGAAAGAGACGCAGGCCTTCTTTTTTATATTCCACCAACGGATCACGCTGGCCATAGGCGCGCAAACCAACCGAGTTACGCAGATATTCCATCGTTTCCAAATGTTCCATCCATAAAACATCTGTAACATAAAGAACTATGCGACACAGGGCAGTTAGTGCAACTTCTTCCCCTAATGCTGTTTTTTTCTCGGAAAGAATCTGGGCAAATTCGCCGTTTTCATCGTCAATTTTATTGGCGAATTCCGCCATGTCCTCCGTTTTTGAACCAATCATAGCCCGCCGACGTTCGTAAATAATTTTTCTTTGGTGGTTAAGTACGTCATCATATTCCAAGGTATGTTTGCGCGCGTCAAAGTTATAACCCTCAATTCGCTCCTGCGCGCTTTCCAGCATTTTGGTAATCATTTTGTTTTCAATCGGCGTATCCTCGGATACCCCCAATCGGCCCATTATTTTTTTCACGCCTTCTCCGCCGAAAACACGCATAAGATCATCTTCTAACGACACGAAAAATTGCGTCGCTCCCGGATCGCCCTGCCGGCCGGAACGGCCACGCAATTGGTTGTCTATGCGCCGCGCTTCGTGGCGTTCGGTACCGATAACGAAAAGTCCTCCAAGTTTTTTCACTTCCTCATACTCTGCCGTCGGCGTAGATGCGCCAGCCCCGAGCGAAGTCGAGGGGCCACCTAATTTAATATCTACACCGCGCCCGGCCATATTAGTGGCAATGGTCACAGAACCACGTCGCCCAGCTTGAGCGATAATTTCACCTTCCCGTTCGTGATTCTTGGCATTGAGAATTTCGTGCGGTACGCCTTCCCGGGTTAAATATTTGGCAAGTAGTTCGTTCTTTTCTATGGAAACCGTGCCGAGAAGAACCGGTTGACCGCGGGTGTGTAGTTCTTTAACCGTGCGCGCCACGGCCGTAAATTTTCCGGTTTCGGTTTGAAAAATTAAATCATTCTTATCGGCGCGGACCATAAGGCAATTAGTCGGAATTTCAATGACTTGAAGACCGTAGACTTTATCAAATTCTTCAGCAGAAGTTTTTGCCGTACCGGTCATGCCGGAAAGTTTTTCATACATGCGAAAATAATTTTGGTAAGTGATGGAAGCCGCGGCACGCGTTTCACGTTCTATTTTTACGCCTTCTTTGGCTTCAATAGCTTGATGGAGTCCTTCGCTCCAGCGCCGGCCGGGCATCATTCGGCCGGTAAACGGGTCCACAATAATTACCTGATCGTCCTTAATCACATAGTCGCGATCGCGCAAATAAAGGGCCTTGGCGCGCACGGCCGTTTCTAAATGATGCACGTATTTTATTCCTTTTTCCGTATAAATATTTTCTAAACCAAGCGCTTTTTCGGCTTTTTCAATTCCATTATCAGTCAAAGTAACAGCGCGACGTTTTTCGTCTATCTCAAAATCATCTTTTACATGCAAACCTTCAGCGATGCGGGCAAAAACTTTATAAAAATCTTCTGACTCTTCAGCTTGCGTGGAAATAATAAGTGGCGTACGCGCCTCATCAATTAAAATAGAATCCACTTCGTCAACAATAGCGAAGTAGTGACCGCGTTGAGAAAGATCATTCGTTGAATGCACTAAATTATCGCGTAAATAATCAAAACCAAACTCACTGCCCATGCCGTAAGTAATATCGGCTCCATATGCTTCGCGCCGAGAGCAAGGCCGTAAAAAATCGTAAAGAACTTTATAAGCGCCAACTTGATCGCGAGTAGAATCTTTTTCAATATGGTCGAGATCGTAAAAATACGAAGTGTTACCGCTACACACCACGCCCACCGAAAGTCCGAGGTAAGTATAAATCTGTCCCATCCAGACCGCGTCGCGCCGCGCCAGATAATCGTTCACCGTAACAACATGTACACCCTTCCCAACCAGCGCGTTCAAATAAGTAGGCAAAGTCGCCACTAAAGTTTTCCCCTCGCCGGTTTTCATCTCGGCAATTTTGCCTTCATGTAAAGCCAACGCACCCATGATTTGCACGTCGAATGGCCGTTGATTAAGTGTGCGCTTGGCGGCCTCGCGCGCCAGCGCGAAGACCTCAGGTAAAATGTCCTCTAATGTTTCCCCATCCGCTAAACGTTTTTTAAACTTTTCAGTTTTTTTTGGAAAATCTTCAGGAGTCAATGATAAAAAAGCGCTTTCCAGAGCGCCTGTTTTCTCAACTATAGGCCGCGTCTTTTTTAGGAAACGTGAGCTGTCATCGCCAAAAATTGATTTGAGCATTTTTAAAACTATTCCCTGCATTTGAGGCAGGCGGATGCGAACTCCAACAAATGCCTATTGTGAGTGCAGCCGCCCGCCACAGATAAAGGCAAGATATATAAAGTATAAGGTAGAAAAGGGAAAGTGGAAAGGGGAGAAATCTTAAACATAAAATCCCCGCTGAACGGGGACCTTATGTAGGCATTTGTTGTTTTAATAAGTAAGTCCACAAGGACCTACACTCACATTGACCATATTAGCAAATCCTATTCCAAAAGTCAACTGTGTGTGGAAAAAACCTTAACCCCCTTAATCCCCCTTATCAGGGGGACTTGATTTCACCTCCCCTGATAAGGGGAGGTCGGGAGGGGTTTAAATGAAAAAGCCCCGCTTGAGCGGAACTTTTTCATTTTGTGGTTTTGCGCTCGTAAGCCGAATTCTGTTTAAGCAGATATTTATCTGGGCCCTAGATTACTCTCAGGCTCAAGCCCTCCTCCGTTAAAAACTTCGGACGGGCTATGCGGCACTTCCGCCAAAGGGGCGGATACAGCCTTGCACCCACGTAAGGATTTAGCCGTTTCAACAAAACTTTCAGTTTTGTTGTCCTTCCGTGGCTCTAATGAGCGAAGGAGGACAGGTCAAAACTTTATAGCTTTACTCGCCCCACTTCGCCTTTCGGCTCCGCGGGGCGGATTTTTCTTTTCAGAAAAATCCGTCTCTGTTCGCACCTCTATCCTTGCGGACGACGGGCGTTACCCGCTACGCGTCCCAACTAAATGGGTAAGTGTTCGGACTTTCCTCCCGCCCAAACTTTCTTGCGAAAGAATGTTGGCGGGCATCTACCCGGCACAAAACCATTGCTATTATACATTATTTCTTTCTAGTTGACAAGATTTAACTGATATGCTACAATACCCTTGTTATTAAAATAGCGAACAAAAAATATGAAAAAAACCTTTATTTATAAGAATATTTTGCTGACTGGAGCCATCTTTATGGGGCTTCTGGCTTTTGTTTCTTTGGCTCAAGCGGTCGCGCCCATAATCAACACTTTGGACGCTACCCCAGTTGGGCCAACCTACGCCGTTTTGAACGGAAGCTATGACGCGAACGGCAAAAGCACTTCTGTTTGGTTTCAGTGGGGCACAGATTCAAGTTCGTTTGGTTCTAATACATCTTCTTTAAACATTGGAATAGGCAGTTCAAATTACAATAAATTTATCTCCGGCCTTAAACCCAGCACGACTTATTATTTCCGCCTCGTCGGCAACAACGGCGATGGAACTATTTACGGTTCAACTTTAAATTTTACGACTCAATCTAGTACCGGAGGTGTCACTCAACAAAACAATAATACCGGAACGCCGACGGTCACGACCAGTTCCGCTTCTGGTATAAATAATTCTTCGGCTGTTCTTAACGGATACATTAATCCTAACGGTAACACTATGACTCGTTGGTTTGATTGGGGAACGAGTTCCGGCTCTTTAACCAACAGCACGTCTTCCGGTAGCCAAGGTTCCAGCACCGGTAATTTCAGTGATACTATTTCCAATCTCTCTGCTAACACGACTTATTATTTCCGCGCCGTTGGACGCACTAGCGGAGGACAAACTTACTACGGCAGCACTTCCAGTTTCCAGACCGCCAATACAAACACTTCCAGTTTAGTGCCGGCGGCTGTAACCAAACTGGCGAGTTCAATTACCGAAACCAGCGCCGTAATGAACGGCACAGCATATACAAAAAGCGTAGCCACCAATGGCTACTTCAAATACGGCACGACTTCCGCGCTCAATCAGACAACCTCAATAAAATCTTTGGGTTCAGCTTCCACAGTTGATTTTTCTGAAACTCTGACCGGTTTGGAAAAAGGCGCCATCTATTATTTTCAAGCGGTGGCCCAGAACGCCCACGGCACCAGTTTGGGAGAAGTAAAGATTCTTCGGACTGCCGGCGGCGGGGTGACTGACGATGCCGACACTGGTACTGCCGTAAAATCAAAAACAGCCATAAATAAAGTCGCCGGCAATTCTATGATTATGTTAAAAATAGAATCCGACAAAGAAGAAGTTAGGACCGGCGAAAATGTCGCTTATACCGTCACTTATAAAAATATAACTTCGCGCAATCTGGAAAATTCCATTTTGCAGGTGCTTTTGCCACGAGGAATAGAATTTGGCGGAGCAACCGAGGGTGATTTTTCTCAATCCGAAAATGCTTTAACGGTTGATTTGGATACCTTAAGCATGGCTGAAGGAGGCGAGGTTAAATTAAAAGGCGTAATCGGACGAATTGAAAAAAATCAAGATATGCTCGTCGTCACCGCGCGCTTGGTCTATACTCATCCCGATTCGCGCGCGCAAGAAGACGCTATTGCTTATTACACGCACGATATCAACCGCTTAAGTTCACAGGGCGCGGCGGCGGCGGCGGGCGGATATAATAAATTTATGCCGGACACGCTTTTGGAATGGTTAATTTTAATTCTGGTTATAGTAGGATTAATTTACTTCGCTCGCAAGATGTATCCTCCAAAAAACAAAAACGAATTAAAATTGAAGACCGTCGATCCTCACTTTGTCGCCTAATTTTAGACGATGACTCGCGAAAAAGCCCGCTTGTACTTCCAGTACATAGCGGGCTTTTTCTGTTGGTAAAAAAACATCAGGGTAAGATTCCGGCGTGGCATTTTCTTTAATGTCTACTATTTTAAAATTTTCAGAAATCCAGATTATATCAATCGGAAATTTCATATCTTTCATCCAAAACATATGTTCAGAGAGTTCTTTGAAAACAAAAAGCATACCGTGCCCATCCAGTAAACTTTCCCGCCCGGATAATCCCAATGTTTGCTCATCTTGAGTATCGGCAATTTCAACTTTAACAGTCGTGCCACCTAATCGCACGCGCGGTAAATTTTCTTTATCTATATTTACATTTACCAGTGGCGCTTGGCGTGTTAATAAAATTGCAATCACAATAAAAACCCCAATAATAATTAAAATTTGGAGGTATTTTTTCATATAGATATTATATCAAACAAACTATTGTTCTTTATTTTGTTCCGTTCTTGCCCCGCATAGCTCTTTTGAGCGACGCAGGGCGTGTTTTCGGTCTTCCCCGAATGCCAGACGGTTTTGGGATACCGACAAACCTTTCCAACCTTGTATTGGAAAATCGACTAGAAATGAATGGGAATCCTCCCATCCTTGTTTCTTGAAATTATTCCACGACCAGCTTCCGCTAGCCGTGCCTTGTTACGACTTTTTCCCTGTCACCGAACTTACCGTGATCCCCTGATTTTAATCGGGGGGCTTCGGGTATTCCCGGCTCCCTTGAAATGACGGGCGGTGAGTACAAGACTCGAGAACGTATTCACCGCAGTTTGCTGACCTGCGATTACTAGCCATTCCGACTTCATGAGGTCGAGTTGCAGACCTCAATCCGAACTGAGGTCGTTTTTAGGGGTTGGCTCCGGATTACTCCTTCGCATCCTTCTGTAACGACCATTGTATTATGTGTGTAGCCCAGGGCATCAGAGGGCCATGCTGACCTGGCGTCATCCTCCCCTTCCTCCCCCGCCAAAATTCACAAATGCACCTCTCCCCAGAGGAATCACTTATGTTCTTTGGCGGGGGCAGTCTCGCGTGACACTTGTAACACACGACGAGGGTTGCGTTCGTTACCCCACTTAAGGGAACAATTCAAACCACGAACTGACGACGGCCATGCAGCACCTGTCCTACCGTCCTTGCGGACCCCCGACGTTTCTGTCGAGGTTCGTTAGGATTTCTAGCCCTGGTAAGGTTCTTCGGTTACCGTCGAATTGAACCACATAATCCACGGCTTGTGCGAGTCCCCGTCTATTCATTTGAGTTTTAGCCTTGCGGCCGTACTTCCCAGGCGCCTCTCTTAACGCGTTAGCTTAGCCTCTCAGAGGGTCGATACTCCGAAAAGCGAGAGAGGATAGTTTAGGGCGTGGACTACAAGGGTATCTAATCCTTTTTGATCCCCACGCTTTCGTGCCTCAGCGTCAGAACAGTGCCAGTTTATTGCCTTCGCCTTTGGTGTTCCCCACGATATCAACGGATTTCACCCCTACACCGTGAGTTCCATAAACCTTTCACTGTCTCTAGTCCACTCATCTCTCTGGTTTTTCCAAGGTTAAGCCTTGGGCTTTAATCAGAGATGTGGCGAACCGCCTACGCACCCTTTACGCCCAATAATTCCGGATAACGCTCGAGGCCTCTGTCTTACCGCTCCTGCTGGCACAGAGTTGGGAGCCCCTTATTCTTGAGGTACCGTCAAATCCGCCTTACGGCGGTTTCTTCCCTCACAAAAGATGTTTACGTCCCTAAGGACTTCATCCATCACGCGGCGTCGCTCCATCAGGCTTTCGCCCATTGTGGAATGTTCTTGACTGCAGCCACCCGTAGGTGTATGGGCCGTGTCTCAGTCCCATCGGTGGGGGTCAGGCTCTCACCTCCCCTAAGCGTCATAGCCTTGGTAGTCTATTACACTGCCAACTAGCTGATACTTCGCAGGCTCTTCCCGAAGCGGATTGCTCCTTTCATCCGGAGATATATCGCGCATTAGTCCCGCTTTCGCGGGGTTATTAACGACTTCGGGGGAGATTCCCACGTGTTACTACCTCGTTTGCCACTAATCATTAAAAATTTTTTGACTTGATATAATCTCATCTGAAATTAAAAATAATTCGTTCGACTTGCATGCCTTATCCACGCCGCCAGCGTTCATCCTGAGCTATGATCAAACTCTTTTGAATGAACGGAACAAAACAAAAAATAATAGTTTTCTAAATTTTAATTCTTAATTTTCCTTCTCTATTAAGTTGACGATGAGCAATAAAAAAACGCCTGACGGGCGCTCCAAAACGGAAATTCACATCCTCCTTTTTATACTTATTTAAATCCCGTTTTTCATATTTTTTTTCCGCTTAGGAGCGCCCGCTCCTTCTAAATTGTATTCGACGCTTTTTCAAGAACCTTTCCATTATACTCGCCCTCAAATATAAGGCAAGCGCCTGTGGATTACGCCCCTATTTCTTTATTTCGGCTTTTACGCGCAGAGTGGCGTGGTCAAAATTGCGTTTCAGAATTTTTTTTATTTTTCGGAAAATAGAAATTAAAAATATCTCGCATAGAGCAAATGGAATAAACAAAATCCAGAACAAAATCTTAAAAAACACATACGGCCCGCCGAGCCAAGAAGTAAATCCAAAAACGCCGACACCGGCGAGAACAAAAATACCAATCAAGCTTCCGACAATAAGAAACCCTTTCAAAAAATCAAGCGACTGGTCGGCTAAAAATTCCCCCGGATTATTTATCCCCTTCCTAATCTCCCGCCCCATAAAAAATATCTTCAATAGTCCCATTTATTTAATTTTCAACTTGAAATTCCGGACGTCGGACGTCCGGAATTTCATTTTTCATTTGCGCTCATGATTTTTTAATTATTGATTTTAAATTTTCTATTCTTCTTAAATAATGTTCTACTAGCATATTAAAACTTTGATTAATCGATTCTATATTTGCTTTATATAAATCATCATCACTTTTATATCTTTCAGCGTCTAATATTTCTTGATCATAATCCTTCTTGTATTCTGGATATTTACTTTGAAATTCTTTTTCTAAATCCATTAACTCATTTTCATACAAAGCTTTTTTTTCCTGTTTTAAATTACTTCCAGACAACCAATTTGAAATTTCCTTTTTATTTAATTCCCAAAAAGATAGCATTTCATTAGGAGTCATATATTTATTTTTATTTCGAAAATTTCCTTCTTCCATAAATTTTTTATAATAATTTTAGTTAATTTTTTTCTATATTTTTATTCCAAAATAATGTGGCTTTCTCTAAACTATTAAAAATCTTTCTTTTATCAACAAATTCTGCCTCAGGATAAGTATTCACGGGTAGGCAACTAATTTGAAATTTACCAAAGTTCAGTTTATGTAAATTATATATTTTATTTTTAAAATTTTCCCTTTTTATGAATTCCATAAAATTATTGAACTTTTATTTTTCCAAAAACGTTAATTATATCTTGGCTTCAAGTTTTTCTACGCGAACGGTTAAATTTTCAATTTTTCTATCATAAGAGATGCCATCGCTATTTAAGCCGGAAATACTTTGTCTAAAATATTTATTATCTTCATGAATTGCTCTAAGTTCTTTAGTTATTAGTTCTAGTACTCCATCTATTCTTTCAAATGACCTTGCAATAGATCTCATATTCTGCTCAAAAATCCCCTCAAATTTCTTAAATCTAGTTTCAGTTAAATATTTTTCAGTTGTTTTTTTAACCGATTTTTTCACGCGATCATTATACTACGGGCAAATTTATATATCAATCCGCCTAAAACTCATGATGGTCGGGGGGGTCGGGCGGGGTTTTCGGGCAGTTAGAGCTTTAGGCTCTAACTTTTTAGCATTTTAACAAATTGCTCAACCGTTATGTCTAAAGGATTGAGTATGCCGTTTTTTAATGTTCCCAACTTTATCTGTTTATGATTAGGAATAATAATTATCCTGCCGTTTGAATCCTGCATTTTTATATGACTTCCCCTTTGAGTAATTATTTCAAAGTCAAATTTTTTTAAAATACGCAACAAATCTTTAGCAGAAACCCTTGGAAGTTTAGGCATAAGTAAACTTTACCGGAATCGCAAACTGTTTTTTATAATTATGGATGCTTAAGGACTTCACTTTTGGTGCTTCCAAGTAAAGTTCTGTGGCTTCTCTGATATTACTCAAAGCTTCTTCAAAACTATCACCCTGAGAAGCACAACCAGGCAATTCTGGAATCCAAACAGAAAACCCACCGTTTTTTTCTTCTTGAAAAACGGCCAAGTATTCTAAAACTTTATGTTTTTTAACTCCTCTTTTCATACTACCCATTATACTACGGGTAAATTTATATATCA
>Ga0209211_10010190_pt1 | contig 12311 bp, 17 predicted proteins | sample RifGroA2_FD_183992 | JGI IMG/M metagenome (GOLD analysis project Ga0209211, IMG submission 183992) | Groundwater microbial communities from Rifle, Colorado, USA - Groundwater A2 (SPAdes) (version 2) | ecosystem: Environmental > Aquatic > Deep subsurface > Groundwater | place: Rifle, Colorado... | reverse complement strand
AATGATTGTGGACGGCCGTTTGAGCGCCGATGTTGAGTTGTGGGATCCCGGACTCAAGAAGGCAAAACACTATCCTTTCAAAAAGCTCGCTGCACTTGCAGGGGTTGCGATAGTCGGCGGTTTCGTAATGTACACAACCGCACGGCACGGCCCTGCGCTTGGACTTCGTCTCATCAAGGCGGTGGTGGACAAGGTCGCCAAGAAGAAATAAGCAGGTCCCTTCGGGGATCTCTTTTATTTCCTCGATTTTTTGGGCACTCTATTTCGGCACCGGCAGTCCTATTTTTTTCAGTGGTAAATAATTGAAATAATATTGACACCCAACTGAAATAACATACGCAACATCTAATTTGATTATTTATCTTCGATAAGATCTTCCGATAAATCTTCAAGCATCCACTTTCTGCCACAGATACAGCTTGACGAATATGAATCTTGATATTGGCCACCAACCCGCGTTAAAAACAGTTCTTTTCCGCATTTGCATATTGTTTTCATTTGCTGATTTGACACATTCATATTATTTACCAATGTTTTCTTGATCAGTTATTACAACCCCCTCACCTAGATAATTATCATATAGGTAAACGGGTTTAACTACTGATATAAAGTCGGCCATAATAACCTCTATATCATCCCCGCGTTCTTTTCTAATATTCTCCAGGTTATTGATAAATTGTTTTAATTTCATAATAGTTAAGTAAGTTGATATTTTCCTCGACCGACGAATTTTAAATAACCTCCATCTCTTAATAATTGTAATTGCTGACGAATTTTATCTCTGATATGTTTGTTGTCGGGATGTAGTCTGCTTAATTCGTTCTCAAATATATAAACATCGTCTAATGTAAATTCACGTTTGCCAAGCTTTTCGACGCTTCGCATAACATCTAACAGCCACCCCTTTGCGGTTATTTCTTTTTCTCCTCGTAAAAACAATGTTCTCTTCCATTCGCTAAGCACTTTTTCTTTTGGCTCGACCTGCCGATTCTTAATGAAAAAGATTTTGCCTGATTCTGGAATACCTTGAAGTATAATATTACATCCTATCCATCCGGCCCGTCTGGCTGTTATCGCTAAGGGTTTACGCTTTTCAATAATTTTGGGGATGAAAAAATGTTTTGGTATTACCAGAAAGTTCATTATTGAGAGGTTCTTTAAATTGTAATTAAGCAAGAAGAAGTTCGGGTTATTGCTACTTTGTAGTCGTTCAATCATTGTCCGGTATGCGCCATCTAGAATTTTTGTTCCGAGGCCATCTTGTTTGCTCTTTAATTCATAATCTTCCTTGCAATTTGAACAATAAAAATCTGCAACCGGCTGATTATTTGGGTATCTGTCTATATCTAAACGCCCGCAATTTGGACAAAAGATTGAATGATTAACCCATTCTTCGGTCAGAATACGGATTTTTTGCGATGTATTTTTGTAACCTTCCGCGAGCCGCGCGTTAAGAAATAGTTTCATATTTTAATGTTAGATCGTTGTCGAGAAATTCGCCAGTCCGATCATACGTCTACTTGATTTTCCGCAGAAAATATGCTATGCTGGAGTAGTAAATTCTTCCGCGATTTGTTTTTGCTGAAGTTAATGAGTGGGGAGATTAAAGTGTAAAAATATGGCAACTATCACACAAGAGATTTTGATTTTATTTTCTCAGCCGGAATATTTGGTATTGCTTATTTCAGTTACTGCAATTACTGCAAATGTATATATATCCCATCGAAATAGAAAATATGCACTGGCAAAAGAAGAGTATTTCAAACTTCAGCAGGTAGTGGAAAAAATAATGGCTAAGTTGGTGATTCTGGAAAGTCATCGGCGAAAGCTAAAAACTTTTTTTGAGTTATCGCATTTGGCAAACAAAAATAAAAACGGCATTTTCATTGATGCAAACGATACTTTCAATAGGACTGATTTTGAAAAAGACGGCGGAGATATTACGGCGCTTTTGTATATTTATTTTCCTGCATTAGGAGAAGATTGGAATCTTTGTCTGACAAAAATGAGCGATTTATTTACACTTGTTTTAATTCTTGATCAAAACATCCGAAACGGCAAAACAATAGATTGGAAGAAAGAAGCTGAAACGCATAACAAAGCATCGCAAGAACTCGGTAGTAGACCGAAAGAGATAGCAGATAATCTAAAGAAGGAGTTAATGAAATTTAAGGAAGCTCATCTCTAAAAAATGATCCAAAGACTTAACGAAAAAAATTTAACAGAATTACCAGTCATAGAGTGGCTCAAAGAGATGGGTTTGCTCTACGGCGTCATCTAGGAGGAGATAAAAATAGTTAAAAATCAGAAATGACTAACTGGCCAACAAAAAATTAGGAGAAATTATCTATGAAGGTAATTTTTAATGACAAAGAAATAGGACCTGCCATAGAAAAATACGCTAGTGAAATTGGGGCGGAATTCCAACAGAAAGATTCTTTAGAGGTATCAATGAAAGATTATAAAGGACCTCCTATTGGAATACCTATTCCGGAGGAGTTTTTAGATTTAGGAAAATATCTCTTAACTTTTTTTCTCGGAGCGATAGCGAGCGGGTTAGTTTATGATGTAATCAAAAAGGCAATAAAGAGTTTGATTATAGAGGCGAAAGATAAAACCAGAAAAGAATATAAATTTTATATAATTTCTGATGGTGATGATCCTGACAAGTATGGTCAAAATACTTATTTTTTTATTCCTGTTGATGCGGAATTGGAATCTACAATTGATGGATTATTCGAAATCTTAACTATGCTTGAATATTTTCGAAAGTCCGTTCAAGTTGAGGGAAGTTTGCGGTTTTATTTCGAAGGTGATGAGTGGATTTTAAGGCACTTAATTAATCCAAAATATTCTTACTTCTGAAAATGAAAACAAATTGGCCAACAAAAAAATTAAAAGAAATTTATGGATATTTTTGAAGCAATACTAAATTTTATTTTCCGCTTTATTATATGGCCTGTATGGCTGATTATTTCTTTTGTCTTGAAGTTTTTTAAAGATGTAGTGAATCATCTTTATGGAAAAGTTGTCGTAATTGTTGCTACAGGCATTTTGATATATCTAATATCTTATTTTCTAAACTGATGACTTCGTCAATAAACCCAATAGAGTAGGTTGGACAAAATAAACTATTGTATAATGTATAAAAAGAGTTTTTATTAAAATTAACTAGCTAATATATATGGATACACTGAGTTTTATTTTGGGTGCAGTCGTTATTATTGGTCTTTTCTTTGTTTTGAGAGAATTTTTTTTATGGTACTGGAAAGTTTCTGAAATTGTCAGTATTTTGAAGAAGATTGATGAAAATACGAAAAAGGACCAGAAAAAAGAATTAGCAGCAGGTCCGGATATTGTTGAAAAGCAGGCAAGGGAACAAAAAGAAAATCAAAAGAAGGTTCGGGAATACTTTAAAACGCAGAGTCGTGCGACGAATGACGATATTCAAAGAATTTTGGGAGTATCTGACGCAACGGCTACTCGATACTTGGAAGCGCTTGAAAAAGAAGGGCTCATCCGGCAAGTTGGGGGCAAGGGCAGGGGAGTATACTACGAAAAAACATGAGGGAAAAACGGCTCATCGGGAAATTATCGATGAGCCGTTTAGCCGCAACGCGCAAATCGCGGGAGGGGCTTGCCCCAGCGTAGTTCAGATAAAAAAAGACTTCGAAGTATGTGGACTTTATATCTTCTGACTAGTATAATGTAAGTACTATGGTCAAAACCTCCAAAATTAACGAAAAAAAGTACAGAAACGCCATCCTGTTTTTCGCCAAAAAGATTCAGAACGGCACGCTTGGCAAACTTAAATTAATGAAGCTTTTATACTTCCTCGATTTTGATTTTTTTGAGAAATATGGGCGTTCTGTGACAGGCGATGAATACCTGCGTTTTGAATATGGGCCGGTGCCGCACATGGGAGAAAAAATGCTGAAGAAAATGTCCGGCAACGAAATTAAAATTACCAAGCGCAAAGTAGCTCTTGGACTTAATGATCAAATGCATATTGAAGCATTAAAAGATTTTGATATGAATGTTTTTACCAAAGAAGAGCTGCTTATGTTAGAAGAGGTGGCTGATAAATGGGAGAAGTTTGCCGGCGCGGAAATGAAAAATGCAAGTCATGGGGAAGCGCCATGGATTGCGACAAAGCCGAATGGTGTTATTGATTATAATCTTGCGTATTACCGCAATAAGTATGGCGAGATGGCAAAAATATAGCGGTTATATATGTCATGAAAGTTATCCGGCATGACGATATTGAAAAAGATTTGAGAAATTTGCGGCGCTTCCAGGCGCCGCTTGAATCATTAGAGGCGTGGGAGCGCCTTTTTTGTTTGAAGGGATTGCGTGAGACGCCAGCTATTGATGCTTTTCCTGGTTTTGGAGAACGGAAAATTTATAAGGCGCGCGTTGTACCACTGCAAGAAAATTTTGGCAAATCAAAAGGATACCGGGTTGTTTTCCAAGTGATAGACGAGGAAAATTGCAAGATTTTGGTATTTTCTCGCCACGGTATCTATAAATCTGAACAGGGATTAATAAATTTAGTAAAAGAGAGGATCAGTTGAAATCCAAAAACAAATCGTCGTGTATTTTAGTAGCAGAACGCTTCATGCTCACTACATGATAGAGGAGTATACTACGAAAAAACATGAGGGAAAAACGGCTCATCCATTCGACACGCTCAGGATGAGCCGTTTAGTTGAAAAATTATCCGATACCGGAGAGGTCAGCAAAATTCCCGAGTTAGAACAAAACAGCACGCGAGTTTTGTAGCGTGCCTTGTGTTTTTTGGTTTTGCGTGCTATTTTTTCGATAGAAAAATGATCTTTCATAGGAGGATATATGGATCGGTTCGACAGTATCTCGCCGATTGACTACCGATATTGGGACAAAGAAGTGGCGCGTTACCTCTCAGAGAACGGGTTTACCCGCTACAAGCTCTTTGTGGAGTTTGCGCTCGTGAGAGTGCTTCATCGTCGCGGAATTTGTTCCGAAGCAGTCGTCAAAGAAGTTGAGTCGGCTTGCGGTCAAATAACGACCGCGGAAGTGTACGCGGAAGAAGACCGGATTCGCCACGACATCCGCGCGCTCGTAAATTGTATTCGCAACAAAGTCAGCGAGAATGCGAAGCCCTACATCCATATGACGGCGACTTCGTACGACATCATTGATCCGGCGAACGCCGCGCGTTATAAGAATGTTGTCGAGAAAGTGCTCGTTCCTTCGCTTACAAAGTTGGAGGGTGTGATCATCGGCATCACGCTCCGCGAGGCAGAAACGGTGCAAGTCGGCAGAACGCATGGTCAACACGCGGTTCCGATTACATTTGGATTCGCGCTCGCCGAATACGTCAGCCGCCTCGGCGGCTCTATCGAAGCATTGAAGCCGCTTGCCGCAAAGATTCCGGGAAAGTTCTCGGGAGCTGTCGGCGCGTATAACGCCTCATCGCTTTTCTTTGACGACCCCGAAGGTTTTGAAGCGGAAGTGCTTGCCGAGTTGGGACTCGCTCCTGCCGAGCACTCGACGCAAATCGTGCCACCGGAAGCGTTGACGCGACTTTTGTGCGAAATAACGATAACCGCGGGTATCCTCGCTAACCTGTCGGACGACATGCGCCATCTCCAGCGAACGGAAATCGGAGAAGTAGGCGAAAAGTTTGAAGCGGCGCAGGTCGGTTCCTCGACAATGCCGCAGAAGCGCAATCCCATCAACTTTGAGAACGCCAAGAGTTGCTGGAAAATCGTCGCGCCGCGAATCCTTACGGTGTTCATGGATCAGATCAGCGAACATCAGCGCGATCTTACCAATTCTGGATCTGCGCGGACGTATGGCGAGATTGTCGCGTATGTAGTTTCGACCGCAAAGCGGCTCACGCGCACTATGGAGAAACTGACTGTTGATCGCACCAACTTGGAGCGCAACCTCGCCATGCAGAAGGGATTGGTGGTTGCGGAGCCTCTCTATATCATTCTTGCCGCGCTGGGGCATCCCGACGCTCACGAAAAAGTGAGGAAACTCACGCTTCAAGCCCAACGCGAGGCGCGACCGCTCGAAGAAGTCGTTGAGGGCGTGCCGGAGATGAAGGACTATCTCGAAAAGATGACTCCGTACCAACGGCAGATTCTCTCGAACCCGTCTCTCTACACCGGCATCGCCGCCAAGAAAGCGAAGGCGGTCGCGGAGCGATGGAAACAGAAACTCGGGCTCTAGCCCAAACCTGTGGGCGTTGTCAAAAACATGACAGCGCTCTTTTTCTATACTCGATCACGGGTTTCGAGTATTTCGTCATATAGATACGGACGCATCTTGCAAAAGCACGGTTGGCGTTATACTATTGACTCCGCCAAGAAAAGCGCGGTTTTCAAAAAAAGAGCCGTGCAGCGGGTTTATATGTTCAATAGATTCTTCGGACCCCGCACTAAAATTTTGACTGCTGCTGATATAAACATCAGCGTTATTACAAATTTTTTTCAGGACTCGGAGTTTTTCGCGCCAGCTTTTCGGGGCAGCGGGAAAGGTCAAAATTTAGTGACGGGGCAGGCAATTTTCATTATTTATGTTCAATAGATTCTTCGGACAATTCTCTCATGATATAGGCATTGATCTCGGGACTGCAAATACCCTGGTTTATGTTCGCGGTCGGGGCATTGTGATTAACGAGCCCTCGGTCGTTGCGATAAATCAAAAGACCGGGCAAATCGTCGCGATCGGATCAGAAGCAAAACGCATGGTCGGGCGTACGCCTGCCCAAATTGTCGCAACGCGGCCTTTGGTTGCTGGCGTAGTATCCGATTTCGAGGTGACGGAAGAGATGCTCAAATATTTCATTCGGAAGGTCCATAGCGAAGCGTTTTCGCTTTTTCCGCGCCCCCGGGTCGTGATTGGAATTCCATCCGAGGTGACAGAGGTCGAAAAGCGCGCGGTTGAAGATGCGGTCAGGAACGCCGGAGCGCGCGAAGTGTATCTTGTCGAGGAGCCGATGGCGGCCGCGATCGGGATTCGCCTCCCGATTCAGGAAGCGGTCGGATCCATGATTATTGACATCGGAGGAGGGACCTCGGACATTGCCGTGATATCTCTCGGAGGGATTGTCGTATCGAGAAACATCAGAATCGCGGGAGACAAGTTAAACGACGACATTATCCGGTTTGCGCGGGATGAATTTAAGCTTTTATTGGGCGAGCGGACCGCTGAGGACATAAAAATAGCGATCGGGTCTGCCTATGCGCTTGATGATCCATTGGAAGCGACTATGCGCGGCCGGGACCTTGTGTCCGGTCTTCCCAAAGAAATCGTTGTTGACGATTCCGATATACGCCGCGCCATGCGCCATTCGATCAATACGCTTGTAAACGCCGTGCGAACGACGATCGAAGAGACGCCGCCGGAACTCGTCGCAGACATTATGCATCGCGGCATCATGCTTGTCGGCGGAGGCGCGCTTTTGCGCGGGCTTGACCGGCTCTTGGCAGAGGAGACGAAAATTCCGGTGAGGGTCGCGGAGGACGCGCTCACCGCCGTTGTCCGGGGAACCGGAATCATCCTTGAGGATATTGATGCCTTGAAAAATGTTCTCGTAAGCTCCGGGTTTGAGCGAACTCCGGCGTAACGTATGTCCGGAAACCCCATTTCGGCTCAGTATTTTCTAATCAGCTGCGGCATCCAACGGCTCGGACTCAATGTATCACCGGATACATCTCGTCCTCCGTCGGGACGCCGTAGCCGAAATTCTAACCTCTCGCTTTCGAAAGCGGGTTTCCGAACATGCTCTAGCGCCTGATATAGAGGCCATCTGAAAACTCCCCTTTCTGCTGCAATCCCGCAATTCCGGCTCCGCACCGCGTCCGTCCTCGTCGGCGTATATTCTCCATATACGCCCTCCTCGTCCGTCCTCGGCTCGCTCGGAATTGCTGGATTTCGCCACGAAAAAGAGTTTTCAGACGACCTCGTTCCCACAATGAAATTATTTTCGTCTCATTGGTTCAAGGTTTTTATTGGAATGGCTGCCCTCGTAGTCCTTGTTTTTTCGAGCGACACGCCGGCCGTCATGTATCTTCGGGAGCGAACGCTTACGTTTGAGCGCTCGCTTTCTAATTCATGGATCGGGGCGTTTCTCTTTCCGCGCGCCTCGCGCGAACTTCCGTCTCGAGTCGATGAGAGCCGCAGAATTCAAGCCCTCGAGTTTCAACTGGAGGCGGCAAATAAAGAAAACGAATTGCTTCGGAGCGCCTTTGATTTTACCCGTTCATTGGGTCCGTCAGCCGACGGATTAAAAGCCGCGAACGTGTTTTCATATTCGAATGAACTCGGGAGAGAAACGCTTCTCGTTGATGCGGGCACGGACAAAGGAATCGGGAAGGGTGCGCTTGTTCTTGACTCGTCGTTTTTTCTTGTGGGGACGGTTGCGGAGGCGGGAAAATTTGTTTCGAAAATCGATATCGCGTCAAACGCCGGCAATGCGTTTGACGCTGAAATTCTTCCGGGCGGTGCTGTCGTTGTCGCGAAAGGAGTCGGCGGGGGAGTGTTTCTGCTTGATCTTGTTCCCATTGATATGCCGGTTCGGAAAGGCGATTTCGTGGGATTTTTGCCCAAGCGCGGTGTCCCGTATGCTTCCGCAATCTTTTTCCTCGGTGAGGTCGTTGGGGAAGCGAGGACCGAGAGTACGATTTTCAAGGCGGTGCGCGCGGTGTCGCCGGTTCTCCCGGCCTCGCTCACAATGATTTTTATTCTTCCATGACGATCTCCAAAAGGATTTTCATCCCCGTATCAATTCTTTGCGCGTTTGCCGCCGAGCGCTGGATTTCGTTTTTATTCCCAGAATTTTTCTTTGTTCCTCCGCTGACGGTTTTTGTGATTTCCTTGTGGTTTCTCGCGCTCTCGCCCGCAGCCGCGGTGTTTTTTTCGTTTCTCGGCGGATTTTTCCTTGACGTAATGTCCGCATTTCCGTTCGGAACATATACCGCGCTTTTGCTTGTGTATGCCGGTGCTTCGGCGGCTATCCGCATAAATCTCGCGGAATCGCATAAGCGTTTTGCCCTGCCTCTTTGGGGCGCGATTGTCCTTTTCACGTTACCCTTCGGGGTTCTGGGCATTGGGTCAATCATTTCTTTTTTGCGTTCTATCCCGTTTCATCTTTCGGTTTCGGGATTTGCGGCCGCTCTCGCCGCGGCGGCCCTCTGGGCGGTTTTTTATTTTCTGCTTTCCGTCGGGTTCGCGTCCGGCATCCGGCGGATGAGGCGCTCCTCGAGACCCTAATCTAGGACTCATACCCGCGATGTTCAATACACAGAAGAAAAGTGAATCGGCGTTTGATCCGGACGAGATTTTGTTCGATTCGGTGAGCATGCTCCGGTCCGATTATATGCCCGAGGGAAGAATTGAAAAACCCGTTGAACGGATATACGCGTTTTTATTTCTCTTTATTTTGGGCGTCGGGGTTTCGTATCTTTTCTATCGCGCCGGTACTCTCCAGATAGCGGAGGGTGCGGCGTATCGCGCGCGCTCGCAGGAAAATCGTTTTCTTACGCGTTCACTCCTGCCGCCGCGGGGCATTATTTTTGATCGCTATGGGGAGCCGTTTGTCGGGAATTCTCCGTCGTTCGGAATTCGGTTTCATAAAGACGCGTTTACCAGCGAGAATGGTGACCTCGAAGTTTTAAAACGCGACCTCGGCCGCATTCTCGCAAAGCCCGACGAATATTTCACGGAGATCGGTTTTCCTCCGGACGCGGACGCTTCGTCCTTGCCGGATACATTCGTCGTCGCCCAAGACATACCGCCCGACCGTTTTGTGGAAATTGCGTATTCATTGTATTCCCTGCCTGGGATCAGCGTGTTTGAAAATTTTCGGCGCGTCTACGAAGAACCCTACGCCGCAGCGCACGTTGTGGGCTACCTCGGGAAGGCGAGCGAAGAAGATCTTCGGCGCGGAGGTAGTGCGACTCCCGACGAATTCATCGGCAAAAGCGGCATCGAGGCGTTTTACGACGACTACCTGCGCGGGAAAAAGGGAAAAAAGATTGTTGAGACCGACGCGTTCGGGAACGAAACTAATTTTAAACTTGTCGAGGAATCGAGTCCGGGCGCGTCTTTGGAGACGACGCTCGACAAGGATCTCCAAGAGGTTGCCTACCGGGTTTTTTCTTCCTATGTGGAGGGTCGCAAAGCCGGGAGCGTCGTCATTTTGAATCCGAAGACCGGAGAGGTTTTGGCGCTTGTCAGCTATCCGTCATTTGACTCAAATCTTTTTTCCGGGTCGCTCTCAGAAGCCGATTTCAAGGCGATTCTCGATAATCCGTTGAATCCTTTGATCAATCGGCCGATCGCAGGGGAATACGCGCCCGGCTCTACGATGAAGCCCCTGTATGCGTCTGCGGCGCTTGCCGAGGGAGTTGTCACTGATCCATTGAAAAAAATGTATGACCCGGGTTATATCGATATTCCGAATCCGTATGATCCGGATAATCCAACGCGGTTTGTCGATTGGCGGGCGCACGGTTGGATCAATTTTTATGACGCGATCGCTTGGTCCGCAAACGTGTATTTCTATATTATCGGAGGCGGCGCCGAAGGATCGCCCGGGCTTGGTATTGAGCGCCTTGAGCGCTACGCGCGTGCGTTTGGATTTGGCGACACGCTCGGAATCGATCTCTATGGAGAGAAAAAAGGGCTCTATCCAAATCCAAAATGGAAAGAAATTGCCGAACCGTCGAATCCCATGTGGCGGATTGGGGATACCTATAATGTGTCGATTGGACAAGGCGGGGTGAAGGTAACTCCTTTACAGATTGCGTCAATGACCGCCGCAATCGCAAACGGAGGAACGCTCTGGCGGCCCTATATTTTAAAGGTTGCAAAAGGTCCGGACGGACGAGTCATACGGGAGCAAGGGCCAACGGCGATCCGCGATAATTTGATTCCGCAAAAATATCTCAATGAAGTAAAAAAAGGCATGCGCCAAGGCGTGGTATCGGGAACAGTCCAGCGTCTCGCAAATCTTCCGGTTCCCGCTGCGGCAAAGACCGGTACTGCCCAGATCGGCGGAAAGGGCGCGCCGCACGCATGGGTCACGGCGTTTGCGCCGGTCGACGATCCGGAAATCCAAATAACTGTGATGATAGAAAATGCGGGAAGCGGCGTAACGTCGGTCGTGCCGATTGCGCACGACATATTAGAGTGGTACCTCACCCATCGGCCGAAGAAGTGAAACGGCCTTACTATCCACAATTGACAAAAATAATCCTCCGTACTACACTTGATTGCAATTTGTTTTTAAATAAAAAAGTTTATGTCCGAGTATTTTTCAGAAGAAGGCCTCGAGAAATTAAAGCAGGAGCTCGAAGACCTGAAGACCGCGAAGCGCCACGAGATCGCGGCGCGCTTGGAGCATGCAAAATCCTTGGGTGATCTTTCGGAAAACGCCGAATATCAGGAAGCGAAAGAAGAACAGTCGCTCCTTGAGTCGCGCATTGTCGAGATCGAGGAGATATTGCGAAACGCCGTCATCATAAAAAAAGACGCGTATTCGAGTCTTGTCCAGGTCGGCTCGACTGTTCGCGTGACATCCGAACACGGGGAGGAAAATTTCACCATCGTCGGGTCTGAAGAAGCGGACCCGCAATCGGGGATGATTTCAAATGAATCGCCTTTGGGCAAGGCATTTCTCGGCCGCAAGATAGGCGATACGGTTGAAGTGAAGACCCCGGGAGGGACAGTCCACTACTCAATTCTGGCAATAAAGTAGAGTGACCTCAATGTTTGTGAACCCCGTTACAACCCGACCAAAAGGCCGGAGTTTCCGGGTTGTAACGGGGTGAAAACGGCTGCATTGAAAACCGCCGTTTTTTGTTTTACGATAGAGGTATGCCCGGTAGTAACACTTCGGCTTTCATAAGCGATCGTGGTACTCAGGGCATAGAGAGAAAAATTGTGATGTATTCGAAATAATAACTACAGGGCTTTGTTCCGACGATACGTCGGGACGGCCGAAATCTGCTACCGGGTATGGCACTGGAAGAAATCCGCAGCGAGCGGATAAAAAAATTGCATGAGCTCGAACACGACGGGATCGAAGGATACCCGGCCGATGCCAACCGCACGCACAAAATCGCCGATGTTCTGAAAAAATTTCCTGCTTTTGTGAAAGGGCGTAAGACCAACACCATTGTCGGGCGCATCATGGCGCTCCGTGGCCACGGCGGCGCCACATTTGCGGATATAAAAGACGGCTCAGCAAAAATGCAGGTTTTGTTTAAAAGGGATATTCTCGGAGCTGAATACGACCGTTTTTCCGATATGGCGGA
>Ga0209211_10010189_pt1 | contig 12314 bp, 10 predicted proteins | sample RifGroA2_FD_183992 | JGI IMG/M metagenome (GOLD analysis project Ga0209211, IMG submission 183992) | Groundwater microbial communities from Rifle, Colorado, USA - Groundwater A2 (SPAdes) (version 2) | ecosystem: Environmental > Aquatic > Deep subsurface > Groundwater | place: Rifle, Colorado... | reverse complement strand
CGGACAGTTCCGCTCTTGTGGTTGACCTGAAGGAAGACGGGCAGGAGTTTTGTGTTGCAAGAGGCGGAAAGGGCGGAAGGGGAAATGCAAGGTTTAAAAGCTCAGCAAACCGGGTTCCAAGAAATGCTGAAAAGGGAATGGCTGGCGAAGAAAGATGGCTGAGGCTTGAACTCAAACTTTTGGCTGATGTAGGTCTGGTAGGGTTTCCTAATGCCGGCAAATCGACTCTCATATCCAAGATTTCAAAAGCAAAGCCAAAGATTGCAGATTATCCTTTTACAACACTCCATCCAAATCTTGGTGTGGTTGTTCTGAACGATGAAAAGAGTTTTGTTGTGGCTGATATACCGGGTCTTATTGAAGGGGCACACGATGGTGTTGGTTTGGGGGTCAAGTTTTTAAAACATATTGAAAGAACAAAAATTTTAGTTTATTTGCTGGATATTAATGGATATGAAGGAAAAGACACTATAGAGAATTTAAAATCTTTAAGAAATGAATTGAAAAGTTATAATCTTGAGCTTTTAAAAAAACCGCAGATTGTGGTAATAAATAAAATTGACCTTTTCCATTCATCTTCTGTTATAGAACCTCGTGAAGAAGAACAGGGAGTGAAAGGAAGAGAAAAAATTGTTAAAGATTTAAAGGCAGAGATTAAGAAAACCTGCAGGGCTAAGGTTTTTGCAATTTCTGCAGTTACCGGAGAGGGGACAAAAGAGATGCTTAAAGGCTTGGGAGAGATGCTTGAAGATAAAAGATTTTAACAGGACTGAGTTTTTAAATGGAATAAAGCGTGTTGTAGTAAAGATAGGGAGCGCTGTATTAACAAAAGAAAAAGACGGGCTGAACGTTTATCACATTGAGACCATTGCAAATGAGATTTCAAAACTCAAGAAGAATAAATATGAGTTTGTTATAGTCACATCAGGGGCAATGGCTGCAGGAAGAATGGAACTTAATATTTCAGGCAGAGTGGAAGGTATTCCAAACAAGCAGGCAGCTGCTGCTATAGGGCAATGCAGGCTGATGTGGGCATATGAAAAGGCTTTCAGCAAATATGGAATAAAAGTAGCGCAACTTCTTCTAACCCACGATGACATGAGCGACAGGAAAAGATACTTGAATGCCAGAAATACTCTTTTTACTCTTTTAAAACATGGAATCATACCAATAGTTAATGAGAATGATACGGTGGCAGTGGATGAGATAAAGTTTGGAGATAATGATTTTCTCTCAGCAGCAATCTCGAATATGGTAGATGCAGATTTACTTTTCATTTTAACAGACGTAGAAGGATTATATACTTCAGACCCCAGAGAAGGCAAAAATATGCAGTTAATTCCGGTTGTTGAAAATGTTACACCTGAAATTGAAAAGATGATTACAAGCACCAGAAGCGCAATGGGTACTGGAGGGATGGTTGCAAAAGTTCAGGCTGCAGCAAAAGCAACCATATCGGGTGTTACCACAGTAATAGCAAGTGGCAAGAATCCGCTTGTTCTTGAAGAGTTTTTAGGAGGCAAGGAGGTTGGTACGCTGTTTTTGCCCAAAAAGAGACCCCTGAAAAGCAGAAAGCATTGGATCGGATATACAAGAAAAATACACGGAAGAGTAACGGTTGATGACGGCGCAAAAGAGGCATTGATAAAAAGAGGTAAAAGCTTGTTATCATCAGGAATAATATCCATTGATGGTAAATTTGATGAGGGAGATTCTGTTCTGTGCGTGGATAGAGATGGAAAATGGTTTGCAAAGGGGCTTGTTAATTATAATTCATCAGACCTTGTCAGGATTATGGGTAAAAAGAGCATGGAGATTGAGGGGATTCTGGGACATAAGGATTATGATGAAGTTATTCACAGGGATAATTTGGTGGTGATTGGGGAATGAAAAAAGTTAGGCGGACTAATGTCAAAACTCAAAATTCAAATGAAATCCAAAGCCCAAATAACAAAAGTTCCTTTAATCATTTAGTCATTTGAACTTGATTTGACATTTGGATTTTGGCCTTTGAACTTGTAATTAATTCAGAAAGAACATAGAGGAACAATATGGAGATTAAGGAACTCGTTTCACAAAAAGGCAAACTTGCAAAAAAGGCGTCAAGAGAGCTTGCAACTCTTTCAACAGGAGTTAAAAACAATGCTCTTTTAAAAATGGCAGATGAGCTTGAAAAAGGGGCAGCAAGGATTCTTGAAGCTAACAAAGGTGATCTTGAGAATGCGCAGAAGCAGAAATTTCCAAAAGCATTCATTGACAGATTATTCCTTAATAAGGAGAGGATAAAGGATATAGCATCAGGATTAAAAGAAATAGCCAAGCTTCCTGACCCGGTAGGGGAGGGAACAAAGATGTGGCAAAGACCAAACGGAATGCGGATAGGGAAAATCAGGGTGCCAATAGGCGTAATTGGGGTTATCTATGAATCAAGGCCCGGAGTTACAGCAGATGCTGCAGGGCTCTGCCTTAAGTCAGGGAACAGCGTTATTCTTAGAGGCGGTTCTGAGTCAATTAATTCTAACAGGGCAATAGCAGGAATTTTATCAAATGCAGCAACAAGCAGCGGAATACCGGAAGGAGCAGTTCAGATTATGGAGATGACTGAAAGAGAGGCAGTAACTGAACTTCTTAAGCTTGATACATATATAGACCTTATAATCCCTCGTGGCGGAGAGGAGTTAATAAGGTTTATAAGGGAAAATTCAACAATTCCTTTTGTAAGACATGATAAGGGATTGTGCCATACATTTGTTGATAGAGATGCAAATATTGAAATGGCAGAGAAAATTTGTTTTAATGCAAAAGTTCAAAGACCGGGAGTATGCAATGCAATGGAGACACTCCTTGTCCATAAGGATATTGCAGGAAAGTTTCTTCCTTTAATGGTAAAAAAATATAAAGATGCAGGTGTTGAAATCAGGGGGTGTAGCAGGACAAAAGGTGTTGTCAGCGATATAAAGGATGCAACAGAGGATGACTGGAGGACAGAATACCTTGAATTGATACTATCAGTAAAAATAGTAGATTCTGTTGAAGAGGCAATATCGCATATTTCAGATTACGGGTCAGGGCATTCAGAGGCTATAATAACCAGCAATTACTTCAATGCCCAGAAATTCCTTCGTGAGGTTGATGCTTCTTCTGTTTTTGTAAATGCCTCCACAAGACTTGCTGATGGTAATCAGTACGGACTTGGCGCAGAGATGGGAATAAGCACACAGAAGCTTCACTGCAGGGGTCCTATGGGGCTTGAAGACTTGACTTCGCAGAAATATATAATATACGGGGATGGGCAGGTCAGGCAGTAAGGGGAAGTGAATAGTGAATAGTGAGGAGTAGCTGCAGAGCATAGCTCTGCCTCAGAAAAAACTGACGACTGACAACTAACGACTAATTGCTGATTAATATGGGCATTGGTATTTTAGGCGGTACTTTTAATCCGATTCATTTTGGCCATCTAAGAGCTGCTGAGGAGGTTCGCGAAGAGTTTAATCTTCAAAAAATTATCTTTGTGCCTTCTGCTCAGCCTCCTCACAAAAACCTGAAAAATATAATTCCAAGCAATTACAGAAAAGAAATGGTTGAAATAGCAATTAAGGGGAATCCTTTCTTTGAAGTCTCAGCAATCGAAATCAACCGTGAAGGGAATTCTTATACAATAGATACCATATGTGATATTAAAAAAAACTATAAAGAAGATATTTTTTTAATTTCAGGTGTTGATACATTTAAGGAATTCTCCACATGGAGAAGCGTTGAGGAACTTGTTAAGAGTTGTCACTTTATAGTTACTTCAAGGCCCGGAAGAGACTTGGAGTCCCTTGTGAGTGTTCTTTCAAATACAGTAACCAAGCGTTTTCCATCAATAGTTTTCAGCTATGAGGGTGTCAAAGGGAGAAGTTCGGTTTTTAATATTTCTTCTAGTTCTTACAAAATGTTTTCTATGGAAATCACAGGACTTGATCTATCTGCAACTGCAATAAGAGAGAATATTTCAAAGGGCAAATCAATAAGGTATTTGACTCCTGCTGAGGTTGAGGAATATATAAAAGAGAACAACTTATATAAATAGTTTTTTATTAATTCAAATGCTCTAAACTGTTTAAATTCTATAAAGGAGGGATTAAGATAAAAAGCGTTAAAAAATCAGTTTCAGTTCCTAAGAATAAAGCCATTCAGGCTGTTCAGTTTGCGCTTGATAAGAAGGCAGAGGAACCGGTTGTTTTTGATGTAAGAAAGTTTACTTCAATTGCTGACTATTTTTTTATCTGCCATGGAAATTCTGACAGGCAGGTAAAGGCAATAACAGAAAATATCATTGAGCAGTTCAAAAATACCGGAATAAAACACCTTTCAGCAGAAGGTTTCGGACAATGTACTTGGGTGATACTGGATTACAGTGATGTGATTGTCCATGTGTTCAGAAAAGAAGAAAGGGATTATTATAATCTTGAAGGCTTGTGGGGGGATGCCACGAGAGTAAAAATCGCAACCGCTAAAAAGCAGGGTTAAAAACCCCGACTATAGATAGGCGGGACATTCTTGTCCTGTATGTATTTTCAAATTCAACTAATTATAATTTTTCAACTTCTGTTAGTGCCTCTTCAAATATTTCCAGTGCCTTTGTAGCCTCTTTTTTGTTTATAATCAAAGGCGGAAGAAATCTGACAGAGTTTTCTCCGCAGCCAAGAATAATCAAACCTTTTTTAAAGCATTTGGTTAAAAGTTCGCTTCTTTCCTTTATTGCCCGCTTCTTTGTTACTTTATCCTTAACAAGTTCAACACCTATCATTAATCCCTTCCCGCGGACATCACCGATTAAACAGTGGCTCTTTTCCATTTCCTTTAAATTCGAAATCATAAAACTGCCAATTACTTCAGCATTCTTCATTAGGCTGTTTTTAACCAGTTCAATAGTTACAATTGCAGCTTCACAGGCAACCGGATTTCCTCCAAAAGTGCTTGCGTGTGAACCCGGGACCCAGTTCATAATTTTTTCCGAAGCTACTGTTGCTGAAAGAGGAAAACCAGATGCTATCCCTTTGGCAAGGACTATGATGTCAGGAATTATTCCAAAATGCTCTATGGCAAGGAATTTCCCTGTCCTTCCTACCCCTGACTGTACTTCATCGGCTACAAAAAGAATGCCGTACTTTTTTGCGATTTTGTAAAGCTTCTGATGAAATTCCTCTGGAGGCACCACATATCCACCCTCTCCAAGTATTGGCTCAACAAAAATTGCAGATACTTCTTCAGGTGGGACATTGTGGCGGAAGAGTTCGTCTTCAATCCATTGGACACAGGCTGTATTGCACTTTGGATATGTCAGATTATGGGGACATCTGTAGCAATGCGCATACGGGACATGGACAGCGCCGGGAACAAGCGGGAAAAAGTTCTTTCTCTGAATGGTTTTACTTGCGGTCAGGGAGAGTGAGCCCATAGTTCTTCCGTGAAAGGCTCCAAAAAAAGCAATAACCATTTGCCGTTTTGTGTAATAGCGGGAGAGCTTAAAGGCTGCTTCAACACCTTCAGTGCCGGAGTTTCCGAAAAATACTCTGTTGTTATTTTTCCCCGGCAAAATCTCATTCAGTTTTTTGGCAAGTTTAAGCTGAGATGTATAGTAGAAATCTGTCCCTGACATGTGAATGAGTTTCTTTGACTGTTCAGCTACTGCTTTTATTATTTTTGGATGGCAGTGTCCTGTTGAACAGGCGCCAAGCCCTGCAGAAAAGTCAAGGTACTTGTTCCCATCTATATCAGTTACAACTGCTCCCTTACCCCTTTCAACTACAAGAGGATATGCCCTTGTGTAGGATTGAGAGATAAACCTTTTGTCTTCTTCAACAAAATTGACTGCTTTAGGACCTGGGACTTCAGTAATCAATTTTTGGAAGGGATTGTTTTTCATCTTTGGGTCCTTCTTTTAAATCTTTCCTCTAAAATGGCAGGTCAGGAGACCTGCCACTACCCAGGGTAGGATAGGGTCTCCTGACCCGATGTCTATTCTTATCTTCTTCTCTGAACCAAAGGCTCATGTTAGTTTGCCTAAAAATATATATAAAAATTTATCAGAAAGTTAGAAGCTTGACAACTTAAATGTTTGTTTTTTAGGAAAGGATAAAAAAAACCGCACCCGGAAGGGTGCGGTTTCATGATTAACTAATGAGGAATTAAGCTATAAAATTACTTGCTGGATTTCTTTCTAAATAATGACATCCCTATAAGGGCAGTTCCTAAAAGCAGCAGAGTTGAAGGTTCTGGGACTGGATTCTCATTAGTGCTTTCAATGAAGTCCATAGTCATATCAGCAGAAGCCCCCCCCATAATTAAAAGGCTGATAGCCCCAACATTGGCAAAGTCAGCTGCCGAGGTACCTCCCGTAGTAAAACTGGAAAACAGGGCATTTAAAGTTAGTGGAATAGCATGTGGGGTACGGGTAAATGTGAAATAAGACCATTGGGTAGCACTTGTATAAACGCTTAGTGTTATTGGACTGGAATATAAATCATCATCATAGAGTACTCGCATGGCTATGTTATCATTAGCTCCGCTTTCCGTAAGGTCTGCCCCTCCAAGGCCTGTATAATCTATAGCTGGAAGTCCATCACCACCATCCCATACAATCTGGGCGGAGCCGGTAGTCGCTGAATCAAGATTAAATTTCAGGCTGAATGATGAAGGAGGGACATTAGATGTTAATGAACCGGCGACACCACTACTTACTGTCAATTCCATATCCCGCTCGCCTCCAATACCCCCACTTACACTTGAGCTAGTATAACCAGGACTTGGTAGTGAAAGTGTCTGAGATGTGGTAAACGAATCTATAAGAAGTGCCTGTGTATTGTTGGCAAGTATCACAGTAAATGCTGCTAAAAATATAATAACCTTTAGATATTTCATCACAAACTCCTTAGTTTAAAAAATTAAAATTACTCTAAACATCTTTAATTTTTGTTAATGCAATTTTTATGCCATTCTAAAATAGCATTCTATTTTTTCTTCTAACCCATTGTAATAATTTATAAAAATTCTTTTTGATACTTGTATTCGGTTAAAGTTATTTTTTCTTTTTTAAGTAAAAAATGTTCAAAAACCCGACGTTTTTTCTATAAAAATCTAACTCATTGAAATATAAGTCTAAAAAGTGTTCAAAATCCCGACACTTCTAAGAATGACTTATCAGAATAGGACAGGTTGTTGAATAGTTATACAATTGCCCTTAATCCCAGAACATTCTCTGCAATAATAAGCTTTTGAATCTGCGAGGTTCCTTCATAAATTGTAGCTACTCTTGCATCACGGTAATACCTTTCAACAGGGAAATCATCACAATAACCGTATCCGCCGTGAATCTGGATGGCATCGTGGGAAGCCCTGACTGCTGCTTCTGTGCAGAAGTATTTTGCGATTGAGGTCTCAACAGTATTTCTGATTTTTTTATTCTTCAAATCTCCAGCCCTGTAAACAAAAAGACGGAAAGCCGGCAACCAAAACATATCTCGTGGAAGTAATACCCATAACGAGAGGCCGGGGTGAATCCCTCTCCTACTTCTCCAAAAAGGCAGTTTTCAGGGATTTCAACGTCTTCAAGAAAAAGGGCTGCGGTATTGCTTGCCCTGAGTCCCATTTTCCCTGTGATTTCGTTTGATGAGAAACCCCTGGTTTTTGTATCAACGATGAATGCGGCAATCCCTTTATGTTTTTTGGCTTTGTCTGTTTGTGCAAAAAGAATGGCTATGTCTGCTATTCCGCCATTTGAAATCCACATCTTGCTGCCATTCAAAATCCATTTTCCGTTTTTATACCTTGCTGTTGTTGTTTGTTTTGAAGCATCACTTCCTGCGTCAGGTTCAGTCAGGGCAAAGCAGCCTATAATTTCTCCTTTACAAAGAGCGGGGATATATTTTTTCTTCTGCTCTTCAGTTCCCCATTCAAGTATACCAAGCTCAATCAGGGAGATTTGAACAGATATTGTAGTCCTTATTGACGAGTCAACCCTGCCTATCTCCTCGCTCATTACTGCATAGCTGATATAATCAAAACCGCTTCCTCCGTATTCCTGCGGCACAGGTCCTCCGAGAAATCCAAGAGAAGCCATCTTTTTTAAAATATCCTCAGGGAAATGGCAATTCCTGTCATTTTCTTTTGCGTGGGGAGCTATTTCTTCATCAGCAAACTTTTTAGCCATCTTCCTTATCATTAACTGTTCTTCAGTGAAATCGAAGTTCATAAAAAATCCCTCCTTTAATGAACAGCTGAAGTAATGTCAAATTCTAAAACTCAAAGTTCAAATAACTAAAAATTTTGATATTTGAGTTTTGACATTCATTTGACATTTTGATTTTGACCTTTGCATTTTATTCAATATAACATATATATCTAAATAAATAATACCAAACATTTTGCACTTCCGCCAGCCTTTATGAATTCAGAAAGATTGGTTTCAAATACCCTGTATTTTAATTTCAGCAGCTTGTTCTTCAAGCCATCACAGCCGGAGTTTAAAACAACATCCCTTCCTATGCATATTGCATTACACCCAAATTTTAATGCCTCGGTTTTTTTTACGGCTATGCTTTTCTTGATATAATTTTTAATTATTTTCCTTCCAAACAAGTCAAATGCATATGGATAATATGCTATCTCACCATTGGAGAGAGGAAGAAAACAGGTGTCCAAGTGATAGAATTTCTGGTTTACCAACTCAAGCGAAAGGATTCTTTTATTTATAATTTTTGAGATTCTTGTATGTGCATTTATGTCAGACCTTATAATATACCCTGCATAAAAATTTTCTCCGCATAGAAGAAGGTCTCCCTCTCCTTCAAAATTCGTTTCTTCAGGCAGTTCCTCTATCCTGTAACCGTTTTTCTTGAACCATTTTTCAAAAAACCCTGACTCCCCCTTCCTCTGTTTGAATCTGAAATTGCTTTTTATGAATGTATTGTTGAATACAAATCCGGCATTTGCAGTAAATACCATGTCAGGGTAATTTTTCTGAGGTTCAATTAATTTTATTTCAATGCCTATTTTCCTATTGATAAGGTTATATAAATCTTCCCATTGCTTCCTTGAGAGTTTCTTGTCAGAATCTTTTTTAACATCCATCCACGGATTAATTTCATACCTGATGCCGTAATAGTCAGGAGGGCACATTAATATAGATTTCTTTATCATTGTTTATATTGTGGCTTTTGTGAAATGTAGAAACAGGTCTTCAGACCTGTTAAAAAAAACAGATTTACAGAAATGTTATTGCGAGGAGCTATTTCGCGACGAAGCAATCTCTGCTTAGGGTTATAAGTTTTAAGTAGTAAGTTTTAATTGAGATTGCTTCGCTTCGCTCGCAATGACAGACATGAAATTGTCGGTCATCCTGTGAAGGTCTGTTTCTACAAATTATTTTTTTCAGGAAATTTATAATCTCCTGTTTAACAGCGTTTCTATATCTGGAACAGGTAATTAGTTAACTCCCTTAAAAAAAGTTCTGCATCGGTTACAAGACCAATAGCCTGAAAACTCCCCCTGTCAGCAAGCTTTGTTACCATTTCGGGATTTATGTCAACACATACTGTAGTAACAGATGAAGGAAGAATATTGCCTATTGCTATGGAGTGAAGCATTGATGCAATCATTATTGAAAGAGAAACATCTTTTATTTTGTTGCGCATCAGCGCCTGTGCTTCATTTGTATCTGTAATTACTTCAGGCAAAGGCCCATCATCTCGGATTGAACCTGCAAGAACGAAATCGACACCATTTTTTATGCAGGAATACAGGATTCCTTCCCGCAGTATTCCCTTCTCAACAGCTTTTTTTATTCCACCAGCTTTTCTTATGGTGTTTATTGTCCTGAGATGATGTTCATGACCTCTTTTGGTCTGAACGCCCTCTTTTAAAGAGACACCAAGGGATGTCCCGAACAGCGAGGCTTCAATATCGTGGGTTGCAAACCCGTTTCCGGAAAACAGGATGTCAATAAACCCTTCATTAATTAAGATTTCTAAATATTTTCTTGCTCCGGTATGGATAATTGCAGGTCCGCAGACAAAAAGGATTTTTCCTTTCCTCTTGCTTTTTATCTCTTTCATATTCTCTGCTATGTTTTTAATGATAAGCCATTTTGATTTCTCAGGAGATATTGAACTGCCCATAAACTCAAAGACACCCTTATGCTTGATTCTTTTTCCTGGGTCAACCCTTACTCCATCATGACCTAAAACTATTTTATCTCCTCTTTTTACTTCATTCATTTTTATACAATATGCCTTCTTAAAGTCATTTGTGACTGCGATACCGCTGTCCATGCAGATATTTTCTACCTGAAGCCATTTCCCTTTAATATAAATTTCTGCTGGAAGATTGGTGGTTATGTGAAAGTTATCAGGAAAGATTCCATCATTTTCTGTTTCTTTTAATTTAACCTCTGTCTGCCTGACCGGAGCAGCGCCGAGCTTAAGGATTCTTGACATTATGTTTTCAATGATTGGTTTTGATGGGGCTGTTACTTTTATTCTGGCGTAACTCGGGTCTTTTTTTGTCCTTCCTATTTTTATTTCCTCTGATTCGTAGTTTCCGCCGTGGTCCAGAATTTCATCAAAAATTTTGGGAAGGGTTAATGAATCAATGATGTGTCCTTTTATTTCAATAAGCTCTGAAAACTTTTTCATAAATTTTAAAAAATATGTTTGACGTTTGAATTAAATGCGAATTTTTTGTAAAGACAAGCTAAACAGTCTGACCGAGAATGGTCATTGCGAGGAGCAAAGCGGTTGCGAGGCAAAGCCGAAGCAAACCCGGAGCAGATTCCTTCGCTTCGCTCGGAACAAGCTCCGCAATCTGACCCGAAGGGTCATTACGAGAGCCGATTTATCGGCTCGTGGTAATCTCATTAGATTGCTTCGCTTAAGCTCGCAACGACTTCGTCGGATTGCCACGCTCCCTTCGGTCGCTCGCAATGACAAAAGGGAATTCTCAGTCAGCCTGTTAAGCTGCGTTAGCAAAAAGTTAAAATATATTTAATTATATATTAGTTATTGAAATTATAAAAGAGAAATATTTTGTTGTGAAGTTTTTTCATTGACGAAAAATATTGCCTGTGATAGCTGATTAAAAATAGTTTGAATGGAGGGAAAAGAGAGTTGATTGACGGAGTAAAAGTAAAAAAATTAAAGGTCATTCCTGATGAAAGAGGCAGGCTGATGGAAATTCTGCGCTGCGATGATGAATGTTTTATAAAGTTTGGACAGGTGTATATGACCACAGCATATCCAAACGTGGTAAAGGCATGGCATTATCATAAAAATCAGGCGGATAATTTTGTTGTTGTAAAAGGGATGATGAAACTGGTTTTATTCGACCAGAGAAGTGATTCTCCAACCCATAAAGAGATAAACGAATTTTTCATTGGTGAACATAACCCAATGCTTGTACAGATTCCAAATTTGGTTGTTCACGGGTTTAAATGCATAGGGGAAACTGAAGCGCTTGTTCTCAACTGCCCTACAGAAAAATATGATTATAAAAATCCTGATGAGCACAGGATTGATCCATACAATAATGATATTCCTTATAACTGGAATGTTAAGGAAGGGTAAGGACGGGAATCAGTTATGCTTGATTTTTTAAAACCAATAGAGGAAGACCTTGAGTTTGTTGAAAGAGAGACATATGAAAGACTCAAAAACAATGTTTCTCTGATTTCAAACATAGGCATGCATATCGCAAAAAGCGGTGGCAAGAGGTTGAGGCCCGCACTCGTGCTCCTTTCAGCAAAACTATGCGGTTACACAGGAGAAAGGAGTATTGATATAGCTTGTGTGGTTGAATTTATCCATACTGCAACCCTTCTTCATGATGATGTGGTGGATGAAGCAGATATAAGAAGAGGGAGCCCTTCTGCGAATTCTAAATGGGGAAGCGAGGCAAGCATACTTGTTGGAGACTATCTATTTTCCAAGGCATTTTCGCTTCTGGTCAGGAGTTCAGACTTAAGAATAATGGAGTCGCTTTCAGGGGCTTCAATAAAAATGGCAGAGGGAGAGGTTCTGCAGTTATCAAAACGCCATGATATAAACATCTCCAAGGAATGCTACATTGATATAATAACACGAAAGACAGCAGAATTGATTTCTTCCTGCTGTGAGGTTGGCGCTATTATTGCAAAAGCCAAAACAGAGGAAGAAGAGGCACTGGCATCTTACGGGAGAAATATTGGCATAGCTTTTCAGCTTGTTGATGATACTCTGGACTTTATAGCAAAAAGGGAGAAGCTCGGGAAGCCCCTTGGCAATGATTTGAAAGAGGGA
>Ga0209211_10010187_pt1 | contig 12316 bp, 13 predicted proteins | sample RifGroA2_FD_183992 | JGI IMG/M metagenome (GOLD analysis project Ga0209211, IMG submission 183992) | Groundwater microbial communities from Rifle, Colorado, USA - Groundwater A2 (SPAdes) (version 2) | ecosystem: Environmental > Aquatic > Deep subsurface > Groundwater | place: Rifle, Colorado... | reverse complement strand
ATACTCTGCCTCCTCGTTCTTTGTTGCGGTGAGAAGCTTTGACTTCTCTGCCTTGTTTCCCACAAGGACCTCATTCTGGTCTGAGTACTGTTCCTTGAGGCTGAGGAGGTCACCACGCTTCCTCGTATTGGTATCATACTGTGAATCAAGGAGTGCCATCTCAGACACCAATGTCTCAATCTTTTCACTCATGACGGTGCGCACCTGTTCAAGCTCATCTATCTTCCTCCAGAAGTCGGAAAGATTATCGTACTGAAGAAGAACCTCGACGAGCGAGTTATCATCCGTCTCATTCAGTGCTTGAATAGTCTCGCTGATGGCCTTCTTATTGAGCGCGATACTTTCCTCTGTATCATTAATTTCAATGTTGAGCTTGTTGAGCTCGAGGTCAGTCGCACCAATTTTGTTTTGAGTATAGCTGATATCGGCATTGACCTTTTTTCGCTCAAGTTCAAGTTGTGTGATGGCTTTTTGGAGCGTGTTCTTTTCCCCACCAACTTTCTTCAATTCTGTCTGGTAGCTTGCTATTTCTTTTTCTATCTCTTTGAGCCTATTATTCCTATCACTAATTTGATTCTGAAGTGTTTCAATCTCTGAAATAGCTTCGGCTTTTGGCACAGAAATAATGAGCAGTGCCACAATGAAGAGACACACAAAAAATCGCTTCACATATTCTTTTGCAGTCGGAAATATTGTCATGGTCCTCGTAAGAACCTCTCGTTATGAGGCTCTTAAAATTGTATCACACGCGGTGATGATCCTTTTATAGGCTTCAGGAGAGCCAATAACATTGATGATAGTAAAGGGGTCTGGGGATTGTTCCTTACCGGAGAGCGATACTCGAAGTGGCCAAAGCGCTTCGCCCTTCCCCACTTCTTCAGCATATTTCCAGAGGCTGTCCTTGATGACTGCTGTATCTGCATCTTCAGGGATTGTTGCAATAAGTTCTGCAAGTTTTTGGAGGCGTGGAAGTGTCTCGCGAGGAGTCGCATCCTTTTTCCACTTTATAAGTTCTGGGTTTGGCTGAGGTGCACTAAATGCAAAATCATACTCCCCTGCTTTGCAGTCGCGTTCTAGATCTGCGCGAGTAGTCGTTCGCTCTCGCATAAGTGGAATGAGTTTGAGAAGGCGAGATTCAGCATACTGCGGGAGTTCATGAACTGACTCTGGTATAGAGTCCTGTATGTAGGTGTAAAATTCATCGTCGGTGAGTCTACTCAGGTATTCCTTATTAAACCATTTCAGTTTATCGATGTTGAAGATTGCTCCACTTTTTTGAATACCTGACGTGTCGAAGACACGAATGAGATCGTCGAGCGAGTACAGTTCTTGATCAGTCCCTGGATTCCATCCAAGCAATGCGAGGTAATTGATTATTGCTTCTTTGGTAAAGCCCTGAGCAACATATTCGTCGAGCATCACTGCTCCGTGGCGCTTAGAAAGTTTTGAACGGTCGGGTGCCAAGATGAGTGGTAGGTGCGCGTACACAGGGCGCTCGGCTCCGATTGCTTCTTGGATAAGTATTTGTCGCGGGGTGTTCGAGATATGGTCCTCACCACGGATAACGTGGGTGACATTCATCTCGTGGTCATCGACAACGACGGTAAAGTGATAGAGCGCATCATCAATAGAGCGTGCGATAACAAAATCACCAAGCTCTGTGGTGTCAAAGGATATCTCACCACGAATCTCGTCGGTAAATGTGATTGTGGTATTTGGATTTTTGAGTCTCACCACTTCAACCTGCTCTCCGGGCTTTGATTTGCTTTCCTCCTTGCTCACATACGCCTTTCCACTTTTGATGATTTTCTCGAGGTAAGATCGATATATATCGGTGCGTTCTGACTGTCGGTAAAATGCGTCCCACGTGATACCAAGCCATGCAAGCCCTCGGAGAATTTCCTCCTCGTATTCTGGCTTACTGCGCTCCTTATCGGTGTCTTCGGTACGCATGATAAAGGTACCACCGTGGCGTTTTGCATAGAGGAAATTGAAGAGTGCCGTTCGTGCAGTCCCTATGTGGAGGTGTCCTGTGGGACTCGGTGCCATTCGTGTGACTAATGGCTTGCTTTGAAATATTGACATATATAGGTTTAGTGTTCTTGTGCTCTTTGGATAATGAGCGCTGACATCTGCTCAGCGGTATCTGTTTTACCAAAAGTCTTTGCTGACGTGCTCATTGCTGAATAAATAACAGTATTTTGCATAATACGTTCAATCTCTGCGAGAAGCAAGTTGTCGGTAATATTGGATTCTTCGATGACCGAGGTTGCTCCGACGCGTGCATATGCGTATGCATTCGAGCGTTGATCATGACTTATTCCCTCAGGAATTGGGATAATAATTGAGGGCTTCCCATGGAGCGCAATTTCATATATCGAGGTACTTCCCGCTCGTGATATGACGAGGTTCGCGAGTGAGTACATATCGTTGAGTGCTGAGTCACTGAAAAAAGGTTTTGGAATATAGTATTGTCTCCGCTCAGCGTCTGGAATGAGATTGTCTGCGGAAAGCGTACAGAGTTCGAAGTGTGCCTTCCCTGTTTGATGGATGACGGTAAAACGAGTGAGGAGCTCATCGAGTGAGTCGAGGATGAGTTCATTGATTCTTTCTGCACCGGACGAGCCACCGAGCACGAGAATAACTGGTCGCGTCGAATCTATGCCAAACGCCTCGTGCATATTTTCAGTCGGTGGTGCAATGAGCGCTGATCTGATGGGAATGCCGAGCCGGTGTACGTGCGCCTTCGTCTCCCGCACTTCAAGTTCTGGGTAGTTGATGACGATGTCTTTTGCAAAACGCATCGCTATTTTATTTGCCTTACCCATCACTGAGTCTGACTCGTGAATGAGTATCGGAATGCGAAGAAATGCTCCCGCGAGTATGACGGGCACACTTGTGTATCCACCCTTACTCACGATGATATCGGGATATATAACAAAGAGCTTTAGAAGTGCAACGAAAGCGCCGAGCGCTACTTTAAATAAATCAAATACATTGAGTATTGAAGCATAGCGTCGTTGTTTTCCTGAGAAGACACGGACAAATTGTATGTTGTGCTTCACAAGTGCTGGCTCGTCATACATGTCTGGGCCAGCATAGTAGAGTTTTAAGGGCGTACCTGAGGTATTGAGCGCCTCAGCAAGCGCAATGAGTGGATAGAAATGGCCACCCGTCCCACCTCCAACGAGCATGATTCTCATATGTGGCTTTGTGTCGTGCATAGGTAGAAAAATTATAACACGCTACATTTAAATCTTTTTCTGATACCTCGATACGCTGAGTACAATACCGATGGAACCAAGCGTTACAAAGAGTGCCGTCCCACCGTGACTGATGAACGGCAGTGGAAGACCAGAAAGCGGAGCGATGGCAAGCATCGCCGCGATGTTGAGAAAGACCTGTGCGCTCACGAGTGTGATGAGGCCAACGACAAGCAACATTCCGAAGAGGTCTGGTGCATGTGTGGCGATGCGGTACCCGCGCATTGAAAAGCCTGAGAAGATCATAATCAAAACGAGCGATCCGATAAAGCCAAATTCCTCTGCAAAGACTGCAAAAATAGAATCGCCAATTGGCTCAGGAAGATATTCAAATTTCTGTATACTCTGTCCAAAACCTCTCCCTGCAATACCTCCTGAGCCAACAGCAATGAGTGATTGCTTGATCTGGTACCCTGAGCCCTGTGGGTCGAGTGATGGGTTGAGGAAGGTCTGGATGCGCTCCATGATGTATGGGCGAGAGAATGCAAGAACCGCTATCAAAATCACTCCAGAGAGTATCATGATAAGGACGTCACGCACTCGTCCTCCTGCGGTGATGAACATGGCTATTGCTGCAGCGACCATGATGAGATAGGTGTCGGTATCTGGTTGAAACAGGAGTGGAATACCAACGAGGACTACGAGCCCGACAAACGGCATTGTCCCGCCCACGAAGTGAGTGATTTGTGCCTTCATGCCCGAGAGCCACGTCGCGACATATACGACAAACGCTACCTTCAGAAGCTCTGCCGGCTGGAAGGTAAATGAGCCGAGTGCGATCCACCGTGTCGCACCACCGTGTGAAAATCCTATTCCTGGGACAAAGACCGCAAGTGTGAGTAAGAGTGAAAAAAGGAAGAAGTAGAATGCATATTGTCGCCACCACCTATAGTGAACGATAGAGGCAAGTAAGAGTGCGATAGTCCCACCGATAATTCCAAAGACGACCTGATTGATGGCTACAGAAGAAAACTTTGCGCCCTCACGGGCAAGGAGTCCAAGCGAGGCAGATGAAAATATAAGAAAGCCAGTGGTGATGAGCGCATAGGTGAATATGAGAAGCGTTCTATCGAGTGGCTGTCTCATGGTTAAAAAGCAATTGCACAGAGTGTGCCCACAACCGCAAAGACGAATCCAAAAATCCAATAGCGCATGGTCACTTTTTCCGCTGGCCATCCAAGTGCTTCAAAGTGGTGGTGGAGTGGTGCGATGAGGAACAATTTTCTTCCGAGGAATTTTTTATAAAAGAGTTGAAGCACGTTTGAGAGGACGGTAAAGACGAGCAGAATACCAATGATAGGAAGAACCGAGACCCCCTCCCCTCCCCCGAGTGTGTCAGTCATAAAGGCGACGATGGTAAGCGCCATGGTGAGCGCCATGATACCTGTCTCCGTCATGTAGAAACGCGCTGGAGGGACATTGAACCAGAGGAAGGCGAGGATACCACCGACGAGTGTTGCACAGAACGCAGCGAGGTCGATTTGATTTTGAAATACTGCGATACCGGTGTATGCAGTGAATATAAACATGAAGGTGCCTCCCGAGAGACCATCGATACCATCAATGACACTACTTGCGTAGATTGCGATTGAGACGAGCACGAAGAATGGAATGAAGAAGATGCCAAGATCGATAGCACCATTTCCAATGAGTGAGACGGTATGCACATCGAGTTTTTCATAGAACCACCATCCACTCATGAGCCCGGTGATTCCCACAACGAGGAGTCGCTGGGAGAGTGGAAGCCCTCCCGCGAAGTGCTTTCCGGTGCCTCGCACCACAAGGAGGTCATCAACGAAGCCCACAATCGCGCCAACGATGAGTGCAAAGAGCGGTAACCACGTCTGTGAACGGCTCAAGAAATCGAGGCTCCCGAGGAGTGACTGAGGGAAGAGAAATTGAAAGAGCCAAATAATAAATACCGTGAGGAGCACACTTCCCCAAATAACAATTCCACCCATGCGTGGAGTGTTCGTGTCTCTGTTCTTGTGGAGTTCATCAAAGAGTGGAGTCTGTCCACCACCGTAGCCAACTCCCTTCCCGGCCTTTTTCTTCCACATCTCGAAACGGTAGAGGTAGTGCGAGATGAGTGGTGTAATGAGAATACCAATGATAAAGGCGATGGCCGTTGGTGCGAGAACTTTGATGATTGTGATTTCCATATTGTAATTACTATTGTGCTTGATTCTGAATATAGAGGCGAGCCCTATCGGTGAGCGTCTTTATGTCAGTAAATCTTCCCTCCTGTGTTGAGCCGAGGACAGCAATAATGACCGGTCGGTCGAGACCCATATTCACCGCAACAACGAGGTTGCCACCCGAGAGTGCGGTATACCCAGTCTTTGACGCCATAAGTCCCTCAAGCTCACTGACGACAGTATTTGTATTTTTTGCAGTATGGTACTCACCGTTGCTGTTATTGATTGAGGTCTTCTGTGTGGTGGTAAGCGCAACTGCGTCCCGTGCGTGGGTGATGATGTACTCCATGAGGAGTGCGACGTCGCGGGCACTTCCGTATGCTCCTGCTTCGGTTTCTGATATATCGAGTCCGGTGCTATTTCTGAATCGTGTCTTTGTGAGGCCAAGTTCCTTCGCACGCACATTCATTGCCTCAACGAAGATAGCCTCTGCGTCTGCCTGCGAATCGATGATACTTCCCCCTTGTCTTCCAAGAGCGGTTGCGCCGTCATTTGATGAAGAGATAAGGGTAAGGTCAGAGAGACTCTGCATAGAGAATTGCTCACCGTCCCTGAAACCACTGTCGCCCTCAGCACGAAGCGAGTCATTTGATATAGCAATCTGTTCCTCAGGGTCGAGGAGCTCGTAGCTTATGAGGGTTGTCATCAGCTTTGTTATTGAGGCGAGCGGGCGCTCCTCATCAGCGTTTTTATTAAAAAGGATACGCTGTGTCTTTACATCCCAGACAAATGCGCTCCCCGCTTCAATTTCAACATCCTGAAATACCTGTGCCAATGATTGCGTGCTCTTTGGTACGGGAACGATATTTGCGACACGGACATCAGGAGACGTTTCCTTTTTGGTGACTGTGTCATTTGAACTCACATAGGTAACGCCAAAAACAAAGGTAAGAAGCATGAGCGCCACAGAGAGCTGAGGTATAACAGGAATTGGTGAGGTATACGAACTCTCCTGCGGAAGTTCTTTTTGCTCTTCTGTGATGTTATTTTCCTCTTCCATATTATTGTGGTACTGACATTTGAGCCTCCTCGGGATTTTCTTCCGAGCTCTGTTTCTCAAACAAATCAAGCGCGTTCATGATGGTGCCAAAATCGTGAAGTTCCTCGCGTGACTGGATGCCAAGATGATTGAGCAGTGATGAGGTGATTGCGTAGGTGTATGAGCGACTATCGGTGGGATGTGGTCTGCGCTCAATGAGTCCTCTGATGAGCAGGTTGCGAATGATGAATGTTGAATTGACTCCGCGAATCCTGTCTACTTCGATGCGTGAGAGTGGGCCTTTGTACAAAATAATTGCCAACGTCTCAGCACCAGCCTTCCCTATCTCTCCACGAAGTTCCTCTTTGCGGACACGTTCAATAAGGTCAGCGACTTCAGGTGCGGTGACGAGTTGTGCCGTGGTGTCGGTGATTACAATACGAACACCGCGTCCCGCAAGCGACTTCGAGAGTTCGTTGATGGTGGTGAGAATTTCCTCGACCGGCACAGAAAAAAAGTCTGCGAGTTCTGCAAATGAAATTGGCTCTGTCTTGTAAAACAAGAGAGCCTCGATTTGCATTTCGAGTGTCATCCCATTAGAAACAAATCGCGGTCATGTGACTGCGAGTGCTGTTTAAATTAATACTTACGACCATATCTAATATATTATACAAAACACCAATCCCGTGATCGTGGTCTCTAACGGGACTCGTCCATCCAGTATAGCAATAATTTGGCCTAGAATCTGGGGATATAAGAGAAAAATGGGAATAAGGACACTTGATATACTATCGATATTGTGGTGTATTGCTATGTTCCCGTACAATCTCAATCTCATCGAAGTGAGCTGTCTGGCTTACCAAGACTCCTCCCTGCTTTACCATTTCGAGGACCGCAAGAAAGCCGACGATTATTGTGGAGCGTTCACCAGAATTTCCGGTAAAATCTTTAAACTTACATGAGAATTGCTTTTCAATTCGCTCTTTGAGTCGCTCGATCATTGTCTCAAGTGAAATCACGGTCTTCACCTGTACTTTTGGCTTCTCTACTTTTTTTGGCAAATTTCTGAGTACGTCTTCCATTGCACTATGAAGTGCTGTTGCTGTTGTAAATGAGTCTGTGGTAAAGAGTGGATTTCTGTCCGGGATGAATCGCTTTTCGTATGAAATAGATTTTCCAAAAATAGATTCGACTATCTTCCCTGCATTTCTAAATATCTGGTAGTAACGAAGGCGCTTTTCGAGTGATTCGATAGTCTCCTCTTCAACATCAGTGAGTTCAAGCACCGGAAGGAGTGATTTTGATTTAAGAAGAAGGAGTGTCGATGCGAGCACAATGAAATCCGCCATCTCACGGAGTGGGCTTTTTTCAAACTGGGCCACATACTTCATGTAGTCATCGGTCACCGAGGCAAGTGAGATATCGTTTACCAAGAGCTTCCTCTTTTCGATGAGGTCAATAAGCAAATCTAAAGGCCCCGAATACACATCGGTCGTAATACTGAATGCAGTACTGTGTACAAATGCCGTCTGCTCTACGTTTGAACTGTTCACCCATATATTTTACCACGTATTCACTCCCCCGTTTTCAGGGTATCCACCTTCATAGATTCGCCTATGCCCGGCATAGGCAAGACTACTAGCTCATGTAAAGTCCATGAAAAAACCGCCAGCGATTTCGCGCAGGCGGTTTTGGTCGATTGATTCGACCTCCTTTCAGGTCACTTGAACAGGGGCTCTTCCCAGCGATTTGTCGCTGAGTCGCCGACCCACCACAGTGGCATACCGTCTTCTCTCTTGTGGGCGTTGCTTTGATGCCGAGCACCGATACGGAGAGTGCCGTCGTCGTGGAGGCTGATGTTGTTCCACGCGTGGATAAAGAGGTTATTCAAATTTACCAGTGTAAATAAAAAGTGGTATTCGCCAATGGCCTTGATGATACGGAACTCTTGGATGTCACCATCAAGATAGAGCTGTCCACTGCCGGTGTTGAAATCATACCGTTTGAGACGTGCCACTTTGCCCGTCAGGACCTCGGCAATTTTTCGAATTAAGTCGATGTGTGCACACGAGGTTTCGGTAAGAACGGGTAACTTTTTCTTTCCAGACATGATAGCCTCCTAGTTCAAAGGGCTGTTTAGGTAGAGGCATCCCTACCTAATGGCACAGTTCAGTACCATCTTAAAATGATAACACAATGTGGATGTTTGTCAATAGCATGTATCTTGTTATATGAGTCTTGCCTTTATGTTGCTCCACAGAGTTACCTTGTGTGAACAAGTAGTAGTGAAATGAACAGCCTCTCTTAAGTAAGCCCAAATAATACAAACGTACATATATCAGTGTGTTGGCCGATTGGGACGATGTTAGAACTTTATTATGCAAATAAGCTCGCAGGACAAATCTATAAACTATTATTCAAACGGAAGTCTGCAATTTTCTGCAAATAATCTTTGTCTTTTTGCCTATCATATTTCTCTGCCATATCTTTTTTAAATCCTTCAACAACATCAAGATTGGTAAATTTAAATCCGTCTACACAAATTGGATTATCAAAAATCTCTGAAAAATATGGTTCATACGCCGGCCACATTGAGGCTACGTCAATTTTCATCCCATCAATCTCAAATTGGTAGAATTTTTGGTTTGGATCATTGTAAAAGAGTATCTCCTTGCCGCGGTCTACTATAGACTGTGAAATCTCTTTAACTGATATATCTAGATCATTAATATGTCCATCAAACTTCACCACATTTAATAAATAAAGTGGGGCTGAACCAAATATCACAAAATCTTCGCCAGCTATTTCTTTTAGCTTTAACAAGAATGGTTTTATGTACTCAAAAAATTCTTGATTGATGACTGGAGCTTTCATGTAAAAAGTATATCAAAATAATTTGCTTGTTGGCCATCTGGGATGATGTTAGGACTTTTATAACTCAAACTAACTAAGTTCCCACGTCTTTACTTTTCGGATACAAGTTCCGTTATCTCCCATTTCGAAAAGACCTAGAGTTATAAAACTACCCTCAAACATGGCTAAAGGTGGTAATGTATTCAAAATATTCACTTGCGGGGTTTTAAAACGTGTAAACGTCATGTGTGGAAAAAATGTTTCACCTACACTTCTATAACCATACTTTTCTATATTTATCTTCTCAACACCAAGGACAGTCGCCAATCGTAATTTATCCTTCTCTCGCAGACCATTTCGAACAGGGTTCAGCAGATCAATTACTTTATTTTGTATATGATTGAGATCTTCGGTTCTTTTATACTCCACATCCAGATATTCATTTTCATAGTTAAAGTTCTTAGCAGTCGCCTCAATTTGCTTAATTTCATGAGATGTACTTTCGAGGAGTGTCTCTGCCTTCGCAACACCAACGTCATCCATCTGCAACATGTAGATCGACATGTGTGGAAAATATACAGTGTCACTCAAAGTGAAATGGGTATTTAGTTTATTCAGAGATTCACTCATCGCGATAAACTTTTCATTTAGGGTAGCATTCGGCAACAATACTACATCATAGGGTTTTGATTCCATAGATCAGATTATAACAAATTAAGGGCTCAAATCTAATCGTGTTACTAGATACAGCCAAATTGAATCTGTTGGCCATCTGGGGCGGTGTTAGAACTATTTTGTTGCTCGAATTACCACATCACGCTTGATTCGCTGAATGATTGTTACTTCTCTGAAGCCAATCTTTCTTAGTTTCTCTATTGTCTTCCCTTCTTTCATTCTAACCTCCTCACCCATATCATCTCTTTCGTGAGCAATAATAGCCTCTGCAACATGCGGTTCCAGCCTTTCTCGATATCTTTCATTTTGAGCATCAGAAAGTTCTTGAACGACATCAGGATCATTATGCTGAATTTTGTCGAGCAGGATAAAGTTTCCTTCGAGAGTAAGTTTGTTATAAATAGCCTCAAATAGTTTCTCTTTATCTTCTTGATAAAAATTATGTACGGTAAATTCAGAATATATCGTTCGATATGGCAGACAACGGTTTAGATACACTAGGGCATCCTCGAGAAATATTTGATACCGCCCCTTGTACTGGCCAAGAAACTTATCTGCCTCACCCAATAATTCAGGAGACACATCGAGCAAGTCGATCGAAATATCTTTTATTGCTTCAAGAATTGGTCTTGCGGAATCACCTCGACCTGAACCGACATCCAACACTGTTTCATTAGGGAGGTGCCTTTCCTTAATTAACGTCGCCACAATATTCCTAAGTTCTAAGTATTCAGGAAGGCACTCAACTATTTCTGAATAATATTCAGATAATAAAGGATTATCGTATCTATTAACTAACTCTCCATCTCTGAGTTCCATATATTTTTATTCTACACTAAATTCTTATGAAGCTAAATAAGCCTTAAAATGATACTCACTAGGGGACCTTAGGGAGTATATGGTTAATGAGTCGTGTAAACTCGCTGTGTCCATTCGGGATATTGTTTTTCTGAGACGAGGGTGATTTCTGGACATGAACGGAACTGCGGTATCCCGTCGTTAAGGGCGATTGGTAGGATATTTACAATAACTTGATCTACAAGGTTCCTGTCTACAAAGAGGTCGTTTAAGGTTGCACTTCCACAGACTAGTATTTTTTTCTTTCCAAGACTAGAGACTTCTTCAACTGAGTGGATTACGGTGAACGGGTGGTCTGGAATGTAATCAGTATCTCGTGTCAAAATAACTTTCTGTATTGGAAGTGAGAGGAATTTTTCTATCAACCCCTCGTCATATTTTTTAAAAGCCGTATACGTGTTCTTGCCCCAAATAAGAACGTCATTCTGATTGCAGACATCAATAAATGAATCCCAGAGTTCGTCAGGTATAAAGTCCTCTTTCCCATCTTTTGTAGCGACAAAGCCATCTTTGGAAATGGCATTGTATAACGTGATTTTCATGTTCTGTAGTATATCAAGAAGATAGCCCAAACCAGCACTACATTGCCTAGTCCTTGAGAGTTTAAATTTGTATTATTGGTGCCATATGGCACCAATAATACAAGTACAATCCGTTGACCGTCTGGGACGATGTTAGAACAATCCTAGAGAAAAGCAGCTTCCCACTGTTTAATAACTTCTAGTGACTCATCCTCTAGCTCACTTTGTTGAACAATCTCAAGTGGTCTATTAAAAGTTTCATTGAGAGTCATTGTCTCGTATGTTCCCCCATAGTACTCAGGTGACACTTTTGACTTGGAACATGCAAATACTATTTTTTGGATTCCACTCCACATTGAGCCAGAATGACACATTGAACAGGGTTCCATAGATGCATAGAGAGTAGCACCTTTTAAATCTGACGAGGCTATATTTTTACAAGCATCTCTAATTGCTGACATTTCCCCATGACTTGTTGGGTCATTAAGCTTGTTTCCGATGCTGGTACCCTCACCTATTATCACGCCGTCTTTTACAACGATTGCTCCGGCGGGAAAACCACCTTGCGCTACAGATTCTCGTGCTTTTTCTATCGCTCTTTTTAGAAATTCGGTCTCATTCATATTTTAAGTATACTAAAAAATTGATCTGGTGCTGTCTATAATATCTTTTAGTTCTTATTCAAAACGATCAAATGTGAACCAGTGCATATTTCCTACTGGAATGTTGTATGTATCTTCAATTATCGTCCTTGGCCCACGTAAGTCAACTGTATTCCAATCCAGTCCTAATTTCAGAGCTACCTGCTGTAGTGAGTGCTCATCAGGACCCTCTAATTCTACATACGGTGGTATGCGGGGCCACTCGTCAATGTCAATTATGACATTCTCAATTTTAAAACTATGTCTTCGTTTTTGTTGGTGGCGGTATGCGAAATACCCAAGACGAGATAATAGTTCTTCTGCAGCA
>Ga0209211_10010186_pt1 | contig 12322 bp, 12 predicted proteins | sample RifGroA2_FD_183992 | JGI IMG/M metagenome (GOLD analysis project Ga0209211, IMG submission 183992) | Groundwater microbial communities from Rifle, Colorado, USA - Groundwater A2 (SPAdes) (version 2) | ecosystem: Environmental > Aquatic > Deep subsurface > Groundwater | place: Rifle, Colorado... | reverse complement strand
GTCGGACCCTTGGATGATGACCTGCGCCGGGCTCGCTCGGATCGCTATAGCCGGCGTCGCGAGGAGCGCGATGAGCAGCACGATGCACGCGGCGGACTTGGTCGTGGCGGTCATGTGGTGATGGTCGCGCGGAACGTGAGGTTCGTCGTCTTCGCGCCTGGCGGTTCCGCGCCGGGGACTGTGATGTTGGTGTGGACGTTCGCGGCGTCCGCCGCGTCGGAGTGGTTGAGCTGTTTGATCGCGTGCGTGACGCCGCTCGGCACCGGCGTGTACGTCGTCTGGCTACCGCTCGCGTTGAGGCTGCCGGTCTCGTTCGCGGCGACGCGGTACTGGAACGCCGTATCGCCGAGGCCGACGCTCGCGAAGGGCGACTGGCTCGCGTTGAGCGTCACGTTCACCAGGACGTTCCCGGTGTTCTCGAGCACGAGCGGCGGGGGGCCGCCGGGGCCGTCGGTCGTGTTGCTCTGGCCGAGCGCGAGCGTCCCGAACTCCGTGGCGTTCACGTTGAGCGCTATGCCGATGACGCTCGCGACCGTGAAGTTGAAGATCGTCGTGTTCGCGCTGCAGCCGTCGACGTCGCACGCGCGCACCGTCCAGTTGTAGAGCTGGTCCACGCACAGCTCGCCGTAAGTGTAGTTGGTCGTCTGGATGTTCGATACCGTGGCCTGGACGCCGCACGCGCCCGGCGCGACCACGGTGTAGAGCGTGTAGTTCACCTGATCCCCGTCCGGCTCGTCCGCCGCGGTCCAGCTGAAGTTCACGAAGCGCTCGAACACGCTCTGGTTGTTGTGCGCGGGGTATGAGAGGTTGACCTCGAGCGGCGTGCTGGCGTTGACGAAGGAGCCGTTGCTGAACGCTGTCGAGCCGTTGAGCCCGGTGCTGTCGACGGGCGTGATAGAGCAGTTCCAGAGGTCGCTCTTCTGCATCTCCGACCGGTTGAGGCGCTGGTTGTTAGTGCGGTAGAGCGTGTCGATCTCCGCCGGCGTCAGCGCACGGCCGAAGACCATCAGCTCATCGATGCGGCCGTTGATGTTGTAGTCCACGAGAGAGGAGTTCGCGCCGATGACCGCGGCGATGGGATTCCGCAGGTCGTAGTCGCCGCCGCTCGCAGACGACCCCGCGAGGGACCCCTGCTGGTAGAGGAAGAGACCGCTCGCGTTGCGCAACGCGACGATGTGCGTCCACTCGTCGTTCACGAGCGCGGAGCCCGTGGCGCTCGACGAAGACGACCCGTCGGCGACGGTGAGGCGGGGGCTGCCGGCGGTCAGGAACAAGCCGTACCCCCGCGTGACGCCGGTGCCGTTCTTCTTGTCGATCACCGCGGCGCTCTGCGGGAACCCGATCAGCACCCACGCGGCGATGCTGAACGCGTCGGTGCCGATAGCCAGCTCAGTGTCGTTCCCGACGCTGATGGAGCCGCCGCCGTCGAAGCTGAACGCGCCGCCGACCTGGCCGCCCACGGGAAGGAACAACGACCCGTTCACCGCGCCGTGGTTCGCGTACCCGGAGATGTCGTGCGTGACGCCGCTCACGTCGTCGTAGTCCATCGGGAGGCCGAGGACCGTGACGCTCGTCCCGTTGCGATACCAGTTGTAGTGGAGGGTAACGGTGTCGCCGTCAGCGTCGCTCACCGTGCCGTTCCCGCACAGGAGATCCTGGCGCTTCGTCGTGTTGATGGGCGTGAGGTTCGCGAACGCCACCGCCGGCGGGGTGAGGCCCGTGATCGCGCAGCAAACCCTGCGCGTGTAGTAAGGGAACTCCGCGACGTGAGCGTTCGTCGTGTTGTCGCCCGGCTCGCTCGACGCGATGCTAAGGATGCCGGTGTATCCCGCGGAGCACGCGCTGTTCTGGTACTCGCACGTGAGGTCCGCCGGCGTGACGTTCAGGCACGCGCTCCACGCATACGTGGCGTTCGTGCCCGCCTGCACGTGGCTGTTGTTCGTGGATTCCAGCCCGAGGACGCGCAGGCTGTTCCCGGTGCAGGTGTTGTTGAGCGCACGGTAGGCGTCAGTCCAGCAGCACACGCTGTACGGGTACGCCGTTCCGGTGTAGTTCACGAGCTGCGCGTGGCTGTTGTTCGGCGTCTGGCCCGTCTCCGAGCTGTTGAGCCGGATGAGGAGGGTCTGGTTGGAGAGGCAGGAGGCGCGGACCTCGCACGCGAACGTGGCGGCGCGCGCGTCCGGGACGAGCACGAGCACCGCCAGAGCCAAGCACCAGAGTAACACGACAGCCCGCACCGGACCACCCACGGAGGAAGCGCCCGTTCGGGACTATTTAAAGATTGAGGTGTGAAAATGAGGAAAAGAAGGAACCGTTACGCGACCTCAGTTGTCGCGCGGCGGGCGGTGCTTCGCGAAGCAGTCCCGGCAGTACACCGGTCGGCCCTCGGTCGGCTTGAAGGGGACTTCCGTCTCCTTGCCGCAATCGCTACACGTCGCCTTGTGCATCTCGCGCGGGCCGCCGAAACTCCTGCCGCCCCCGCCAAAACCGCCACGACTGAAGCCGCGGCCACTGTCTCCGTATGCCATATTCGTTTCTCCACGGGCCATTCCAACCCGTCCGGAACGTTGGCCGTCATTCCGCACTCGGTCCTTTTAGGATCGTGACTAGAACTCCTGCCTGTTCTGCGCTGGAGAATCGCAAAAGAGTATATAAAACTATGCGCCACCGCGGGGGAACGCTTTTATAGCTGCGGGCCAGGCGGGTCCTCCGTGGTGCTCTGGCTCAACGTCCTCGGCGGTGCCGTACTGCTGTACCTCGTCGCGAGCCTGCGCGTTATCAAGCAGTACGAGAACGGCGTCGTCCTGACGTTCGGCCGCTTCACCGGCGTGCGCCAGCCCGGCCTCCGGGTCGTCTTCCCGATCGTCCAGATGATGGAACGCGTCGACATGCGCCTGCGCACGATCGACATCCCCCGCCAGCAGATGATGACGGAGGACAACGTGCCCGTCACCGTCAACGGCGTGATCTACGTCAAGGTGCACGACGCCCCGACGGCGGTGCTCAAGATCCAGGACTACGAGTACGCGATCAGCCAGTACGCCGAGACCGCGTTGCGCGACGTGATCGGCGGGATGAAGCTGGACAGCGTGCTCTCCGAGCGCGAGACCATCGGGGACAAGATCCGCGAGATCGTCCAGAAGGAGACGAAAGGCTGGGGGCTCGCGGTCGAGCAGATCAAGCTCCAGGACGTCGAGGTGCCCGACGACCTCAAGCGCATCATGTCGCGCCAGGCGGCCGCCGAGCGCGAGAAGCGCGCGAACATCATCAAGAGCGAAGGCGACTACGCCGCGGCCGCGAACCTCTCGAAGGCGGCCGAGATCATGCGCCGGACCGACGGCGCGATGCAATTGCGCACGCTACAGACGATCGACGGACTCGGCCCAACCCCCTCGAACACGGTCGTGATCGCCGTGCCGGTGGAGCTGATGGAAGCGCTCAACGCGGTCATCAAGAAGAAGTGATGATGGTGTACTGTTGTGAGAGTGAAGGTTGACAATAGGGATATCCTTCGTATGATCTCCGGAAAGGAACTCTCTTTCCCCAAGTACGCAACGCAGATCCTGAATCTGGCCAATCAGAACGCTCAGGGAACCCGCCCGAAAACTGTCGGGAAGATGTCGGAGCTGATACAGGAGTTTCTATGACGGACGTACCGGGAATGGGTCGTCTGGTACAACGAGAAAAAGAAGGGCGGCATCACCATAGAGTTCGCCGATTAACTAGCGAGCGGCATCCATTCATCGAGTGATGGACTCTGGCGCGTCCTCTTTTGCGGGTTCTTTTGGTTGTGCGTTGTACCGGCCGCCAAGGTGCTATCGTAATGGGCGATGACGATCTCGGGGCTTCTCACGTCGATCTCTGAGATAAAGTCAAGACGCAACTCTCTTTCCTGCCTCGTCACCGTCGATACCGCGTGATTTTCGTTTGCGTACTTTAAGTCGCCATCTTCCTCGCGCTGTGTTACGAACGCTGCGTGTTTCGCCAGCCGCGCTTCGATGATGACGTTCCCGAAAACCTTGACCTCTTTGACTCCCGCCATGATGTGCGCGGCAAACGCGCGTTCGCGTTCCACCCCGGCGCTGTTGCGCCCGGCTATGATGGCGGCGCACATCGTCGTGCCTGTTCCGAGAAAAGGATCGAGAACCAAATCTCCCTTGATGGAGAACATGTTAATGAGACGATACGGCAACTCGAGGGGAAACGCGCCGTTTCTCTCCCGAACGCCATCGCAACTCTTTGCCTGGCGCGTACCCTTGAACTCCCAGAGGTCCGAGAACCACTGGTTACGCTCCTCCCAGAAGAACGCGCTTTCCGACCTGGTTTTTTTCTCAGCTGGCCGAGAGAACTCCCTCTTCGGCCCCTTCCTGAAGATCAGGATGAACTCGTGCTCTAACGTCACATAAGCGCCGACCGGCAGCATCCCCGACCCCATGAATTTATTGGGTGCATTGGTCTGCTTTCTCCAGATTATTTCCGGTAGCGTATCAAATCCATTCTTCGAAAAAAACTCTATGATCCGTGAGTGGTTGGGGTATGCGCAAAACTTGCCACCGACGCTCCGTGTCGCCACGCCGACATTGACGCATACGATTCCTCCGGGCTTCACGACACGGGTCACTTCTCTCCACACGGCGTCGAGCTCCTCATGCATCAGTTGAAATGCCGCAGCTCCGTCCTTCACATCAAGCGCTGTACGCACTTCCGGATTGAGAGCGGCGAAGCACTCGTCCCACATCTCGATCATCGGGTACGGCGGCGAGGTCGCTACGAGATCGACACTCGCGTCTGGTATCTGAGGCATCGATCGCGCGTCTTGATAGTGCACCCGATGTGTCGTCTGCATACGCGCGCATCCGATAGCGGCGTTTAATAAGCTTGCGCCCGCTTGTCCAGTGACAGAACACGTCTTTCACTCCCGGAACGCGCCTGCCATGATCAGCGGCAGGACGATGGTCGCGTCCGCGAAGACCTTCACCGCCTGCGCATCGGGCAGCAGCTTCCCCCACGAGACCGCCTCGTCGGGCCGCGCACCGGAGTCAGAGGCGTCGAACTCCTGCGCCGTGTTCACGTACACGCAGTAATCCATCCCGTTGCGCAGCATGTTCGAGTTGAGTATCATGTGCTTGACCACTCCCGCGCCAAGGATCAGGGCGCCGGTCTTCTTGGCGTCCAGCGTGATCGCGTGGAATCGCTTTGTCTCCGCGACAAGATCGAGCTTGAAGCCCGGATGCTGGTGCTCGAAGAAGAAGATGATATCGCCGATCGAGCCGTCCGTGATGACGGGGCAGAACGCAGGGATCCTGTTGCGCCACGCCCACGTGTAGATCGAACGGTCGTCGTCGATCGCGGCGCCGAGCTTCCAAATCAGGTCGCCGGGCGTGTGCACCACGCCGGTCTTCTCCTGCTCGTCCGCCATCCCGGAAAGGATGGGCAGAAGGAATTTCTCGAACGCGGCGTAGTGGTCGTTCGGCACGAGGACGTTCCCGATGCGGTTCAATCCCTTCTCGCGCAACTCCTTCCCGTCCTCCTCGAAGCGCGACACTGAGAACGGCGCGATGCACTTGATGATGTCCTCCTCCACCCCGCCGGCGGTCGTCAGCAAAACGTGCACCTTCTTGTGCTGCGTCAGCCATCTGATGATCTCTCGGTTGCCCGTCGAGACCTGATTGCTCGTATAGCCGAGGTAGATCGTGCACTCGGTGTCCGCGCGCATCGCCCTGCAGATACTGATCGCGCGCGAGAGGTGCGTCGCCTGCGCGCCGGTCGTGCCGAGCCTCCCGAGCACCGCGTCGAGGTCCCAGCCGTCGGCGTCGGGATCGAACCCGCGCACCTCCGGCAGGCCGGTCGGCGCGACGCTCCTGTGGAACTCGTGATTGCGCGCGGCGGTGAGCTTATCGTCGTCCATTGGGACTCCGGAGGCGGGAGACTGCTTATAAAGATGGAGGGGAGTGCTTAAATACCCGATTCCATCGTCGGGCCCGTGGCTTACGACCTGCTGCTCCTGGGGCTGATCATACTCGTCGGCGTGGTGGGCAACCTCCTCTTCACGCGCACGCGCATCCCCGAATCGCTCTTCCTCATCCTCACCGGCCTGCTCATCGGCCCGGGGCTCGGGATAGTCCCGAGGGAGTTCTTCAGCGACAACCTCGGCCTCTTCGTCAGCTTCGCCCTGATCATCGTGCTCGTCAACAGCGGGATGAACCTGAACGTCCGCGACGCGCTACGCACGATGCGCGGCGTGCTGCTCTTCACAGCGCTCGTGTTCGCCTGCACCATCGCGATCGTCGCGACCGCGCTCCACTACCTCTTCGCGTGGCCGTGGCTGCACGGCGTGTTCCTCGGAATCATCGTGAGCGGCACCACGACCGTCACGATAACGCACCTCGTCGCCCAGCTCGACACGGAAGGCCGGACGATCAGGCGCGAGACGAAAGACCTGCTCGTGCTCGAGTCCATCCTCAACGACGTGACGGTGATCGCCGGCGCGAGCATCCTGGTCGCGATCATCGCGCCCGGCATCGTGACCGCGCAGACCGCGCTCACAGCGATCTTCAACGAGTTCCTCGTATCGATCCTCGTCGGCATGATACTGGGCGCCGGGTGGCTGCTCCTGTACGCGTACCGCCTGCACGCGAACAAGCTGTCGTACATCTTCACGATCGGCATCGCCCTGCTGATGTACTCGGCGGCCGAGTTCCTCTCCCTCAACGGAGCGATCACGGTGATCAGCTTCGCCATCGTCGTCGGCAACTACTCGCTCGTGCTTGAGGCGTTCCGTGGCCACGCGCACCTCGCCAACCTCCGCAAGGCCGTCAACGCGATGCGGCAGACCGACGTGGAGTTCACGTTCCTAATCCGCACGTTCTTCTTCGTCCTCCTCGGCATCATCTTCGATCCCGGGGTGCTCATCCTGCGGACGGTCGTCATCATAGCCGTCATCATCCTGGCGTGCAAGCTCCTCGCGCGTCTCGTCGCGTCACTCATCCTGGGCGCGCTGAGCGCGCGCCACCGCGGCGACCACGGCGCGCGCACCACGCTCGTCGCTAACGGCTTCACGAGCACCCTCGCCGCGTTCCTCGGCGTGCAGGCGGGGATCGAGATCCCGAACCTCGCGGAGATAGTACTGCTCCTCGTGATCGCCACGACGATCACGGCGATCATCAGCGCCGCGGTGCACCAGCACCTCGCGAGCCGGGGGAAGCCCGCTCGAGAACGCCACGGGCGACACGGCTGAGTTCGTCCGCGACGCGCGCGTAGCCCGCCGCTCGCAGGCCTGGCGCGTGGAAATCCAGCGCCTCGCGCGACCAGAAGATGCGGCTCTTCACGCGCAGGCCATCGCACGTCAGGAGGTTATGCCAGCGATCGCACCCCTTGACCAGCCACACACGCGGGTCCTCGCGCGCGTACGCCCGGACCTTCTCGTGCGTGCGCGCGGTGCGCAGGTCCTTGCCCGGTATCGGACGGTTGCCGTCGCCCCGCCCCACCTCGGTCGCCGCGTCCACGAGGAAGCGCACGCGCTGCCCGAACCGCTCCTCGATATCGTCGAGCGTGGTCTTCGTGTCCTCGACCGTGTCGTGCAGGAGTCCGGCGGCGACCGTCTCCGCGTCGGCGCCGGTGCTGATGAGCAACTGAGCGACCGCGACGAGGTGCCTGATGTACGGCGGGCCATCGATGCGCGACTGGCCGGCGTGACGCGCGGTCGCGAACGCTAACGCCTCCTCGACCAGCCGCCGTTCCTCAGGCGCGTACCGCTCAAGACCCTCGAGCGCTTCCGGATAGACAGACCGGAGGGGATTGACTGGCGCCACGCGAGACGGCACGCCACGCCAGGTATTTAAACGCTCCGCGTCACCCGCGACGCCATGACAGCGCAACGCGTCGTGCTCGGGATCGAGAGCACGGCGCACACGTTCGGGGTCGCGGTCCTGCGCGGGAGGGAGGTACTCTCCAACGTCCGCAAGCCGTACACGACAGCCAAGGGAGGGATGATCCCGGCGAAGGTCGCCGAACACCACGAGGAGGCCGTGCTGCCCGCGCTGCGGGAGGCGCTGGCGCTCGCCGCGAAGCGGGGCTGCAAGCTCGGCGACGTGCGGCTGGTCGCGTACAGCGCGGCACCTGGGCTTGGGCAGGCGTTGCGCATCGGCGCCGCCGCGGCGAAGACGCTCGCGCTGCGCCTGGACGCGCCGCTCGTGCCGGTGAACCACTGCATCGCGCACCTCGAGGTGGCCGCGCTCACCACGAAGGCCACCGACCCTATCCTCCTGTACGCCTCCGGGGCGAACACGCAGGTGATCGCGTACGACGCGGGACGCTACCGCGTGTTCGGCGAGACGCTCGACACTGGCGTAGGCAACTTCCTCGACACCCTCGCGCGGCATCTCGGGCTGGGCTTCCCGGGCGGCCCGGCAATCGAGCGCCTCGCGATCGCCGCCGCCAACGGCAGGACGCCGCGGCTCATCCCCCTGCCGTACGCCGTGAAGGGCATGGACGTCTCTTTCGCGGGGCTCGAGACGCACCTCGCACGCATCGTCGGCGCTCACGACCCGCGCGATATCGCTTTCAGCGCGCAGGAGCACGTGTTCGCGATGCTCGTCGAGGTCGCGGAGCGCGCGATGGCGCACGTGGGCAAGGACGAGCTCGCGCTTGGCGGCGGCGTCGCGTGCAACGCGCGCCTGCGGGAGATGTGCGCCGCGATGTGCAAAGCGCGGGGCGCGCGCTTCTTCTGCCCCGCGGCGGAGTTCCTCGTCGACAACGCGGCGATGATCGCGTGGGCAGGACTCCTCATGCACGAGCGGGGCGGCGTGTCTGTCAGGATCAGGGACGCCGGGATCGATCCGTATGAGAGGACGGACGATGTGGACGTGGCGTGGCGTTGAACGCCATCACTTCTTATTCTTCCTGCGCAACGGTTTCGTCGTCGCGTCGATCACTTTCGTCGCGGTCTTGCCGATCACGTTCTTGCCGGCCCCCATCGTCGCGCTGATCGCAACCTCGCCCGCCTCTATAGTCCTCGTGATGGTCTTGTGGCCTACGCCGGCGATGTACGTCACGCCGAGGCTGTCGAGGATATCCTCCACCGGGTCCTTGTCGCGCGTCGGCATGGCGTGCCGCTCCCGCTCGTCTATGGCGGCGAGGTCGTACGTCGCCAATTCCTCATCAGGCATCGTTTCCGGCTCTCCCTTCCGCCTGTGCGCGAGCGCGAGCGCAGCGCGCAACGCGGCCTTGGTGGTGGGGTAGAACCTGTCCTCGCCGATCTCCTCGAGGATGCCCGACGATCGCAGGACGCGGAGCACGTCTGGATGCACTGCCGCGAAGAGCACGGCGCCGCCAGCCTTGCGGTGCTTCTTCGCGGTGGAGAGCAGGAAGTTCATGCCGGTCGCGTCGATGACCGGCACGTCCGACATGCGAAGGATCTTGATCGGCTTGCGCCCGCCGGGGGCCCACGCGATCTCCTGGTCGAACCGGCTCGCGGCGCCGAAGAACAGCGGGCCGTACACCGTGTAGATGCTGATGTCCGGATGCTGGAACGCCTGCGCCCCCTCGCCCTTGCTCTCAAGCTCCTCGAGGCGGTACAGGTCGCTGATGCGCTTCATGAACAGCACGGCGGCGAGTATCGCACCGACCTCAAGCGCGACCGTGAGGCTCACGAACACCGTGAGCAGGAACGTCGTGAGAAGCAGCGCCACGTCTGAGAGCGGCGTCCTGAAGAGGCGGCGCAGGGAGTTCCAGTCGACCATGTTGTACGCAATGAACAGGAGCAGGCCGGCCAGCGCCGCGAGCGGCACGAGGTCGATGATGCCACCGACGAGGAGCAGGAACGCCAGGAGGAAAGCCCCGTGGAACACCGCAGCGAGCCGCGACGTGGCGCCCGCATCGATGTTCGCTGCCGTCCTGGAGAGCGCGCCGTCGGTTGGTATCGCGCCGAAGAGCGCGCACGCGACATTCGCGACCGACTGGCCGATGAGTTCCTTGTTCGAGTCGTGGCGCTTCCCGGTGATCCCGTCGGCGACGACCGCCGTCATGAGCGACTCGATCGCTACGAGGATGGCGATTGCGAACGCGGTCGGCAGGACCGTAGCGAGGAGGGGCCACGTGACGACAGGGAGGTGCGGCAGCGGGAACGAGGCGGGGATTGGCGCGAGGTCGCCGATCGTGCGCACCGCGAAGTAATCCGGCAGCGCGACCGAGAGCAGCGTCGCCACGACGAGCGCCACGACGCTCGCGGGGACGCGCTTGCCGTAGCGCGGGATGAGGACGAGAATGACTATGGTCAGCGCGGCGAGTATGAGCGCGGGAAGCCGCGCATCCGGGACAGTCTGCACCGCGAGCCAGGCCTTGCGCGCGAACGACACGCCAGCAGGATAGGCGGGCACGGTGCCGAGAACGTTCGTGAGCTGGCCGAAGAAGATGATCCCGGCCGTGCCGGCCATGTACCCGATGATCATTGGGCTGGGGATGTACTCGACGATCTTCCCGAGACGGAACACGCCCATGAGGAAGAGTATGACGCCGGCGAGGAGCGTCGCGAGCACGAGGCCATCCATCCCCGCGACAGAGACTACGGTGAGGATCAGCACGACCAGCCCGCCCGACGGGCCGCTGACCATGTACTCGCTACCGCCGAACATGGCGGCGAACCCGGCGATGATCGCGGCGTAGATGCCGATCGCCGGATCGATACCCGCCGCGATGGTGTACCCGAGGCCGAGGGGGAGCGCGACGATCGCGGCGAGCAGGCCGGCGAGGAGGTCGTGCCGCAGGGCCTGGCGACGATCGCGCCACCACCCGCCGTCTAAGAGGGCCCACCTCATCAGCGATGAGGCAGCGCACAGGGGTATAAATAGGTTCGGGAGCTACCCGTAGCACGCGCGCCGAAGCGCATCGATGCGCGCGTAAGACACTTCAGACCAGGGCACGTCGTACTGGAGCCGCCACAGGATAGCCGGATCTTCAGGGTCGCGCGAGTGGAGCGTGTCGATCCTGATGGTCTCCGCGTCATCGAAGTCAATGAGCGTGCTCGCGTCAGGCTCAAGGTGCTTGAGGAACGTGTCGAGGCCGATGCGGCGCGCGCTTCGCGCGGGGGTCGCCACGAAACGGAAGGAACCTGGCATGCCGCACAGCGCACGCAGGAACGCTCGATGCCGCTCCGGATCGCTGCAGCGGTAACGGTTAGCCAACGGAATGCCACGATGCGACGGCTATTTAACGGTTCCGGCACGCTCGCACGAAGTCAGCGATCAACAGCTCCAGTTCCATGCGGGGGTCGCGTTCCGGGTGCGACTGCACGCCAACGCACCAGTGCCGCGGATCATCTCGCTCAAGTATCTCCACGACGCCGTCTGACGTGACGCCAGCGACACGAAGCCCCCGCCCTGGCCGGTCTACAGCCTGGTGGTGATGACTGTTCACGACGACCGGGCCCGTACCGAGGATGCGCGAGCAGCGGGAATCAGGATCGAGGAATACGGTGTGCGTCGCGTCACCCGGCTTCCACGGGTTCGCCCAGTGCTCGACATCGCCGGCGAGGTCCGGGAGGTGCTGGTGCAGCGTCCCGTCGCGGGATACCGCCAGCGCCTGGACGCCGCGGCAGATGCCCAGGAACGGCAGCGAGCGGGGGAAGACCGCCTGTCGTAGGAGGTGCAGCTCGAGCGCGTCGCGGCGCCGCTCCATCGCGCGCGTGCGCGCGTGCGACTCGGCCCCGTAGCTCGCGGGGTCAATGTCGTCGCCGCCGACGTAGAGAACGCCGCTCACCGGCGCGTCGGCGAGAGACCCATTCCATCCTGGCGCGATGAGCCACGGCCGCAGGCCATGCCTCGCGAGGAGGTCGGCGCATCCGCGCGGTAGCTCGTACACCGGCTCGCCGTCCATCGCCTCGCGCAACGGGACGAGAACGAGCGGGGCGCGCGCCGGGAACGGGCGGTCGATGAGGAGATTGGAAGCCAACGGTTCGCGCGCATACAGCTCACGCACCGCCGCCTGCGGAACGCTGTAGCTGCCGTCGCTCCTCAGTTCCAGGTTCATGAGCGCGCCGGGGGGGAGCGCAACCGCTTGAGCATGGCCGCCTTGCCCTTCCAGTCTATCATCTCGACCATGACGTCCTGGATCGTGCGCACCGGGATGATGCGGATGCGCTTGAGCTGGTCCTTCTCGAGGACGATGTCCTTGATGTTCGACTCAGGCACGATCACGTTCGGGATCCCCGCCTCGATCACCGCCTCGACCTTCGCGCTCACGCCGCCGACCGGGAGGACGTCCCCACGCACGCTGAGGCTGCCGGTGACCGCGTAGTCCTGCTTGACCGGCGCGTTCGCGAGCGCGC
>Ga0209211_10010184_pt1 | contig 12324 bp, 11 predicted proteins | sample RifGroA2_FD_183992 | JGI IMG/M metagenome (GOLD analysis project Ga0209211, IMG submission 183992) | Groundwater microbial communities from Rifle, Colorado, USA - Groundwater A2 (SPAdes) (version 2) | ecosystem: Environmental > Aquatic > Deep subsurface > Groundwater | place: Rifle, Colorado... | reverse complement strand
ATGGCTTGTGATCTGCCAATGACGTAACTGAGCAAACCCAGCAACAGCAGTGTCCAGCCGCTTTTTGGTGCTGCCTGGTTGGTACTGACCTTGGTCATCTCAGGCCACTTACGGTAAACCAGCCAGCAAGAAATTGCCAATACAACGGGCCCGTGGGCTTGTTCGTCGTCGCTCCATACGCCCCGAAACAAGTCATACAGGCTGGGCACATACAGCACCGCCAGCCCGATAATCACCGGCAACCAAGCCAGCCAGGCAAGACGCAGCCTGGCTTGGCTTGAGGCATGATCTGGAGCTAGTTTGTTCACAAAAATTTCTATTAACTTGTTACATCGCACGTTGCGCCTGCTTGCCGTGGCGGTGGCCGTTGGCGTGCCTCTGGGCTTGTACATTGGTGGCGCGCATGGGGCAAACTGGTGCATGCCTTGGTGTTTGGCATCCTGGCGCTGGCAATGGGTTATGCCAGCGGCTTGCGGGGGTGGCGCATGGTGGTGGTGGGTTTTGTCGCCAGTGTTGCGGTGGGGGTTTTGGACGAGTGGCACCAAACCAGCTTGCCCGGACGCCATGGCAAAACCAGTGACATTGGTTTTGATGCGATTGGTGCGGCGCTGGGTGCCAGCCTGCTGCTGGCGCGGGACCGGGTAAAGACCTGGTTTGTGACGCATTTGTTGTAAGCCTTCAAGCATCATTTAACACCGACCCCACCAGCGTCACACCACTGTCTTGCAGACGTTTTGCCAGATCGACGGCCTGATGAACCAGGGTGATGTTTTGACGCGCAACGATCAGGGCGGCACCTGCACTAGAGGCAATGATTTCGGCATCGGCAAAATCATTGCCACACGGCGTATCGATCAGGATGACGTCAAACTGCTCGGACGCAGTTCTGAGCAATTGACCAAACTCGGGGCGACCGAGTAATTCTTGCGGGTTGGGCGGTATGGCCCCTGCCGGAATGACGGCCAGGCCAGGCAAGCCTGCTACCTGGTTGACAGCCTCCATGCCAATACGTCTGGCCAATATGCCAGACAGTCCAGCCCCTTTGCCCAGCTTGAACAGGGCCTGTTGAGCCTGCGCGGGCTGCGCCCGCAGATCGGCATCTATCAATAGGGTGCGCTGACCTTGCTGCGAGAACACAATGGCAAGATTGGCAGCAATAAAGCTGCGCCCTTCAGCGCGGCCCGGGCTCACCACGGCCATTACCTTGTGCAGGGGGTCAGAATTAAACCAGCGCAGCATGAGCTGGCTGCGCACGGCGCGCAAGGTTTCACCTACTCGGCTAAAGGGTTTGTAGGCAGCGACCAGTGCAGGACTTAAGCTTAGGTCATTGCCAGCAAGGTATGAATAGCCAAACTGCTGGCTCAAGGCGAAATCTATGTCCTCTTTGGTCAACACGTTCAGTGCCAAAGCGGCATCACCAAACTGTATTTTTTCTGCGTGTTGGCGCTCTGCAATGCGCGCGGCATCCGCCACGCTAAGGCGCCCGTGGGCAATCAAAATATCGCCGATGGACTTGTTTTGAGTCATGTTGATGCCGCTGCCTGGCGAAGTTTGAGCATACCAGTGACCGAGCTAACCGCCCCCAACACCGGCAAACCCAGGGCCTCGGCCAGGTCAGAGCTGGAACGCACCCTGCGTTTGGACAGTTCCAGCGCCAACGCCAGGCCCACACCCAACAGCATTCCCACAAACATTGACACCAGAATGTTCAACACCAATTTGGGTTTGGAAGGCTCCGTGGGCGGTGTGGCGGGGTTAAGTACGGCAATATTGGTTTGGTTGGTTTGACTCTCAAGGTTGGTTTGCGAGGCCCGTTGGCTCACCTGCTCAAAGGTGCGTTGGGCTGACTCAATGTCGCGGCGCAAGACATTGAGCTCGTCACGCTGCTTGTTCAGCATCAGTACTTTGGTTTTTTGCTGTGCCAGCGCATCGTGCAACTGCTGCTCGCGCTGTTTACTGACCTGATAAGTGGTTTCAATGGAACTGCTTATTTTTCGGGTTTCTGCTTCAAGTTGGGCCTTGAGTGTGGCCAGTTCGCTTTGGCTGCGCAGGGTTTGAGGATGGTTTTTACCCAGGTTGATGCTGCTTTCGGTGAGTTTGGCTTCCAGGCGGGCAATGTCGGCTTTCAGGCCGTTGACCAGTGGGCTTTGCATAACTTCGGCAAGGGTGTCCGGCCTGACGTTTTGGCGCTTGCTTTGGCTGTCGGTGGTTTGTCCCTGCACACCGGTGAGCTGGCTGCTGGTTTCGTTCAACTTGGCGGTTTCAAAGTCAAGTCGTTCGTCGGTCGAGGTGATGCCGCTTTTTTGCTGGTAACTTGACAGGGCTTGTTGGGCCGCTTCAAGCTTGTCGCGGGCCGCTTTGGTTTGCTCTTCAAAAAATGCGGCATATTGGCGCGCCGGGGCCAAGCGTAAATCAAGGTTGACGTCAATATAGGCTTTGGCAAATGCATTGGCCACGGCGGCAGCAAAATCAGGGTCGGCGCCGGTGTAGTCGATGTTGATGACGTTGCTCTCACGGCTGGGTTTGACGTTCAGGTTTTTTTGCAGCAGGGCCGCTAACCAGTCGGCAAGTTGGCCCTTGCCTTTGGTTGCCTCTTGCCATTGGGCAATGATATTGGCGCTCTCGTCCATTTTGAGCAGTTTGACGACAACCTTGGCTGTGCGATCGCTGTTGATGATGTCAATTTGGGTGGCCATGTAGCCCGGGGCCATCATGCCTTGCAGAATCATGCCGGTCACTTGATCGGGTGACTTGACATCAACCACCACAGCGGTGCTGGCCGTGTATTGCTTGGGTAGCAGCAGGCTTACCGTGACCGTGGTGGCCACGGTTACAAGAAAAGCCAACAACGCCACCTTGTAGTGGGCTCGCAGGATCAGCAGGAACTGTTGGAGGGTCATGTGTCGGTCTGGCAATGTCTCAGAAAATGCTTTCTTTGACGTAAATCACGTCATTTGGCAGCACCGGGTCGGTGAGCCGGGGCTCTATTTGTTCCACGCTGCCATTGCCGGCCTTGCGGTGCAGGCGCAAGCGTTTTTCGCTGCCGCGCGCGGTGGGGCCCCCGCCCAGCGCCAAGGCTTGCATGACGGTCATGTTGCGCTCAATGCGGTAGGCGCCTGGACGCTGGGTCTCACCGTAGATGTAGAAAACCGGAGCACGGTGGATGTAAATGGTGTCGCCGCCTTGCAGCACCATGTTGTCGTTGGTTTGATCGGTCAAAAAGAGGGAAGGAATGTCGATTTGTTTGCGAAAAGGCACCCCCGCGCGCACCCCGGTCACAATGGCGGTGTCGTCCCCGCCAAGGGTGGCGCCACCGGCATTGGCCAGCATGTCGCTCAGACGGGTGTTGGCTGTCTCTAGCGGGAAACGTCCCGGGCGTGCGACCTGACCCAGCACGGCAACCTGGTTACCACGCACAATCAGCAGCGTGATGTTGACCTGCGGTTTTTGCAGAAAACCACCCTTTTCCAGCGCCTCGGCAATTTTTTTCTCGGCCATGGCAAGCGACGCTCCACCCAAGTCAACCGTACCAATCAACGGGTAAGTAATGGAGTTGTTTTCTGAAACCCGGGTTTCCATGGTCAGGTCCGGGTTTTGAAACACTTGCACGCGTATGGCGTCGCCAGCGGCCAGTGTGTAGTCTGCCGTGTTGTTTCTGGTTGCCGTGCTGGTGGCAGGCGCAATGGCCACCGACTTCAAGAGTTGGATCGTGACCTGCGGGTTTTCAAGAAATCCTCCAGCTTGCAACGCGTCGGCAATTTTTTTTTCGGCCGCCGACACCGTAATTCCTGCGACAGCAACGTTGCCAATCAGCGGATAGAGGATAGCGCCTGTAGCCGCCACCTTTGTTTCCAGGCTGAGGTCTGGATTTTGCAATACCTGCACACTGATGCTGTCACCTTTGGCTAGCGTTGGGTCCGGCCGCACCTGCGTCTGACCCGCCATGGACAAGCACAACAAGAGGAGTGTCAACAGCGTGCTGGCTAGCCAACCCGGATAAGTGCGTAAAGTCATGGTCTTGAGAGCGCTGAATCGTCAATTTACTTCAGGCCGGCAACCCCTTTTTCGATGGCTGTCTGGGTTGGCTTGGCGGATTCTGGCGGCTTATTTGCTGGTTTTTCCACAGGGGCTTCGGGGGGGGCCGTGTTACCAGCTTCGGCCTGTGCAAATTCACCCATATAGCTGATGCTGGTTTTGGCACGTAATTCTTTGATATGGGTGGCAAGTGCTGCGCTGGCGCGCTGGTTGGTCAGAAATTGAGCGATGCGTGGCAAGGCGACCTCTTCCGTGACGGGTGCCAACTGCGATGACATCAAGCGCAGCACAGTAATACCTTGCGGTGACGCAATGACTTCGCTGCGGCCATCCTTGAGGGCGAGCACACGTGGCAACAACTCCAATGAAATTTGCTCGGCGGCGCGTGTGGCAGCACCGCCATTGAACTTGATGTCTTTGCTTTTAAGCCAGTTGGCAATGTCTTCCATTGACTTGCCCGCCAGAATCTGGGTTTGTAACTGGTCAACCAAACCGGGGCCGGGGGCCAGCACAATTTCCTGGATATTGAAAATCCGTCGCTCAGAAAAGAGTGGCGGATTGTCAGAGAAATATTTTTTGATCTCTTCGACTGTTGGTTTGGGCAAACTGGAGGTGAATTGCAGCACGTAGGCGCGTGCCAAAATGTCACGGCGAGCCGCTTCTATTTGTGAAACCACTTCGGGCGAGCGGTGCAACTTGTTTTCTGTGGCTTGTTCAACAGCCAATTGCTGGTCAATCAGTTTTTCAAGTACTTCGCGGCTCATGGCTTTTAACGCCTGCGGTGCGGCGCCAGCGGGCGTGCTTAGACTCAAGACCTGGTTGATTTGGTGCACCGAAATTTCTTCTGCCCCCACTTTGGCGGCTACCTGAGTGGCTATTTTTTTGTCCTCTTTATTGCCACACGCAGTCAGGGTTAAGGTCAGCGCACAGGCCAACCAAACGGGTAAACGGTTTAACTTGAAGGCGTTCAACAATTTCATGCTTTTGAATATTAATAACTGTATTGGGCCGACAGGGTGGCCAAGGTGCTTTGGTAATCCAGACCGATCAAACTTGAACTGCGTACAACTTTTTGCCACGCAGCACCAAGTGTAAGTTGTGTTGTGGGTTGCCAGTTGAATGACAGTGCGGTGTCCTGGGTGGCATCACTGCGAGCAGGACTGGGCGACCCCGAGGGGTCGCCCAAGAATTCAATTTGGGCTCTGGCGTGGCGCAAACTCAGAACGGTTTTTGGACTAATTTGCCAAACGGGCGCTAGCCAAAATGTATGGGTCCTGCTAAAGCTGGCGTAGTTGGTCTGAAAACTGGCCAGCATGTGGCTGTATCCGGTGTTCAGTGATGACTTGCCGCTGAAGGCCCAATTTGCGTCAACGCCAGCATTGAAGCCAGTGAAGTCACGTTGCGCATAATTGGGGTGACTACGCTCCATGAAAGATAAATTGAAGTTGGCGTTGGTTTTCCCAGTGGCGACCCAATGCAAGCGCAACTCCTGATCAATTTGCCTGAATCCGTCGTCAAACAAATTGGCTGCGTTTGGCAGGCGGTTGAGGTAGCTCCCGTTTTGGGTTTTAACGCCATAAGTCAATGTGCTGCCAGTGCCGTAGTCCAGGCGCAAACCAAGGTTGGCACTGTGGCTGCTGTAGTCACTGCTGCCCACCAATACTTGTCGATTGGTCTGGCTGGTTCTCTCTGTGCCAGCCAGCAGGCGCCAGGGGCCAGCCAGTTCAACCACGGTGTCAAGGCGTGTGCTGGCGTCGGTGCGTTCATTGGGCTGATTAAAGTTCGGTAAATCATCAAAACTGTTGACTGTCTGCTTGCGTTCTGCCGCCAGATTCCCGTTGATACGCGGTGTTACAGACCAACGCCAGCGTGCGGTAACGCTGTTGGCCGTCAAGCTGAGTTGTTTGAAATTTTGGTACTTGTAGTCTGTCAGATTCGCGCTGAGCTCAAATTTTTGCAGACTTTGGGAAAAATTCAGGCGCATACCCACTGTGGTCACCGCAACATTTTCGGCCGAATTTGTCGTTGCGAGCGCACTAGCAGGCAAGCGAAGCAAATTGCTTTCGGATTGAAGTGTGGTGCTCAGCTTGAGCGTCAGCGTGGTACCTTCTTGTGCCCACACCATGCTCAATGGGCTGAAAAACATCAGTCCAAAGCACCAACAACGGGCGTGGGCTAAGTACATGCTCAGTAGGCTTTTTGGTCCTTGAGGACCAAACGAATGGTTTTGAAGATGATGTGAATGTCCAACTGCAAGGACCAATTGCGCAAGTAGTCAAGGTCGTAATCAATGCGGCCCTGCATTTTTTCCAGTGTTGCCGTTTCTCCGCGCAAGCCGTTCACTTGGGCCCAACCGGTAATTCCGGGCTTGACCTTGTGCCGAACCATGTAACCTTTGATGAGCTTGCGGTAGAGCTCATTGTGGGCAATCGCATGCGGGCGCGGTCCAACAATGCTCATTCGGCCTTGCAGTACGTTGACGAATTGAGGCAATTCATCTATGGAAGTGCGTCGCAGCAGAGCCCCGAGCGGAGTCACTCGGCTGTCGTGTTTTTGGGCTTGCTGGATGACGCCACTGTCTTCGGTCACACGCATGGAGCGAAACTTGTACACCACGATCTCTTTGCCGTCTTGACCATAACGGCGTTGTTTGAAGATGATCGGCCCGGGTGAACTGAGCTTGACCGCGATGGCCACCACCACCATGATTGGTAAAACCAGTATCAGAATGAACACAGAAAAGACAATGTCGCTGAGGCGTTTGATCGCACCATTAATACCGGCAAAAGGGGATTCACACACCGAAATCACGGGCACACCACACACTGCAGCGGTATGGCCCTGAATCAGGTCGGTGATGAACATGTCTGGCACAAAATAAATCGAGGCAGTGGTGTCTTTGAGCTCGTCGAGCACTTGCAAAATGCGAGGTTGGGACGCCATGGGCAATGACAGATAAATTTGCTGAATATTGTGGCTCTTGATCAAATGGGTGAGGTCGCTGATTTTGCCCAGTACAGAATGAGGTGTTTTGGCCGTGATGCGCTCGGTACTACGGCTGTCGGCAAAACCGCAGACCTGAATCCTGCAATAAGGCGACAGGGCGATTTGGTTGGCAAGCGCTACCCCTTGTTCGTTTACACCAACAATCAGGGCTCTTTGCACCGGTCCCTGCAAACGCAGCAAAATGGGGGCAAAGGTGCGCAACAGTAACCACCCACCAAGCTCTGACAAGGGTGCCAGCCATACCCATGCCAGCAGCGCTTTCTGGGAAAACTCGCGCAAGTAGCCGGTGGCAAAACCGGTCAGAAAAAGCAGGCCCGCAAACCAGGCCCAATTGAGGAAAACGTCAAGGACCACCATTGGGTAGGTGTTTTGCAGGCGCGAGCGCCCCGGGAATGTGAGCGCAAAAACCAATACTGAAAGAATAATGTACGAAGGCGGAAGTTCACCTTCAAAATAAAAACTAAGCCCCCACAGGGACAGCACCAAGGCAGTCGGCTGCAAGATGGATTCAAAAATACTCAACAGGTTATCTTTGGCAAGCGAAATTTGCTCAGAACGCTTGCTCAGTGCCGACGCTGACACCAATGTTTGTGTTTCAGACATGGTGTTTTATTGAATTTAATTTACCCACGGCTTGGGCGCGGTTAATCACATCGAGTTTTTTAAAAATGCGTTGCATGTGATTTTTGACGGTGAACTCGCTGATATTCAGAATCCGTCCAATTTCGGGGTTGGTTTTGCCATGGTTAACCCAGTACAAAACCTGGACTTCGCGATCAGAGAGGTCAAAGCGTTGGGACGAAGAGGATGGTTCATAATTTTTTAGAACGCTGCTTGGGTGTAACTGGTGTGGTAGCAACTGCATTTGACGCAACGCCGTGTCAACATGGGGCATGGCCATGGCCATGACCTGGCGCTCGGTGGCACTAAAGTCGGTTTGCCTGCCAAACACCACATACAAACAGTCTTGACCGGCACGTTGGTCGGTCAGACCGTGCACCAGGCTACAGTGCATCTGCTGCAAAGCTTTAGCAATTTCGCCGCTTTGACATTTTTCTGCATCTAAGAAACCACTTGTGCAGTGGTTGATGCTGTAAGGTTTACGTCCGGCGACAGCCCAAGCTGCAAAGAGTTGACACATCAAGGGAATGACGATGGCTGAATCCGAGTGTTGGGAGCGCACTCCCGCCATGGGTGACAAAACGTCATGCGCAATTGTGCCTGTCTCAAAATTACCCCAAGCGCAAATCAGTATCTGGTGAGGCAGAAAAAGTTGCATGTCACCCTGCATCCAGTCAAACACATCGCGATGGCTTTGTGCCTGGGAAGACTTGGCAAGGGTTCTGGCGAACTTTTGAAGATTTGCTGCTTTCATGCCTGACAGGATTGGAAAATCGGCGTGAGTAGACGTTGATTTAAACAGCAAGCGCGGGACAAAAATTTCCGGAGCATAAAAAAAGGCTTGCAAAGCAAGCCTTTTGAGAAATGTGGATCGGGTTAACGCAACATCAAACGTTGGATTTGTTGCGGCGTAAAGCAATTGACCCCATCAGGCCCAGTCCAGCCAACAACATGGCCAAGGTTTCCGGCTCGGGCACAGCCGTGACAGAGACATTGTCAATGACGGCGCCATATTGTCCGCCAGCGCTTGTGTAGCTCGAAAACTTGAGAGTGGTCAAGCCTGTCGTCGTGGCGGTGTAATAAAAAGATTGAAATGATGGTGCTGCCAATGCGATGGGCGCATATAAAGTTTGCAAAAGCACATCGTTAAAACTCACGTCGAGTCGTTTGGCGTTGGCAGTATTGGTTCCCGTCAGGTTTGAAGACAGGTCGAAATTGAGCAAATACTGCTGTCCAGCGGTTGTGCCGAAACTTTGTGCGACCGAACCGTTGCCACCGCCGCGAATGTCAATACTGTGATCGGTGATGGCGCCATAAGCAGAGTTGAATACAACATCAACCGAGTTATTGCCCACGGTCCAACTGTCAATGAACGCATTTCCAGCAGCTACCAGTTTGTAGTTGTTTGCCAGATTTGAGGCAGAGAAAGAGCCAGAAAACGACTCGAAACTGCCGTTGGTCAACAGATTAGCTTGAGCGAGTGCTGCGGTAAGCGAGAGTACCAAACCTGCAAGTAATTTAGATGTTTTCATAGGACGGCCCCCAATAAATGTGCTCTGATAGTGTCATTTTTCTCATTGCTCGGTCAATAGTCTGATTGGACTAATTTCAGGCGGAATGTCAGAAAAACACGAAATAACCGTGAATTATAGGGCCAGAAGTGGCTTGGGTCTGGGTCAACGGGTGTATTTGCGGCGCCATGTGGTCAATGCCACCGAGCCTTGGTGTCAACCGTGCAGCCCGTCTCGTTGTGCTTGTCGATCTCGCACGGCAAAGATAATCGCCAAATTGATCCTATCGGCTTATCGGCTTATCGGCTGGAAAGGCTGACCCAGGATTGGTACCGAGCTACTACTTTAGGTCACAACAAAACATGGTTAAAACTACCAGTGAATCGGTGGTTTGGCACTATTCACAGCACGGCCTGGCATCCCGAGAATTGTCTGTATCAGCCCGCCAAGGTGGTGTGGCCGAATTTTTTGGAATGATCATGAAACGCAGTTTAAATTGCCTGTATGCACTCACTTTGGCGGCATCCCTTACCATGGTCAGCACACAGGTGCAAGCGGATGTTTTTGTTGCGGAAACCAGCACGGGTACCGGTAAAACTTTAAATCTGCAACTGCCAATTCAAAGTGGTGCGCACAACTATTTCAGTGGTTTCTTAAATTTGAGCATCGGCACGGGCCTTCAAGGCAATTCGATTTTAAATGGCATGTCTTTTGAGGCCTTTTGCATCGATCCAGCTCAATTTTCATCATCTTCGCCGTTTTCCTACGGCGTTGCTTCCCTCAGTACATTAGGAAGCACGATTGCCAGTGATGTTTCAAAACTTTACTCCCAGTCCTACAGTTCTACTTTTTCGAATGCCAATAACAGTGCAGCATTTCAACTTGCCCTGTGGGAATTGGCAAAAGATGATGGCAGCTTAAGCACCGGCCAGGTGAAATCTACGGCCTCCACCTCTGCGGCCGTTGCCGCCGCCGCCACAACCATGATCAGCAATGCCAAAACAGCCGCTGCTGGTGCGACCCAGTATTCCTTTAACCTTTATACCAATGCCGGTCATCAGGATTATTTGGTGGCATCGGTGACTCCGGTACCTGAGCCCGAAACCTATGCCATGCTGCTCTGTGGACTCGGATTGATTGGTTTCACTGCCCGCAGACGTTGGTCTTTGAGATAGGTCCAATTTTTTATCGACCACGCATCGTTTTTCTCAAATCACGTTGTCGTTTGAATGGTACGGCCCAACCAAGAACTATCAGTCGTGACCGAGAAAGGTTTTAAATGAAGAAAATCGCTACAAATGTCTCCATCAAGCAGCGCCGACATTCAAGAATTGGTGCTGCCTTGCCAACACACATCAAGGGGGTGGAAGGCGTCACACGTGATATCAGTGCCACTGGCTTGTACATTCTGCAAAACAGTCACCAGGAAATGGGCGCCCGGATTGAATTTTCGGTCGATCTGGATACTCCGGGTGGCATACTGAAGTTGTGCTGTGAGGGAGAAGTGGTGCGGGTAGAAGAAATAGAAGGTCGTTTTGGTGTTGGCATCAAAATCCTGAAGCAAGTCATCAAAAGCAATAACTAGCCTCACTTGACCAGATTTTGTGCGCTGAAAAAAACATACAACTCAAGCCGATTTGCTACGCCCAATTTCTCGTAGATGGAAGCCAGATGATTACGCAGGGTGTGCTGACTTATAAAAAGTTCGTCGGCGATTGTTTTGAGGTGCTTGCCGGTGGAAGCGACAACAGCTTGCATGATCTGGTTTTCTTTTTTGGTCAAACTCGCCATGAGTTTGTCTTCTGCAGAAGTGCCCTTGGGCGCATGCGCCTTGGCTACCCCTAACAAAATGCGGGCGGTGGCATCTCGGTTGAGCCACAACTCTCCTCGATAAACTTTCTCGATGGCCGTGAACAGTGTGGTGGGCAGTTCGTCTTTGTTCACAATCCCCCTCGCACCTGTGATGATCGCCTGATCATGTAATGCCAGATTTTTGTTACTGGTCAAGACGAGCATTTTGCTTTGGCATTTTGAGTGGAACTCAGGGATCAAATACAAGCCATTCTGTTCGCCTAGGTCAAGGTCAAGCACGATGACATCAGGTTGATGCTGACCGATCAATACCAGGGCTTCATTTTGGTTGGTAGCCATGCCGCAAACAACAAACCGAGCATCACTTTGCAATAACAACGCCAAGCCAGCAAGAAGAATTCTTTGACAGTCAATAAGCAGTACCTGGATGGGAGCGACGGGAAGTGTTCGCATGAATGTTTGAACCTGATCAATTTGGCAATATTTAGGCTCGAAAAAAATGCATCGAGACGTTACGGATTTTGCATCAAGTTACCACCCATGGCGGTTTGTATTAACGAGCTCTGGAGGGTTGATCTGCTCCCTCCCTGTTTTGATTTACTCACGTCGTGTCTCAAGGGGCATGTTGTTGGCAGTAGGCGTTGGCAGCGCGTCGGTTCGCACTGAAATGCACACGACTCTGTTACGCCCGCGGAATTTGCTTGGCTTTGTACAGTGCCGCATCGGCCGCAATATAAGCATGTTCCAGCTTGGCCTGCGAGTCTGCGGGCACGACGGCTACGCCGAAGCTGGCCGTCACTGGAATCACCAGTCCGTCCCGTTGCAACGGCGTTTGCTCCGTAAGCGACCGGCAAAGTCATCTTGCGGTGGGTGGACTTGCTGGGCGAAAGTTTTGATGTGGCACTGCGCATGGGCACGCTGCCCGACGATGCGTCGTTGGCGGCGCGGCGACTGGCCGATTTTTCTTTTGGTTTGTACGCGGCCCCCAGCTACCTGGCCGAGCACGGTGAGCTGGCTGAGCCCGATGATCTGGCCCGGCATGCCGCCATCAGGATGCTGCATGCCAATGGCGACCCGGCTGCCTGGATGCTGACACAAGGCGAGCAGCACTGGCAGGGCATACCGCCCGGCAGGGCCAGCGCCAATTCACCTGAATTGTTGATCAAGCTGGACTGCGCTGGTGCTGGCATTGCGGCCGTGCCCGACTACTTTTCTGCTCCTGAGGTGCGCCGGGGCGCACTGCGGCGGGTGTTACCCGGCTGGTGTCTGCCCAGCCATACCGCCTGGGCAGTGTTTCCGGAGCGCAAGCTGATGCCGGTCAAAACACGGGGCTTCATTG
>Ga0209211_10010183_pt1 | contig 12324 bp, 15 predicted proteins | sample RifGroA2_FD_183992 | JGI IMG/M metagenome (GOLD analysis project Ga0209211, IMG submission 183992) | Groundwater microbial communities from Rifle, Colorado, USA - Groundwater A2 (SPAdes) (version 2) | ecosystem: Environmental > Aquatic > Deep subsurface > Groundwater | place: Rifle, Colorado... | reverse complement strand
ACGATTTGATTTCTGTGCAAGAATGAAGTCGTTGCTTCATTCTTTGCATAAATGGCGAGGCTTGAACAGAGACACTTTCTTTGATAGGCGAATTTTTGTGACACCAGAAAAGCAGAAAGAGAGCATTCATCCCCGATCTAAAGAACGTGGTTTTCTGCTTTTCTTAGTGTGAAAATTACAAGTTAATTCTATGAGTACGAAGATCGCCGGGATTAAAATCAGCACCGAGAATTCCTAAGAAACAAGCATGAGGATCTGGAATAAGGAGATAAGCAATAGAATGAGGTACAACAACAAATTGACCTGCCTCAATAGTGTATTCTACTTTTTGACCATTCTTCGGATTCTCTAACTTACAATGAGTTTTTCCATCTTCAACGAAAAAAAGTTGGGGAGTTGTTTCATGATAATTATCTCCCAATCGAATATTGTCAAGATCATGAACCGTAAAAGCTCTAACGCGAGGAGTGATATTGACAATAGTACGACCATTATTTTTATCGCGTTGGGGTGCAGAACCCATTTTACCATCAGTCGATTTTTCATATCGTAATGGATCTTCAGGATTCAATTGAAATTGAACTAAGCGACTACCCGGCGAAGTGAGCAAGCGATACTCAGTGCCGGCAATAAAAGGAAATCTTCGGCCCTCATCGAGAGGTTCAACTTCTTGTCTCAGACCACCAAAATAAAACTCAACACCAAGAGATCCACGTTGAGTGTATACCAAAACATCTCCTTTTGTTAAGTCAGTTGGTACAGAACCACCACTAGTTGAAGATATGTAATCAACTTGATCAGAAAGAGCAGTAACATGACACCCACTTTTTTCTCGCACTGTCGGTGTGAATAATAAGTTATCTAAATTTGACATGAAAAAACAATTTTCTAAATCTACTTTAAAAAGATTTTGGTGCTGTTGTTACTTTGAGTAGAAACAGTATTTATTACATAATCTTTTTAAATACCACTGGTGAATTACAAATCTATGTCTTATCAGAAAACCTGGGAAGTGATTGTTGAGCCGGAAAATCCTTTTCCTATTCGTGATTTAAGAGTACATACTGCTCAGGGAGAGCCACTCAAATTTCCTCTTCATCGAGTTAATTTGAACGACGAAATTTTACGCTACTGGGATAGAAAACAAATTGAAATGGTCACGGCCAGAGCAGAAACGTTTGCTCAAGCATTAAGACAAGTTGATACCCCCACCATTGCACGGATGCAAAGGCAAATTGGGGGAATTGATCAAAAATATAGATGCACCGCCGCTGTATTGCGAGACCAAGATCTCTATCTCGCTTTAAGTGTAACGAATTATATGATGTTCGTAGGAACAAACGAACGTGCTATTAATGACCAAGAATTTAGAGCGAGACTAATTCAAGCAGGCCTCGAAGATGCTGCAGACCCTAACAGATATTTTGCCAATCCTTTAGCAATGTGTGCAGTAGTGTATGGATTTAATAGAGTTGATGACCATACAAGTATCTATGTTCCTATCGCGCTACGAAGTGATAAAGTAGCAATTTATCCCAATGTTCATCACGTCTTTGGTGGCATTGTTGATGTAGGCGAACAAGGCGGAAGAATTGATTTTGGTGAAAGGATGAGAACAGAACTGCGTGAAGAAATCGGTTTAGAAGATAGAGAGATGGGAGATTTATCGTTTCGTGGAATCATTCGCCAAGGACCTTCTCGTATTCCTGAAGTGATTAGTTCTTTGCCCATTTATGTTGATCAAAATACATTGCAAGAACGTTGGAGAACAAAAGCACCCGCTAAGTTTGAACATCGAAATCTAACTCTCTATGGAATAAGAGACATCGAACCTTTTCTCGAAGAATACGGAGCAACAATGGTGCCTTCAGGCGCGGCGGCGCTCGATAGTTTCTTGCGTCACCATAGTGAATCTTTAGGTCTTGGTGAAGCTCAACCCACTCTGCAGTAATAGTCTTGTTAATAAAATATATAAACGCTTCTTGAAACGATCGAGTATAATGATTACAGAAGAGAAGAAGCACCAAAAAATCGCCATCCTTACTCCCACATTCTCTTACTTTAGTGGCCCTGATCGGGTTGTCAAAACACAAGCGGAACAATTACGTGATCAAGGACATACCGTAACAATCTTTACTCTTAAAGCGGAAATGCCTGCTCCAAAAGGTGTTAACCTTGTGATAATGGGAATGCCGAGAAGTCCTTTCTGGCAGCGAATATACCGGTTATTTTTCTTTACGGATATCTTTAAGATACAAAAATATGTTCAGCAATTAAAGAATTTTGATTTAATTATTTCTCATATGTATCCGATGACAATTCTAGCGAAAAAAGCACAAAAGAAATATCAGATTCATTATCAATATTATAATATGGGAATTGCCTATCCACGTTTGTTTGAGACGTTTCTAGAGCGAACATATATGAGGCTTTTTTTGTGTTTAACCAAAAAAACCGTTCAAGGAGCTGATTCGGCTGTTTCGATCAGCGATTTTTTACGGAAAGAACTCATTGCCGAAACCGAAGTTGACGGAACGGTAGAATTATGCACAATAGACAAACGTTTTACTCCTAACGTTCGTGGGGAATCAATCAAGAAAAAATATAATTTAGACTATCCAACATTGCTTTATGTGGGAAGGATTTCTCCTCATAAAGGAATACACCTCTTGATTAGAGCGTTTAAGATCATGGTCGAACAATATCCGCAAGCACGCTTGTTGATTGTCGGAAAACACACGTTTGAAGATTATTCTGCAAAATTGAAGACATTAGCAGATAATGATTCACGAATTATCTTTGCAGGCTTTGTCGCTGATGACGATCTGCCTGCATACTACGCGGCGTGTGATGTGTATACGACAGCAACGTTGTGGGAAGGATTCAACTTGCCGGCAGCGGAAGCGCAGGCATGTGGAAAACCCGTCATAGCTTTTAATCTGGGGTCACATCCAGAAGTTGTAAAGAAAGGAAAATTAGTAGAACCGGAGAATGTGGAAAAGTTTGCGGAAGCGGTGATGGAACTGTTGAACAAAAAAGATAGTGCCTATTTTTCTTTCCTAAAATAAACTATAATCCCATCAACAAAAAGAACAACTGTAGGGATGATCCAGCCGTACCAGCGTACATGAAGGTTGAGCAGATTGAGGAAATAAGAGAATACACCGGCAATAGCCATGCTGAGCACAATTCCAATGATTAATCGTTCGATAAAAGAGAATTGTTCTCTCCAAAAAGATATCGTGACAAAACCAGGCAATACTAAAAACCAAAATAGAGAAGCAACAACACGAATGACTGTCCAGATATCCTGGGTGGAGTATGCAATGAGGTACACAATAAGAAGGGCAACAAAAAATAACAGCAGTTTCTTTCCTTCCTCTTGTAGTATTGGTAAATATTTATTTGATATCAAGACAATCTCCTCCGGGATGTAGATTACGAACGATGGCGATTAAAGGATTGTTAAAAACAAGCTCGCCTTTCTTATTTTCGAGCAGATGCTGACCAATGGCAATGTTATATTCAGCCAATGGTTGAGCCTGACTTGCTTTGGTCAACACAAAATAATCAAACTGACAAATGTCCATCTCTCTTCCCTGATACAGACTCTCATTTTCAGAATAGTGATACCCGAATTCAAACAGTGATTTGCGGTACGCTAACCAGGTGTCGAGAAAAGTTTCAGGGAGGATAAAAAATGTGCGGGAAAGAATCTGCTGTTGTGCTTTTTGAACTTGGTCTTCCGATTTAACTCGGAAGGTACGACGCTGAACAAGGTTAAGCATAGTGTGCTGGTTATACACATCACCGTGAAAGAAGAGAATGGTTGCTTCAGGAGGAGTGTTCTCTTGAATCCAGGTGAAACTCTCCCAAGTATATTGATCCAGAAGACCAGCATGAGTGAATGGTGTATAATACGTCAACAGAAGGATGACGCCAATACACACCGCACCAAGAGCAGGAATCCATTCTTTATGTGCAGATTTGATTTTGGTCCAAGCATAGTAAAAAACAACGCCAAAGAAAAACATCAGCAACACTGGCCAAAGAAGGCGAATCTGCAACGCACGCTTTTGGCCAATCCAATTTGTGTAGGTGATAATGAGAAGAAACAACGCCATTACGGGAACAATCCAATTCTTAGTTTTATTCTTAAATGAGTTGAGGATAATCAATCCACTGAGAAAAATTCCGATGCCGAAAATTACGATAAGAATAACCGGAAAATTGTTGAGAAATTCTGGGACGAGATAACCGGCGGTGAAGATTGGTTTAAATGACGAGGAAAGTTGAAGTTTAGCAAACGTGTTCTTGAAGATAATGAAATAATGAGCAATCATAATTCCAGTGACAATGAAGAGTGGTAGAAGTGATTTGAAATAGGACTTAATTTTTTCTTTTTGAAAATATTCCACAAGAATATAGACTATGATAAACCCGATCAGAACCACAAACTCAGACGCATGGCTGAGGAAATTAGCGGAGAGAATAAGAGCCAATGGAAGCCAGAGATAGGACAAACGTATCACCGGAACAAACCATAATCCCGCAAGCAAAAAGAGAACACCAAGGATGAAAGGATATTCGCCCCAGCTAAGACTGCTAAAAAAAGGGTTGGCGAACAACAAATATGCTACTGGAAGGGAAAAAAGAGCGGCAGCGGGATGAAAACGATGAATGATAAGGTACATAACAAAAGGAAGAAGAACAAAAGCAAGAAGCATAATGATACTAACACCATCATACCAAGGAATTCCAGCAAGATGAGCAAAAGAAGCAGTGAGATAATAAATCACAGGAGGGTTTGCGGAGAGTGCATCGGTATAACCTCCCGCCATATACGCGGGAAGATAGGTGAAATTACCCCGCTGGTAGAGAGTTTGAACAAATGAAAGATGCGATGTCGCGTCCATCGCGTAAATGCCATAGGGAAATGAATGGATCAATGCATGATCACTTAACAAACCGGCACCAGTGAATAGGAATGCAATGAAAAAGAGAAGAAGGATTATCTTTTCGAGAGATGATTGTTTCAAAGACATTGCTAAAACAAGTGAGAATGACGTTTAAATAGATTTCGGAAAACTTACCCCGTCCATTTGGAGCGGCTGGGTGAAAATCGGCGATATGTTTTCCGGACGAAAAACCCATACTATCTATTTGATACTCCGCCGCTTGCGGCGGTTTGGTTTTTCATTTCGATACTCTTTTTTATGCTCGGAAAAGTAATCGACAGTACCCTTTCGCAGTCTTCAACAAAGGTAACTTACTCTCGCCGTGAATACGCTGTTTGAATGTAATCGGAACTTCAGTAAAAGTATAACCTTTCCTGGCAGCACGGATAAGGATCTCCATCAGGTATTCAAAATTACGAGACCGTATCTGGTCGAGAAGAGATAATAAAGCCTCCCGCGTGTACAGTCGAAAGCCAGATGTTTTATCCTTGACTTTTAATTTGAAACGGACACGCATGACGCTATTGGCAAGAGCGCTGATCGTTTTTTTCCACAGTGGTGATTCATATTTCTGTTCTGTACCAACATGACGAGAGCCGATGACAATATTGGGATGGTGAGAATTCATCTCATCAACTAAACGATGAATTTCTTCCGGCTGGTGGTTTAGGTCGCCATCCATGGTTAGGATGTGGGTAGCTTGAGGAGAAATTAGGTGAAATCCGGTGGTAAAAGCGGGGCCGAAACCACGCGGCGTGGCAGAATAGGAGAGGATTAAGTTGGAAAGTTTCTTTTCTTTTTTATACTGTTGAAGAAAAGGATAGGTTTGATCATTGCCATCAATAACATAAATAAGATTAAAAGGAATCTTGAGTTGGTCCATGGAATGATAAAGACGATTCGTTAAATTAAGGACGTTTTTTTCTTCGTTATACAATGCGATGACAATGGAGATGAACATAAACGATGGAAAAATAAGATCGTGTTTTAAACGTTGTGCTTCAATTTACCCATGTGGCTTGCAGGTGTCATAGAAATCACACTTTCCGGTGCTCCATTTGCATAAAGGATTGACATGACGGGGATAATGATCCATCTGCTCAGATTGAACAGTATGAGTATGAATCTTTCCAATCTCCGCTTTTGCCAAGGATAGTAATTCTTCATCAACAGACAGCATTTTTAATTTATGACGGAGAAAAAAAATACCTACTTTAGAAGGCATTTTCTGGTGTTTTTCAAAATATAACAAAGAGTAAATTGCTAATTGCAGTCTTATTTCGTTTTTTACCTCAAACGCAGCATTGGTTTTGTAGTCAATAATATGCACATCATCACCAACGTGATGAATGGCGTCAATAAAGCCGCGCACAGAGTATTCTGGCGAAGAGTATTCCATTTCCCGGACGGGAGTGAGAAGCATAAATGCTTCCTGGAGAGAAATGTTCTTCGCGGCCATCATTTTTGAGATGTCTTCGACAATATGAGTGACCCAATTCATGACCATAAGCATCGTTTCTTCAAAATAGAACTGTTCCTGATCGCGGTTTAAATTTAATTTCTTAAGCTCCGGTTGATAGGTCTGCCAATAATGAACAAAAAGTTTCTGGATGCTTTCTTTGAATTTGAGAATATAATTCTCTGCAGTGAAAGAAGAAATGTCTACGTTGTAGAAATTTTCTAATGTGGAGTGGGCAATATTACCGCGTACTTGATGAATGGAAGGAGTAGTGGGAAGCTTTTCGATGTATTGATAATAATATTTCCGCTTACACTGGTTGAACGTATTAATTGATGATGGTGACTCGACCCGTTTACCCATAGAAGATAGCTCCCTCTTTTTGATAAGGCAGGAAGTTGAATTCTTTATATGCTTTTCTTGTTTTTAGTTGAATAACTTATGGAAAAACAAACTTCCAAGTAAAGCAGCTGAATGCAGGGAGCGTTAAAGCGATTAAGACAACAATAATGAAAGAAATGATGAGGTAGAGAATAGTTTTCTTCATGGAGAGAACGGTTGCTTTTTTCGGGCGTTTGAATAGTGCCGGGAGAGCAGAAAGAAACAAAGGCACGAATAATGCTTGGATGACCATGAAAGTACACCAAATGGAAGGACTGTCATAACAATAATTGACTCCAAAATAAAATGATCCAAAGACAGAATAAATAATGCTCAGTAGAAATGCAATATCTGTCCCAGCTAAAAGATAAATAATAAGCATTTGCCGAGAAGAATCGTCACGAAGTTCTTTGCGCTGCTGCCAGACACAAATATGCCAATATGCAAAAAGAATTATCCAGGTGGCACCCCAGAAAAAGGTAGAATAATGCTGGACATAAAAAGAAGCGGCACCAAATGAAACCGGAACGAGAAAGAGATGAGTGCCCATAACTGCAACCAGGATGAGAGCAATCCAACTGTGAACTTTTTTATTAACGAGGATTTCAAATGAACGTAAAGCAAAATACATGACGCTGATGGAAAATAAAAGACCAATTTTGTAAATAATCACATTCTGTGTCACTAACGATAAAAACTCAAATAATTGGTGAAAACCAATGAGGACAAAAGCAATGATCGTGTACCGAAGGAAAGGTAAAAGCCAAGGTTGTTTGAATTTTGTAAAATGGATGCGATAATAAAAATAATAAAAGAGGCATGACAAGAGAATAATACTGGCAGTAAGCAGTTGCACTTCTTTACTGTAACACATAGTCATTATGAGTTTATGAAAGTTTATATATTTTCCTTAGAACACAATATTATGAAAGAATCAAAGACTTTCTCCAAACTTTTATAAAGAAACCACTGCTGTAGAAGATATATGTCTCAACCAGTACCTGAAGAACAACAAGTTATCCGCGTGCGTATTCCACAGGGCAAGGAAATTCTCGGCATCGTCCAACAGCGTTTAGGTGGAAGCAGGATGAGAGTGCAATGTTTAGATGGAAGAGAACGAATTTGCCGGATCCCGGGACGATTACGACGGGAATTGTGGGTGCGCGAAAGTGATGTGGTAATTGTTGAACCTTGGGAATTGGGTGGCGATGATAAAGGAGATATTGTGTTTAAGTACCGCGGAAAGGCAGAGGTTGATTTCTTACGACGAAAAGGGTATCTGAAAAACTTAGATGCAAACTTGTAGTTAACTACTTTACAATAGAAATTCTTAAATACCTTCTTTTGATGGAAAAGATCATATGAAACAAGAGCAGCCTTTATTTCTAGCGACAACCGCAGTTGCACTGCTGGGATTATTAGGATTAGTGCGATTAACGGTTGAACTTGGAAGAGTATTGTTTGTCGCAGAAGTTGTCGTTCTTACTTTATTGCTCATCATCGGTGTTGTGGGATTGAGCAGTTACACTGCCCGCTCAGGAAGATTATTATTGATTCTCTTTTTCGGATTGTTTACGCTGAATGTTGTAGGATTATGGGTTATTACTCAAGATATATACGTCGTTTTGTTAGCTGCGGGATTGGCAGGATTGTTGCTTGTTGTTGTTCCGATTAAAAAAAATGTTCCTCAGATGGCATCGAAAGAACAAGAAATGCATAGTCAAATTCTTGATGAGAAGAAGGATGACGCACGAATTGAAACGGTGAAAAAGACGTTTGTGCCAGGCAAATACATTGCGAGTATGACGGGATCAAAGTTTCACGCCCCAAATTCCTATTGGGCTAAGAAGATCAATCGGCGCAATGCGATTTGGTTCCAATCAAAAGAAGAAGCGTTGAAAGCCGGTTTTGAGCCGGGGGATGGAGTTCGTTAGACATTTTAGGCTCTTTTCTGTGATTTATGTCTATGTTGATTTCTATTTTTTATTGATGGTAAAAACTATTAGGATTACCCCCAGCGTAATCGCACTATCGGCAATATTAAACGCCGGCCACACAGTGAGATCAATAAAATCAATGACATATCCATACAATAAGCGGTCAGTTAGATTTCCTACAACCCCGCCTAAAAATAATCCTCCTGCAAACTGCGGCCAGAAGGATTGAGGCAAGTGTTTGTACACAAAAAGTGTACTTATCGCAACAACGACAGACAGTAAGGTCAGCCACTCAATATGATTTTGAAACAAGCCAAACGCAGCTCCGGTGTTAGTGAGGTAATGAATCTTAAGAAAACTCCATTGCCATTCCGGTTTATAGTAAAAGACCAGCCGTTTTGTGATTTGATCAAAGATTAGAGTGACAACACTAAGAACAGCAAACAAACCAACGTATGAACGAGAGGATTTTACCATAACCGCTGTTTCTGCTGCTCGACGCCCGCTGCTCTCTCCACTGTTGCTAAGCGTTGATCAAGAGAAGCCAATAATGCTTTAATGGTATCTAATTTACTGTTGATAAGCTCCAATTCTCTATCGGGTGAGGAAAAAGAGGTGGGTGGAGGAGGACGAGAATAGGAAGAAGATTGCTGATATGGCGACGGTTTGTAGGATGTTGAAGATGGGGGTTGAACGGGAGAGGGGGAATCATCAGGAAAAGGAGATGACTCATCTAACCCTAAATTCCGGCGTTGTTGGGTATCAATCTCTTCTTCCGGTGGGATTAGCGGATCTTTAGGCAACGAGTCTTTTGCCAAATCATCGAAATCTAGTTCTGGTTCCCTTCGCCAAAAGAGAATTTTATTCAAGATACCCATTCGAGAGAGAAAGAAAACGACGAATTTAAAGGTTTCTTTTTCGGCAGGATGACCAAAACATTAATATAGAGACAAAACTTAGTTTTATTGTATGTCTACAGCAAAGAAAGATGATTCCCAAGCCGCAGAGCGGGTTGGTTTTCATAAAGGGTCATTAGCAACGTTAAGCAAAGAACGTGAGGAGTTATTAAGAATCCTTCAAATTGTAGAACAGCTGATGCAAATGCATGTCAAAGAGTTAAAAGGATTAGGTGTCGATCTTGTTGAGCAGGCAAAGAAATTGAAAGGCAAGAAACCGATTGAAGATTTGTTGAGTAAAGAAAAAGGAAAGTAAAAAAAATTACAGATTCTGGCGCTGAGCTAAGCGGGCATAAATTGCAGCGGTTTCGTTCTCAAGATCATATTGTCTCAATAAAGAACAAAATGCAATTTGAGCTTCATCTGTTTCAAAAACTCTATTTCTTGGTGAATCGAGACGATCAGTTACATCAAGAGAAGCTCCTCGAAGAACGTCTTGACTCGTTCGACCGGAATCATAGCATTCGAGTTCTAAGGCAAGCCGAGCGACATTTTTTGTCGTTAAATGTTCGATTGTAGTTGACATTTTCAATTATCTCAGTTTATTTTTTTAATTTAGAAAAAATAGAGAAAGAAGATTAAAACTACTTTGGTTTTAAATCAACTAAATCGTCTAATGACTTGCAATCTATTCTTCCTTCTTCAACCAGTGTAGAAATTCTTTCACGTAAATCATTGAATGGAACAGCAATATAGAATCCTAATCTACCAACTTCACCATAGACCGCTTTTTCTCCATCAGATGTTACTCCCAATATAACTCTTGGTTCATTTGAAACGGCCCAATTTACTGGTCTTTGCAAACGAACAAGTGTATTTACTGCCTGAACAGCCTCATCAACTGTTTGTGCCGTCAATTCAGGAACAATATTTTTAATTAAACCATCATATGCTTCTCTTAAATTTTCATATTTGTCTGTCATTTTATTTACCTTAAGATCTTTATTTTATGAGGAAAGATCTTGCACTTTATAATTGTTTCCCTATTTTTTAGTAACAACAAAAAAAAATCACAATGAAACCGAAGTGTCCCATTTCGATGTTGTTTAAAATCCTCATTTAACGACGATAAATGAGTGGTCATTTGTCTTGTTCAACATTACATGGACATATCCTTAGCGTCGAATAACGCTACACCATAAACAATACTAATCTAGCACACTTCGAATGAAACTCCAAACCACAGCAGAGTTGCGAGGTATTAACCCAGACTGGAATAAAGATAAAAATCAGCAAAGAAAACAAACTTAAAAAAGAAAAGAAAGAAAAAAATTAATTCTTTCGGCTCACGATAAGCGCAAGCATAAAGATGATCACAGCGATCAAAACAGCGATTCCAGCACCGAGGTAAACCATCCCACGAACTTGTTCCCAAACGGAAACTGGAGCTGGCTGCTCAACGACAGGAGCTCGGACACCGGAAAAGTCCAATGGTTGAACTACGACTGCAGGTTCAGGTGTAACAGTAGCTGGCGTTCGACGAGCAGCGGTTGGAGCAGAGTCTGTCAGTTGCTGACGCTGTTCTTCGGTTTGACTGGATGTTTCACCAAGGACTTCTTTAATTTCGTCTTGCAAGTCTTCAACATCATTGATAAATTCGTCGATATCGTCACTCAAAGAGTCAAAGTCACGGCGATGGGAATCATCTTTAATATCATCTTGAATTTCTTCAGCATCTTCCGTCAATTGATCTAAGTCATCTTTAAGATCGTTAAGCTTTTGTTTAAAGCGGCGAACGTCGGAACTATCATCATCACGAACAGCTTTCTTGTACTTTTTCTTGTAGTCATCGAAGTCATTTTCAAAATCATCAAAGTTGCTTTTGAGAGTATCAAAGCGTCCTTGATAGGTAGATGTGTTATTCACAGCATCACACACATCACCAATGTGATCACCATCAGCATCTGCTTGATTGCCGTTAGCAACTGCAGGGCAGTTATCGGAACCATTCACAATACCGTCACCATCAGTGTCATTATTATTCATGGTGTCACAGGCATCACCAACACCATCAGTATCAGTATCAGTTTGAGCGGGATTAGCGGTGTTAGGACAGTTATCAGAGGTGTTAACAACACCATCGTTATCGGTATCTTGAGGTTGTTCTGGATCGGGGATAGTATTAATGATATCCTGAAGAGCAGAGACAACGGCGCGAGCGCGAGTTTGAAGTGAAGCAAAGTCACGAGCAAGTTCTTTAAATTCTCCTTCCAAATCATTCTCTCGAGCGGCATGAGCGCTGCGAGCAAGTGATTCCGCTTTTGCTTGAAGTTCTACGATTTTGTCAACCATAGCTTCAAACTGACCGGCAAGAACTGCAGCTTCACTAGCATCAATATTATCCGCGTTAAGGTCGTTTTCAACTACGGTCAAAACATGATCGTAACGATTTTTATCAGCGTTAAGGCTAGTATATTTGCTCAGTAATTGTTCTGAACTTAAGACAACAGTAAGATCTCCAGGATTAATTCTTGGAGGCACTTGGAAAGTATTGCCGTTATCGCGAACAGGGAAAAGATCACGAAGCTGGTCAGCATTAAGATTAAGATTCTCTTTAATGCGATCAACTGGATTTTTAATACCATCAAAAGGACCAACTTGATCGGATGAAGGAAGACCAAAAGCATCTCCTA
>Ga0209211_10010180_pt1 | contig 12327 bp, 12 predicted proteins | sample RifGroA2_FD_183992 | JGI IMG/M metagenome (GOLD analysis project Ga0209211, IMG submission 183992) | Groundwater microbial communities from Rifle, Colorado, USA - Groundwater A2 (SPAdes) (version 2) | ecosystem: Environmental > Aquatic > Deep subsurface > Groundwater | place: Rifle, Colorado... | reverse complement strand
AAATGGACAATTTTTTCAAAATCCAAAAAAGAAAAAGGCCCCTCGTGATTTCCGCAAGAGGCCAGTCAAACAGATTCGAGCAAGAAACCGCCAACACAATGCGAAGGCAAATACCGCTCGGACGCAACAATCATTTTTTCCAGCCATTCGTTCAAAAATGACGGCTTTAGGCGCGAAAGATGCTCAACGCCCAGTCGTTGGAGCAACGAGTAATCAGGGTAGTCATCGCTGGATAAATCGTTGCCTGTCTCTCGCTCGTATACTTCTACAATGGCAGGTGTTCGACAAAGTTCCTCAAACATCGGCGTACCGCGTAGAGCCATAGCCACAGACAAATAGATTCGCTCTACTTGTCCGGTAGCAAGCAATGTTTCAAGTGAGCGGAGATTCAGCGCAAGGCTTTCTTCAGTCTCGCCCGGCAAACCGAGCAAGTATGCCATAGTCGTCCTTATGCCGTTTTCCCCTAAGGTTCTGATGACCCGCTTGCTTTCAATGACACTCACTGCCGCCTTGTTCGCCCGAATGATTTGCTCAAGCCCAAAGCTTTCAACACCGAAGAAAAGATTGAAAACGCCGATGGTGCGAAGAGCCAAGACCATCCGTTCCATTTGCACTTCGTTAAATCCGATGAAGTCAGGCATATACGCATATGCTCTAATCATCGGGGTTTCGAGATGTACGGGCTTCGCTCCGGCGAGTTGTTCCATTCTCCTCAGCGTTACTGGGAAAATGTCGTCCGCCATGTAGAAAAACCCAGCGTTGTACTTTTCTTTGAGCAGTGCCAATTGCGACCAGAATTTATTTGACGGCAACGCCCTACCAATTGTTTCGGCGGAAGTACAATAACTGCATACTCTTTCCTTGATCGCTTTCATACAACCGCGGAAGCTAAACATCGTTAAAGGCGGAACGAGCCACGGGTCAAAATCCTTTTCTCCGCTTTGCGCAATCGCCTCACGATATTCCGCCAGCCGTTCATTGAGATTTTCAAAACTCGAAAAATCCCAAAGAGACAAACGACCAAGATTGGTGAAAGCCGATTGAGTAAAACGAATCTCTTCGCCTCGGCGATACCAAAGATTTGGTATTTCCGCAATCGAAACTCCGTTTGCAAGTCCAAGCAACGCGTCCTCTCCATCTCTGACGACAACATAGTCAATGGACGGATATTTCTTTAGCACCAATCCGCCAAGTCCGGACGTATTTGGACCTCCAATCACCACGCGCGCGTCTTTATCGCGAATCTTTACAAGCTGCGCGATATTGATAACACGCTGATGATTTGAGAACCAATCGGTAAGACCGACAATATCAAATCCCGCCACTTGACGCGCGATTTCCTCATTGCTTCTATCCGGGTTAAGACAAACCACTTCGTGATTTGGCGCGAAAGCGCGCAGATAAGAACTGAGAACCGCTAGTCCGGTCTCCGGTGGTCGTGCCGTAGAGGCATAACCTTGCCGATGACCGTAGCGTTCATCTGCATTTGGTTGCAGTAGGGCTACTCTTGACATTTTATGCCTCCTTTCGTAGATTGTTGGTTTTTGTTAATGTGCTCCTTTCTGATTAACTATTATACACGAAAGCGTAATTTCGTCAATCATTTTTGGCAGACATATTGGTAGAAATCGGCATTGTTATTTTCAAGTTTTTTATAGTCGCCAAATTGTTCGATTGATTTAAAACCTGTTGCAATAAGAAGATTTTTAAGTTCTCCTCGCTTGAAAGGGTACAAAATTAAAAATCCTTTTTTCTCGGTTGTTTCGTCTGTATATTCAAATTTTACTTTATTCTCAGAAATTTCAATCGGTTTGCCGTGCACTTTATCGCCGCAATAAACATATTTACCGCTATAATGAAAATTTCCCTTTAAAATTTCGTTGCGATTATCAAGAATGTATTGATAGTTTCTTTCGTCAATTATGAGTATACCGTTATTTTTTAATATTTTTTTGAATTGAGATAAAGCTTCTAATTGAGCCTGTTCAGAAAAAAGATATGTTAAAGAGTTACCGAGTAAAATTACCGCATCAAAACTTTCTTCTGTTAATTCAGAATCTAATTCCCGCCAATCTAACTTTGTCATTTTGAGTGCGAGGTTTTCTTTTTTGGCATTTTCCAATGCCTTATTAAGAAAAGTTTCGTCAATTTCATTGCTCGTTACATCAAAACCTTGCTTAATAAGATATATTGAATCACAGCCATCACCCAAAGAAGCGTCAAAAACTTTTCTCACATTGTATTTATGAAATTGAATAACTAAAAAATTATCTTCTCCAACTCTGCGTTTATTCCAATCAATAAATTCACGCCACATCTGGACAAGATTTGGGGAATTATAATTTTCCGACACTAATTCGTCATTCATAAAAACAAAATATTTGTGAACCAAATTTGCTTTAATAATACGGGATTTTGAAAAAATTGTCCATTTTCCGTTTGAGCGAGCGGGCAAAAAATGGAGGGGGCGAGGGGGAGGAAATTTTTTGCCAGCGAGCCGAGGCGAAACCCCGCCGCCCCGCGCTTTGGGCGCGCGGAAGCCGAAGCAGAAAAATTTTCTTTTCCTTTTAGAAAAAAATCAGGTGCGCGCAAAATAAAAAATGTAGAGAAAATTTTTCTGCAAGGCTTGGCCGCCGTAATCGGCGGCGGGCGGCGGGGTGGAGCGATTGGATTTTTTTAAGAATTTTTGATAAAATAAGTTCGAGTGAAGTCGTAAAGACACTTAGTTTCAAAACCGCGGCATAGCGCCGCGGTTTTGTTTTGCTATAATAAATTCATATGATGAAAGAAATCGTAATTGTCGGTGGGTGGGGGAAATGAAGGGGTGTGGATAAGTTTGACGATAAATTACTCTATATGCTATCATGAAATTGGTGCTTGGAGGGCTTTGGCCCTGTCACGGCTATCCAAGCTGTAGCCAAGTGCCACTAAAGGATATCGCAAAAAGCGGTGTTTTTTAGTTTTAGTCATGTTCAGGATCTCCACTATGGAGGATTCTTTTGCTTGTTAATTTATCAATACTCCAAAAAGGTATAACGCTCCAAAAATGCTTTTGTCCGCCCTCTACTTCTTTGACGATAACCTTAATCCTGACATTATCTAATACAGCAATAAACTCATAAAATTTTACATCTTTCAAAATATGTTTCCACTTGCTATTTGTTTTTAATTCTTCAAATTTTTTTGTCTCCCAGATACCTTGCACGGTGTGTGATTTTTTCAACACCTCCGGCGCTAAGCGCAAAAGTTTTAGCCGTGCGTATTGGTCTTGGTTAGCGCGAGCTTGCTGGTCAGCCTTAAATTTAAGATGCTTTAATCCCTTAACATTAAAAGGTATTTTTTCTTGAAAATACGGGCAAAATATTTCTCCAACGCTTTGATAAAAATTTTCTGCGCCGGTTTTAATCTTTTCAAAATCATCTAAATCCTTAAAGTTAAATTTACCCATATTTCATAAATTTTAACAGATTTGGCTTTTTTATTCAAGCCGCCTCATGATATAATTCTCCATATGATCCACGAAATCGTAATTGTCGGCGGGGGGGTTGGGGGAGTAAGAATCGCGAAAATTTTATCAAAATGGGCTGGCGGAACTGGCGGAAACGGGCATCATATTAATATTACTTTAATAAACAAAAGCCGCTACCATATTTTTTACCCCAATCTTTATGAAGTGGCAACGGCGCATATTCCGGAAGTTTTTGGGCATATGCCGCTAGATTTTTTTAATTTGAAATCTTCCGCCATTTATCCTTTGGAAGATATTTTTCTGGACGATTTAAATGTTTCGGTTTTAGAAGATGAGGTTGTGGGAATAAACTTCAAAAAAAATAAAGTTAAATTAAAAAAATCTCCGGAACTTCACTATGACATTTTGGTTCTAGCCGCCGGTAGCGAAACCAATTATTTCAATATTTCCGGAATGCGAGAACGCGCTCTGCCCCTCAAATCTTTTTTTGACGCGCTGGCTATCAGAAACGCCGTTGATGAAGCTTTTTTTAGGGCGCCGAAAAATCACATAGTGAAAATCGCCATTGGCGGAGGAGGATTTACCGGCTGCGAGCTAGCCGGAGAACTAGTCGGTTACATGAAAAAACTCGCGCAAGTTCACGGTCGCCCCGAATATTACGGAGAATGCCTGATTATAGAAGCAGCTGAAAATCTTTTGAGTGGCGCCGGTACGGCGCTCCAAAAAAAAGCCAAAGCAAGGTTGGAAAAATTGGGAGTCAAATTTAAATTTAAAAGCCCGATTCAAGGCGTGGAAGGTCAGGAAATTATTTTAGAAGATGGGGCCAAAATTCCATACGATGTTTTAGTTTGGACGGCGGGAGTGAAAGCCAATGACCTTACCAAATCTTTTTCTGGCGTAAAATTGGAAAAGGGCGCTTGCGTGGCGGCGGATAAAAATCTCCGCGTTCTGCCTTACAAAAATGTTTTTGGGGTAGGGGATATTGCTTATTGCGTAGATGAGGCCACCGGAAAATCTTTGCCGATGACGGCGTCGGTTGCCATCCGCGAAGCTAAATACATCGCGGAAAATATAAAAAGGATGATTTTAAAAAAACAGCTCGTAAATTACAAGCCGCACCATGCCGGATTTATTATTCCTTTGGGGGGCAGGTACGCGCTTTTGGAATCGCGCGGCATCAGGCTTTCCGGATTTTTGCCTTGGGTCGCAAAACAAATAATAGCGCTTCATTATTGGGCCACGCTGGTCGGTTGGATAAAGGCCTTCGGGCTATGGAATAGGGGGCTTCAAATATTTATAAAAAATGATTAGTATATGACGGTATGAAACGCATCTATCTGGATCACGCGGCTACGACTCCGATTGACGCTCGCGTTAAAGAAGCGATGGATCTTTTTTTGACTCAAGATTTTGGCAACGCCGGGGGGCTTTATCGTGAGGGAAGAATCGCGAAAGACGCGATGGAGGGCGCGCGAGCAACTATCGCTAAAATTATTAACGCGCGCTCGGAAGAAATTATTTTTACTTCCGGCGGAACCGAGTCCGATAATTTGGCGATTTTTGGAGTTTCGGAAGCCGCCTCATCCTCCTCGAAGTCCGATTTCAGATCTGCAAAGAAGTCGGACTTCTTCCCGGGCGAGGCGGCGAAGCCGCATATCATAACTACCAAATTTGAGCATCACGCCGTGCTTCGCCCTTGCGAAGAATTAGAAAAGCGGGGCTTTGACGTTACTTATCTTGATGTTGGAGAAGACGGCATTGTGAATCCGGAAGATGTCCGCCAAGCGCTCCGGTCGGAAACTATTTTGGTGAGCGTGATGTACGCTAATAACGAAATTGGCACAATTCAGCCGATTGCTGAAATCGGAAAAATTATAAAAGAATATAAAAAAGAAAATAAATCTGCTTATCCATATTTTCATACCGATGCCTGTCAGGCGGCTGGATATTTGGATTTGAATGTTAATAATTTAGGAGTTGATTTAATGACAGTCAATGGCCCCAAAATTTATGGGCCTAAAGGAATCGGATTTTTATACCGCAAAATGGGCGTGAAAATAAAACCGCAAATTTTGGGCGGCGGACAGGAAATTAAAATGCGCTCCGGAACGGAGCCGGTGGCTTTGATTGTTGGATTAGCCCAAGCTTTGAAAATTTCGCAGGAAGAAAAAGAAGCGGAAACTAATCGGCTCGCGCCTTTAAGAGATTATTTTATTTCAGAAGCAATTAAGAGAATCCCAAAAGTTGTTTTAAACGGCCATCCAATAAAACGGCTTCCTAACAACATAAATGTTTCCATTTTAGATATTGAGGGCGAGTCGCTCGTTCTTTATTTGGATTCCAAAGGCGTCGCTTGCTCCACCGGTTCCGCTTGCACTTCGGAATCGCTTGATCCGTCGCATGTGATTTTGGCGTTGGGCAAACCCTACGAATTCGCGCACAGCTCTATGCGTTTTACGATGGGAAAATCCACAACCAAAGAAGATCTGGATTATGTTTTGGAAATTTTACCGAAAACGGTGGAATGGCTGCGAGTTGTCTCTCCGATAAATTTGGATATCTCTGCTAAATCAATGAGCCATCCCGAAGTCTTCGCCGGCGAAAATTTACGAGTTAAAGCGAAGAGTAAGAGTTATAAGTAAATATGGATAATGCTAAAAAAGATATAGATGTTATCAATCAATATACCGGAGAGAAGTGGTATTACACGGATATTGTAAAAGACCATTTTTTTAATCCTAGAAATTTGCTTTGGGAGCGGCCGAAAGATGAGAGCGAATACGATGCCCACGGGATGGTGGGCTCTCCCGCTTGCGGTGACATGATGGAGATGTGGATGAAAATTGATAAGACAAATGAAAAAGTCGCGGATTTAAAATGGAAAACATTCGGCTGCGCTTCGGCAATCGCCGCGACTTCAATGTTTTCGGCGATGGTGACGGAAAATGACGGTCTAAGTATAGAAGATGCTTTAAAAGTCCGACCGCAGGACGTGATGAAGAGATTGGGCGGGTTGCCAAATCGCAAAATCCACTGTTCTGTTTTGGCGGACAAAGCGTTCCAAAAAACTGCCAATGATTATTTCAGAAAAATCGGCGAGTACAGTAAAATAGTTGTAGATGGCGCGCGGGTGATTGACACAAAGTTGAATATCACGGATAAAGACATTGAAGAAGCGGTTTTGGAGGGCGCGATAAATTTGGAAGAAGTCCAGAAAAAACTGAAAGTCGGCATCGGTTCTCCCGAAATCATCACAGAAGTTGAACAATTAATCCGGTTTTATAAAGATAAATATTATGGATAAAAAAATCGCGAAGATTTACGTGGATAGAGAGCTTTGCATCGGGGCGGCGAGTTGTGTGGCGATAGCGCCGGGAGTTTTCGCCTTAGACGAAGAAAATAAGGCCTATGTGGTAAATCCGGAGGGCGCGGACCAGGAAACGATTTTACTCGCGGCGCAATCTTGCCCGACCCGTGCTATAATTTTATATGACGAAGAAGGTAACCAAATTTATCCATAACCTTTTTAAAATATGCGCGAAGTAAAAAAACTTAAATACGAATCTCTAGACGGATTATCTGAAAAGCAATTGCGCGAGCACCATGACGCGCTTTACGCCGGATATGTCAAGAAAATAGGAGAAATTGAGGAAAAATTAAAAAATGTTGATGTGTCAACTGCAAATGCTTCATATTCCGATTTACGCGAGTTAAAAATGGAAGAAACTTTCGCCCTAAACGGCGTAAAATTGCACGAGGGTTATTTTGATAATATGAATAAAGGTGGCAACGAGCCATCCGGCGCGATTAAAGAAATGCTCGCGCGCGATTTTGGTTCTTATGAAAATTGGGAGAAAGAATTTAAGGCGATAGGGCTTTGCGCGCGCGGATGGGTTGTTTTGGGATATGATTTGGACGAGAAAAAATTAAAAAATGTTCTTTGCGATTCACATAACCAAGGCGCGCCGTGGAATATGATAGCGCTTCTTATTATGGATGTTTACGAGCACGCGTATTTTATTGACTACGCCACGGCGCGAAAGGCCTACATTGAGGCGTTCTTCAAAAATATAAACTGGCAATATGTTGACCTTCGCATTTCCGAATACAGCTTGCTTTTTTTGAAGAAATAAAAAATGGAAACGCGAATCAAAGAAATTTTGGAAAAAGAAATAAAACCGATGCTCACGATGCATTTGGGGTCTTTGGATTTTATTGGATTTGAAAAAGGAGTTGTTTCAATTAGATTTCAGGGCACTTGTAAGGGCTGTCCGCTTTCAAATCTTACTCTTAAAACAGGCATTGAAAGTATTCTTAAAGAAAAAGTGAAAGGGGTTGAAAGGGTGGAGGCGGTAGAGTAAACCCCCACACCAAAACTTGAAAAATTTTTGGTGTGGGGGTAAAATAATTTTATGAACGATATGACAAAACATCAGCTTGTCCTTTTGGTGCTTTTAGTAAGCTTTGTGACAGCTTTGGTCACAGGCATTGTTGCGGTTACTTTAATAAATCAAGCGCCGCCTCCCATTACCCAGACTATTCAGAGGGTTATAGAAAAAACAATCGGCGTTTTGCCGGAGCCGTTGAAAAAAGACGAGAAAAAGGAGCTGGAACTCAACGCCTTATCGCGCGATGTTTTGATTGAAGATATAGCGCGCAGAGTTTCTCCGGCCGTAGTCAGCGTCGTGGCTACGAAAGATATCCCGATAATTGAGCGATATTTAGTAAGCCCGTTTTCAAAAAATGATCCTATTCAACAATTTTTTCCTGATTTGCTGATACCGCAGTTTCGCCAAAACGGCACGGAAAAAGCGCAAATCTCTTCCGGAAGCGGATTTTTTGTTTCGCAAGATGGATTTTTATTGACCAACAGGCACGTGGTTGAAGACCCCGAAGCGGAATATTCCGTGTTCACAAATGACAATAAAAAATTGAAAGCGAAGGTCGTAGCCAGGGACACTATAAATGATATGGCCGTGCTGAAAATTGAAGGCGGAGAATATGTTTCCATCCCACTTGGAGATTCCGAAGAAGTTTCCATCGGGCAGACGGCAATTGCTATCGGCAATGCCTTGGGAGAATTTCAAAATACCGTCTCCGTGGGAGTGGTTTCCGGCTTGAGGCGCACCATCATGGTTTCCGGGCCAGCTTCCGGCCCCGAAGAACTTTCGCAGGTGATACAGACGGACGCGGCCATTAATTTGGGAAATTCCGGCGGACCGCTTTTGAATTTAAAAGGCGAGGTTATCGGTTTAAACGCGGCCAAAGTTCAGGGAGCTGAAAATATAGGTTTTTCTATTCCCATAAACCAGTTAAAACGCGCGCTAAACGATGCTCGGACCAAAGGCCGGATTATAAATCCTTACATCGGCGTGAGATATGTTTTAACTGACAACGGCGCTTTGGTGCAGGCCGGCGCCAACAGAGAGGACGCGATTCAATTGAATTCACCGGCTTCCAAAGCGGGGATTAAAGAGGGTGATATTATTTTAGAATTCGGCGGAATAAAAATCACGCGCGAAAATCCTTTGAATAAATTAGTCCAACAGAAAAGCGTCGGGGACAAAATAACTCTCAAAATTTTGCGCGGCAACAACCAAATAAAATTAGATTTGATTTTGGAGGAAAGAAAGGGTTAAAATAAAACAATGCCTCCATACGGACAATTTACGATTAAGGCTCAAGAAGCGCTAAAGCGCGCCCATGAGCTGGCTATAGAACGCGGCGGGAGCCAGATAGACGCCATGCATCTGTTGGCGGCTTTGCTTTTGCAGGAAGACGGCGTGGTGTCTTCTCTCTTAGATAAATTGGAAACCGACCAGGCCAATTTAGTGGATTTGGTAATGGGCGAGCTGGATAATACTTTGCGCACTAATATTCTTTCGCCTTCGCATCAGATTTATCTGACGCCGGAGCTGGCCAGAGTTTTGGAAGAGGCGCACAAATCCGCGTCTTTTTTGAAAGACGAATTTATTTCAACCGAACATTTATTTTTGGGAATTTTGGAGGCGCCGTCCAGGGCCCGCGAGATTTTAGGGCGTTTTTCATTAAACCGTGAAATGATTTTAAGAGCGCTCGCCGACATTCGCGGTTCGCAAAGGGTGACGGATGTTGAACCGGAAAATAAATACAGAGCCTTGGAAAAATACGCCAGAAATTTAACGCGCTTAGCCCGCGAGGATAAATTGGATCCGGTAATCGGAAGAGACGAAGAAATCCGGCGCGTAATGCAAGTACTTTCACGACGGACGAAAAATAACCCCGTGCTCATCGGCGAAGCCGGAGTGGGAAAAACAGCCATTGTTGAAGGCTTGGCCAGCCGCATTGCTTCCGGAGACGTGCCAGAAACGCTCAAAAACAAAGAATTAATTTCGCTAGATTTAGGAGCGTTGGTAGCAGGCACAAAATATCGCGGTGAGTTTGAAGAAAGATTAAAAGCCGTGATGAAAGAATTGGAGCGCGCCGCCGGCAAGGTCATGCTTTTTATTGATGAGGTGCATACCTTGGTGGGCGCGGGCGCGGCCGAAGGTTCTATGGACGCTTCCAATATGTTAAAGCCGGCTTTGGCCCGGGGAGAGCTTCACGCAATCGGCGCAACCACAATCAAAGAATACCAAAAATATATCGAAAAAGACGCGGCTTTGGCGCGGAGATTCCAGCCGGTTTTAGTTGACGAGCCTTCGCCTGAAGACACCGTGTCAATTCTTCGCGGAATTAAAAATAAATACGAGCTTCACCATGGCATAAAAATTACCGACGCCGCCATTACTACGGCGGTGAACCTTTCGGCGCGCTACATTACCGACCGCTTTTTGCCTGATAAAGCCATTGACCTGATAGACGAAGCAGCTTCTTCCTTGAGGCTCCAGATGGACAGCATGCCGGACGAGCTGGAGCATACCCGTCGGGAAGTTATGAAATTGGAAATTGAAAAAGAGGCGCTTAAAAAAGAGGAATCCAATCCGGAGGCCAAGCAAAAAATCAGGAAAATTCAAAAACAGATTGACGAATTAAAAGAAGAAACCGCCGGGCTGGAGATGCGCTGGAAGCACGAAAAGGAAACAATTGACGCCATCCGCCAATTAAAAAAAGATTTGGAAATTTTCCGCCAGGAATCGGACGTGGCGGAGCGCCGTGGGGATTTGGCCAAGGTTGCCGAGATAAGATACGGCCGGATTCCGGAATCGGAAAAAAGACTTTACGCCGAAGAAGGGAAATTGCGGAAAATTCAAGGCACCCGCCGTATTTTGCGCGAAGAAATTACCGAAGAAGACATCGCCGATATAGTTTCCAGATGGACCGGCATACCGGTGAGGCGCATGCTGGAATCGGAAGCCAAAAAACTTTTGAGGATGGAGGAAGACCTTAAAAAACGGGTGATCGGGCAGGCCGAAGCCATAGAAAAAATTTCGCAGGCAATCCGCAGGTCGCGCGCTGGCATCGCGGATGAAAAACGGCCCATCGGCTCCTTTATGTTTTTGGGGCCGACTGGCGTGGGAAAAACTGAGCTCGCTTTAACTTTGTCCGAATTTCTTTTCAACGATGAAAAGGCCCTGGTTCGCGTGGACATGTCCGAATATATGGAACGACACGCCGTTTCCAAATTTATCGGGTCCCCGCCAGGTTATGTCGGTTATGAAGAAGCCGGGAATTTAACCGAAACCATACGCCATAGGCCCTACGCTATTTTGCTTTTTGATGAAATTGAAAAAGCGCATCCCGAAGTTTTTAACATCATGCTTCAGATTTTGGATAACGGCACGCTCACGGACGCCAAGGGCCGGCACGTGAATTTTAAAAACACCGTGATTATTATGACCTCCAACATCGGCGGGGAATTCATCCGCGAGATGGGAAGCTTGGGATTTGTGGGGGGAGCGGTTGATCGTGTAAGAAAAGAAGACGATTTAAAGACTAAAATTTTGCGCTCTTTAGAACAGCATTTCCGCCCGGAATTTTTAAACAGGTTGGACGAGGTGATTATTTTCAATTCACTTCCACCAGAGGCGCTGAAGCAGATTGCTAAAATACAAATTGCTCGATTAACCCAAAGAATCAACGCGCGAGGAATTAAAGTCAGTATAAATAAAAATGCGGAGGACGCTTTGGCAAAAGATGGTTACGACCCCAATTACGGCGCGAGGCCCTTGAGGCGTCTTATTCAAAATAAAATTTTAAATCCGCTTGCCGAAAAAATAATTTCTAAACAAATAAAAGAAGGCGACACGGCTCTGGTTGATTTCCGCTCCGGCGCCTTTGTTATAGAAGTTAAAAAAGGCGAGAAGCCTTTGCTTAAAAAAGAAAAACAGGTTAAAATTACAGCGTAGCTTATAATTTAAGCCTTGCGCAGGTGGCGGAGTGGTCAATCGCACGCGGCTGTAAACCGCGCGCCCGGAAGGGCTACGAAGGTTCGAATCCTTCCCTGCGCACCAGAATCCAACTGAAAGATTTTTTTCCCACCAAACAATGGGCTTCCGCAATGGAAGCCCATTGTTTTTCCGCAACGCCGCGCGCTTCGCGCGCGTGAAGTGTCAGGTTCAATCCGAAAACTTTTTGAGCGAACGATTTTTTGAGGGGTAAAGGGGTCGTTTCGTCTATTCCGTTAAGCATTTGGGCGTCTTTTATCCACTCGCGCAGAGGTTCAATCCAAGCAACCGCCCCCTGCTCCAAATTGCCGATTTTCTCCTCCAACGACTTCTTGCGGGAGAGAAGGTTTGCCTTCTCGGAGAGGTAAGATTCCCGCTCAATATCTTGGTCAAGATATGCCGTAAGAAGGCGTTGGAGTTTTTGAGAAATGCTTTGTATCTCGTCCCGCGCCTCTTGGACAAGGGCGGCCGTAGAGTAGGCGGCTTCCTTTT
>Ga0209211_10010179_pt1 | contig 12328 bp, 14 predicted proteins | sample RifGroA2_FD_183992 | JGI IMG/M metagenome (GOLD analysis project Ga0209211, IMG submission 183992) | Groundwater microbial communities from Rifle, Colorado, USA - Groundwater A2 (SPAdes) (version 2) | ecosystem: Environmental > Aquatic > Deep subsurface > Groundwater | place: Rifle, Colorado... | reverse complement strand
GAACAGTCTGGATTATTGACAAAGGGGAAGAAAATCCGGGATTTGTGACTGCATATCCCATTTAAAATAGAAGCAGTCAGGAGGTGCAAGATGATTCATGAATTAGATATAGTTGTTCTGACTCGTGATATTGGAGAATATGGGTTGAAAAAAGGAGAACAATATGATAACAGCAAAGGCAAAAATTAAGGAAGTAGTTGAGGCGCTGCCGGAAGATGCATCATATGAGGATATTATGCGTGAATTGACGTTCAGACGGATGGTAGATCGCGGTCTTGAAGATTCAAGGGAAGGACATATAATCTCTAATGAAGAAATGCAGCACCGTATCAGAACATGGCAGAAATAAGATGGACATTTGAAGCCGAGACTTGGTTAACAGATATCTACGACTATATTTCTCAAGATAATCCATCAGCGGCGGCAAAAGTCATAGAAGGAATATACCAAAAAGCTCAGATCCTCAAGCAGTTTCCGGATATTGGATATAAATACCGTTCAGAGGATGAAGGAGAAATAAGAATATTGCTATATGGTCATTACCGGATAGCGTATCTTCGTCGGAATAATCAGGAGTTAATTGATATTTTGGGTGTTTTTCACGGTGCCCTTGATATAGATAGATATTTATAGGGTGGAGAGATAAATAGGGTCAGCGACTATTTCTATGAACTAACCAGATCGATTCTATACAGATCTGTTGTCTATGATTACCTGGATAAAAAATCGGGCGCTGTCCCTATTGCCTCCCGTAGTCTTTTAATGGTTTTTCTTGTAATGGTCAACATGAACGAAATAATTCCGTAGGAAATAATTGAGAAAAAGATTTTCTTGATTCGAGGGCATAAAGTCATGCTCGATAAAGACCTTGCTACACTTTATGGAGTTACGACTGGTAATTTAAATAAAGCTGTCAGTAGGAATATAGACCGTTTCCCTGATGATTTTATGAACCAATTAACAGATGAAGAGTTTAAAAACTTGATATTCCAATTTGGAATATCAAGTTGGGGAGGCACACGTAAACTACAACAACAGGGATTGCCGATGCGGAAGTTTTCTCTTATTAGAACTGGTTTTTGAATTCCCAAAATCCTTGCTTTAATTCTTCTAATTCCTGGCGAAGATTTTTTAATTCTTCCTCTATTTTTGCAACCCTGTCATCTTCTGCATTGACCATCCTGGCAGTTGCCGGCGGGTGCCCGGTCATTTCCATACCCAGAGGTTCCGGGACATCTGATAGAAGGTGAATATATCGGGGCTCCTTTTGACCTGCCTGACGGGGAAGCAGTTTCACATAACCCATCTCCTCAAGGTTCAGAAGGACATCTTTCATCTCTTCTATGCTGTCAAACCTGTAAAGACGTTCAGTACGATCCCGCAACTCACCTGCGGTTTGTGGTCCCCGGAGGAATAGGACACAAAATATCGCAGCTTCTTTATTAATAAATTTATTTGTTTTGATAAAATTATGGGAATATTTGGAAACCCTGCCTGAATAGCTCTGCCATCCCAGATCTTTTTTTATTAATCCCTCAAGTGCATTTAAAACAGTTCTCTCATCATAGGAAACCACCGGCTCCCGGTTGGATTTCTGGTTGCAGGCATTAATGAGGGCATTTAAGGAGAGGGGATAATAATCCGGGGTTGCCATCTCCTTTTCAATTAAACACCCAAGAACACGAACCTCTGTATCAGTAAGCTTCAAATCCATGACAATAAGTTCTTCATATAGTGGATTACTGTGCCCTTCTGACCGACTTAATTACAACCGTCTCCATCGGGACATCGCCAAATCCCATCTTCGTGCCTGTCTTTACACCCTTCATTTTATCCACTACATCCATGCCTTCCACGACCTTGCCAAATACTGCGTAGCCGTAACCCTGCGGTGATGTGTCGCGATGATCGAGGAAGTCGTTATCAACTACATTAATGAAGAACTGGGCAGTTGCACTGTCTACTACCATCGTCCTTGCCATAGCAAGTGTGCCCTTCTTATTTTTCAACCCGTTTCCGGCCTCATTCTTTATCTGTGCCTTTGTCGGCTTCTGTTGCATGTCTGGTGTAAATCCACCACCCTGGATCATGAAATTGCTGATGACCCTGTGAAATATCGTCCCGTCATAGAACTTATCATCCACATATGCAAGAAAATTGTTTACACTTATTGGTGCATTCTTCTGGTCCAGCTCTATCCTGACATTACCCACTGATGTCTCCATCAATACTACCGGGTTCTTCTCCTCTGCACCGGCTTCCCCGGATACAACCATCATCACCATTGATACTGCAATAATTAAACCGAACATTGTCAACTGCATATACTTCTCCTTTCTATTAAATGGTTTTTCTTACTTCTTCAAGCTTACCCCAATCCAACATCCAACACCATCATAACTGCAAAACCAAGCATTGCGCCCATTGTAGCTATATCCGTATTGCCGTTATGCTGTGCCTCCGGGATCAGCTCTTCCACTACTACAAATATCATAGCTCCGGCTGCAAAGGCAAGTGCATATGGAAGTATTGCCTGCGATGAGATGACAACCATTGCTCCTATTACCCCTGCGACAGGTTCTACAGTTGCTGATAACTGACCATACCAGAAGCTTTTCAATCTTGACATTCCCTCGCGTCTGAGAGGCATAGACACGGCCATACCTTCAGGAAAGTTTTGTAATCCGATCCCTATCGCCAGTGCCACAGCCCCTGCAAAAGTAGCTGATGGCAGGCCGGATGCCGCCGCTCCGAAGGCAACACCGACTGCAAGACCCTCCGGGAAATTATGCAGAGTGATTGCAAGGACGAGCAAGGTGCTGCGGTGCCATGATGTCTTGACCCCCTCGGCCTGATCCATAGCAAAACCACTATGCAGGTGTGGAAGTACCTTGTCTATGCCTCTCAGGAAAATTCCTCCAAGCAGAAACCCTGTCAAGGGAGGTAACCACACAGGAATACCTTTTCCTTCGGACATTTCGATAGCAGGCGCAAGCAATGACCAGTAACTTGCGGCAATCATCACTCCCGCAGCAAAACCGAGCATGCCATCAAGCACCTTTATGTTTATGTTTCTGGAAAGGAATACTACAGCAGCGCCGATAGCAGTAACTCCCCATGTAAAGGAGGTTGCAAGAAATGCCTGGGAAATTGGATGGAGGTTTTGAATATATTGAATCATACAGCGCCAACTAATAAATAGGTGCCTTGTAATTAGCAGTGAGGAATATAACTATAAGACCGCATATCAAAATTACCACTTGGAGTGCAACTGATTTCATGTGAAGGTATTTGAATTCTTTTTTCAGCGCTTCCTTCCGGACAGTATCTTCTACACTCCTGATCTGGAGTCTGACTTCTCTGGCCTTTGAAGCAACTGCAAGTCCCAAATAGAGTGTCAGCGCTGTCATCAGGACTATAAGCCCAATCTTACCCCATGGATACAGACGTTCCTTAAATGATAATAATATTATAGTAGCAAGCGCCGATCCACCGCATATATAACCCATTATCCAGTACTTGGGGAATATGTCACCGAGGACGTCACCGGCGCTTTCTCTTGGCAGCACCTTGAATATGCTTGGTGCACCGATAACAACGAGAAATACCATCCCGCCGATCCAAACTACTAATGACAGAAGATGTAAAAACCTTAGGATTGTAATCATGGGTTCACCGCTTGGTTATCTCTGATTATCTCAATAGCCTTAGTGTGCAGGCTATTATTGGTTGCTGCAATGAGCGGTACCGTACGTTCGAGCCCGGCATTAATCCCGGTAATATCGCCGCCATCCATATCTGTAATAATGCCTCCTGCTTCTTTAAGTATCAACATGCCTGCAGCGAAATCGAAGCTCCTCGATGGAGTGGCAACGAGAAGAAGATCTATCGCACCATTTGCCATTATGGCAAGGTCAAGGGCTATTGCACCGAGACACCTTATCTTCCTCGCTGATTTCAGAACAGGAAGTATCTTATCAATATCCTTGGCAGGGGCAGATGCTTCAAATGCGACCATCTCAGACCCTTCACTACCACGGCATTCAATCCTTTTTCCATTACCCCATGCCCCTTCACCCCTTATAGCCCAGTATTCTTTACCTGATGACAAATCCACCACATAACCTGCAAGAAGATTTTCAAGCTTATTCCCGTCAAGGACTGCGATCGAGGTAGCATAGTAGGGCACCCCCCTCTTCGCATTATTGCTGCCGTCAAGGGGGTCAACCAGGATGTGTATATTGCTTTCGGGAGCATACTGTCTTATGCCGCATTCTTCCGATATCAAAGTGAATCCAACGCCCTCACCTGCCACCTTATCCAGCGCCTCAATTACTATTTTCTCTGCTACTTCATCTATTAGAAATGTCTGATCGCCGCCTGCCCCGCGTCCGATCTTGATTGAGGCATCTGCGCTGCCGGCTATTTGGGGAACTCTCTCAAGAAGATTTTTTCCGATACCTCGTAATACCTCTATCCATTGATATGGAGATGGGTGCATAAAATCCATAATATCAGAATTTAACCAACTTCACCACCTTTCACTCAGGTATTACAGATTTACATTATTCAGTATCAGCAAGTTAAGTTTTTAACGGTCAACAATTAAGCAATATAAGGATTATCTTATATTTTTAAAATAGTTATATGCTTTAGCCAATGGAAAATGCGTTGATTACAGGCCAGCAATGAAGCTAATTGCACACCTCTTTTACTTTGCTTAATCCAAGCCATAATTCTGAAAATAACCTTAAATATTAAGTAGTTAGGATGACAGATTCCTATCTTTAATTTTCTGGTATTGGACTTGCTATTTAAGTAATACATAACATCAAAAAAAGGACTTTATGAAACCGTCAAAATTTAACGTATTTATACCACTGCAGGATAGTGATGGGTACATTATCTTTAATACCTTTACAGACTCACGTGTTGTGGTCGAGAGGAAGCTTAAAGAGAAAATTGAAATGTCTCCTGTTAATGAATTCCTCTTCTGTGAACGTGAGAGGACTTATCTTAAAGAGCTATTGGAACTTGGCTTCTTAGTCAATGATGATGTTGATGAAGACCTGGAACTTGAATACTGGTTTCAGAGACTCAAATTTGATAGCTCTATTTTAGACATTACGGTACTCACCACATATGCATGCAATCTCAGGTGTACATACTGTTATGAAGATGGAATCAGTGCGACCTCGTCTATGAAGGATGATATATGCAGGAAGACGATTCTATGGATTATCCGGAAATTGGAATATGTCAGGCCACGCACTATTAGACTCACATTCTTTGGAGGAGAGCCATTGCTGAATTTTGCTCCTATCAAAATGATCAGTGAAGAGATCCACAGTGCCTGCAGCAGAAGGAAGATAGATGTTGATATACGGATTGTAACAAACGGTGTCTTATTAACAGAGGACCTGATTAAGACCTTAAAAGAATTTGGACTTAAGGGGATAAAGGTTACCTTAGATGGCGATAAATATACACATGATTCTAAAAGAATATATAAAGACGGTAGTGGTACGTTCGATACCATAATGAACAACCTCATAAAGATTAAAGGAATAGTGCCCATTACAATCGGAGGGAACTTTGATGATTCAGTTAAACCCGGTATACCGCCTCTCCTGGACAGATTAAGAGACGCCGGTTTTACAAATAAAGATATAGAGCTTATCAGGTTTAAACCAATCTTTGCGACCATCGGAAACAGTTGTCCTGAGAACAATTTCTGCACATTTTCCCGTATACCCCCCTCAGACTTCATGTGGTTAAAAGAGGAAATTGAGAAGCGGGGTTTTACAACTTCCACGGATACAGCGATAGGTCCATGTGAAGCAATCAGGGAATATAGTTACGTTATTGATCCTGCGGGGAATTTATTCAAATGTGCCGGTTTTGTCGGCAGACAGGAATTTATTATCGGGAATATTAACGATGAGAGGTATTTAAATCATACGAACACACGTTTTATGACCGCAGATCTATGGCGGCGTGACTGCAGGGGATGCTCATATATCCCGATCTGTGGCGGCGGTTGCCGCGTCGGATCACACATCCTCTTTAAAAACTTTTTAAATCCTGCTTGTGAAGCAGAGTATATCAACAAGGTCTCACTGGAGTTAGTGCGAAGTGAAGCAGGATAGTATTCAAATAGGAGAATTGAAAGGAGGTGATGAAAGATGAAGATCATAAAGAAAGGTGACAGGAAAGAGAATAGTAAGCCGGTTTTTTGCGCTTTTTTCATTATGTAATCCCGCCATGCATGATTTGACTTTGTATGCTGATTTCTCTAATCTACAGGCGGCATGGTATGCACAACTGCATCTATTGTTCGTAGCCTTACGATTTTTAGTCTTACTATCGTATTTCTTATTGCCGGATGCAATAATAATGGCGGAATTAAGGACAAATCATATGGCGATTCACTTACGATAGTTACATATCATGCCCCTGTTGATATAAGTCCCCTTACTGCAGTTAGTGGTATCTCAGCCATACTTTTAGAGACCATCTTTGATGGACTGATAAAGTTAGACCAAAATCTTGAGCTAAGACCCCATCTTGCCGCCTCCTGGGAAACTTCCAAGGATGGCCTTAAGTGGACTTTCTACCTGAGAAAAGGGGTTACATTCCATGATGGCGTTGAACTTACTGCCGATGATGTCAAGTTTACGATTGAAGAGTTCATCAGGGTTAATCTAAGGAGCCCATTTGCAGGTTGGACTGCAAACATTAAATCTATAAATATAAAAGACAGATATGCAATAGATATCGTCCTTAAAAAGCCCTCCATCTTTTTTCTCTACAGCATGACCTGGGGTATACTCCCTGCTCATATATTAAAAAATAATAACAAAAACTACAACTTTGGACGGGAGCCCATAGGAACGGGACCTTTTAAATTCTCATCCTGGAAAGATAGCGAGATTGTCCTTAAGGCAAATGAAAGGTATTTTTCCGGCAGACCTTATCTTAACAGTATAGTTGTCAGGGTATATCCGAATCAGAAGATTGCATGGGCTAAATTGATGCAGGGAGAAGGGGACTTCCTCTTTCCTGTCAGTCCTGCTGAATTTGACTTTTTAAGACAGGTCAGCTCCCTTGAGTTGTACAGTATTCCAGGATACATCTACTCTATGGTAATGTTCAACAATGAAACCTACTTCTTTCGTGACAGGAAGACCAGGATTGCCCTCAATTATGCTGTCAACAAGGAGCATATTCTGCAGGAAATCCTGAAAGGTAAAGGGGATGTGGCTTCAGGTACTATATGGCCCCGTTCTCCTGTATATAATCGTGCAATAAGGCCATACCCGTATGACCCTGAAAAGGCGCTGAAACTTCTTAAGGAGGCAGGATGGCATGATAATAATATGGATCATGTGCTGGAAAAGGAAGGGAGGAGATTTACTTTTACCCTGTTTGTAAATGGAAGTGACCAGACGGAGATTCAGGCAGCCATGTATATCCAGCAGCAGTTGTGGGATTTGGGGATAATGGCAGAGATAGAAACCTTTTCTACATCATCAATGGATTTTTTATTTACAGGTAGATACGATGCTGCCTTCATTGATGCCTTTTCCCATGTTTATCCTGATTATAACTTTTACTCCTGGCACTCTTCCCAGATAGGTAGAGGACTGAATATATCGAGGTATCGCTTAGATTCTGTTGACAGGCTTTTGGAAGAAGGCCGGTTATCTGTTGATATGGGAAGTGCGCGATTATTGTATAATAGATTTCAGGAAGAGATGTACAGTAATCCACCCGGTATATTCCTTTACTGGCCATATCAGCATATGGCCGTACATAAGAGGTTTGAAGGAGTTAAGTTTATCCCCGGAGGGTTGCTATCTTACATCAATGAATGGTATGTCCCAAAAGGAGAACAAAAGAACTGAGTTGCATGGATTAAGGTTTCCTATATGAAGAGTATCGCAACAAAACTTATTCTTTTATTAATCATATCCCTCCTTATACCCCTGAGTATATACGGCATACTATCTATATGGACCTCGCGGCATTTTAATTTTAAGTCTGTGACAGAAGGGAATCTTAATGTTGCAAAAAGGGCGGCCAGCGAGATAGACCTCTATGTCTCAAACAATATAGCGATATTGAATGCACTTGCCCAGAACCTGGGCAGGTTTTATATCCCTGAACATGAGAAGAAGCTGATGCTCTCTAACTACAAGTTGAACTTCTCAGGCATTGAGAAGATATTAATCACAAATGAAGCAGGGAAAGAGGTGATGTCTACGAATGGCGATTCATCCGTTGACCTGTCTCAGGACATTGCTTATCAGACTGCAATTAATGGTGAAGTATATAAATCTGACGTCTTTATATCAGAGAACCTGAGTCCATCCATGACCATAGCTGTTCCGCTGAAAAGACTTGATACGGTTAAGGGGGCAATGATAGCTGATATTAACTTAATTGCCATGTGGAATCTGGTAGATAATATCAGGATAGGTGAAAAGGGATATGCCTTTGTGGTAACAGGAGAGGGGAAACTCATAGCACATGGACTTGGGAGCGGCAAGGTTCGTGTCCTTCGAAATGAGATGGTAAGCGTACTGAGTATTGTCAGAGAAGTGCAAAGAGGCAAGGATATAGTTGATATATACAGAAATATAGATGGAGACAAGGTTATAGGGGTTGCTGTCCCGATCCCATCTCTGGGCTGGGCTATAGTTATTGAGGAGCCGCTTACAGAGGCATATGCATCAACGAGACAGATGACACTCTTCCTGATAATACTGATAATCACGTTTGCACTATTTGCATCTATCTTCGGTTACAGGAGCGGCAAGCGATATATAGTTCAACCCATTCAGACTTTAATTGCCGCAACAAGAAGGATTGCTGATGGTGATCTTGACAGCAAGGTTATCATTGAGACCAGGGACGAATTCGAGGAGGTTAGTGATTCCTTTAATAAGATGACGGGCCAGTTGAAAATACTCCAGGAAGAGATCAGGCGCAATGAACGTATAGCCTTTATGAATAAAATCGCTGCAGGTCTTGTTCATGACCTGCGGCATCCGGTGAAGAATATCGAAAATGGCACCAGGCTTATTATGAAGATGCATGACAGGGAAGAAGACAGGCAGGCATTCAAAAATATTATTACAAGGGAGTTGGATAATATTAGCAGGTTCCTCGACGACCTGCTTAACCTCTCCCGTCCTGTCAAACTGACGCCAGTAACACTGGATATATGTAACGAGATATCATCTATTGCAGATATGTTCAGGGAAGAGGCGGCCAATAAAGGAATAATAATCAATAAATACTTTCCGGATGAGTCAGTAAAGGTGAAAGCGGATAAATTCTCCATTGAACGGGTAATCAAGAATATCATAAGAAATGCAATAGAGGCCATGGCAGACGGTGGTTCACTGACAATCTCTGAAGGATTATATCCTGATTATGTGAATATTGAATTCAGGGATACAGGCAGCGGTATACCTCCGGACAAGTTAGAAAACATGTTTACCGAATTTACGACGACCAAGGGGAGCGGCTTAGGGCTTGGACTGGCAATAGCAAACAGGATCATTGCGGCTCATAATGGGACACTGACGATTGAGAGTGAGGTTGAAAAGGGGACTGCTGTCACAATAAGACTGCCGCATCTATTGATGCATCCGTTACCTTAAGCTTTTTATCTACTATATTTATTAAGTTTTTCCAGGGTAATCCGATATGGTGTGCGTATAAAAACAAGGCGCATGGAAGCGCCTGTTTAACCAGGGAGGGTTACCATGGAAGCAATCACGAACTCTTTATTTCATAATAACAGTCTTGCCAATCTTCTTGCACAAACCACTCAGGGCGGGTTAAACCCGCAATACAGCGTCAACACCAGGACCAAAGCCAAAGCAGAACTTGAGATCACCACCGCGGAAGGAGACCGGGTCACATTATTCAGCCAATCGAAGACCGGGACGGCTTATGCCAGTTATGACTCCCAGGGCAAGTTGACAGGGGCTGAGTCAACAGACACCGCCGAAATGTATCAGATCGTCTCCACCAACAAGGTTGCGATCGCGGTTGAGGGTAACCTTAATCAGGAAGAACTTGCCGACATACAGCGCCTCCTTCAGTCGGTAGAGGATATATTCATGGATTTTCTCTCGGATGACGGGACAATTGAAGAAAACCTGGCATCTTCGTTATCATTGGATTCAATGAAGAGCCTGTCTCACTTCGATGCAGAACTAAAGTACTCTCAAAAGATCGAAGGGTTCGGAGTGGTATCCGGCAGTACCGGCCAGCTTCCAGGGACAACGACATCCCAGGAAGCCACGGCCTCTGAGACCGGTCTGATCCCTGAGACAAGCGCGGATGCAATACCTGATTTGGCAACTTTGACAGCATTCAAGGCCAGGACGAAGGCTTCCCTTCATCTCAGCGGCACACGTCTCACAATGGGAGAGCCGGCGCAGACCACATCCACGGAAGTTCTCCCTGAGGCATCCACCACAGGAACTACGGTCACCGATCCGGTCATGAATTCGGTCTCTATGATAAACTTAGAGGCGAGGCTCAAGACCTCCATTAAGGTCAAAGTGGCACAAAGCCTTGTAAGCCCTGCCCCGGCAGAACCAGAAACTCCTCAGAAACCAGCAGCTCCGGTACAGACTCCTGCGGATGGGCCAAGCACACCAGTTTCCACAGATGGTACAGCAACCGGGAATCAGCCGACAGATACCAACTCTACTGACCCGGTAGGCACATTATCATACTTCTCCACCTCCAGGGTCAAACTTGTGAAAGAGTTTGCAGCCCTCGTCCAGGGATCCGCGATTGATTTGAACAAGGCGGCTCCTGTGTTCTCCAAGTTTATCCCCAGGCTGATCTCACAGCTCAACGACAACTACACCATAAACGAAAGCCAAAGGGGAGTTATCCGTCAAATGGGTGAAGAGGTACTTAACACATTCCAGACGGTCGCTACAGAGTAACTCCTGTTTAAAAGTTTATCCCTACATAGACGCCGAAGGAAGAATATGTAGCCTTGAAGCCAGTGTTACCTGATGCTATCGTGTTTCTGTAGTCAACACCGAGGCTGAGCTGGTCAGCTATCATATATTCAACACCTGCGCCATAGTGGTATCCGGTATCAAGATATGTCGCATCATTAGAAGGAGGTGAGTTTACCAGGAATGCAAGGCCAACAGGTATTATCCATGGTCTTAATTTACCGAGCTCAAAACGATACTTGGGTGCGATTACAACATTTAGTTCGGATACATTGACGCTGGATGTGTCATAAGATGTCCCGCTTTCTGCGGCGTTTGTTGCCTCGTCTACCAGGACACTTGCCGTCTGCAGTACTGTCTTGTCAGAAAACCTGGCATATTCGACCGCAACCTCGCCGAGCAGGGTATTGCCAAAGATCTTTGCTAAAGGGACATCCAGTCCGGCAGCGATAGCAGACCCGCTGTCTCCATCATTGGTGCCCATCAGGCCAAGAGTATCAGTAAAAGCCTGTCCCCCTCTGTCATCTTTCAGGTTGGCTGTTCCATACTTGTAAAAGACCTGTCCTCCCAGTTCTGCATTGCCCGTTCCGGCAATTATTAGTGTATAAAGCATAGCAACTATTAATAGTATAAATTTCTTCATGGTTTTTCCTTTCCATAAGATATGAATTGTTTTTTCTTCTGTATAACCTCTCTAAACTTTGTTGCCTTCCCTCTTACCGGCCACCTCCTTTCAGTTTTTCCCCCAAAAAACAAAAGGCCGGAGATTACTGACAATAAAGTCAGTAACCCCGGCCTTTGTCTTTGCTTGATGGACCTATGCCTATGGGGTATTAAATATGGTTATTAACTATAAGTTAGTTTTAAGGGTATTATCACCCATTGACCGCATCTCTTACATTTAGCCCATGCCACTCCTTTTGATATTTTTATAATCCGGCACTTCAGTATGATATCATTCCCATCCTTAAATAAAAGGCTTTCTCTGCACAAACATTTTAGTAATGCATCCCTATTATTTGTGCAATTTATTAACTCATCAGCAGTTGCCAAGTTAGCAGCCTTAGTTGTAAAATAGATATAAGACTTAATTAGTCTTCTTTTGGTGTGAAATTGTACACAAGATACAGTATTATTGTCAAGGAAAATATTCATAAAATGGGGGCTGTTTAACAATTCTAAAGAAACACACTAAATCAAGGTGCAATCAGGATAAGATTGGTCTTGTATCTTGGCCATTGAACCGGGGTGTTATGTTCCACCACTTCGAGGCCTCATTTAGGAGCTACATCCCTGGGAAAACGATCCTTGTTTCCGCCGCATCAATGACG
>Ga0209211_10010178_pt1 | contig 12328 bp, 9 predicted proteins | sample RifGroA2_FD_183992 | JGI IMG/M metagenome (GOLD analysis project Ga0209211, IMG submission 183992) | Groundwater microbial communities from Rifle, Colorado, USA - Groundwater A2 (SPAdes) (version 2) | ecosystem: Environmental > Aquatic > Deep subsurface > Groundwater | place: Rifle, Colorado... | reverse complement strand
AGGCGGATAAATTCGAATCCACTAGCGCCCACAAAATGAAGGTCGAAGGGTTTCTTCGACTTTTTCTATTTCAAAAACGGATTGAAATTCATAGAAAGGTAGTTTTATCTATATGAAAGTTATGCTAATTTTATCTCAGGTAATTTTACAATTTTATGCGACCAATTTATTTAATTAAAGATCACGATTCGTTTCAAAGAAAAATTATGCTTGATATGGCATGGTTATCTTCACATAAGCAAATAAGACTTCCAAAGTATTACTTAGAAGATGGTATTTACTTACCGTACAAATCGAATAATACAAGTGAAATCGAGAAGTATTTTTTAACAAAGGATAAAATTTTAAAGGAAGATACCGACCATTTTTTCTTCAAGTTTCCCTTTAAACCGGAAGAAGTGGAAAACGCTATTCAATCTTATTGAATGATATTGAATTGATTTTATTTTTTATTCACAGTAGACATTGCCTGCAGCTCAGCTTCAGAGTGCGAAGTAGCCCTTAACAAATCGGAGAGTATTCTTTTTTCTCTACTTAAAAGCAATGTAAGCTCGCTTTGTAATTTTTCATCCAATCTACTAAGCTCTTTAAGCGAATTGACCGATTTATAGATTTGTTTTTTCCTTCCTTCAATCTCAAAAAGTTCGATGGACAAATCTTCATAGTGCGAATTCTGATACAAGTAAAGCGAAATATTTTTATACACTAATGTCTCATTTTATAATTAAATCTACTCTGAATCATATTGCAAATCCTTCACGCAACCGACATCTTACGGTCTTAGCAGCTTAGATATGATCCTTTTTTTGTTTAGGCAATAAGAATGCCGAAAAATAGTTTTTACATATTTAGCTGATTTGTTATTGAAATACTGATATGCTATGATACACGCGAACCACTAAGTAAAAAATTCTGGATTCAATGAGATGATTTGACAGGAAAAAATTTTTACCGATAAAGTAAATTTATTCCTTTAAACATTCTGCAGTAATTATTTCCGACAATTTCACTCATATGATGAACCATCATAAAAGTATATCCGGTCAAATAAATTTCAGAGTAATCTAATTTAAATCTTGTGTTGCAAACTATATCCAAAAGAAAGAAGGTGATAAGGTTTTATTTCATTGGATTAATGGTTTTACTAAGGTTTAGGAAAAATATTTATCCAAATGCTGTTTGTAGGTCTGAAAATTTTAACCTTAGTAACTCATAATACGCTAAGTTTCTTTAACCTTATCACCTTCGTTCATAATTTGAGAATAATCTTATGAATAAAAATTCTTACCATCACGAAGAAGATTATTCTTTTAAAGGAGGAGAGAGGAATTAAATAATCGAGGTATTGAATTCGAAAATAATTAGAATCATTAGGATTCAGATAATTAGAGCAACCTTTTTCCTGTTTCAGAATTATCTTGGATAGCCGGGAACAAAATATTTTATTTGGGTTGCTTACTTATCTTACCCAAAACAGGAAAAATGTTATTCTAAAATTCTAAAGCATGGTTGATAGGTCGCTCCTATGGAGCTTTCAAGAAATTATCATTTATTATGTTCTACAAACAGATCGCCCCTGATGGGGCTAATTCTGATAAGTCTAACATTCTGTCGAGCACCGTAGGTGCGTCCTATTTGTAATTACTCTACACGACAGACAGATCAAGCTCCGTAGGAGCGACCTTGTTTTTGTTTTTGAGTAACATCAGTACCTTAATTAAAGTTTTCCGTTAGTTAAGGAACAGCTAAGTTTTTCCAACTATGTGGGTCGACCAGTCTGGTCGACCTACCAGTTATTGAACAAATACAGTGGTAGAGGAATTTGGTTTGCTTGTGAGTTTGTACTATTGTTTTACGTATGGTCAGTTTATAATTATCACAAAGTTTGCTAATAATTCTCAGTCAATTTTCGTAATTCATTCGAGTGATCGTAGAATTCTTTCAAAGTTAATTCTTTTAAGAATATTAGTCCGTGAGCCGCTCTAAACCGAGGCATTGCACTATTTGAAAAGAAATCTTTTCCTACACATAATCTTATTTTTTCAAATTGATCTACTTGAATTTGCTGTGCTAATCTGCAGAAAGGTCCGTCATATTCCCAGCTTGGAAAGCTTGCTGACTTTTGCGATCCATAGCTGTTCATAAAAGTATCTTCCAAAATTGCCATCGAGTTAAGACTAACTGGAATATAAATATTGGCTTCTGCAGGATGGAATCTATACCAAATATTTCTATAACCCCATACCTTAATGTCAGATTTTCCGGTTTCCTTTTCGTACAAACGCAATGCTTTGGAAGTAGCTTGAAGCACTTTGTAGTGTGTGTCCGGCCCGCTGCCTTCAGGATCGAGTGCAACAGTTACAATCGTCGGTTTAATGTTCATCATTAATTTAAAGATGGGAATCACGTCTCGTTCCATTTCCGGATTTTCAGTGAATATATCACCTTGATAAAATCCAAGCCGCATGTGTAAAACATTTTTAGTGTTGAAACCAAAAAATCCCCAGATCAATTCTTCCTCCCATTCACGCATCATCCCTTTTAATTTTTGAACATGCGGAATATCTTTTTTGCCGGGATACTGAGTTTTAAAGTAATTTATCAATTCATCAACTCTATCCTCAAGATAGGTTAAATTATCCTCCTCATAAATTTCAATCATGTTTCTAAGAAGTCGCCGCGCAACTGCTTCATTTTTCATCGTACGGCTGCGGGCTGCAATTCCATCAAGATATATATTAACATCCTGGTTCCGCCCTTCAATAAACTCGGGATCAAATTGTCTCTTTGTTTTGATAGTTCCAAGCACAAGGTGATTCTTAAGATTTTCCATCAGCTCAAGCATAAATGAATTTGTAACTGCTGTAAATCCGCTTGTGAGAGTTGCAAAGAAATGCTGATTCAATGGAGTTCGCACTAGATGATTAATGTATGGCAGATATCCTAACATAATATCATCATGATGAGGCGCAGTATGAAGTATCGTCTGATTCTCAACTATTCCCAACCCTCTGTTCAAACGATTAATAATTTGAGCACGAATATTTTTGTTAATCCCAACAGGCTTCTGTTTTGATTTCTTAAGAATGTACGAACATATTTTACACGATTTATAATCATCTTCATTTAGGGTGTCAAGATCTTTATTCTGTTCGATGGCTAAATTAATTATCGCTCTCTCAATTGAGACTTGAGATAAATTTTCCTCCTCGACAACATCAAGATATCTTCTTTCTTGTAATCTTAAGCTTGCGCCATTAGTAAGATAAAATCTGCCGTTTTTTAATTTCTGTAAAACAGTAGCAGGATAAATATTTGAGGATTCGTTTTGTATGGAATCACGAACAATATTGGATTTAGCTTCACCGGCAGCAATTATAATTGCGACGGCATTTTTATTGTAGGTGATTGTGTCGAGACCGATTGTGATCACCAATCTATTCTTAGCGATTTCAATCCCGCCTAAGTCAGTTGCGGCAGCAGCTTGTGTTTCATAATTAGTTGCAATCAATCTTGTTGTAGAATAATGATCGCTACCTTGAACATTAAAACCTATATGACCATCAGGACCAATTCCACCGAGAAAGAATCCAATGCCGCCCATGTCTCTAATTTTACTTTCATAGTTTGTGCAGAACTGATCAACAATTTCGATGGTATGTTTCTGAAGGCGTTCAGCACGATTTTTTGCCCAGCGGACTCTTAATGATAAATCAACAACGTTATTTGGAAAGACAACGTCGAGCGGTAAATTTTCAGCTGTCCCAATTTCATTGATGTTCATGAACAATGCTTTTTTGGGATCGAGTCCAAGGTTTCTGAAATAAAATTTTTGAATGTAATAATAGAAGCTGTTGTGCTGGGCAACATCAATAGGATAGAATTCATCAATTTGTACAAAACGAAGTGAATCCATTTTTGGTTTTGATGAAGGATCTATATTCACCTTTTTAAGTTCTTCTTTTATCTCTTTCCTATCCCAATTTTTTAGGATGTGCGAAACCCATGTAATAAAATGTTCGGGAGTTTTACCCGTCGGCAGAGAAACAACCCCTTCAGAATTTTGCTGGATCCATTCAATGAATCTGAGAGCAGTAAGTTTTCCCAATTCCGGAAAGTTATCAATCTGGATGATGCCAATTTTTTCTGCGGGCTGATAGATCAGTTTCTTCTTTGATTTTTCGAGGTAGTATTTCTCAACGTTTGAGGATGTTGTCATAAAATTTTCCTAGTGATAATTCTATTAAATGAAGAAGTGACAATAAACTTATGGAGTAAAATAAATTTTACTTTTCTAATATAAATAAATAATTGGAAGTAGGTGAAATGTAGGTCGACCAGTGAGGTCGACCTACTAGTTAGTAAAAACTTACCGCAGCAGAATCATTTTTTTACTTTGGCTGAATGAACCTGCCTGTAATTTGTAAATATATACGCCAGAGGCGTATCCGCCTTTGGCGGAAACTCCACTTGCAATCTGTCGGCTAACGGACGATGCATTCAATTCAACTTCATAATTGCCGGGAGATTTTTCTTCACTCAGGAGAGTCATTATTTCATTACCAAGTAAATCAAAAAGTTTCAATTGTACGGATACGATGCATCGTGCCCCGACACAGGGAACTGAAAATCTGATTATTGTGACAGGATTAAATGGATTGGGATAATTTTGGTAGAGAGCAAATTCGGTTGGGATAGAAGAATTCCCTTTGTTCACTTCAATAAATTGCTGCGTACCAATTAGGAATTTATAATTATTGGCTTTAACATTAGCGGCAACCGTAATTTCTATGTCATCGGAGATTATAATACCATTGTTCAATCTTTCATCAACAAGGTAAACCAGGTATTCTTGATATTTGCTTATACCTTCAGTCTTAAATGTTAACTCTTCACCGGTTAAATTCTTAATCTCCAAATTATAAATCTGTCCTTCTCCAATTTCAGATCGGGAATCTTTCATTAAGGACTTATAATTGGTTGAAAGATTATTATTGCATATTACAATTCGTGCATCTTCAAAATCACCGGGAGGAGCAAAGAAATCTTCATTATCAAAATCACCAGTTGATTCAGAACTAAATCCAATATATACTTTTGATTTTTCTTCATTGCCTGCTCGCAGCGAGAGTTTAATGTCATCGTCAACTGCAATCTGAAAATCATTATCTATAGAAGTTTTCCCTAATGTTCCTCCTGGATCATAGGGAATTTTTAAGGAAGTTAAACCACCAATATTATTGAAGTAATATCCTTTGTATGGTATAAACGAGGCGGGATTAGTCCAAGTACCACCCCAATCAAAAATAATGGAATTACCTGCCAAACTATTTGCAGTTTGAACAGCAGACCAATTTGTGCTTCGTTCAAATGGATTGGAAATTATATTCCAACCGGAATGCAATGGTATGGAATAAGTGTTATCGCCTGCCAAAGTAACCGTATTCACTGCGGCATTAACACTTATTGTGTTTTTGCTTAAAAGCCAAAATCCATTTCCAGGATTGAAATTAAAATTCGCTGTTCCGTCATACTCAACGAGATAACTAGTGGCTGCCCCATTATCGTAGAAAGCATTCCAATCGGTTTTTCTAGTTCCAGTAATCGGGATAGCAAAATTTGTCTGACCTGGAAGTCCAATCATTCTGTAACTACTGGACTGAGTAACGTTTGTAAATCCGAATGATTTATTAATTGCAATTGTTGAGGGATAAGTAGCTCCAGTATATACCTGAATTAAATCCAATCCAATATAATCTGCATTAGTTTGGGCATCAAAAAGATAGTATCGGATAGCAACTCTGATTGTCGCATTAATCTCAGAAATCCAATAAAACTGTTGCCAACCATTTTTTGAAACTAAAAATCGACCAAGTGAAATAAAATCAGATGGCGTAGTACCTGCATTTGTAGCGAGTAAAACAAATATTGAATCATCGAATGAAGATGAATCTGGCGATCTTGCCAAGAAAGATAAACTGTCTCCCACGTTAATATTAAGGATAGGAGATATTAACCATTGATCTACAACATCATTTGTATTTGCACCATTGAAGTTAGAAGCTACGTATCCACTATCAGGTCCCTCGAAGCTAGTAAAAACTGAAACCCTCCCTTGGAACCATGGTGCACTAGAACCTCCACCATCTTCATTCAAGATTACCCAACCTCTTGCCTGCAAGCCCGCAACCGAATTATCGCCATTCATTCTATCTTCCCATTTAATTGTTTGAGCTAAAGTTGCAAATGAATAAAATAAAAACATTACTATAGTTGAAATGGTAATCTTATTTTTCATTTAAATTTCCTTTTTTTATTCCACTATTTCAATTAAAATTCATTAATCCATCGCGTCTTAGTTCTCATAATAATCTTCATCTGCCAGAGGCTGACAGGTCTTAATCTTCATTCCGCTCTCTCCTAATAAAAATAAATTGTCCCCCTTCATCATTTGCATCTCTTATGACTTGAAGCATTGGTGTCTGCTCGGAATTATTAGTTACTGCAATTCTGAACTCGCTGAAAAGCTGATTAGCATCAAAATATTTTTTGTCATTCTCTTTGAGCGCTTTAATTAAATAATAAGTGAAGATAGAATGATCATCCTTTCCAGCATCGCTGACTTCTTCAACTCCACCAGAGGTTAATGCTAAACGCGATTGCTTACGATAAACTTCTCTGTAGTACTTTTCCATATTATTTGGATCAAATTTTATGCTTTCGGTTTTTTTTCCTCTGAAAATATCACCTGCAAAACATGCATCAGTAATGAGCAGAGTATGTTTTGAAGGAATGCCTCCGAGAAAAGTTTTTACATCGTTATTCGATATATAATCTGCAACCGAATTTGTTTGGGCATCAACCGGAACCCAATAACCTTTATTTAATGCTTTGTTGAATTGCCCATGACCCGCATAAAAAATTAAAACGTTATCATCTTTAGTTGTATTATCAGCAAGCCATTCAAATTTTTGAATTATGCTCCTTCTCGTTGCTTGTTCATCGAGCAGAGTATGCACTTCATCAAACTGATATTCATCGCGAAGAATATTTGCAAAGCCTTCAGCGTCATTTACCGCATTTTTAAGAGGGCGCCAATAACCATCGTAGGAATTTATTCCGATAACTACTGCAATATATTTCCCAACCGAAATAACCTCTTCCAGCTTACGTGTAATAAAAAATGTATCAATGGTCGAATTGAATTTATTGTCCACTGCTTTAATGATAATAGGATTGTCCCCTACTTGTAAATACAAGCTGGTTGTAAACTCACCTTTAGTTGTAAGCTTTGCTTTTTGATGGTTTACAAAAACTTCCAAAACTCCGTTAGGATCAGTTGCTTTACCTTTAATATTTACTAATTCTGTTTTCCTAATTATCTTAATTCCCCTTTGCACTTGCGGTTCGATAATGGTAATCTTTGGACCAGCTTGGTCAATATCGGTAGTGACTCTAAAAGTAACTTCAGAGGAAATATCCCTTAGATTGGTGGCTTTGACAATCACAATATTTGTCCCGCTGTTAAGCAGTACATTTGCAAAAAATAAATTGTCTTTAAGAATGGTGGCTTCATAACCATTGACAATTATTTCCTTGACTCCCTTCGCATCAAAAACTTTTCCCCGTACCGTGATGCTGCTCTCTTTGTGTTTTACCTCTCTTGACTTAGGAATCACGGGATCCAATATCGTTATTTGAGGAGCCAGTATTACTTCCTCTTTTTCTTTAGGCGGAGTAACAATTTCCTTTTTTGGTTCTTCTTTTTTAGGAATTAGTCTGCCGGGTTTTGTTGATCCGCTGATCTGAGTAAAAGCAGTTTGATATAAAATCAAGCACGATAAAAATATTAATATCTTTTTCATATTATTTATTCCTCAAAAAAAATTATGGCCTAACTGGGGGCGTTGGAAATCCATCCGACGATGGGGGCGTAGTTGTTCCGTCACTATCCTTTTTGCCTAATAATAATATAGCAGCCGTTCCGCCGGCTAATGCTGCTCCACCTGCGAAAACATACCATGGAATTCCACCACCCGGTTCTATTTCAAGAGCAGTTACATCAAAATAAAAATCTTCTCCTTCCAATTGTGCTTCTTCATCAGGACTTAGTTCCCAGATAATTTTATTTTTTCTGCCAGCAAATTTCCCCTCTCCAATATCTCCGGTAAGTTTATCGGGAATTATCAAGAAATCAGAATCACTAATTCGTTTAAGCTTTATATCAACTTCGTAATCTTTAGTTTTATCCCCTTGAAATTCATAAAAGATAAAAATCTTACCGTCCGAATAATCAAAAGTTACTTGAATTTTTCCTTGAGAGAAAACTTTTTGATTTATAATCATAAAAGTGAAAAAGACCATAACAGTAAAAAAGATTCTTTTCATAATTCATTCTCCTAAATTTTCGAAAACTTTTTACATGTGATTTATTTCAATTAAAATTGGAACGACTGATTTCCCTTTACTTCGTGCTTTGAAGTTTATCACTTCTGATGATTCAAAATCAATATTTTTGGTGCTGATCATCTTTTCTCCCAAAACTTTTTTGATCCGTTGCCAGAACGATCCTTTTGCTGATTCAACTTTTTTCATAATATCTTTTATGTCAAGACTTTCCTTTGAATAAAGAAAACAGTAATAAGATATTCCTGGAGTTTCATCAAGCATATTAAAACTTTCTTCATCGGGAATAGCAACATTATTTTGGCGGTATGGAAGATAAGCGACCATTCTATCGTCAAAAGGAAAAATGCGATACGTTTTAAATGTTAGGTCTGAACTAAAAGCATATACGTACGCCGGTTCATTATTAGAGATTCTCAATTCAAACAGAGTCCCGGAATAATGTGGTTTCTCCATCGAAAAGAATTCACCATTGAATTTCGTTTTCATATCATAGCCATTGCTCTCACGAAATTGAAGAGTTCCTGAGAGATCTGGAATATTCGGATCGGGTAAGGATTTATCAATCATCTCAAAAGCATACTTACAGAAGAATTCAAAGTCGGAATAACGAACCCAAGCAAAGCCGTCTTTTCCCCAGTATGTTCCCCAGCTATTTATCAGCTCGAAAGCACCGCCAAATTTATTATCGTCATAACCAACGACAGTAATGCCATGTCCTCTTCCCCAATTTTTATATTCATCCTCTTTCGGATTCCAGAATTCTCCGGCATAACTGAATGAAGGCGGGCAATCAATAGCAATTACAACCGGTCTTCCTTCAGCTATACTTTTTTTTACAAATTTAGTTTTCTCTTCTGTTCTTGCTGATGCAACCTCTCTATACTCAATAATTCTGTAATTAACTGCTTTGACTTTATCAAGAGCAGTAACTTCACGATCGCAGTCATAACCAAAATCATTAAGCTTAGCCGCACCTTGATTTCGTACAACATCCAGTGCTTCAACTAAGGATGTACCACCATCACAACCCTTTGTAACTCTAATTTGGTTATAAACAAATGAGGGAGAAAATGTATTTTGATTTACAGTGCTGCCGCTCCAATTATTTCTAATCGCTTCAAGAATTGTCCTTCCAGAATAAGCTGTTGACCACCCGGCACATGTACCATACGGACCTTGATTTCCTGGGGTTGGAGCATTCTTCTTAAGTGAGGCTGAAATAGGAAGATCGTCATAATCGCCTCGCATTAACGGCGCCGCAGTAGGGCTATTGGCGTATAAGCTATCGTCAAGCAGCAAGCCCATTCCAAATTCCTGCGCATAGTTATTAATAAAATAAAAAAATACGACGAGGAAAATTTTTGTTTTCATAGGCCACTCATCATTCAATTATTATTTCATCTAATAGTTTTGATGCTTTGAAATATAATTTATTTTTCAATAGAAATTTAAGGAACATCTTTTTATATGCTTCAGAATCCGGAGCCAATAACAACGCTTTACTGTATTGGTTTAATGCTTCTAAATTCAAATTTTTATTTTCATAAAAAGCTCCCAACGAAAGAATGTTTAACGGAGTTTCATTTAATTTGATTTCTTCCTTAAGAAGCTGAACCGTATCTAGAATTAATTTCTTATTCCGGTCCGAAAGTACAAGTACTAAATTTGTATCAGAGACTATTTGGGGATTGTCTGCATCAAAGACATACCATTTATATTCTGTTTCTTTGTTAAGCTTTATTTTTTCGATATCCAAAGTATAAGAAGTATCTTCTACAAGCTCCATAAATATTGAAGCGTTTTCAGAGCTTAGAATGCCAAAAACATATTTTTGAGCTGAAGGATAACTGTACCATGAAAAATCTATAACCGGATCTAGAAATGAAGTGAAGCTCGGAATTGCAGATTCGATATGATTCGGTTTAACTCGAACAACAGCAGCCAATTCCTTCATTGTTTTGCCTTTTGATTTATCAATAATAATCTCCTCGGCAATAAAATTTGCAAATTTTTGAGTTACCGACATTTTGGAATTTTTAATATTCCGTTCAAGCTCTTTGATATTAAAAATTCCCTCATTCATCATTTCCATCGTTCTGCCATCGTTGTACAGCAAGGCAGCGTAGCTGTTTTTATCGAGCCTTAATTCGCTGTCACCTTCCAAATTTTCACCGGTCTGCACCTTCTTCCAGGTTTCAGTTATTGAAGCACGATGATCAACTTTACCAAAGAATGTTAATAATTTAAACGAATACTGCTGTGCCGGAAGATCAGAATATATAATAAAGCAGAGTGGGAATAAGATACACACTTTAACGAATATTTTTTCCATTTCCTTAAAATTTACCTCGTGAATATTTTAATAAGATATTTATTAAAAAGTAATGTTAAATTATTTACCAGTAGATAAAAAAATTCTACCTATAAAATTATTATAAAGATCTAATATTGTACCAGTAAGAAAAACAACGGCAATTGCCAATGTAAGGTTAATCCGATAATTAAAATGATGTAATACCATAACCCCGATATATAAATTCAGTAAAGATACAGTTAGCATGTATAGCTTTGTAAAAGTTCCGAACCAATCCTTATGCTTTCTTTTAAAGCTGTAAATAATATAAGCGCTTACATAGCTCAATATTACTGCCAATATAATGCTTAGCCACTGCGGCATTATATTAATAAATTTTTTATTTAAGATCATTGAAACGATGTTCGCATGAATAACTACGCCATACATATCGGGAAAAGATTTTCCGGCATATCGTTCATTAAGCGGTGTAAAAAAAATATCCTCAAGAGTTTTTTCATTTAACCTTATTCCCATAAATCCTATCAACACAATTTTATCCTTTATAAAGCTTAGATCATTTTCGCCTGATAGGACTTGATATGAATCGATGTAGTAAAATTTATTGAAGTTCCCTATATAATTAATTTTTTCAGTGGCTTCATTTCGATTCATCAAGAATTGCACTGATTGCTGGTTAGAAATTTCCACAATCTTTGTTGCAAACGCCGGTATTGTCCTACCATTTATTTTCGAAAACGGTCTGAACTCCCTCATTGTTCGAAAGCTTACTTTACTATCATTAGGGAGATTTGCGAAACCAGTCCCGGCAAATTTGCTAAAGATATTGCTTGAACTCAAAAGTGTATCATAGCTGCCTGTTGAATCGTTGTATTTGTCCAATTTACTCGCCAATACTAAATTCGTACATTTAGAGAATGCATCGGCTAGTAATGAATCGGAATAAGGATCTTTTTTCTCCTGAAAAATTGCATCTACAGCTATTACTTTAGGATTGAAAGAATTCACAACATTTATTTGATGAGCAATTTGCAATCTTGAAAGATTACTTAAATTCACAAGCACTATATTTGTATCTGCTTGAGGTTCTTCTCTTATTCTTGAATAGACAATATCATAAACATCAAAATCACTAACAGCTTTTGCAATTGGATCAAGGAACAAACAGTTAAACGGTATGAACGTAAATAACCAAATGATTATGAACATCATGAATGTCATTATTACAAATCTCTTGTGGAAAAACCCGGCCATTTTCTAAAAAGGTTTTTGTATTATCAGATAAAAAATTAAATTAATCATGGAATGATCATAAAAAAATTTTATAGCTTTTGGGGAGGGAACATCCGGCATACAGGAGAAGCAGAAAAATGTCTTCATCTAAATACCTCTCTTTTATTGATGTAAAACTTAGTTAAGATTTTTACTGAAGTCAACATTTTATATGGAGTAAAAAACTGGAATGTGATGTTTAGTAAGTCCATTAATCTCAACTCCGATATAGGAAGTTAAAAAAGTCTCAGGTTTTTCGATAAATAGGGATTATCTTTGTGAAATAAAAATCACCGAATAGGTGAAAAATAAAAACACAACAACAAAGAGGAA
>Ga0209211_10010176_pt1 | contig 12329 bp, 13 predicted proteins | sample RifGroA2_FD_183992 | JGI IMG/M metagenome (GOLD analysis project Ga0209211, IMG submission 183992) | Groundwater microbial communities from Rifle, Colorado, USA - Groundwater A2 (SPAdes) (version 2) | ecosystem: Environmental > Aquatic > Deep subsurface > Groundwater | place: Rifle, Colorado... | reverse complement strand
TAGACTAAAAAAAATTCCCAGAGAAAATATCAAACCAGAAATAAATATTAATATTGTATTTTCTTTTTTTAATCCATCTATAAAAAACAAAAAGCTATACAAAAAAAATATTGGAAAAAAAACATCAGAGACAGGTACAAATAAAGTCAGAGCCGGTAAAAAAATCGTCAACAATAAACTTCTAATAGCTGTTTTATAACCATAAATTATTTTAGCAATAAAAAATATTGGAATAATGTTTAAAGATGATAAAAAAGGAATAAAAAAAGTAGATAATATTGCTCCAGATTTTTGATTTAAAGTTAAATTATCCCAAATCAATTTGACGTCGTAATGTTTTGGAGATAGGGACTCAGTTAATTTATTAATAAAAGGAATAATATAAGTTATTTTTTCGATTAACCAAAATAATAAGATAGAACCAGGTAGGTGACCTTTTGCATGCATAGAAAAACTCAAAACATTTTTCTGATAATTAGTCAAAAATTCTCCGAGATTTTTTATTTTGATAGCTTCGGTAAAATAGCCGTTAAGGTTAGGATTAATAATCTGATGGACAAGAACGGAAATTCCCGATCGGCTGAAAAAAATTACTGATAGTTGGAAAAAATAAGTTACAAAAACTAAAATAATCAAAATTAAAGGCAATTTATTTTTAAATTTTATCTCTTTTTGTTTATCAAAATAATAGCCAATGATTATTATTAAGAAAATAAATAATAATGGTAACCAAGCTTTGTTTAAAGTGTTTGTAAATCGATAAGGCCATCTCCAATTTGGTGGCCACTCTCCCGGACCTCGAAGAAAAGGGCTAACGTCAAATCCAACTAAAATAAAAAAAACAACTGAAATTATTGTTATAAAAACAATTAGTTTTTTATTGAAGTTCATTAGTTTAATATTTTAACATTTTAGGTTAAAATATACGGAGAAGCATTATATGGAAATTGATAAGCAAACAATTCTTAAATATCTGGCCCTTTTCGGATTAATTGCCACCATTCTTTTGTTGGTTAGCTTTCAATTTCTTTTTGCCATTATTGTTTTGATCATCGCGATTGCTTCATGGCTATTATCTAAGAAAGACTCCTCAATTTAATCGATTGATATATTAAACTAAATATTATTTAGTAACAATCAAATAGAGCCCAATTAGTGCAAGAATAAAACCGACGAAATATTTAAAACTAACAGTTTCTTTTAAAAGCAAAACACCTAAAATACTGGCAAAAAGAACAATACCAATTCTTACTAATGGAACGCCGATTGAAAGGTTTGTTCCAGCAGCAAACATCTTAATAAAAAATATTGAAGCCAAACCTATAGCGACTCCAGCCAAAGTAGAAAACAGCAAGCCATTTTGTTTTATATCAATTACTTTTTCACCTTTGGAAGCTAAAAATATTAGATAAATTAACACGACAACTGCAGAAACAATATTCATAATAAAAGCAGATAAACCTCCATGGATCCTACTAGACGAAAGTTTGACTAAAAAGTCAAATAAGGAATAAAAAAGTATAGTTAATAACGCAAAAGTCAACCAGCTCATTAAAAATGATTATATCAGATATAATAAATAGCATGTTAATTAATAAAAAAATTGCCATCGTTTATGACTGGATTGATAAGTGGGGTGGGGTAGAGAGGGTACTATTAACACTTCATGAAATGTTTCCGGAAGCAATTTTTTATACTTCTTATTTTGATAAAAATTCTGCCTCGTGGGCGAAAGATTTAAATATTAAAACATCTTTTCTGCAAAAGTTTCCTAATTTTATAAAAAAAAGCAGAATTTTATCTTTTATTTTTTATCCATTTGCTTTTGAATCATTTGATTTTTCTAATTATGATTTAGTAATTTCCGTTACTTCATCATTTGCTAAGTCGATTATTACTAAACCAGGGACAAGGCATTTTTGTTATCTTTTGACGCCAACAAGATATATTTGGTCCCATCAATACGACTATTTAAGAAATAAGTTAATTAGTTATTTAATTAATGGTTGTTTAGATTATGTTAAAAAATGGGATTTTGTGGCGGGACAAAGACCGGATAAAATTATTTCAATATCAGAGACGGTTAAAAATCGATGTTTAAAATATTATAGACGAGATTCGGAAGTTATTTATCCGGGGTTTGACATAAAACATTGGAATGATATAAAAGATCAAATATCAAAAATATTAAAAAACAAAAAATATTTTTTGGTAGTGTCACGATTGGAACAATATAAGAAAGTTGGCTTAGTTGTTAAAGTTTTTAATAAATTAAACGATATCTTAATTGTTGTTGGAGAAGGGACGGAAGGAACGAAATTAAAAAAAATGATGGGAAAAAACATCATTCTCTTGTCAAAACTATCTGACGTCGAATTGGGAATCTTTTATTCAAATGCTCAAGCTTTAATTATGCCGCAAGAGGAGGATTTTGGCTATGTGTCTTTAGAGGCGCAGTTTTTTGGTTGTCCGGTAATTGCTTATAAAAAAGGAGGAGTGACGGAGACAGTCATTGATGGAAAAACAGGAATATTTTTTAATCGGCAAGAGGAAGTTAGTTTAAGGAGAGCGATTGAAAGATTCAGTAGAATTGAGTACAATTTGAGAAAGAATGTATTAGAGTTTGGATTAGTAAATATTGATAGATTTAGTAAGAAAAAATTTATAGATAAATTTAAACAGTTAATTTAATATATTTGATTGTTTCATTGCTCCATTGCTTCATTGTTGTTTTCTAACAATGAAACCATGAAACAATGTAACAATTTTATAATAAATCTATGAAAGCAATAATTTTTGCCGGCGGAACTGGAACCAGGCTTTGGCCGTTATCAAGAAGGAAATCTCCTAAACAATTTGAAAGAATTGTTAGTAATAAGTCTACTTTGCAACTGGCCGTTGACAGGTTACTTCCGGAATTTAGTCATAAAGATATTTATATTTCCAGCAATGTTTTTTATAAACAGCTTATCCAAAAGCAACTACCACAGATTCCAATAAGAAATTTTTTTTTAGAGCCGTTTAAAAAAGATGTTGGTCCGGCAATCGCTTTATCTATAGGAATTCTTAATCGACTATCACCAACGGAACCAATTGCGATACTTTGGAGTGATCATCTTGTAAAAAATGTTAATTTATTTAAGAAAATGTTAAGAGTTGCCCGTAAAAAAATAGAAAAAAATCCCCATAAAATTATCTTTATTGCCCATAAACCACGTTTTCCTTCAGTAAATTTAGGTTATGTTAATTTTGGAGATGAAATTGATAATCTAGAAGGTATTAATTTTTTTCAATTTAAAGGATGGAAATATCGTCCTGATGAAAAGTTAGCTAAAAAATTTTTTCAGTCCGATAATTATGCTTGGAATTTAGGCTATTTTGTTTCTTCACCAAAATTTATATATGACTCTTTTAAAAAACATGCTCCTTCTATATATAAAAATACGGAAATAATCTTAAACCATTTTAATGAAAAAGATTATGAAGAGGTATTAACAAGACAATATGGCCAAATGGAAAGCGTTAGTTTTGATAATGCCATTCTTGAGAATCTAGATAAAAAAGACGCCGAAGTAATTGTTGAAGATATTGGTTGGAGTGACGTAGGTAGTTGGGAAGCATTAAAAGAAGCTCTTCAATCTTTACCTCTTGAGAATATTGTTAGAGGTAAGGTGCATCTTGAAGATGTAAAAGATAGCCTTGTTTATAACTATGATAATGGAAAACTAATTGTTGGAATTGATTTAGAAGAAAATATTATTATTAACACTGCTGACGTTATTTTGATTGCAAAAAAAAGTTCAATGTCAAAAGTTAAAAAAGTGGTAGAGGGTTTCTCCGGAACAGAATACGATAAATTAACATAGTATTTATGATGCAAATATTCATTGGGAAAAATTACCGCTTTTATTTAAAAAGAATCGTTGATATTATTGGAGCGATTATTTTATTGCTATTTTTTTCTCCCTTGGTTTTATTAATATCATTTTTAATAAAAATTGATTCAAAAGGTCCAGTTTTAGCTGATGTTCCGGAAAGAATCGGGGAAAAAGGGAAAAAATTCAAAATGTATAAATTTAGATCAATGATGATTAATGCTCATTATTTACTGCGTACCGATCCCCGTTTTAAAAAACTATTTAATGAGTATAAAAGAAGTAGTTATAAATTGAAAAAAGATCCTCGGGTGACTAATGTAGGAAAATTTATTAGACGTCACTCAATTGATGAAATTCCTCAATTAGTAAATGTTATAAAAGGTGAAATGAGTTTAGTGGGGCCAAGAGCTTATTATCCGGATGAATTAGAAAACCAATTAAGCGAATATCCTCATACTAAAAAATTAGTTAATCAGGTTCTTTCCGTCAAACCTGGTATTACCGGTCTTTGGCAGGTAACTGGTCGGTCAGAAATAAACTTTGATAAAAGAATTATGATCGATGCTGATTATGTTAAGCATACGTCTTTATGGAATGATTTAAAAATTATTCTTTTGACTCCAATTGTGATGGTAAGTGGGAGAGGAGCAGTGTAAAATAATAGTTATAAAGTTCATAAAGTTATAAAGTTTATAAATAATAAAAAGTATGAGAAGAAATAAAAACAGAATCGGTTTAATTTTTGTATTAATATTATTAATTTTTGGTTACTTTTTTATCTATCGGCCAATTGTTAACATTAAAGCGAAAGTAAATATTGTTATGACATCGGCAAAAGAACTAAAATCTATTTTTGCCAAAAACGATATTGAACTTTTAAAGACGAGATTAGATGATTTTTCCAATAAATATCAAAATCTTGAGAAAGCATCTAAATCAATCTATTGGGCTTCTTTTATTCCCTATATTTCTGATTTGAAAAATGGTTTAACCGCAGGACATTATTTGATTAATGCGGCTAAAGAAACTGTTACGACGATTGAACCTTACGCTGATTTAATTGGTTTTAAAAAGGGAGAAAAGTCATTTTCTGAAAAATCAGCCGAAGATAGATTACAGACAGCAGTTTTAACCTTAGATAAAGTCGTTCAAAAAGTTGATCCAATTGCCTCAGATATTGATCAGGCCGGAAAAAGTATTGCTAAAATAGATCCAAATCGGTATCCAAAAAAGATTAGCAAATTAGTGCTTCGGGATAAGATTATTAATCTTAAAGATCAGTTTGAGGGAATGACCGAACTTTTTGTCAATGCTAAACCGTTAATAAAAAAACTGCCGGAAATTCTCGGAAGTAAAGAGGAAAAGACTTACTTAATTCTTTATCAAAACGATAAAGAAAGAAGAGCTACCGGGGGATTTTTGACTTTTTATGCGATTTTCAAAATCAGAAATGGCAAAATGACCATCTATCGATCCGATGATATTTATTCTTTGGACAATACAATCACTAATCATCCGGCCGCCCCACCGGAAATTATTTCTTATCATAAGGGTGTGAGCCAGTTTTATATCCGTGATAGTAATCTGTCTCCGGACTTCGTTCAATCGATCAGGTTGTTTGAAGGTCTCTACATTAAAAGCGGTGCCAGAGTTGAGTATGATGGCATCATTGCCCTTGATTCAAAAATTTTGGTTGATATGTTGACGATATTCGGGGACGTTGACGTTAATGGAATCAGATTCAGTGCCGCCAATGACAAGAGATGTGATTGCCCACAAGTTATCTATACTCTTTTTGATTTGGTTGACAGACCAGTCGGCTATTTTAAAGAAAATAGAAAAGGAATTTTAGGGGATTTAATGTACCGGCTATTTTATAACGCAATCGGTTTTTCTCCGTCAAAATACTGGGGTACTTTGATGCAGACGATGTTCAAAAATTTGGATGAAAAACACATCCTAGTTTATTTTGTTGACCAGGAAACCCAAAAATCTTTAGAACAGATGAATTTTGCCGGTCGAATCAAAGAATACAAGAAAGACTACCTTCATATTAATAATGTTAATTTTGCCGGAGCCAAGGCCAATATGTTTGTTAGTGAAAAAATAGATTCAAAGACAAATGGAAAAGATAGAGAAGTAACGGTTAATTTCCGTAATCCTTATCCTGCTTCAGACTGTAATTTAGAGCGCGGTGGTCTATGTTTAAATGCCACTCTTCGCAACTGGATCAGGTTTTATGTACCCAAGGGTTCAAAATTAATTAGTCTTGCCGGGTCAACAAAGAAAGTCCAGACTTATGATGAACTGGGTAAAACGGTCTTTGAGGGCTTTTTGGAAGTACCGACGCAAGGACAAGCGACCATAATCATCAAATATACTTTACCGTCAAATATTGACCCCAACAACTACTCACTTTTGATCCAAAAACAACCAGGAGTAGAGAATCAGAAATGGAAAGTAGAATTTAACAACAGATCTTTGTTTGATGGAGTTTTAGAAACCGATAAAGAGATAAAAGTAAAATAAGTTTTATGATCAGGAGTTTAAAAACTGAGGTGATTGTTTTAAGAAAAAAGGATCTTTTGAATCGGGACGTTTTAATAAGTTTTTTTAGTCAAAATCTAGGTAGGTTGACGGTTTTTGCCAAGGGAGTCAAAAAGATTACCAGCCGGCGCTCACCCCATCTTCAGACCGGTAATTTGATTAATATTTTAATTAGTCATAAAAATGATCGATACTATCTCCAGGAAAGTCAGTTAATTTCCGGTTTTTCCGAACTTAAAAAAGACGAAGATAAAGTCAAACAGCTATATTTGTTTTTATTTATCCTTGACCGACTGCTTCCGGAAAATCAAAAAGAAGAACGTGCTTACAATCTTACTAAAAGATTTTTAATCAACTTATCACATCCCTCAGAAACCAACAGACTAGGATTATTATACTATTTAAACAGACTAATGAGTCTTTTAGGTTATCTTCATCAGACAAAAAACTTCAATGAATTAAGACTTTTAATTGAGGAAATTATTAATGAAAAAATACCTTCGCTTCCGTTATAATATTAATGTAGGCAAAAAAGCTCGATATCGAAATTTTTTAACGGAAAACAAAAAACCGTAAAAAATTTAATATCTTCGCTTTTTTCAATTTTTAAAGCGAGGTACCCAGTATTTTGAGACAATCGCCTGGGGCCCCTTTGGGGTGAGGCGGTCGAAAAATACGGTACCGAGCTTTTACATTAATTGCTTAAACATCTTATGGACAATATCATCGCCTTAGCAAAAAGACGAGGGTTTTTTTATCCGTCGTCAGAGATTTATGGAGGATTGGCTAATACCTGGGACTTTGGTCATTATGGAGTACTGCTTAAGAATAATCTCCGTGACTTATGGATAAAAAAATTTGTTTTAGATAGAAAAAATATCGTCATGGTTGATGCTTCAGTCATCTTAAATCCAAAAGTTTGGGAAGCCTCCGGTCATGTAACAGGTTTTAATGATGCCTTAGTTGATTGTAAAAACTGTAAATATCGAACTCGTGCTGATCATTTAATCGAAGAAGAGCTAAAAGACGTTAAGGTTGAGGGCTTGCCTGTTGAGAAATTGACAGAAATAATTAAAACTAATAAGTTAAAATGTCCACACTGCGGATCAAACGATTTAACCGATGTCAGGAAGTTTAATCTCTTATTTGAGACAAAGATCGGTATGGTTGAGGATAGTAAGGCTAAAGCTTATTTGCGTGGTGAATTAGCTCAAGGAATTTTTATGAATTTTAAAAATGTAATAAATTCGATGAGGGTAAAACTGCCCTTTGGAATTGCTTCAAATGGAATCTGTTTTAGGAACGAAATCACTTTAGGTCAGGGAGTTTTTCGAACTCTTCAATTTGATTTAATGGAATTTGAATATTTTGTTCGGCCAGAGAACTGGGAAAAAACTTTTGAGTCTTGGAAAAAAGAAATGTGGAATTGGGCATTAGAACTAGGATTATCAAAAGATAAAATCCGCTTCCGGGAACACGAAGAATTTGAACGATCTCATTATTCCAAAAAAACCATGGATATTGAATATCAGTTTCCTTTTGGTTGGAAAGAGATGTGGGGATTGGCTTACCGGACTGATTTTGATCTAAAAAATCATATGAAAAATTCCGGAGTTGATTTGAACTATCGTGATCCCAAAACCAATGAAAAATTTATTCCTCATGTGATTGAGCCGACTTTTGGTTTATCCCGACTATTAATAACGATTCTTATTAATGCTTATCATGAAGAAGAAGTGAACGGCAAAAAAAGAACGGTTCTAAAATTAAAACCTAAGTTATCACCGGTTAAAGTGGCCGTATTTCCTTTACAACGGGACGAGAAGTTAAAAAAGAAAACATTGGAGCTTGTTGGCGATCTTAAAAAAAATTATGTTTGTGAGTTTGATGACTCAGGAAATATCGGCCAAATGTATCGTCGCCAGGACGAAATTGGTACACCATTTTGTGTTACAATAGATTATCAGACGATAGAAGATGAAACAGTAACAGTTAGAAACAGAGATACAATGAAACAGGAGAGAATTAATATTGGTAAATTAAAAAATTATCTATCGGTAAAATTAGAAATTATTTGATAGTATGAAATTAAATCGAAAAATAACAATGATTGCTGGAGGAATATTTTTGGTGTTGTTTGTTTTTTCCGGTTATTGGTTACTTATAGGAAGAAAGGAAAATGTTAATAACAAAAATGAACAAATTGTGCCTTCTGAGGCGATTATCCCTACGGTTGACAGTTCGGTTAAGATTAGTTTAACCCCATTAACGGGAAGAAAAGAAGTTATCCTTTCAATAAAGAATATGCCAAAAAATACTAACAGCTTAGAATATATATTATCTTATGAAACGAGAGAGGGTGGATTGCAAGGTGTTAACAGTACGGCGGAAATAATAGGAAGTGATTTTGAGAAAAAAATTACTTTAGGAACTTGTTCATCAGGTACTTGTGTTTATCATAATATTAAGGGTAACATAAAATCAGCCATAAAAAAAGTTCGTAAAGATAAAAAAAGAACTGTAGTTAATAGTCTTTATATCAAAGCTTACCTTAGAACTTTAAAAAAGATTAAAAGAGGAGGCAGTGAAGTAAAAAAATTAATTAATTTATTTTACTCTCAGATTGATAAAGCCGTTAAACATAAAGTAATTCATAAAAATAAAGCCATTAGATTAAAGTCAAGAGTCAGTAAAAAATTATCAAAAAAGAAATGAAATACAAAATAAATTTGTTGGAAAAAAAAGAAACTTCTTTATTAGATAAGTTAACTTTTTTTGGTCTAAATTATTTACGTTATATTATTGTTATAACTCAATTGATAGTTATTGGGGTGTTTTTTTATCGGTTTCAGATCGATCAAAGTATTATTGATCTTAAAGAGGGAGTTAATCAAAAAAAGGAAATTATCCAGATAGTTTTACCGCTTCTTAATGAGGCGGCTAAGATTGATAAAAAGACTGTAATTATTGAAAAAACTATTATCGAGCAAAAAAACTTTAGCACAATGCTTGACTATTTTATTGCTTCTTTTCCAGAAACAATTACTTTGACAAATATGGAGATAGAAAGTGAATCAATAAAAGTTACTGGTGATGCCAACGATGCAAAACATCTTCAAGCTTTTTATCTTTTTTTAAAAAAAGATAAAAAATTTAAAGGAGTAACACTTCAAAACATAAAAAAGACAGAGACCGGTTACAATTTTATTTTACTTTTAGATAAGTTTAGTAATACCTAAAAAATCATGAACTTAAGCAATATATCAAAATCTATTTTTGTAAAAAAGACTGGTAATTATATTTTTACAATTTTTTTTCTTCTTATTTTTTCTGTATTTATTGTTTTTGCGATAAAACCTTCATTAACAACAGCTTTTTCTTTGAAAAAAGAAGAATCAGATTTAAAAAAAGTTAATAAAATTTATGAAGATAAAATAAATAATATTACTTTAATCCAAACACAGATAGAAGAGAATAGAGATAATTTGCCTTTACTTAGTCAATCAATTTCAGAACATCCGGAGGTAAACAAAATTATTGAAGATATAAAAAAAATTGCTGATAAAAATTCGTTATCTATCAATAAAGCCAGTATTGTTGATATTAATCTTTCTTCGACTAATCAAGAATTACAGGACGTTAAGTTAATAATGGAAGTCGGTGTTAGTTTTGACAACTTAAAACAGTTTATGACTGATCTTTTTTCTCAACGCCGTTTAAAAATTGTTGATAATGTGATTATTAATCGTGACAAGGAGTCAAGTAGTTCCAGTGATCTTAAAGTAGTTTTAACAATTGACGGATTTTATTTATGAACAAAAAAGAAATATTATTATTGTCAATAGGAGTTTTCTTGACAGTGATTGCCTGGCTGATTGCCGATATTTATCACGCGTCAACCGCCGACACAATAAAATCAAAAATTAATTTACCTCAAATCTATCAATATAAAATTGATAAAGACATTTTGGATACATTAAAAAATAAAACAGAGTAAATGTGATATATTCCGAACTTTATTTGAAACAAAAAATAAAATTACCAACAATAATTGGTTTTTTATTGGTCATTTTTATTACAGTTATTTTTTTAAGATTTTTTTTAGGGTTAGCCAGTTCTTCTAAAGCGTCGCTAAAAGTAGCCAAAAGAGTTGAAATAGTTAATTTATCACCGAGGCAGGCCAGTATTTTTTGGCAGACAGACAAAGCAGAATCAGGTTGGGTTACCTATGGAGAAGGGAAAAGAAATGAGAGCAAAATCGTCTTGGATGAAAAAGACCTTAACAATATAGGTCAAAAAAAAGGTAAATATAAAATACATTTGGCTACATTAAAAGAGTTGACGCCTGGCAAAAAATATTTTTTTAAGATGGTCAGTGGCAATAATCAAATTATTGTTCAGCCGGATGGTAATTCTTTTAGTTTCATCACTCCTCAAAGCAACCTTAATAGTTTACAGAATATTAGCCCGGCTTTTGGTAAAATTTTGCAGTCTAATTCTGTTGATCCATTAATTAATTCTTATATTCTTTTGAGTGTTACAGGTGGTTATCCGCTTTTAACCCAAATAAAATCAGAAGGTGACGGTAGCTGGCTTATTCCGTTAAATCAAATATATAGCAAAGATAGTCAAAGTATCTTAACCATAGCTCTCAAAGATAAAATTATCATCGAGATTATAACAAGTGAAGGTGAAGTATCAACTATTACCACAGTTAAATCAAAAGTTTCTCCTTTACCGCAAACAATTGTTTTTGCAAAAGATAAAAACTTTTCTTTTGTTGAAGAAGATAATGTTTTATCGGCCTCAACGGATTTAACTACTTTGCCCAATAATCAGATCGATATTATTTATCCAAGAGAAGGAGTACTAATTCCCGGGAAAATTCCTTTGATCAAAGGAATTGGATTGCCAAAAACGATAATGGAAATTACAGTTAATTCTAAAAAAACTTATTCGGCGGTTACGACCAGTGACATCAATGGTAATTGGAGTTATCTTCTTCCAGAAAATTTGGAGTTAGGACCGCATACGATTGTGATAAAAACAAAAGATAAAGAAGGAAAAGAAGTCATAATAACAAGAAAATTTACGATGATTGCTCAACAAGGTAATGAGGGAAGAGTATTGGGGACAGCTACCGGTGAACCAACGATTATTTTTACTGCTACACCGCAACCGACTTTTATAGCTTCCCCTATTCCGACCGTGCCTCTTAACTTAACCACGACTCCACCGGTTAGCGGTAGTAATTTTTCCTGGACGATTTTTAGTAGTTTGTCATTAATTATTATTGGTGGGGGAATTCTTCTTGCTTTCTGAAACAAGTTTTCGTTAAAATGATTATATGGATATATTTAGTTTACTGTCTTATATTAACAAAATTAGTTTATTGGCTTTTTTTGTCACGACTTTAGTGGTTGGTTATCAGATCTATGTTCTAAAAAAAGAAAAGACTAAAGAACAGGTTCCGTCTATCCCGGATTTTAAAGATAAAGGTAAATCAAAAGAAGTCGTTAATTACACTCGTCTACCCGGTTTTTTAATTAAAAAAAATAATGGATCAGTTAATTATTCCAAATGGGTTTTTTTGACTATTTCTTTATTGACGATTATGGTTGTTCTTTTTGTTTTAATTTTGATAAAACAAAATGGTTCTTTACATAAAGAAGCGTCAATCAGTCCCACTATTGTTGTTTTACCAACACCAACGATCAAGCCAACATGTACAGGTCAGGCATGCTTGACCCCTACGAAAGCACCAACCATTAGGCCAATCATAGCTTTGTCACTATCGCTTACACCAACCCCATCCCCATCTCCAACAAGTGCATCAATATTACCTTCACTATCGGTTTCTTTATCACCATTGTTGTCACCATCGCCAACCGTTATAAAGCAAAA
>Ga0209211_10010174_pt1 | contig 12331 bp, 13 predicted proteins | sample RifGroA2_FD_183992 | JGI IMG/M metagenome (GOLD analysis project Ga0209211, IMG submission 183992) | Groundwater microbial communities from Rifle, Colorado, USA - Groundwater A2 (SPAdes) (version 2) | ecosystem: Environmental > Aquatic > Deep subsurface > Groundwater | place: Rifle, Colorado... | reverse complement strand
ATATGTCGTTTTTTGTTGCCATAATCATATGCGATTACGGTAACCCATTTATGAGCTATCCACTCATGTTTCGGTAACAGTTTTAATGAGCTAGAACGAAGAATTGACGGGGGTTTTTCATTGTGCTAAACTGATTTTCAATATGTTAATCATCCGTTTACAAAGAGTAGGCAGGACAAACGACCCCAATTATCGGCTCGTTGTTTTGGATTCAAAGAGAGCCGCGAAGAGCGGGAATTTTTTGGAAATTTTGGGCTCTTACGACCCGAGAAAAAAGAGAGTGGCACTCAAAAATGAACAGATAAAAAGTTGGCTTTTGAAAGGCGCGCAAGTTTCTGACACTGCGCACAACCTCCTTGTAAACGCCAAAATAATCGAATCAGCAAAAATAAATGTAGTGAAACCGCCTAAAAAAGCGGCGGCAGCGGAAGCTCCAAAAGTCACCTAGATTAGGCTTGACAGGAGATAGTTAAGAGAGTATAATGCCAGTAATTAACGAAAGGTCGCAAAGAGCATTAACGGATTCAAAGAACATACAAATGGCAAGAACTGCATCACCATCTGCTAACTCCGACCAGGAGTTTCTAGACTTTGTTGTAAAGGCACTTGTTGACAACCCGGGAGCGGTTAAAACCACTCGGAAGGTTGATGAGATGGGCGTTCTTCTTTCGGTTCAAACCGACAAAGAGGACGTTGGAAAACTCATCGGAAGACAAGGCAACACCGCCAAAGCTTTGAGAACTTTGCTTCGCGTAGTCGGGATGAAAAATCACGCCCGCGTGAACTTGAAGATCGAAGAGCCGGAAGGCAGCACACATGTCCCGAGGGAACGCACTAGCGCACCCGTCGACGACATGGACGATTTGAAGCTTTAATTTTTGCCGACAGGCAAAATAATCAAAAACCCGCAATTATGTGGGTTTTTGATTTATGAAAAATAAAAAACAGCTAACAAGAGTTAGCTGTTTGGTAATGTCTACTCCATGATCCGGAGAAACAGCTCACTTCCGTTTGCGATTGTCCTGAACCTTCTGCCATTCAAGATCTCAAGAACTTTGTTCACCCCGCCAAATGATCTTTTCCATGTATGCGTAAATTTGACGGGCTTAAATTCATCAGCGAGTTCTGAAGGCCACTGACGATCCCTCGAACACATGCTTATCATTTTTCCGTCTTGTGACAAACAAAAGCGCCAATGTTTTCGGGATGGATATTTATAATGATGAATCTCGTCGGCAAATCCGAAGAAAGCGTCAAAAAATTCTTTGGGGTCATGCCCGTTCTTTTCCACGGATGTCCAGACCACGGAGGATCTCCAAATTTCGTATTCTTGACCGCCTTCAGGGCTATCTGAAACCGTAATCTTCTCACGATAATATTGATGCCATTTTTCTTTGCGGGACTGTTTCGGGTCTCCGTAAACAATATGTCCTTTTTTGAGGTCGCCTTTCAGCGTAAGGCCATGCTCATTGCTGACATCGTATTTAAGCTTCCCTTTTTCACAGTTTTTTTGAGCCATTTCATCCTCCTAAATTGTATTGATTCTACCTATGATTTAGCATATACTGTTAAACATGTCAATGCGATTCGATATTATAACAATCTTCCCAGAACCCTTTGAGGCTTATTTTAATGAGTCGATTTTGAAGCGCGCGCGGGAGAAAAAATTGATAGATATTAAAATTTGGAATTTGCGCGATTTTGCGAAAATTGATCCGAAGCGGGCGAATGATAAATTTCCGCCGAGACGTCAAATTGACGACCGCCCGTTCGGCGGGGGGCCAGGGATGGTTATGGGCGTAGAACCGCTCGCAAGAGCGCTAGAAGTTGTACTTGGTAACCCGGTTACCAAGTCAATAACCCCCCTAGCCCACCTTACTTTAAGTGGGGCAAAGAAGAAGAAAATACTTATTATTCTGCTTGATGCCGGAGGAAAACAGTTTGACTCAAAAATGGCCGCAACTTTTTCAAAAAAATATAAGCATATTATTTTTATCTGCGGCCGATACGAGGGCGTGGATGAAAGGATCAAAAATATTGTTAAGGCGCACGGCTTTCGGCTTATGGCGCTCTCCGTTGGTCCTTATGTTTTAACAGGCGGTGAACTGCCCGCAATGATAATTATCGACGCCGTTGCCCGCCACACCCCGGGGGTTTTAGGAAAAAACGAATCATTGGAAGAAAAGCGCTATGGCGTCGGAGTGCCGGTCTATACGCGCCCGGAAGTTTTTAAATGGCCCATTCGACAACCTGCCCGCCAATTGGCAGGCGGGGCTCAGGGTAAACAAAAAATATATCGCGTTCCGAAAGTCCTGCTTTCCGGCAACCATAAAAATATTGAGGAGTGGCGGCTGAAGCACAAGAAATAATTGACTGGCTACTGCTAATCTTGTAGCCTAAAACTAGAGAGTACAATGATCATGGACGCAAAACGGCTGATTAAACAATTTTGGCAGGAAATGCTTTTAAAAGACAAAGTCTTCACAGGCAGGGAACTAGAAACAGGAGTCGTATCTTTTTTCAACGAACGCCTGGAAGTTTTTCCGCCAGGTTATAGTCCCATAGCCATGATTGAAGATGCTTTTAAAAGCCGGCGACTTATAAAGCGCGGTAACAGATATATAGTCATATAGCTCGTTAAACGAGCTATATTTGCTATAATAATCAAATGCTAAAACTAGAATTTCCAAAGGGGTTTCTCTGGGGCGCGGCCACAAGCGCGCACCAGGTTGAGGGCGGAAATCACAATGACTGGACGGAGTGGGAGGTGGCGAACGCCAACCGCCTTGCGGACGAGGCTTCAAGAAAAAATATTCAAAATCCCTCTCCTTACGAAGGAGAGGGTCCAGCCAACGGCGGGAGGGTGAGGTTAGATTCTCCGCTTAATCCGCAAAACTATATTAGTGGTTTAGCCTGCGACCACTACAACCGTTTCCATGAAGATTTTGATATTGCAAAATCTTTGAATCACAACGCCCACCGCTTTTCCATTGAGTGGTCACGGATTGAACCGGAAGAAGGCAAGTGGGACGAAAAGGAAATTGAGCACTACCGCGAGGTAATTAAGGCGCTCCGCGAGCGGGGCATTGAGCCCTTTGTAACGCTCTGGCATTGGACGAATCCGGTTTGGTTCGCAAATAGAGGCGGATGGGTACGTAATGATTCACCGCTTATTTTTGCCCGATTTTGTAAAAAAATAGCCGAATCGTTTCCTGATGTAAAATATTGGGTTACCCTTAACGAACCTGAAGCCTTCCCAAGACACGGATATCTTACAAAAGACCGCCCGCCGGCAAAAGGCGGATTGTTGCAAATGTTCAAGGCCTTGCAGAATCTGGCAAGGGCACATAAAGAAGCCTATGCCACTATGAAGAAAGTCAACAAGTCGTTTTGCATAGGATATTCTGAAAGCTCTGTTTATTTTGAACCTTTCAACCGTATGCCCCAAAATATTTTAGCGATGAAATTTTTACGCTGGTGGAGAAATAATCCTTTTTTCGGGCGGATGGCGGAAAATTCTGATTTTATCGGACTGCAATTTTATTTTCATACCAGAGTGCGCATTGGCTCAAAATCACAATGGTGGTTTCAGTTTAATGAGAATAAAAAAGTAAGCGACTTCGGCTGGGAAATTTATCCTGAAGGAATTTATCATGTTTTAAAAGAATTAAAAAAATATAATAAGCCGATTTATATTACGGAAAACGGTTTGGCAGACGCCAAAGATAGATATAGGGCTGAATTTATCCGCGACCATTTAAAATGGATGCACAAAGCTATTTCCGAGGGAGTAGATGTTCGCGGGTATCTCCATTGGTCACTTTTAGACAATTTTGAGTGGCAGCAGGGCTTCTGGCCACGGTTTGGGTTGGTGGAGATGGATTATAAAACAATGGAGCGTAAACCTCGACAAAGCGCTCATACCTATGCTAAAATAGCAGAAGAAAATTCGTTGGAGGTGTAGATGGAACTATTAATGGCAGCGCTGTTTTCAATAGCAATCGGCTTGGTATTAGCCGGAACTGGTTTGATAATTTATAAGTCGAAGGAGGTTTAAATGGATCTCATATCAATTTTGTTTGTCATTGTTGTAATTCTTTTAGTTTTCGCAGTAGTTAGCGCCGTCTGCGATTTAATCAGCTATTTCCGAAAAAGAAATCAGAAAACCGGCTGACCGGCTGAAAGCCAAAAAAATAATAGCGCACGGCGGGTGCTTTTTTTGTTGCTTTAGGAACAACATGGTATCGAGTATAATTGGACCATGTGGTTAATCGCGACATTGGCGGCGTCTTTCATTTTGGGCACCTCTGCGGTGTTCGACAAAATGATATTGGAAAAAAAGGGTTCTTCCGACCCTTTGGCATACGCATTCGGCGTAGGAATATTGAGCGCGCTTGCAGTATTTTTAATACCGTTTGAATTTTCGGTACTTTCTTTTAAAACTATTCTTACCGCAATGATAGGCGGAGCGGTCTTCCTTTCCGCGATTTTCCTTTTTATCTCCGCCCTCAAAAAATTCGAAGCATCCGGCGTACTTCCGGTAGTGGGAGGGCTCACGCCCATTTTTACGCTCTTTGCCGCGGTCCTGTTCCTCGGCAGACATATCGGCATCGGTGATGCGCTGGGGTTCGCCGTGCTCATCTGCGGAAGTTTTATTTTTCTTGCAATCGAAGAAAAAACTTTCCGCCTGCAGGCGTTTTTTTTAGCGTCTTTTGCTGCCTTGCTTTTCGCGGTATCCGATATTTTAAAGAAGACCGCGTTCAACCATGGCCATTTTCTTACGGTTTTTATCTGGATAAGTTTCGGCGGAACAATCTTAGCACTCTCGCTGCTGCTTGTTCCTTCGCTCCGCAGGCGGATATTCGCGTCATTTTCGCTAAGCGAGGAGAGGACCAAAAAAATATATTTGCTGAACCGCGCTTTGGCAACGCTCGGGACGGTGGTTCTCCACTACGCGTTTTTCCTCGGACATCCGGCGATGGTTGAAGGGGCGCAGAGCTTCAAATACGTCGTTATTTTTTTCGCGGCATGGATCTTGCTCAAGGAGAAGTTTTACGGAAAAATCCTTTTTTGGAAAGCCGCGGGCACTCTACTTATTGTTTTCGGAGTTGTCTGGCTCGGACTTGTTGAATATCTGCGTGCAATGCCGCTGCCCGATATGCGCTGGGGAATTACTTTTTCGGAAAAATTCGCAAAAGAGCTTGAAGGAGACAACCTGCCTGCGCAAGCAGGTTGGCGGCAGACATATCTTGATATATTGGATGATCTTGGCGCGAAGCATTTGCGCCTTATTGCATATTGGGACATCGTTGAACCCGAGCAGGGAAAATTTGATTTTGGCGACCTCGACTGGCAGATGGAGGAGGCAAAAAAACGCGGGGCGGATGTTGTGCTCGCTTTTGGCAGAAAAGCTCCCCGATGGCCCGAGTGCCACATTCCCGGGTGGGCGAGGGAGCTTCCGGAATCCGGCGCGCAGTTTCAGGATAATTTAATGAATTATATCAAAACCACAGTGGAGCATTATTCAAATAATAATGCGGTTATTGCATGGCAGATAGAAAATGAGCCGCTGTTCCCGTTCGGAGACTGTAAACCGCTCGGAGTAAAAGTGTTAAATAAAGAGATTTCTTTGGTGCGCTCTCTAGATACGCGCCCCATAGCGCTCACCGACTCCGGCGAAATAGGGTTTGCCTGGCCGTATCTTTCGGCAAAATCGGACATTTTCGGGACCACACTTTATCGCTACGTTCACAACAGAATATTGGGGGACATCGAATACACCCTGATACCGCCGGGATATTTCAGATTGAAAGTTCTTTGGGCAAATAAAATTTTAGGAAAAGACGTTTTTGTCGCGGAACTTCAGGGAGAGCCGTGGCAGTCAAAACCGCTTTCAAATACAACGATGGAGGAGCAGTACAATACGATGAATCCACAACGTTTTTTGGCAGTTACGGAATATGCAAAAAATAGCGGCTTCCCGCTGTCTTATTGGTGGGGTGTCGAATGGTGGCACTGGATGAAAGTCAAAAATAATAATCCCGAAATGTGGAATTTGGCTAAAAAATTATTTAATAAATGAAAACAATCGGCATCGATATCGGCGGGTCGAAGATGAGGGCGGTCTTGCGGGACCTGCCTGCGCAGGCAGGCGGCAAGCGGGTTCTGGCGGCACGGCAGGTAAAAACCCCAAAAAATTTAAATGATTTTAAAAAGGAAATCCTAAAATTATCCACTTGGGTGCTGGACACCCAAGTGGAAGGAATCGGCATCGGGGCCGCAGGAATAATCTCCGGAACAAAAATCGTCAAAAGCCCGAATATAAAATATTTAAGAAATTTTGATTTTAAAAAGTTACTTGGTGGTTCGGCAACCAAGTTGAATCTTGGAAACGACGCGCAATGTTTTGCGCGCGCGGCTTGTCCCAAAAAAGGAACATGCCTCGCAGTAACTTTAGGGACGGGCATCGGTAGGGGACTGGCAAAGAACGCCAAGGTCAAAAAGTTAAAAGCATTCGAATATCCTGAAAAATGGGAAAAAGAATATCAGAAGATGCGCGGGAAACCGAAAGCGGTTATGTCAAGAGAATTCGCCGGTTTTTTGGCGGAAAATTTAATGCCTATCGTAAAGAAATATAAAGTGACCACAATTATTTTTGGGGGTGGGGTGACGGATCGGAACGGGTTTCGGAAAAAGATGCTGAACGCGTTTCGGCAGCGCCCTTCGACTTCGCTCAAGGCAAGCGGTTTGAAAATACAAATATCTAAGCTGGGCAAAAACGCAGTGGCAATAGGTGCTGTATTGCTAAAATAAACAAACATACTGCTTTTTGAAGTAGAATTTTGCGTTGATAAATGCGAAAAAGAAACAAACTTCAGATGTCTGGCGACAGGCTTTTGGACGATATGTTTAAAGTACTTGTAGAAGTTTTACGGAAAGAGATCAGGGCGATATATTTAAAAAAAGATCTTCGTTATCCGGATAAGTACAGACGAGCACTTGACGGATTGCTTATCGAAGATGACGCGGCTATTTATCTCAACAAACCAAAACACGGGAGTGAACATCCGCTCATTCTCTCCAGTTTGATCCACGAACTGCTTCACCGCGCCTTAGGCCGCTCGAGCGAATGGGAAATTAGGTCGTTAGAAAAATCTCTGTTTGACAGGCGCACCGGGTTTACCAATGAACAAAAACGCTATTTTGCAAAATACATTCCGAAGCACACCGTAAAATATGGACCGAACCTAGATATGAAAGGAAGTAAATAATGGAGCTATTTTTAACCCCGCACCAATCGGATCTGGTGTGAGGTTTTATTCACATTTGGGCTGTTGCGAGGGTGCTTGACAGCATATTTTGCCCGAGTATAATGGCTATATTATCAGCTCCGACGCACATTTGAATAAATGGCGAAGTCGGAGCTCCGACCGAAGCGTCGGAGCTAAAGCATTTACCCTTACACGGGAGACCAAACCGGCACCCAACGTAGGACAACTTGAAAATAAAGAACAGTAGATCCGCGATTGTTTCTTTCTGGAGACAATCGCGGGTTTATTTTGATAAACCTTGTACTTTGAAAATTAAAAGACAATCGATGCTGATTTTTGGAATTAAAAAACAGACTATAAATAAAGAGCCTGTTTTAAAAAGATTTTAGCACTGCCCAATACAATGATAATAAGGATTGTGTTCGAGAATCATGCAAATACCGAGTGTGCTCCAAATTACCGCGTAAACAATTGCTATAAGTTCAATCCCCGTCATTTTGGTTACCTCCTTTCTACCAATGATATCCACACGACTTACAGTCGTGATAGCTATAACTAATTCAGGGGTTCCATCCCACAAGTACATCTTCACTGCCACATTTAGGACACTTCATATTATTTTCCTTTCCATTAAAAATCGTATCACACCTATTATATTTTTGTCAAGTATTTCCTTGACTCCAAAAATCAGCATCGATTTAAAACAACCCGTTCTGAAGCCGCGTGAGGCGGCTGAAGAACAAACCAGTAGTCCCGATTTACTATTTATTTTTTTAGATAGGAAATCGAGGATGCCCGATTCGTTAAAACGAATCGGCATAAATTCATCGAATCCCGATATTCAGAAATATCGCGGATTCTGAAATTTGCGGTTCGCGCACGGCGCGAGCAAATTTCGAACATTTTTTCTTTTGTCCCGAAAACAGAAACCGCAAAAGCCGCCAGGCTTTTGTAGGTTTTAATTGAGAGTTTGATCCTGGCTCAGGATGAACGCTGGCGGCGTGGATAAGGCATGCAAGTCGAACGGACCAGCACCACTTTAGCAATAAAGTGGTGCTGGTTAGTGGCAGACGGGGTAGTAACACGTAGGAACTCACCCCAGAGACGGGTATAATCCATCGAAAGGTGGACTAATTCCCGATAGTTCCCGAAAGGGTAAAGGGTCCGACTTCGGTCGCGACCGCTCTGGGAGAGGCCTGCGGGCTATCAGCTAGTTGGCGGGGTAATGGCCCACCAAGGCTACGACGGCTAGGGGGAGTGAGAGCTTGGCCCCCACCAATGGAACTGCGACACGGTCCATACACCTACGGGTGGCAGCAGCCGAGAATATTGGTCAATGGGCGAAAGCCTGAACCAGCGACGCCGCGTGCAGGACGAAGTCCTTCGGGACGTAAACTGCTTTTTTAGGGGAGGAACGAAAGTGACTGTACCTTAAGAATAAGGGCTTGCTAACCTCGTGCCAGCAGCCGCGGTAATACGAGGAGCCCGAGCGTTATCCGGATTTACTGGGCGTAAAGGGTGTGTAGGCGGTATGGTTAGTCCTGCTTTAAATCTCCGTGCTCAACATGGAGGCTGGGTGGGAAACGGCCAAACTTGGATGATGCCAGAGGCAAGCGGAACTCTAGGTGTAGGGGTGAAATCCGTTGATATCTAGGGGAACACCAAAGGCGAAGGCAGCTTGCTGGGGCATTCATGACGCTGAAACACGAAAGCGTGGGGATCAAAAAGGATTAAGAAAGGCCACACACAAGGCTACGATGTAAAAAATCGTAGGTGGCGCTAGTCCCCCAGCACCATTTTTACGATGCAATGTTTACTTTGTAAGTATTACCATATAGGTGAGCTTGCAAAGACAAAAAAGTCTACAAGACTTTTTGGTGAAATAATTGTTTTGTAAAAATGGTGCTGGGTTAAAAAACTTGTCCCGATTTTGCCCAAAAATTTGAGTTTTTAACGAAAAATTTTTGGCTTGCAAAATCGAGGATCCGCCATAGCCGAGAGGCTACGGCGGAGCTATATCGGGGAACACCCCGCTCTTTCTTGGAAAGGGCTGGACAATCCCGAGGGAAGTCCGCTGACCTAAACTCGGTTTAGGTCATGACCCCGTAGAGACTATACGCCGAGCTCCTCCGACGCAAGGTCGGAGGGTGATGATATAGTCCGAACTCTGCAGCGATGCAGAGAGGCCGGCAGAAATGTCCGGCCCAACTCAAGAACCCGCCAAAAGCTAACGCATTTAGGCGGGTAAGAAAACCCGCCGGAGGCGGGCAAGTCGGTGCTAATTTTTGGAAAAAAGAAAAGGGCCGTACTAGGACGACCCCTTAACTAAACTAATTCTCATTGCCTTGGTTTGCTACTGCAGATCCGTCTATATAAAACCAATAGACGATACACACAGTGAATAATAAACGCTGTGAGTAATGTTCCAACTAAGGCGGAAATCCAGCCACCCCATTGGCCGGCATTAATACCGGCTACAACCAAAAGCAAAGAAAAACAAAACGAGACATGATAAAGAACCAGCGTGAACACAAATCTTTGATGACTTATATTCATATTTCACCTCTCTCTTTCTGCTTCGAGTATAGCATATATCAAGGTTATTGTCAAGCACCAGCTTGACCCCGCAGAAAGAACGGGGCAGGCTCCAAAAATTAGCACCGATTAAGTAAAATCTTGAGCACTTGGTAACCCGGTTACCAAGTGAAGTAACAAAATGTAGATACCCTTGTAGTCCACGCCCTAAACGATGACAACTAGCCATTGGAAGTATCGACCCTTCGAGTGGCAAAGCTAACGCGTTAAGTTATCCGCCTGGGAAGTACGATCGCAAGATTAAAACTCAAAGGAATAGACGGGGACTCGCACAAGCGGTGGAGCATGTGGTTCAATTCGACGGTAAACGAAAAACCTCACCAGGGCTTGAAATGGATTTGACAATCCCGCGAAAGCGGGACTTCTCACAAGGACAAATTCACAGGTGCTGCATGGCTGTCGTCAGTTCGTGGCTTGAGCTGTTCCCTTAAGTGGGGTAACGAACGCAACCCCTATGCTGTGTTATATGTGTCACAGCAGACTGCCCCGCTCAGCGGGGAGGAAGGCGGGGATGACGCCAAGTCAGCATGGCCCTCTGATGCCCTGGGCTACACACGTGCTACAATGGCGCGGACAATGAGTCGCGATGCCGTAAGGCGGAGCCAATCTCACCAAACCGCGCCCCAGTTCAGATTGAGGTCTGCAACTCGACCTCATGAAGTCGGAATCGCTAGTAATCGCAGGTCAGCTATACTGCGGTGAATACGTTCTCGAGTCTTGTACTCACCGCCCGTCAACTCAAGGGAGCCGGGAGTAGATGAAGCTTCGCTTCGGCGGGGTCAATCTAAGCTCGGTAACAGGGAGTAAGTCGTAACAAGGCACGGCTAGCGGAAGCTGGTCGTGGAGTTTCATTTTTAATTTTGTACTCAACCTTTCTAAATGCAAAAGCCTTTAGTTTGGCGTACTGAAATTAATGTGTCGTTATCGCCATTTTTTTAGGCGATTAGATGTTGATCGACAATCTTAAATGTCGATTCTTGCCCCGCAGCAGCGGGGCTAGGGACAAAAGAAAAAGTGCTCGAACCTGCCTGCCGGCAGGCAGGATTTTCTCAAATAACCCAAAATGCAAATTTGGGTTATTTGATTTGAAAATTTCAGAATCCGCGACGCAGTCGGGACACCATTTCGCAATACCGTGCAAAGCATATAAATAATCTATCATCTTAAGAAATTTACCCGCGCCTTGCAAAAGGGCGGGTTTTTGTTTTATAGTTACAGTTAGATGTGCTGTAAAATATGAAAACGAAAAGAAGAATCAATTATAATCGGCTGCTGAAAACCATTAAGTCTCTCGTGCAAACTTATCAGGAACTGATTGGCATTATTGAATTTCATAACGCTCCGAAGCAACAGGAAAAGGTTGAATATCCCGGGAATACCGCGCATTTACGAAGAGAGATGGATAAAATAGTTAAGTGTCGCCTCGGTCCGGAGAAATTAAAGTGTGCTAAGGCGCTACTCAAACAGGTAACCGGATACGAAAATGGTAACAAGAAACTGTTAAAGCGGGAAATGGATAAGATACTTTCGGACCCCAAAAGGCAAAGAAACATTAGGGCAGTAGATAAGCTCTTTAAATCGTACGGCTTTTAATATAATCCCGCTCATTGCAAAAGGGCGGGTTTTTTGTTAAGAATCAATCTAGAAGGAGAACAATAAAATGAGGAAAAGATTAAAATATTTTGCCATTATTTCTGACCAGCAAGAATATCCTAACTGGGAAAAGTTTTATTTGTTACATCCCAACTCAACAAATAAGAAAGATGCCGAAATGGAAGCAAAAGGTATAGCACTGACCGTGTGCGTGCAACATAACATACCAAAATGTTTTATTATGCTTGGCAAATGTGAATTTGTGAAGAACATAAATTATTCTCGCCAGACCAGCAAAGCCGAAGTCAAAAAATCCATCGGCAAAAAACTTCTTAACCGCGCGCGATAATTTTTTATCCGCACCTTTTGTTATTTTGACACAAAAATATGCTTAGTATATCATTAAGCCATGCTTAAAAAAGTTACAATTGAAGATTTGGCTAGAATGGTAAAAGGCGGCTTTGACGGTAATACTGCGCAATTCGGTGAAGTCAATAAAAGACTTAATCAAATCGATTTACGCCTTGGCCATATGGATGCGCGACTGGCCATGGTTGAAAGAGATATTGCAGACATTAGAAAACATTTTGTATATCGCGATGAATTTGAAGATGCCCTTGCTAGAATTGCTTTGCTTGAAAAGAAAGCCGGGGTAAAGAGCGGAAAATAGGGACAAAAGAAAAAGTGTTTGAAAGTGTTTAATCCAAAAAATCCAACATGGTTTGGGTTTTTTGAAGTGAAAATTTCAGAGACCTGTGCAGCCTCGGCGAAGCAGGATTTGATTCGTGAGTTCTAGTCTGAATTGCAACACTCTCTAAATCTCTCTCGCGGCGTTGCGTAGTCTAGCCGTTTTCTCGGTCGGTTGTTGAGCA
>Ga0209211_10010173_pt1 | contig 12332 bp, 10 predicted proteins | sample RifGroA2_FD_183992 | JGI IMG/M metagenome (GOLD analysis project Ga0209211, IMG submission 183992) | Groundwater microbial communities from Rifle, Colorado, USA - Groundwater A2 (SPAdes) (version 2) | ecosystem: Environmental > Aquatic > Deep subsurface > Groundwater | place: Rifle, Colorado... | reverse complement strand
ATCAATACGCCATGTGCCGCATTTCTACTGGGTATTATCGCGGAAGAATCAAACCTCGGCGAAAATGTTGGCACCGGCACATGGCGTATTGATATGAAAGCGCCGCGCGATACCGAGCCATTTCTGGACATCACGCGGCGGCTCGGGCTTGACCCCGACCAAATGCCTGTTTCTAAAAAGGCGTGGTACGGGTACGGGGGCGCGATGGGGCCTGCTCAATTTATTCCATCCACGTGGATTTTGTATGAAAAACGGGTTGCCGCGGCGACTGGGCATAACCCGCCAAACCCGTGGGATACTGGAGATGCGTTTATGGCGTCGGCACTGTATCTGAAGGATTCTGGTGCGGCGAAAGGAACGGTTGCGGCGGAGCGCACCGCCGCCATATGCTATCTCGCCGGATGCGCAAACGCGAAGAAAAAAGCGTATGCCTTTTACGGAGATGATGTGCTTGAGCTCGCGGCGAAATATCAGAGGCAAATAGATATTTTGGGTGGGTAATGGTATTCTGACTTTGTGCCACCCTAGCTCAACGGCAGAGCAACGCTTTTGTAAAGCGAAGGTTCCCGGTTCAAGTCCGGGGGGTGGCTTTTTAAGAATATGAATAAACCGCAGAAAGGGCATATGCATTTGATGTCGCAGGCGATACGGGAAATCGCAGATATATTCGCAGGATTAGGCTTTTCTGTTGCCGACGGTCCGGAAATGGAAGACGAGTGGCACAATTTTGACGCGCTTAATATTCCGAAAGACCACCCCGCGCGGGATATGCAAGATACCTTCTGGCTAAAAGGTAAAGAACGGCTTTTACTCCGGACGCATACAAGTTCGGTGCAGATACGATATATGGAAGAAAAGTTAAAAAAAGGAATCAAGCCGCCATATCGGATTATCGTGCCGGGGAAGGTGTTTCGCAATGAAGCAACAGATGCAACCCACGAGGCGCAATTTTATCAAGTTGATGGGCTTGCGGTTGATAAAAATGTATCGCTTGCGGAACTTAAAGGAACGCTCCTGTATTTTTTCAGGAAGTTCTTTAACGACGAAAAGATAGATGTTCGTTTTCGCGCCAGCTTCTTTTCGTTCACTGAACCGTCGGTGGAGATTGTTATGAAGTATAAAGATAAGTGGCTTGAAATGGGCGGTGCTGGTTTAGTGCATCCAAAAGTATTTGAGGCGGTAGGTTTGTCGCCGAAAAAATATCGCGGTTTTGCGTTTGGATGTAGTATTGACCGTCTCTTGATGCTCCGTCACGGCGTTCCGGATATTCGGATGTTTTATAACGGAGACCTGAGGGTAGTTAATCAGTTTTAAAATGAAATCTTTCTCAAACAACTACGCGTTCATAGACAGCCAGAATCTGAATCTCGGCATACAGAAACTTGGATGGAAGCTGGATTACAAAAAGTTTCGTGTGTATTTGAAAGAAAAATACAATGTTGAGCGAGCATATGTGTTTATCGGATTTGTAGCGTTCAATCAAAAGTTGTATGACCGATTGCAGGAAGCCGGATTCTTTCTGAAATTCAAACCCACCATTCCTGACGAGAACGGAAAAATTAAAGGCAACATTGACGCTGATATGGTTTTACAGGCAATGATTGATTTTGAAGCGTATAAGCAAGCCCTTATTGTTTCCAGTGATGGGGATTTTTACTCTCTTGTTGAGTACTTGTATTCCGAAAACAAACTTGAAATTGTGCTGACATCCGATTACCTTCACTGTTCTGGTCTACTGAAGCAAGTCGCCAAGGGAAGGATGCACTTTATGGATAAGTTGCGCGGTAAGTTAGAGTATAAAAAGAAAAGCACCGCTTAAGGACGGAACCTTAAGAAGTGCTTTTCCCTAGAAATACATATAAAGTATAGACGAACAGTTTTTTCTGTCAAGCAATATTATGTTGATATCTTATAATTGGTTACAATCATATTTTAAAAAGAAACTACCGCCTGCGGAGGAGGTGGCGGAGCGGCTTGCGTTTTCTTTTGCGGAAGTGGAGGGTTTGGAAAAGAAAAATGGAGATACGATTTTGGATGTAAAAGTGCTTCCTGACCGCGCGTGCTACGCGCTATCGCACATGGGTGTTGCTGGAGAAGCCGCGGCGCTGTGCGAAATTGAAGCGGATTTTCCGCAGTCGCGCGCGCCGCGTGTTTCTCGAGGAACGCGCATCGTTTCCGTTCGTAACGAAGAACCAACACTCTGCACGCGCTACACCGCGCGCGCGATTGAAAATATTTCCGTTGAACCCTCGCCTGCTTGGCTCAGAGAAAGATTGGAAGCAATTGGACAGCGAAGCATCAACAATATCGTGGACGCGACCAACTTCGTGATGTTTGACACTGGGCAACCCTTACATGCGTTTGATGCGGATAAAGTTCGCGGCGGAATTATCATAAGAAAGGCAAAAATAGGGGAACGGATGAAAACACTTGACGGTAAAGAATTATCGCTTGATGTACACGCTCTTGTAATTGCAGACGACGAAGGTCCGCTCGCGCTTGCGGGAGTAAAAGGCGGCGCGCGCGCGGAAGTTACCAAAGACACGCGCGCCGTCATACTTGAAGCCGCATCGTTTAATGCTTCAATGGTGCGCCGCGCGTCCGAGAAGTTCGGCATCAAAACAGAGTCATCACGAAGGTTTGAAAATCGCCTTTCCGCAGAGCTCGCACTAGAAGGAAGTGATGCGTGCGCCGAGCTTATACAAAGAATGCAATCCGGTGTTCATTTCGGCAAACTTATTGACCGTTATCCGAAAAAAGAAAAGAAACGCAGTGTTTCCGTGTCGGTGAAATTTGTGCGTGATGCGCTCGGCTTACAGCTTTCGGAAAAAGAAATGCTCGCGGCGCTCGCGCGCCTCGCGCTTCCTGTCCGAAAGCGCGGCGATTTTTTAGTTGTGTCATCGCCACCGGAGCGGTTGGACCTCGTGCGCCAAGAGGATTTCGTAGAAGAAATAGGGCGAATAGTTGGTTTGGAGCGCATTCCCGAGACACAACTTCCTGCCGTTTCTGATTCGCCTTCAATAAACAAACGGCTCTTTTATGAAGACAAAATTCGTGACTTGCTCGTTGCGGAAGGTTTTTCGGAAGTACTGACTTCGTCGTTCGCAGCGCATGGCGACATCGCGATTGAGAAACCGCTTGCGTCCGACAAAGCATTTTGCCGCCGCGACCTCTGGACCAACTTTCACCACGCACTCATTAAGAATTATTCCAACGTCCCACTCCTTGAGTCCGAAGAAATAAAACAATTTGAGATTGGAAAGGTGTTTACTACAAAAAGGGAACATCTCGCGCTTATTATCGGTTGCATGCCCGTTAAAAAATCTGTAAGCGATACAGTGCATAAAGTTGAAAAAATATTCGGCGTGCCGCTTCGCGGCAAGTTTTGCGGAGGAGATAATGTATATGAGTGTACAATTTAAACAATTCACCCCCTTCTCCCACTACCCCTTCATCGTTCGCGATGTCGCATTTTTCGTGCCGGAGGGGATGGACGGAGCCCGGGCGCGCGCCGTCATAGAAGGGGAGACGCGTGGGAAAGATGTCGTATCACTCCGGATGTTTGATTCTTTTGAAAAAATGATGCCCGACGGCACGCACAAAACCTCTTTTGCATTCCGCCTCGTGTTTCAGTCAATGAAGCGCACTCTGACGGACTCGGAAGCCAACGCGGCGATGGAAGGCGTTCATCGCATCCTCCGTTCCCGCGGATGTGAGGTGAGGTAATTGAACAGTGTTGTTGGTGTGTTATAATAGCGATATGCCCCCATTTCACCAATTTACAACAAAAGCAAAAGAGGTTATTCGGCGCGCGCATGAGCTTGCGATTGAGCGCGGGCAGAATCATGTGGGGCCGATGCACCTTCTCGCCGCGCTCATTACACAAGAGGAGAGCGCGGTTGTTTCCATTCTTGAACGGCTGGAAGTTGATATGGTTTTGCTGACCGATTCGGTGCTGGAATCGCTGGAAGGCACGGAATCTGGCGGAGTGCTCGCGCCGTCGTACCAGATTTATTTAACGCCCGAGCTAGCGGGTATTTTAGAAGCGTCTACGCGCGCCGCGGCGTCACTCAAGGACGAATTTGTTTCAACCGAACATTTGCTATTAGCGATGTTGGACGCACCCGGCGCGGGCCGCGAGGTGCTTGCGCGCTTCAAAGTAGACAAAGCCGCCGCGCTCCGCATTCTGGAAGAAATGAAAAGCGGTCGCATTACGGATGTATCACAGCCGAAGAAGCACCGTTTCCTAGCGCGCTACGCGCGCAACTTAACCGCGCTCGCGCGCGAGAACAAACTGGACCCTGTCATAGGGCGCGATGCGGAAATTATGCGCATCATTCAGATTCTCTCGCGCCGCACAAAAAACAATCCTATTTTAATTGGCGAGTCGGGCGTAGGTAAAACAGCGATTGCCGAAGGGCTTGCGCTCCGCGTGTCGCAAGGCGATGTACCTGAGTCGCTGAAAGATAAAGAAATTGTTGGGCTTGATTTGGGGCTTTTGGTTGCAGGTACGAAGTATCGCGGCGAGTTTGAAGAACGGTTGAAGAATATTATGAAAGAAGTGGAACGCTCCGCGGGCAAGGTTATTCTCTTTATAGACGAAATACATACTATTGTCGGCGCTGGCGCGGCGGAGGGCTCGCTTGATGCATCAAACATGCTTAAGCCCGCGCTCGCGCGCGGAGAGCTTCGCGCAATCGGCGCAACCACGCTTAAAGAATACCAGAAGCATATTGAAAAAGACCCCGCGCTGACACGGCGTTTCCAGCCCGTGTTTGTGTCTGAACCATCTTTGGAAGACGCGTACGCGATATTGCGTGGGCTCAAGGAAAAATACGAGTTGTATCACGGCGTGCGCATTACCGATGCGGCAATTGTCGCGGCGGTAAATTTGTCCGCGCGCTACATTACTGACCGCTATTTGCCCGACAAGGCGGTGGACCTTATAGACGAAGCCGCCTCATCGCTCAAAATCTCTTTGGAAAATATGCCGCCTGTGCTTGAAGAAGCGTCGCGCAAAATCCGCCGTTTGGAAATTGAAAAAGAAGCGCTTAAAAAAGAAACCAACTCGCGCAAAGCAAAGGCGCGCATCGCTGATATTGAAAAAGAAATCGCGGACTTAAAAGAGAAAACATCGGAAATAGAATTGAAGTGGAAGAATGAAAAAGAAACTGTCGCCGGCATCAAGTCGCTTAAGAAGGATTCCGAGCGCGCGCGCATAGACGCCGAGCAGGCGGAGGCGCGCGCGGATTTGGCGCAAGCGGCGGAAATTCGCTACGGTAAACTGCCGATGTTGGACAAAGAACTCGCAGGTAAATTAAAACGGCTCAAGACACTCCAACGCTCGCGCAAAGTATTAAACGAAGAAATTACCGAGGGCGAGATTGCATCTGTCGTATCGCGCTGGACGGGCATTCCTGTAGCGCGGATGCTTGAAGAAGAAGCGGCAAAGCTCACTCGTATGGAAGACGACTTGCAGAAGCGAATTGTCGGACAGAATGACGCGGTAAAAAAGATTTCAGACACTATCCGCCGCGCGCGCGCTGGCATTGCAGACCCGAACCGCCCGATTGGCTCGTTTCTGTTCCTCGGTCCAACTGGAGTCGGCAAAACCGAACTCACAAAAGCGCTCTCCGAGTTTATGTTCAATGACGAGAAGTCGCTCATTCGCGTTGATATGTCCGAGTTTATGGAAAAGCATTCGGTCTCCAAGCTCATTGGCGCACCGCCCGGTTATGTTGGTTACGAGGAAGGAGGGACACTTACTGAGACGATTCGACATCGTCCGTACGCAGTAGTGCTTTTTGATGAAATAGAGAAAGCGCATCCGGAAGTGTTCAACCTTTTACTTCAAGTGCTGGACAACGGTCGGCTGACAGACGCGAAAGGGCGCGTGGCGAACTTCCGCAACTCAATAATTATTCTCACCTCCAACATTGGCGCGCAATTCATAGACAAGATGCAAAAAATCGGATTTGCTACCGGAGGAGGAGAGAAGGCAGATTATGAAGATGCGAAAACAAAAGTACTCTCGTCGCTTAAGGATTTTTTCCGGCCGGAGTTTCTCAACCGATTGGATGACATTATTGTGTTTGACATATTGCCGACCGAAGCGATTGCAAAAATTGTTGAAATTCAAGTTGAGGAAGTGAAGAAACGGCTCACAGCAAAAGAAATTGCGCTTGACATCGCGCCCGAGGCGTATGCGTTTTTGGCGAAAGAGGGCTACAGCCCGCAGTACGGCGCACGACCGCTCAAACGGCTCATACAAACAAAGATTTTGAACCCGCTCGCATCACTCCTCATCTCGCGTGGGCTTTCCGAAGGCGGAGCAGTTTCTGTCGGCATTAAAGACGGCGAGTTTTCGTTTGATGTAAAAAGCGCGGGGAATAAAGCAAAAATAAAAAGTGGTCGCGCGGTAAAAAGTATGGAAATGGAAAAGGTCGTCACGTAAGATAGGTTATCCACCTGCAGATATATCTTATTTGTGGAACGCCTTATATAATAATGAGTGGTCTTTTTAATATTTAGAAAATAGATTTATTTTATGTATTCACTACGAATGCGAGGTTTCGGTGTGGTTGTAGCACTTGGAATTATTTTTGCTTTTAGCTCGTTTGCGCTTGCCTTTGCGCAGGAAGGAACAATACCACCACCTTCACCTTCTGGGGGCGGGGATTTTGGCGGTAGCCAACCACCCACTCCGCCGCCATCGGGCGGAAGCAATTTTGGCAGATACCAGTCGCCTCCACAACAGCAATATCAGCCGCAGTACCAGCAACCGCAAGGAGGTGACTTTGGTGGTAACCGTATGCCGCCACCTCCGCAAGGAGGTTTTCAGGGCGGGTATCAGCGACCGCCAGAGGGTGGGCAATACCAGCAGGGGGGGGGTGAACAGCGTCCGCAAATGCCTCAGCAGGGCGGAACAATACGCGGTGGTGGTGATTTTGGCGGAGGATATGGAGGCGATTCTGAAGGAGAATCCCAAGGTTTTGATGGTGGCGAAGATGATTTTGAAGCACAGCAAGCTGAGATGGAAGAGCGAGAGAAACAGATGGAAACACAACGATTGAATGAAATGAAGCGGAACTTTCGAGGTATGGAGCAGGGAATGAAGATGATTAAGACGATGATGGACAAGCTCGCAAAGCAAAATGTACAGGTGCCGTCTGATTACGCGACGCTCCTATCGGACTTGACGCAAGCGCTCGCGGTTGTGAAGAGCGCAACTGAAATTACGGACGAGGTGGAGAGCGCGATGGAAGTTATTATGGATCGCGGAGAGGAGTTGCGCGATATCGGACCGCGACTCGGTATGCTTTCGCAGTGGCCAAAGACCATAAAGCAGGCGGAAGCGCAGGTAAAACGGCTCGCAACTCAATTTGCTCGCGTCAAGAAAAACAAAACCGCTGCTTCGTATCCAGCACTCCTCGCAAAAGTTGAAGCGAGTGTTGGAACAGTAACTGACGCGCTTGCGCAAGCAAAGAGTGAAGCTGTGGGCGATGATTTAGAAACCGCAATGGACACTTTGCGCGACGGCGTGTTTGAGGCGACGGAGGACGCGTATAACGCAATGCGCGTACTTGAGAATATGGCGAATATATCGCGCGTAGTGAAGCAGGCGGAGAAGGAAATCGCGCGGTACGAAAAAGAAGCAACTCGGTATGAGAAAAAGAAACAAGATGTTTCCGCACTCCGTGAGCTTATTGCGGAGATGAAGCGCGTGCTTGCGGAAGTAAAAAGCGCGATGAGCGACACAAACGCCGACCCGGAAGAATTATTTGATGTAATGAATAGCGCTGAGGAATTGCGCAATGACGCGGAAGCGGAACTTCAGCATCTTCGCGGCAGACCGTCCAGCGCGGAAAAGCAAATTCAGAGCAGTACGGCAAACAAAGCCGATGCATCAATCGGCAAAGCGCTTGATGGGTTAAAGGCAAAATAAAGTTTCTATCGTGGCTTGAGTGGGACTTTTTTGATGATATCTACAATTTCGTTGTCGTCGTCGGTAATGATGTAGAGCTTCATATCCAACTCATCAATCGCTTGGTGGTTGCGGAAGATGTTGCGCAAAATGAAGTCATGCAATTCTTCCCAGTGGTCTTTGCCTACGAGAATGATAGGCACGCGTCTGATTTTATGTGTTTGTATAAGAGTTACAATCTCAAAGAATTCGTCTAGTGTTCCAAAACCACCAGGAAAAAAGATGTATGCTTCCGCGGCGAAAGAAAGAGCAACCTTCCGCACAAAGAAGTAAGAAAACTCCATACCATCAGATGTATAAGCGTTTTTCTGTTGTTCTTTTGGTAGGCGAATATTGAGTCCAACTGATTGCCCGCCCGCTTCGCGCGCGCCACGATTGGCGGCTTCCATAATACCGCCTCCGCCACCAGTTATAACTGTGTATCCCAAATCTCTCACAATCTGTGTCGCTAGTGTGCGCGCGTGTTGGTAATGCTCGTTGTGTTCCGTGAACCGCGACGAGCCGAAGAAAGAAACAGAACGCGGATAATTGCGGATAAGCTCAAACCCAGAGGTGAACTCTTGCATAATTCGCGCGATGCGCGCGGCAATCACTTCATTTGTTTCTCCTTTACCTAAAGGCCAATGCGCGCTGTTCCCATTTTCTATTTCACTCATATCATTATTGTAGCGATGTATCGTGTCGTTTGCAATTGACACATCAACTGATAGTGTGGATGGTATGCAAGAATTCGGCTTTACAATAGAAAAGAAAATATCTCGCATGCTCGGGCGTGCCGGTGTGCTCCATACGCCTCACGGCACGATTGAAACGCCTGCTTTTGTATCTGTTGGAACGAAGGCGACAGTGAAATCACTAACGCCCGAACAAATAAAAAACACGGGTGCGCAAGTCGTGCTCGCCAACACCTTCCACTTATATCTTGAGCCAGGAGAGAAAGCGGTGGAGCGCGGCGGCGGGATAGGGAAGTTTATGGGCTGGGACGGCCCGACAATGACCGACTCCGGTGGCTTCCAGGTATTTTCGCTCGGCGCGGCGTTTGGAAAGCGGACTTCTAAGATAAAATCCTCCACCTACCCCCCTCCTTTATTAAAGGAGGTGGAACAAGGGGGTGGATTTAAACTTGCAAAAATAGACGACGAAGGCGTGTCTTTTCGTTCGCCATACGACGGTAGCGAACATCGCTTTACGCCCGAGCGTTCAATTGAAATCCAGCACGCGCTCGGCGCGGATATTATTTTCGCATTTGATGAATGCGCGTCGCCCGACGCGCCTAAGGAATACCAACTGCGGGCGATGGCGAGGACGCACCGTTGGGCGGAGCGGTCTTTACAAAATCACAAAGATTTATCGGCATATTCGTACGAATTAGCCCATAAAGAATCACAGGCGTTGTTTGGGATAGTACAGGGCGGAAGACATGAAGATTTACGGAAAGAAAGTGCGCGAGTGATTGGAGGCGGGGAGTTTGATGGTTTCGGTATTGGTGGGTCGTTTGATAAAGGAGATATGGGAACCGCAGTGCGCTGGGTGAACGAAATACTACCAGAAGACAAGCCACGGCACCTGCTCGGAATTGGCGGAGTTCCCGACCTCTTTTCCGCAGTTGAGAACGGGTGCGACACATTTGACTGCGTCGCGCCAACGCGCGAGGCGCGCACGGGCTCGCTCTATACAAGAAAAGGGAGAATCAACATCACGAACGCGCGCTTCCGCAAGGATTTCTCTCCGCTTGATAAAGAATGTGAATGTTATACCTGCAAAAATTTTACCCGCGCGTACATCGCGCACCTCTTTCATTCGCGCGAGCTCCTCGCGTACTCGCTCGCGTCAATCCACAATCTCTCGTTTTTCATCATGCTCGTAAAAAATATACGCATCGCGATTTTGGAAGGGAAGTTTGCGAAGTTTAAGGAGGGGTTTTTGGGTGGGTTTTCCGGCACCAGATGTTGATTGTTTTCTTGTTACAAAGTTGTAGTATAATTAAGGGTATATGCAGAAGACAATTTTTCTTATTAAAGGACTGGTGAAAAGAATTCGTAACGGACTCTTTTTATCTTCTAGCAGGTCTTACGGAGAACAATATATAGAGCCGTTTGTTCGGAAAAAATACAATCTAAAAAATCCGACAAGTAATGACCACGACGCAATCGATCAAAACGGCAAAAGATATGAGATTAAAGCGTGTAAGGTTTTAAGAGCAACTGATAATAGTAAAAAATCAAAGACTATTCTAGAAAGAATACTGTTTGAAAGTAATAATACAGAAACAAATAGATTGGTATTATTTAGCGAGCGCAAAACAACCACATATTTAGCAAATGTCCAAAATGTAAAAAGAGATCATTTTGATTATCTAATTTATATTTTGCTTTTTGAAGATTGTGTAAAAATATTTTCTGCTAATAAAGAAGAAATCGAAACTCAAATATTTTCTAGTTGGAGTGATAAGCACGGTCGGTATGATGCACTTGGTAAGAGTGGTCAATTTGGCATATCCAAAAGTAATATACAGTGGCACTTAGACAATCACTTAAAAGACACTGTTTCCTATGATGAGATGAAAAATATATATAGCGAATTATCAAAATAATATGTTAGTAAAAAACACTACAATACAAAACCGTTCAAAACAACAAAGATTAAATTCTGAGCATACTATTCCTTTCCAAAATATAAAAAGAGCCGAAATTGTTGATTTCTTACAATCTTTGCGTAATTTTATTGAACCAAAAGAGCAGATATTGTTTTCAATAGGTTGCTATTTGTTAAATGGGAATAAAAACCCTGCCATAAAAAAGTTCATAGCTGAATATAACTATAAAATTATAAATATTGAAAATATACCGGAAAATGAGTTTGATTTATTGGGCTCGACTTATCAATTTCTTAACTCAAAAAAAGAAAATCTGGAAAAGGGATCATTTTACACTAGCCCTGAAATAGCAATAGATTTTGTAAATGACTTAGATTTTTCTTTTGGACAAATAATTTTTGATCCAGCGTGTGGGTCAGGTGCGTTTCTGTTCAACTCTAATGCTCCCGCCGAACAAATAATAGGGGTTGATTTTGACCCGATTGCAATAATGATTGCAAAATTTAATTACTTCATTAAATTCCCCAATGCCAAATCGCCAAACCTTTTTTGTGATGATTTTTTTAATTGGTTTTCTAATAATAATCAATTAAAGTTTCATTATATAATTAGTAATCCGCCATACGGCGCTAATTTAGATTTGTCAAAGATTCCAACTGAATTTGTATCGTCTGGTGAAAGCTTCTCATATTTTATTGAGTTTGGATTTCAACTACTAAAAAAGGGTGGGGTATTCAGGTTTTTATTGCCTGAAGCAATATTGAATGTTAAGAGACACACGGACATAAGGGATTTTATACTAGATCAAACTAATCTAAAAAAAATTAAAAGATATTCAAAGAAATTTTCTGGAGTAATGTCTGATGTATATTTAATTGAGCTTGATCGCGACTATGGTCAGAGGATGCTATTTATAAATGGTACAACAACAATTGTCCCAAAGGATATCTATAAAGGTCTCCAAAATCATATTTTTGTTCATTTAACTGAACAAGATATAGCAATCATAGAAAAAGTGAATAAGTTAAAAAAATATGACCTGTCAAATAGTATTTTTGGCTTAGGTGTAGTTACTGGTGATAATAAGACCAAAATGTTTAACGAGAAGATCTTGGGCTCGGAGCATCTCTATACGGGTAAAGAAGTTGAGAAATATAGATTATTGCCCCCAAAAAATTATTTGATTTTTGATAGAAATAATTTACAGCAGGTCGCACCAGATGAAATATACAGAGCCCCAAAAAAACTTGTATATAAAACGATAAATAAATTTTTGAAAGTTGCAATAGACACAACAAGATCTCTCACAAGCAACAGTGCAAATATAATAATTCCAAAAATTTATGATTTAGATATTTATGTGATAATGGCATTATTAAATTCTAATCTCTATTCTTATTTACATCTGAAATTATTCGGGGGAGTAAATAAGATTGCCAAAGAAAATTTAATGGCATTACCATTACCTGGAATCTCCATTGAAGAAAATATATCAATAAATAGGTTAACTCAAGATGCCATACAGAGGGAAAATGACGGATACTTACAAGAATATATCAACAAAAAGATTTTCAAGTTATCTGAAAATGAGATTGAGTATATCAATGGTTTTGTAGAACATAGTAGCCACTTTTTTAAGAATTATTCTTTCTCTTTTCCCACCGAAACGAAGCGTAGGATTGTTAGTTTCCCCCAAAATGCTTTTGCACAAATTTAATCTCAAGACACCCTATAAACCCGCTGGCGACCAAC
>Ga0209211_10010172_pt1 | contig 12333 bp, 20 predicted proteins | sample RifGroA2_FD_183992 | JGI IMG/M metagenome (GOLD analysis project Ga0209211, IMG submission 183992) | Groundwater microbial communities from Rifle, Colorado, USA - Groundwater A2 (SPAdes) (version 2) | ecosystem: Environmental > Aquatic > Deep subsurface > Groundwater | place: Rifle, Colorado... | reverse complement strand
CAGTCCTGTAATCTTTTGCTGTAATAAAGACCTATGGGGTTGCGATCTCTTGTAGAACGTATGCGCCGTATTCTGCTTGTTGCCTCAAAACCGGACAAAAGCGAGTATAGGCAGACAGTAAAGATTACAGGACTGGGCTTCGTCCTAATAGGCTTGATAGGATTCGCAATATTCATGATAGTCCAGCTAATCGGCGGATTGTAAATATATGCCACCTGAAACTTTCGCAAGACAAGTATCAGCTGTTGTAGCTGGTGCTATGGTTTTAGGTTTAGGACAAGATGTAAGATACAGTTATGAAAGATTTCCTGACGCAAACGGGAGATTTCATAAGGTTATTGTAAACGAAGACGGCTCTTACAAACTTGTTCCAAGCGATAGGTGATTCGTATCATAGCAACGATAAGAACGACAACCGGCAGGGAGAATGTGGTAATAGACTCGCTTACCACAAAAATCCATAACGAGAACATACCTATACAGTCCCTGTTCCATCCTGAAGAGCTGCGCGGCTATATTTTCATAGAAGGCGGGCCTGAAGAGATAGAGACGACAGTGAAAAGCGTGCCTCATGTCCGCGGATTCATCAACAAGGATGTTCCCATGAGCCAACTAGAACGGTTCCTCATAGCAGAAAAAAGCGAGGTCAAGTTCAATGTCGGCGACGTCGTCGAGATAATCGGGTCGCCGTTCAAGGGCGAGAGAGCGAAGATATCAAGGGTCGACGAGACAAAGGGGGAAATCACGGTAGAATTCCTCGAAGCAGCAATACCTATACCAGTCACCATCTCAGTCAATTCCGTAAGGATGTACGAGAAAAAGAAGGAATAAAAATATGATAGAACGGGTGAATGCGGATGCTTGGAGTGATTTGTCACCGGCGAAAATAAAGGCGGAATATAATTTTGTCATGGCAGAATATCATCGCAAGATGATGGATAGTTCATCTTTTTTCGGAAAATTATATCATCAAGCTGCTTGTGATTTGCGTTTTGCCATTGGAACAGTTTATCAGGAGATAGAGTTTTCCAGCACATTGGAATGATAAATATGCCAAAAGAAAATATTGATGCGCTAGTAAGCGGTGGAAAGGCAACTCCGGCTCCGCCTTTGGGGCCTGCACTGTCTCCGCTTGGAGTCAATGTGGTCCAGGTTGTCAAGGAAATCAACGACAAGACTGCTATGTTTGCAGGCATGGAAGTCCCGGTGAAAATAGTCGTAGATACCGACACTAAAAAGTTCACAGTCACCGTTGGAACCCCTCCTGTCACGTCGATGATCAAGAAAGAGATGAAAAAAGAAAAACTGGCCACCGTTGGTGAGGACAAGATAAGGAAGAGTCCTGGAAGCATAACTCTTGAAGCCGTGATAAAAATCGCGAAAAGCAAGGACTCAATCCGGGGGAGCATGACGTCAAAGGTGAAGCAAGTCCTCGGCACATGCCAGAGCGGCGGCGTACTAGTCGATGAGAAAAGTCCCAAGGACGTTATCAGGGAAATATCCGAAGGGAAGATAAAGATAGAGTAATTCTCCTGTAATTCATTCGTATTCTCTCGGAATACTTGTCTGATTTTAAAAAGTTTCCAGGCACTTCTAATCAATGAAATACGAAGGCATATTGATAGCCCTCTACATTCTTGCTTTGATTGTCATAGTCGTTGAATTGTTCAGCATGGTTGCGCTGACGGTCGTTATCGTGCTTCTGATAGTGATGATAGCCGTCCAAAAGGCGGGTCTTGAGAATTCGATAAAATCCTTCAGGGATGAAAAGAACGAGAAGTTCAGTGAAATACTTGCCAAAATCGAGGAGGTCTCGAAAAAATCTGATAGCTTCAAGGAAGACCTGAGCAGACAGGTCGTATTTGTCGACAACCGCGTCGCGGATGTGCGTCACTTCGTCGAATCGGAAATAAGCAACACATTCAGCGATATCTCTAGAAGACTTGGTGAGCTGGAGGAAAGACTGAAGGAATCAAAGCAAAGCCTGGCTTCAGCCGTGGGTTCTCTTGACGAAAGGATACAGGACATGCAGAGGGAAGAAGAGGAGAGCTTGGAATAAATACCTGCAGGCTAAAGCCCGCAGTATTCTCTCGAAAAGCGAAGCCTTTCGGAGCCTCAAAGAAAGCGGCACCTGCCTTTTTATACTTTATTCTGAAAGTAGATTAACCCGTGTCGCAAGACACACTGAAGCCAGACAACCAAAAGAAATGCTTTGCATTTCAGTCAAATAATCTTATTCGGCGGCAGGAGGGTTTCAATGGCAATGAGAAAAGAATTTGCAGGAATCAAGCTCGAAGACGGTATAGTCAAAGCAAGGGAAGGCGAGAAGCGGAAGTTCTCACAGACTTTTGATTTGATAGTCAACATCAGGAACATTGACCTGAAGAAGCCTGAAAATAAGTTCTCAAAGGATGTCATACTTCCTCATGGCCGCGGGAAAGACGTGAGCGTCTGCATAATTTCTGACATTATCCCGGGGGCTACGACAAAAACGGATGTCGAAGATTTCTCGAGGAGCAAGTCTGCTGCGAAACAGTTCACAAAAAAACATGATTTCTTCGTGTGTGAAGCGCCCCTCATGCCGTTGGTGGGTAAAATACTAGGAAGATATCTTGGCCCAAAGGGCAAGATGCCGAGGCTGCTCCCTCCCGGGAAAGACCCGAAGTCCATAGTTGACGAAACAAAAAAATCCATCAGAATAAACATCAGGGACACTCCGACGATACAGATAGCGATAGGGTCAGAGGATATGCAGGACGTGCAGATAAAAGAGAATGCCGAAAAAGTCCTGGAAGAAATCAAAAAGTCATTGCCTGCAAAAGCACAGATCAGGAATGTGTATGTCAAAACTACGATGGGCAAGCCAGTAAAAATAGGTGTTTTATAATGAAGAAGCAGGATAAACCTAAGTACGTCGAGCAGCTCGCGGGGATGATAGATGACTATTCCGTGATAGGCGTGCTGAACATGCATAAGATGCCTGCGCGTGCGCTGCAGCAGATGCGCGAAAGCATGCGCGGCACCACAGTAATCAAAATGGGAAAAAAAGGCATGATAAGCAGGGCACTAAGCACCTCGAAGAAGAGTGTCAAGGGTCTTGAGGAGAAGCTTGTAGGAGAGCCTGCGCTGCTGCTCACCAATGAAAATCCTTTCAGGCTGTTCAGGCTGATAAAAGAAAATAGGACACCGGCCGCAGCAAAACCCGGGGATGTCGCGTCAAAGAACATAATAATTCCAAAAGGGTCGACAAGCCTTCCTCCTGGCCCGTCAATATCAACCCTGCAGAAAGTCGGGCTCAAAACATCTGTCCAGGGAGGCAAGATAGCAGTCATGGCGGACAAAATAGTTTGCAAGACGGGCGAGAAAATAACGCAGGACCTTGCAGACGTTCTTGCATTGTTGAAAATTGAGCCGATGGAAATAGGGCTTGACCTTGCATTTGTCTGGGAAGACGGCACTGTATACGGAAAAGAAGTCCTGGATGTCAGTGTCGATGATTACATAGGCGAGCTCACGAGATGCGTGACATACGGTGTCAACCTGTCAGTGAACACGGGATACCCGACCAAGCTGACAATACCTTTGATGCTTCAGAAGGCTTTCATGGAGACGAAGGCGCTTGCCATCGAGAGAGATATAGTAGAAAAGGAATTCATAACCGACCTGCTCTCGAAGGCGGAGCGTGCAACAAAAGCCCTTGAAAGCAAAGTTCAGTAATACTAGAAGTACCGTTGTGGTATTTCTGCATAAGAGAATCCACAGGGTTCTCTTCATACTGAGGTGGAATAAAAATGAATTACGTATATTCGGCCTTATTGCTTCACAGCGCCGGCAAAGAAGTGAGCGAAGAAAACGTCAAGAAAGTTGTCTCGTCAGTGGAACAACCAGATGACGCCAAAGTCAAAGCTCTCGTAGCAGCGCTCGAGGGTGTGGACATTGCAGAAGTCATAAGCAAGGCAGCAATGCCGACTGCAGTTGCCGCAGCACCTGTCGCAGCACCAGCAGCTGAGAAGAAAGAAGGTCCAAGCGAAGAAGAGCAGGAAAAGAAGGCTGAGGAAGCCGCAGGCGGACTTGCCAGCCTATTCGGTTAGAGAGTTTTTTGTTTTCCTTTTAATCTCTGTTTTTTCTAATTATAGCTAGGTATGCAACTTACAGTTTCTGAAGAAATTTTTGAGAAATTTCCAGACACTAGAATAGGGATAGTTGTAGCAGCCGATATTGAAAATAGAGGCGTGAATGAAGAGGTATCCAAGCTTCTTGGAGAAATCCAGGCTGCGACAAAGGAAAAATTCGACTTGAATACTCTAATAGAAAATCCTTCTATAGCAACATGGAGAAATATTTACAACGATTTTGGCTCGAAGCCCCGGGATTACAGGTCTTCTATCGAAGCGTTGATAAGAAGCGTCCTCAACGGCAGGGGAATAAGGCATATCAACAAGCTCGTGGATATCTACAATTACATCTCGCTGAAATATGTAGTTCCCGTAGGCGGCGAAGACCTTGGCAAAGCTCAAGGAAGCTTGCATTTGAAATTTTCTGAAGGTTTCGAAAAATTCATCCCATTAGGGAGCTCAGAAGAAGACAACCCCTACAAAGGCGAAGTGATTTATTGTGATGACGGAGGAAATGTGCTTTGCCGCCGGTGGAACTGGAGGGAATCTGACATAACAAAACTTACAGAATCTACGAGCAATGCAGTCATAGTAATAGAAGGTTTTGATTCCTCTGTTGAGGTCGCACTGAGAGAACTTTCTTCCATGATTGGAAAGTTCTGCAATGCAAAAACCAGAACATTCTTAATCAGCAAGAATAATCCTATTGTAAAGTGGTAATATGCTAACTGACAAGGAAGCGAAGAAAAAATATATCAGCGAATTTTACAAGAACCCTGAAAAATATTACGCAACAGAATACCTGAAGAAAGAAGGTTTCTCCCGCGGAATTTGCAGCAAATGTGAAAAACCTTTCTGGTCGACAAATGCAAGGAAAGTCTGCGGCGACCCGTCCTGCGGCACTATACCCTTTTCGTTCATAGGAAACACGCCTGCTAAAAAGCCGCTGGATTACATAGAAGTCTGGAAGAAATTCTCTACGATGTTCAAGAAATTCGGATATACTCCGATAAAACGTTATCCAATAGTTGCAAGATGGAACCCGACTATGGAGTACACAAACGCATCGATAGCCGCTTTCCAGCCTTATGTCATATCAGGAGAAGTCGAGCCGCCTGCAAAGAGACTGGTGATACCTCAATTATGCTTCAGGACAGTGGACATAGACAATGTTGGCATAACGGGGAGCCATAATACTGTCTTCTGTATGATAGGACAGCATATGTTCGTTCCTCCGCAGGAATGGGACCAGAATTTGGTTTTCGGGCACATCCACAACTGGCTGAAAAAAGGTCTTGGACTGCCGAATGATGAAATAATCTTCCATGAAGATGCGTGGGCTGGGGGCGGGAATCTCGGGCCGTGCATGGAGTATTTCTCGAGAGGATGTGAGCTGGGCAATCAAGTCTACATGATGTATGAGCAGACTGGTGGAACTGACGCCAGTCAGTCCGGCATCAGGGGTCTTGACCTCAAAGTTCTTGACATGGGAATGGGACAGGAACGCAATGCATGGTTCTCGCAAGGAGTGAATACTGCGTATGATGCCGCATTCCCGACAACCATTTCTCATTTGATAAGGAGGACGGGATTCGGGTTCGATAAACAGCTTATTGCAAAATATGTGCCTTACGGCGGTCTGCTCAATATAGATGAAATAGATGATATAGACGTTGCGTGGAAATCCGTTGCGGAGAAAACGGGCTTCAGGGTTGAAGAACTGAAGAAGAATATTCTTCCACTTGCTGGAATCTATTCTGTCGCCGAGCACAGTCGCGCCCTACTTATAATGTTCAATGACGGCGCATTGCCCTCGAATGTCGGCGATTCATACAACCTCAGGATAATCCTTCGGCGAATGCTGGGCTTCATAGACAGGTATGAATGGGACGTGGATGTAAAAAAACTTTTCGAGCTCCATGCAAAATACCTGAAACCGCAATTTCCAGAGCTCTCAAAAAACCTGGAAAACGTAGAAAATATTTTTGACATCGAGAATGAAAAATACCAGAAGACTAGAGAGAAATCACGGCAGATCACGGGCAAGATAGTGACAAGGGATATAAATTCCTCGGACTTAGTCATGCTTTACGATTCCCAAGGGATACCACCTGAACTTATAGCGCAGGAAGCCTCGAAGCAGGGTAAATTAATCAACATTCCTGATAATTTCTACGCGCTTGTTGCAGAGCGCCATGAGAAGAAAGAACAGAAGCATGCTACCAAAAAAGAAGTGGACATAGATTTTGGTCATCTGCCTGCAACAAGGGCGCTTTATTTCGACGATTACAAAAGGCAAAATAATACGGCGAAAGTCTTGTCAATAAAAGAAAATTATGTTGTGCTGGACGAGACCGTCGCTTATCCGACATCGGGTGGGCAGCTCCATGACCTAGGAACCATAAACGATGAGGAATTCATAGATGTTTTCAAGCAAGGCCCATTAATAATTCACAAGATGAAACACCCTCCGTCTTTCGTTGAAGGTCAGCAGGTAAAAGTTTCCATTGATGCGCAAAGGCGCCTCAATCTTGCAAGACACCATACAGCCACACACATAATAAACGAGGCAGCCAGACAAGTTCTCGGGAACCATGTCAACCAGTCAAGCGCCTTCAAGGATGTGGACAGGGCGCACCTTGACATAACACATTATGCATCAATAAGTGACGAGCAGCTTGACAAAATAGAGAAAATATCAAACGACATAGTCAAGCAGTCGGTTGTAATAGAGAAGAGTTTCCTGAAAAGGAGCGAGGCCGAGAAGAAGTACGGTGTTGGAATTTATCAGGGCGGGGCTGTACCGGGAAAGGAACTAAGAATAGTGAACATAAAAGGTGTTGACGTCGAGGCATGTGGAGGCACACATCTTGACAAAACTTCAGAAGCAAAAAAAATAGTAATAATTTCCTCTGAGAGAATCCAGGATAATATATCAAGAATAACTTTCGCTTCCGGCGAAGCTGCGGAAAGATATGAGAACGGACAGAAATCAATCATGCATGAGGTTGAGAATATAACTTCTGTGAAAGGAGAGAAGACTTTGGACGCTGCACGTGACCTTTTTGAAAGATGGAAGAAACTCAAGAAAGAGATTGAAATTCAGAGAGGGAAAAAAGCCGAGATGAAAGTATCTGACCTGGAAAAGAAGCTGGTGAACGGCGCGCTTATTGAGAGGGTAGAAGGCGCCGATCTTGGACAGCTTCAGACTTTATCAAAATCTCTCTCTGCTCCGGACAGGTCAATCGTACTGTTCGGGATAAAAGACAGGGTATACGTTTTCGCCTCTGCAGGCACCAACACTGGAAAGGATGCGGAGGAAATCGTTAAGCTTGCATGTGAGAATTTGTCCGGAAGAGGCGGCGGAACCAAGGCCCTTGCGCAGGGCATCTGCAACGACAAGGATAATCTTGACAGCTTTATCGAAAAATTAAGGAGATCTCTATGAGAGAGAGAAACATAATCCGGCAGCTAAGAGAAATGCTAAGCGTAAGCGACAGGGACATACCAAAAACCCTGCTAAGATTCAAGAGAGAGACAGAAGAAATGAAAAAGGAGCTTGAGGCTAGCCCGTCGAATTAATCCTTCCAATCACGCATTCCACAGGCGGCGCTATCAATGAAGAGCAAAGCGAATCGAACAATTTCTCCCTGTTCAAGTCTGGCACGTCAACAGCACCGTTGATGTTTACAATCCTTCCGTATGTTGCCGGTGATTCTATTTTCAAAACAATAAGCTGGACCTGGCCAGCTGAAGTAGTAAATAATTCGGGTGCCTGTTCGACAAACAAGACAAGATTCTTGTCAACGCTGCTATTGTCATAGTAAAATTTCAGAAATGTGAAGCCGCCCTGTATGTACGCATTCTCGAGCTGTGGGCTGATTTCCCCGTCGACAACGAACCTGTCCAGAGGCTGCAGCTGATTAGCAGGCTGGGGGCCGAATCCTGTGAAGACAAAGGCTATCGAAGACATTGCAAATATGAAGATTATACCCAGCGCCATCAGCGTCTTTTGCGTCGATTTTTTCATAGTATCAGCTATTCTCCGACATGAATATGCGCGACGGCTTTTCTGCCTTTCCTTGCGAGCTCCTGGAATTTTTTCAGCGCGTCTGGCGTCTTCAGTACATGAATATCCAAGCCGGATTTCTTTGCGGCATCTATGACAGACTGGTCTATTTTTACCCTGCCCCTGAAGCCTATGCCAAAAATAGCTGCGTCGGGATCGTGAAGGAGGATACGGTCAAGCTCTTTGGAACTTATTTTATTAATTTTCTCCATCTTCTCAATCCCGTTCGCATGCAGAAGAAAATCATCCGTCAGAACCTCTTCGTTTATGTGAACTTTCCCGAGCTCTGCTTTCTTGATTCGCGGCAACATAAAAATCACTGAAAGACGTTCTTTGAACGTCCTGTATATTTTCTGTCTGGAGCAGATAAAAAGTCGCCAGTGCAGGACGCTTTGGCGTCACTCCGCCTCCATCAGGCGCTTCGCAGCCTTTATGAAATTGAGGTCGCGCTTTACTATGAATTTTCCGTCATATGTTTTAGGTCTCTCCTTTTCAAGAACTTTTATGGCGCGCTCTATATTTTTCCATTCCAGCCTGAATCCATCTTCAACCTCTCCTTTATCGAGACATGGTATTCCTTTAACTGTTATTCTTGCTATATAGCAGTAAGATGTTTGTAACTCATTAATATGAGTTCTATGCTCGACAATTTTTCCGACTTCTGAAATTATTTTCGCCTTGTATCCGGTTTCCTCAAGTAATTCCCGTGCAAGAGCGTCTTTTATTGTTTCTCCGATTTCTATGCCGCCGCCCGGCAGTTTGTGATATTTTTGTTTTGAAACATTCATCAAAGCGATTAAATTTCCCTTCAACAAAATAGCACGTGCTGCGGAGCGCTTTACCTGTACGGATTTTTTCGGAATTAATCCTATGTCCTTATCACGAAGTTCTGTGAGTAGTTCCATCATAGCCCTGCCAGGATTCGAACCTGGGTCCGCTGCTTTCTCTGCGTCGCACCAGAGGCAGCTATCCTTGGCCATATTCCCACCATCCGCATGAAACTGGGAAGGTGCCTAGACTACAGGGCTGTCAAGATATTTTTATTTTTCTAACAATTCTTAAGCCTTCTTTATCAAAGCGCTTCACGCGGAAAACCTGACATCGAAAATTTACATGCACCAAAGGGCATTGACGTATTGAAATAGCCATTTCAGACCCAAGAATAGTCTGTAAGAAAGTAAAAATCCTAAGCCTTCATCTCATCGAGCATGCGGCTGCCTTTCTGGGTAATCACATAGCATGTCGAGCCTATGGGATTTATTTCTGACAGAAGATTTTTTTGCGTCAGGTTTTTGGTTACTGAGTCCACCGCATTCTCTCCGCCGCCGTTTGCCTGTAAATAGCGCTTCAGCTCCGGCCTTGTAATCAGCTGGTGCTCTGCCACCTTCTTCAGTATTTTTTTCTCAATTGCTGTCAGCATAATATCAGATAGTGTTCCTGCGCTTTATTTAAAAGTTTGTATGTTAGAATCAATACAAGGTGAAGAAGATGAGCGTAATTGGTTTCAACTTTACTGCGGTCAATGCAGTTTCAGAAGAGAAAAACATCAAGGGAGACATCAGCATCAACAGTTCTCCGAACATCGAGAGCGTTGAAAGACATGACCTCAGTTCCATAGGCATACCTGAAGCCGTGGAAATGAAATTCAAGTTCACAACCGCCTACGAGCCGAAGGCCGGGCAAATAGAATTCAAGGGAAACATACTTTACCAGGTTGAAGATGCGAAAAAGATCGTCAAGCAGTGGAAGGACGGGAACAAGGTGGACGAAAAAATTGCGCTCGATGTGCTCAACACTATCTTCAGGCGATGCCTCTCCAGAGCAGTAGAGATGGCGGACCTTCTGAGGCTCCCGCCACCGATACGTTTTCCTATTGTAACAACGGAAAAGCCCAGCGTAAGTGGGAATTGACTGTTCTACTGTAATATAGCTGCCTTGCTTAACTCTCACAAATCGTGGCGAATCCAGACTTATATTCTATATAGTATATTTATTAATATATATTTTATATAATATTTTCTCCGGCAACGCTCACAAAAGAAATATGTTTCTAAATATATAGTTTTAGATTTATATTTAGAATAATATTCTACATATCTTATTTTTTGTATTATATATTTTAGACATAAGAAAAGTCCTGTGATTTCGCCGCACCGAAAAACCTACAATTATATCTCACAAAAGAAAGCGTGTTAATTTTCTTCGTCTTCGGCGTCTTTTACTGCATTAGTTTCGTCCGCCGCCGGCTCTTCAACTGCCTCGTTGCTGCCTTTCTCGGCGCGCGCCATCCCTAACATAAGAAGATCGTCAAAATCCTTAGCTATTCGCCGCGTTTTGCGGAAAAAGCTCTTCGTGGATGCCTCTGCCTTATCCAGCAGGCGGTTGACCGTATGCCCCGTGAGCATGTAACCCTTTGCAAAGCCGTCCCCTGCCGGTATTTTCACGAATTCAAGCAGCCCGAGAGAGCGCCATTTGCGGATTTCCTCGTAGGTCTGGCTCTGGGAGACTTGCAATATCTGTGATATTTTCTCTATCGATACAGGAACGTTCTCCTTCCTGTATTTTATCAGTTCCAGAAGCAGCTTATTATGCTGCGCGCGGCTTTCCTTGCGCTTCAGGCCCAACCTGCGCACAAGGACGTGAGATAAATCATCAGGTGTGAGTGCGCTCTTCGTATCCGGCGGGCTTATCCGCTGGAAAACGATGTCTGAAAGTTTTCTTTTTGGCATTCTATTCTCCCCTTATTTTAATGACTTCTATATTTGCATCCCCGAGTAACTTTGCGCCTAATTCATCCGGGTATTCTCCTTCCATTATTATTCTCTTAATTCCCGCGTTGATTATCATTTTAGAGCATGTCGTGCATGGTGAATTTGTCGTGTACAAAGTTGCTTCGGCAGCAGAAACCCCGTGACGCGCTGCCTGAACTATTACATTTTCTTCGGCATGAGAACAGACGCATTTGTCGAGATGCATTCCCCTTGGGAATTGTTCTTCTGATCCGTTGCATCGCTCACACCCGCCTTCCGAACAATTCTTGATACCGGCTGGCGTTCCATTATAGCCGGTGGAAATAATTCTCTTGTCTTTAACCAAAATAGAGCCTACTTGGCGTCTTGTACAATCTGCCCGCTGACGAACAGCATGGGCAACCGACATAAAATATTCGTCCCAATCGGGCCTTTTGCCCTCTCTTTTGTATACATCTTTTGCCATTTGGCTTACCTTTTCTTCCAAAAACTACACCTCTAACCAGCTTATTTTTCTTTTGTGAGATACAAGCAAGAGCAAAACTCTTGCTGTACAGAAAGAACTATGTTCTTTCTTGTATAAATATGAAGTAATAAGTCCGTTATATATCGACCTTTTACATTATTTTTCAATCAATCTGTGCAAAAAACATCATCATTTTTTACCCGTAGTAGCTTGTAAATATACACTAATTCCGGTATGTTTGACACATAACCTTGCCCATGTGCAAACACCTTTTGTCCATAGGATATTTATTAATTGTGGTTCTTGTCCGCAATTATTGGTTTTGATTAGAGCAAGGGTATTTTGCGATTTTTCATGTCAGAGATGAGGCTATTTTATTCAGAATTGGATAGGAATATAAATTATTGCTCGGCAACGCGAAATCTGACCGGTCTCTTTTGCCGTCCTAGATCCTCTTGCGCGCACTGCACTAATCCAAATTTAGATCGTTCCATCACTTGCTCGTAAGGAACTCTTTGGTCGAAATATTTCCTATTGAATGTAACATTTCTCAACTTTCCTGTTGCAGAATTATATTGACCTCTATTTGTCCACAAATCTCCATATCGTATTTCTATATCGAGCCATGGAGTTTCTGCTTCTGTTATCCGGCATTCATCGGTATCTATACGGAATACCGCAGTTTCTCTATCCTGAACGTTCGGCCCGCAAGCAGCGGCTCCTACCAATGCCAAATATACTGGAAATTTTCTGATATTCATATCGTACACCAAAACGTATTGTTACTATTCGTGTTATTTATTAAAATTATCTTGCACCTTGGCATAGGCTTTTTTCAGCTTTGTGAATTCTGGAGATTTTCTTTCCAGAGGTTCAGTCATAGGAGAAAATATGCCTTCCAAATTGAATCCGTCTGGAAATGCATCTGTCGCG
>Ga0209211_10010170_pt1 | contig 12337 bp, 11 predicted proteins | sample RifGroA2_FD_183992 | JGI IMG/M metagenome (GOLD analysis project Ga0209211, IMG submission 183992) | Groundwater microbial communities from Rifle, Colorado, USA - Groundwater A2 (SPAdes) (version 2) | ecosystem: Environmental > Aquatic > Deep subsurface > Groundwater | place: Rifle, Colorado... | reverse complement strand
TCACCCGCCAATGCATCTGGATCTCGGCTCAACCGTAGCTTTTTCGGGTTATCTTGCGCAAATTATCCCCACCACTTTTGTTGACCTAAGACCGCCGAAAATTGACGTTGAGAATCTGAAAACACTCAAGGCTGACATTCTCAATCTGCCCTTTGACAACGAATCGTGCGAGTCTGTCTCTTGCCTTCATGTGATTGAACATGTTGGTCTGGGCCGATACGGTGATACGCTTGATCCTGACGGATCAAAAAAGGCCTCCTTAGAACTCCAGCGTATTCTTAAGAAAGGGGGACGGCTGTATTTATCAACGCCAATCGGAAGGGAACGGATTTGCTTTAATGCCCATCGCGTTTTTAATCCCCAAACAATTATTGGCTATTTTCCTAACTTAAAGTTAATGGAGTTTTCAGTTGTCGACGATTGTGGCCAGCTTCATCAGAATACCAATTGGCAGGATTTTCAATCACTGGATTACGGCTGCGGATTATTTCTGTTCATGAAATGATGTCCAGAAAAATGATCCCTAAAAGAATAGTCTGATGATTCGGTCTATCGGACTGCTTGAAGATAATAATCAGTACAAAACTAAATAGTTCAATAATCTGAATCATTGAACTATTTTAAATTCGGTAAACCTCCAAGGTTTACAAAAAAATAACTATGATCATTGTCAAATTAATGGGGGGACTTGGCAATCAAATGTTCCAATATGCGGCTGGCCGCGCTCTTTCCGAAAAACACCACGTTCCCCTAAAACTGGATCTATCCTATCTCAAGTGCGAGTGGCTGGAGCGGTTAAAGGGCAATGTTGTTAGAAAGTATTCGTTGGGAATTTTAAATATTAAGGAAGAATTTGTCAAACCCTGCGAATTACCAGCCTTAAGCTTTTTACCGGGAAGCTTTATGAACAAACCCATAAATCAATTGAGAAAATTCCTAAAACCAGAAGTTCCCTTGGTCCTAAAAGAAGTTCCCTTTGATCCAATTCACAATCTAACCAATTTTCAAAATACCAGACCGCCTGTTTATTTAGACGGCTTTTGGCAAAGTGAAGAGTATTTTAAAGAGATTAAGAATATTATTGTTGAAGACTTTGAGTTCAGAGCTCAACCTTTTGGGTTGAATCTGGAGTTGGCGCAAAAGATTGTTTCAAGCAACTCCGTTAGTCTTCACATAAGGCACGGAGACTATCTAACCAATCCGCGCACGCGTAATTTTCACGGAGTTTGTTCGTTAGAATATTATTTAACCTGCATTAATAAAATCAAAGATCAAGCCAAAGATCCCCTTTTTTTTGTTTTTGGCGATGATTTGGAATGGGCCAAAAAGAATCTGCCGGGCGATGTGGCTTTAATTTTTGTGGAACACAATGTGGGGACCAGCCCCTAAGCCTTGGTTTAAAGCTCTAACCGATGTCGCCGCTATCATACCATCCAACTGGCTAGAGGTTGAAGCTCAACTGGATTGATAACCCCATTTGAAAACCGTCAAAAACCGTATCACAACCCTAAAGAGATCTAAAAAACCATTTCTTTTTGAATACGCCAAAAGATAGGCCGCGGTTGATTTAAATTTTTGGTGGGCTAGGAGATTGCGCAAATTTCCATAAAAAAAATTAGCCCGCATCTTAATTTGCCAATCATCAAATAATTGCCTTGCATCTGGATTTGCTTCAATTGCAAAGTCGTAAACGCCTTTAATCATTTTATCGTTCTTTAAACGGTCCTCCAGCGAATAGCGATCGGGATTGTTGTCCTGGCGATACAAATAAGCGCTCTGTTTTAAGAACCCCACTTTTCTGCCCACAACAAATCTTAAAAAACTTTCATTATCATCAGCAATAATATTTTGCGAATAGAAATTATAGTTTAAAGCTGGATCGCGGCGGTAAAAAACGGCTCCATGCATAAACAAAATGCCATTTTTAAAAATATTGCGCCAAGAGTAAACGCCAGAAGCCAAAAATGGGAATTCAGCCTTAAATGTTGAGCCATTGGGCCTTTGAACCAAACTTTGGCTAAAAACAAAATCAAGGCTATTCAAAAGAGCCATTTCAACAGCTTGAGAGATAAAATTGGCTTCCAGAAAATAATCATCAGCATCCAACATGACCACAAAATCGCCTTGCGCCAAATCATATAAAAGGTAGCGGTGGTTACCAACACGACCCAGGTTTTGAGCGTTTCTGAAAAGATGAACATCAGGTAAATCTTGATACTTTTGCAAAATCGCCCATGTTTGATCAGTGGAATTATCATCAGCCACCACTATTTCCTTGTTTTTGTAGCTTTGATCTAAGGCGCTTTGAACTGACTGCTCAATAAATTTTTCCTCATTAAAAGCGGGCATCAAAATGGAAACGCTTGGCAAACCTAAAAGCATTCAAGTATATTGTAACTTAGAAAAGAAGCTTAAGCCTACGACTCAATTCCGATGAAAAAAATTCTCTTTACAGTCCACGATTTTTACCCGGTTTGCGGCGGCGCCGGTGAGGTGGTTTATCGCCTGGCAAAACGGTTTGCCAAAGCCGGTTATGAAACAACTGTGGCCACGCAGGATTCACCTTTTAGATCCGCAAACAAAGTGGATGGCATCAAAATTGCGCCATTTAAAATCAGCGGCAATAAGGTTAAGGGCTATCAGGGCAATTCCTTCGAGATTAGACGATATTTGGATTTTGTGATTAATAGCAATTTTGATGTGGTGGTAAATTACGCTGCGCAAAACTGGTGTTCAGATTTGGTTTTTGAAAATATCCAAAAAATTAAGGCCCAAAAAATCTTGGTGCCTTGCGGTTATTCGCATTTAAAGGATCCGCGCTACTTTTTTTATTTCCGCTGGCTGCCAAAAATTCTTAAAGCATACGATTCCCTTGTTTATTTATCAAGAATCACCCAAGACTTTGAGTATCACCAAAAACATCGTCTGGGGGATTTTGTTATTATTCCCAATGGAGCGGACGAGGAGGAGTTTTTAGGACAGCCAACTGTTGATGTTAAGGAAAAATACGGCATCAAAACGCCATATTTAGCCCTTTGCGTGGCTAATTACTTTTTTCTCAAGGGCCAGGATTTTGTAATTTCGGCTTTTAACAAATTAAAAAGAGAAGATATTACTTTGGTTTTTATTGGCCAACAGAAAAATAATCTTTACTATAATATAATAAAGTGGCTGGCCCGTGATAATAATCGGATTCTCTTCCTAGAAAATATCCAAAGGGACGAAACAGTCAACTTTTTTAAGGCAGCAAATTTTTTTCTGTTTGGCTCGCGATTAGAATGTTCGCCTGTGGTCATGTTTGAGTCTTTTGCCTCTCAAACGCTTTTCATAACCCGCAATGCCGGCAATGTCTTGGATTTTAAGCAATATTTGGAGATTGTTGATTCTCCCATGGCAATGAAGAACGCTTTAGAAAGGCTAATCGCAAACCCTAAGGCTTGTCAGGAAAAAGTATCCCAAGCTTATCAAACTTATCTTAATCACCATACTTATGACGCCCTCTTTAAGAAATACCAGGAAATTGTCGAGACCAGCGCTAAAATTGAAAAGGCAGGCGTTTAGCGCACCCGCCAAATGATTTTTTGCTCCACTGCAACCTATCCATACATAATCTCTTCACCCGCCCGTTTGTAATCAAAAATCTCCTCCGGTTTGAACCAAAGTTTCTCTTCGTATTGGGCTTCTTCAGTATTGCCGGAGGCGTGAACAAGATTATAGAGAGGCCGTTTTAGGCTATCAGCTAAATCCTTGGCATCCAACGACAAATCGCCTCTGATTGTGCCGGGATTGGCCAAAGCCGGAATGGTATTACCCGTCATTTTTCTGACCAAATCTATGGCCCGATGACCTTGCAAAAGTAGTACGACAACCGGACCTAAAGTTAAATAACCCATTAACCACAAACAGACCTGGCGGCCAATCTGCTCCAGATCATCAGTGCCATAAATTTGCTTAATATCTTTACCATAAGATTTATATGAATCAATACTTTTTTGACCCAGTTGTTTTACCCACTCAATTCTATCCATGGGGTAATGTTTGGCAATCAGCTCTTTATCCGGCCAAACCATTTTACAAGCCACAATCTTTAGTCCCACTTTTTCAAAGCGGGTTATTATTTCACCGATTAATCCCCTTTTTACTCCATCGGGTTTTATTAAAACTAAAGTTCGTTCCATAAAATTAGGGTCAGACCCTTTTTTAGGGTCTGACCCTAATTTAGGGTCTGACCCTAATTCACGTAATCTTTTTTATTCCTTAATTCCCCTTAACTGCCAAACCGCAATCAACGAGGTTGCCGCAACCCAAACTAAAACCATAGCTAAATCGCTTTTAACCCCCATTAATCCCTCGCCGTTTAAAATAACGGAGCGCAAAGCATTGATGGTTGGCGCCAATGGGAGCTTGTCTACCACAACCCTGACTACGGACGGAAGCGTTTCAGTTGAAAAGAAAACTCCGGACAAAAACATCATGGGCATGGTAATAACCTGTGATAGGCCTTCAGCCGCGGCTGTGGTTTTAGAAAAGCTGGAGATAATAAAACCAATGTTTAAAAAGACTATTGAACTCAAAATAGTAATTATCCCAATATCTAAATAACTGCCAAATACCGCTACATTAAATAATAGTTTGGCGCTGACTAAAATTATAATAATCTGTAAAATTGATAAAACAAGCCTTGACAAAACCAGGGCGGCTACAAATGTCTTTGGACTAACCGGCGTAGCTAGGACTCTCTTCAACACTTTTTTCTCACGATATTCGGTTAAATAAACAGCCATGCCAATAATGGCCGACTGCATAATACTCATAGCTACAATCCCCGGTACTAAAAAGTCAATATAGCGGATTTTCTTAGTGGTTAAAGCTTGCTTTTCTAAGGAAAAAAGTTGAGGGGCGTTAACTGCTTGGGCATTCAGCTTGGCAGTTATCTGATCCAAGGCATTTAAGGCAATTTGGTTGGTCATGACATTGGCTTCGTTGTAATAAACTTTTAATGCGATTGGTTGAGCTTGGGGTGCAGAAAGATTTTTCAGCTCTTGGGGCAATACCAGAATAAAGTTAAGCTTCTCCTGTTTTAGTCTATCCTTAGCAGAGGTCAGGTCGGTTATCCTAACGCTTTTCTCCAACTGAAAAAAACTGATTTTCTCAAAGCCTTTGATAATATCAAGGCTCATTGAAGTTTGGGCTTCATCAATAACAAAAACCTTACTGGTTGACGGCTGATCCAAGTTAAACAAGCCAAAAATGGTGATAAACATTAAGGGAAATACCAGGCGCCAAAAGATGGCTTGTTTGTTTCTAAAGTTCAACTTTAGCTCAGCGATAAAAAGTTCCAAAAATGCTGTCATTTAGATAATTTTTAATTTGAAATTTGAAATTTTTAATCAATTTTTAATGAATAAATGACTAAATTTTTAAACACGTTTTTCGTCATCGTGTTTTCAAATTGAAAATTTAAACATTTCAAATTGATTTTAAATTAAAAATTAAAAATTAAAAATTTTTGAATTGCTAATCCCTCAACTCCTTACCAGTTAGCCTCAAAAATACGTCCTCCAAGCTCCCCGGCACCACTTCTAAATCATTAAAAGAAATCTCCTGCTCTTTTAATTTTTCTAGAATATAAGGCAAAGTTTGGCCAACGTCTTTAACTCCAAAAGAAAACTCATGAGTTTGTTTTTGTTCGTCAAATTCCTGATGGACAATTGTAATCCGCCCATCTTTCTTATCAAGTATTACTTCTTTTTGACTGCGAATAATAATTTTAAAAGGATAAGGTAATTTGGCAATCAGTTCTTTGGCAGTACCTTCATCAATAATCCTGCCGTTATCCATAATGGCAATTCTGTTAGCTAAAACCTGCGCCTCATCCATGTAATGGGTCGTCAAAATTACGGTTTTGCCCTGTACTCTAATATTATCAATAATCTGCCATAAATTGCGCCTGGCTTGCGGATCAAGGCCGGTTGTTGGTTCGTCTAAAAAAACAATTTCGGGGTTATTAACTAAAGCGGCAATAATGGAAAAGCGCTGTTTTTGGCCGCCTGAAAGCTGGGTGACAAAGCTTTTGATTTTGGATTCCAAGCCTACGGATTGTAATAATTCCAAGGCGTTAACTTTTTGATTGTAGAAGGAGGAGAACAGATCCAAAAGTTCCTTTAAATTCAAATACTCATAAAAGGCTGACGCTTGCAGTTGAATGCCAATTCTTTTTTTTATTTCCAGAAGTTGCTTCTGAATATCAAACCCCAAAATCGAAATGTCGCCGCTAGTCTTTTCTTGCAAACCCTCTAGAATTTCTAGGGTCGTAGTTTTTCCCGCACCGTTTGGACCAAGAAGAGCAAATATTTCGCCTTTTTCAACGGCAAAAGAAACTCCATCAACCGCGGTTAAAGAACCAAACTTTTTAATAAGATTTTTAGCCGAGATTACAGGCATAAATTTAAACCAAGGTCAAACGACTTGACAAAAGCGTTTTTCACGTGTATAATAATAATGTATTTCTATTGAAGAACGCTTCTTGGGGTTCCGTCCTTAAGCGGCGTTTTTCTTTTTGTACCCCAGTTTTTCACCCAAATTATTCATAAACCAAATTTTCTCTTTTGCTGTCTGTTTCAGTAAAACTGAGCAGTTTTTCATATCAGGACTTAATACCACCTCTAATTTTTTGTTATCATAAAGATGTTGTACCAATGAATAAAAATCGCCATCACTTGAAACAATTACGGCTTTATCGTAGTCGTTCAATTCGAGTGTTGCGCGCAAAACAAGATTAGCGTCAATGTTCCCCTTAATCTTTCCGTCGGCGTCAGGGATGGTCGGCTTAAATTTTAAAATAAAACCCGCTTCTTGCAAGCTATCATAAAGCGATTGATTCAACGCCACAAAACCAATAAACATATATGCTTTCTTGACGGCATATTTTTCAGCCAGATAAACGCGAAACTTTTTATAGTCTAGCTTCCAACCGAGTTTTTGGATACCCAGGTTAAGATTTTGACTATCAATGAAAGCGTAATTGTTTTTCTTCTTAAGCATAGATTAAATTCTATCCTTTACCTATAAATCTGTCTAGGTACTATATGATTGTAAATGTAATATCCTGAAGAAATACTGATAAATCTCTGAGGCCTGTAAAAGTACTGTTCTAGCCCTTTCTCTCTTATGGTAAAATTGGATTAGGCGGGATTAGTTAAACGGCTTAACGCCTCCTTTCCAAGGAGATAAAACGGGTTCGACTCCCGTATCCCGCTCCAGCCAATTTTAATGGGCAACGAGAAGATCGCCCCGCTAAGCGAGGTCCGACTGAGGGAAGTCCTAAGTTCGGCTGAAACTTTTATTTATGTATCTTAAAATATTCGAAGAGGATTCTTATGCCCTCGTCGTAAGGATCAATAATCCCTACACCAATCGGAGCAGTGAAAAGCGCGGGGTCTGGTACGGGGAATGAAATCGAGGGGAAAGATATATCAACAGCTTCCTGTTTGTCCTCGCCTGCATACTTAAGTTGAAACAACAAATCAATTTTATTCTGTGAATTGAGGATCGACTTGATTTTTATAAGTAATTCAGTTTTCGCCTTAATCTGGGGCTTGCCTAACGAACTTAAGTACTGAGAACGTCTGATCTTCCTTCCCGAAGGATCCTCTTCACACGTTATAGTTTTATAGTTCGCTTCCCCAAAAATACACCTCCAAATCTTTCCATAAGTAATAACGAGATTAATTTTGTTATCTTTCTGAGGAATTATTGTTAACTCTGCATCAAAATTAACGGCAGGTTCAAGAGGTTGGAACCAAAGGTTTGGGTTATCGTACTTACTATCTACCATTGCACCCAAAAGCCTAGGATCCTGTTGTGAGGAGAGGAAACCAGACCAACCTTTCCAGTCATCTTTATTCATAAAATCACTACACAGAAAACCATTCTCACAAATATAAACCTGTTGTTCGGGAAGCTTATCTGGGTTATATGGTATTTGGGAATCTTCTCGAACCTTAACGCCCTCTACTTTTGCTTTCAATCCATTGATATTTGTTAGTCTATAACCTAAGCTATATAATTTGATGGGCGCAACAATCAACGATATTGCTATAAAAATGAAGGTTAGTAAAAGCCCACGTTTCTTAATCCATTCCCAAAAAGAGTTTAGAACCTTTTTACCATTCATCCTTATTCCAGGCAAATTAAATTCAATAAGAGACAAGTTGATGCCCATCATTATCTCATTCTATACCAGTTAAACCCCAACCGAAAGCTTCTCTGACGTGTTTCCCATCTGCCGTTCCGAGATAGACAAGAACAACATGAGGCGCTAAACGGATCTTTCCGGCTTCAAAACGAGCTACTTAAGGCTGGTATTCCTACGATATTGCAACACAAAAATCGTATTGGCAATTCTATCAACAACAGGCAGACTTTTGGTCCAGGCGTATGGCGCTTTTTCCAGAGAGCTGGGGTCAATAATAATTAAAGCGTCTTTTGTGGCATCAAACGCTTTAAGATCAGGCACGGAAAAATTGTAATATTTTTCTTCGTTGGGCGTTCGCCATTGATATTGCAGATAAATGCTGCCTTCGTTTTTGTGTTTTGAGATATAGTCCGATATTTGCGGCAGACTTTGGCCCCAATCGTAATTGGAATCCAAAAGCACTTTATATCCGTTCTTAGTACCGCCAATAAGTTCGTTATAGTAGGCAATCTGATTACTATAATTAAATATAGTGGAGAGAATAACTGCTATAATTACTAAACCTAAAAATACCATCTGCCATTTCTGCTTTATTGTTAATACTATCTGCGAGACAAAAACAATCAACAAGGGGTAAATTGGCATAATGTGGCGCTGGCCTAAGTTGGTTTTTGAGGCCATGGCAACGGCCAGATAGATCACTGATCCGCCCAAAAGGACAAGCTGCAGGATATAATCTCTTTTCCAAAATCTCTTAATCAAACATATTGCCGCGGCTAAAAGCCCCAAAAAACCAATGGGCGTTTTAAAAATAATGGTCAAAGGAAAATAAAACCAGCTGCCGCCGGTAATAAAATGGCCAAAAATATAGATTGCGCCGCGGCCATAAACCGCACCCCCCAAAATCATAAAAAGACCCTTAAAATACCAGGCCGGAACCAAAAAACTCCTAAAAAACTGGATTGCTCTTATTGCCACAGGGCTTAAAGCTTCATGCAATTGTGGCAAACCGGTAAAGGCGGGCGCAAGTTTGAATGAAAAACCATAAAATAACATGATTAAAAACCAGACAATAATGACGAAAATTAAAGCCTTTAAAAAGGCCGACCAACTTTTTTTAAGAAGTCTTCTTTGCAGTGGCAAAGAAGACTTCTTCCTAAAATCAGCCAATGCCACAACCAGTGATGTAAGAACAAGAACCGGAATAAAACCAACAAAGGAAAACTTGGAAAGAGCGCTAACGCCAAAAATTAAGGCTGACATTAAAAACCACTGCAGTTTTCTTTCTTTAAGATACCGCCACCAAAAATAACAAAGTAGAGAAAAATCCAGTGTAATTAAAAGATCCGTATTGGCCAAAGATCCGTGAGCTAAAATAAGAGGGCAAAACGAGGCTAAGATAGCAGTTAAACTGGCGCTTAGCCACGATCCAATCTGAAAACTCCAAAAACTTAAAAACAAAATTAGACATAAAGTTAAAATAATATTGACCATGCGAGCGGAGAAAACAATTTGATGCAGATCGTTTCCGGAATTGAATAAAAAATCCTGACCCCAGGCTCTGGTTTCCGCCCAACTGTCATAGTAAAAATCTTTCTCCACCTTGAATAGTTCGGTAGTATCAGGATATTTGGGATGGTGCAAAAAGACCGGTAAAGCTACCAAAAGCTTGGCCAAAGGCGGATGCTCGGGGTTTAAATAAAAGTTTCTGAATTGCCAATAGGTAAAACCAGCCGGAATGTGAACTTTTTCATCGGTCGTAATTGATTGATTTTTGGCCAAATAAGTCATCTGACATAAGGCAAATCCAACTGACAACAAAATGGTGAAAACTGAAATAATGACTAGAAGTCGCTTATTCATGTTTTTTAACAAAGTCAAAAACCATCTTATATTAAAGCACATAGTCGTAGCAAAAGCGAAGACTATGCTTTAATTCAAGGTTCTACGAGCTACACGAGCAGGTTCTTAAACCCAAATTCGGCTTCTAGCAATTGGTCCCTCTCCTTCAAGGACAATGCGTGGCCTTAACAAAGCCTTCTTTTTGGGCTTCTTTTTCCGTACAAAACCATTTATCCCCTAGGTCTTTTTCAATTGGCGTCTGATTGTATTCGCTGCAGCCCGGTAAAAAGTACATCCCCTTGTCCGTGTCGTGCTTGTCAACATTGCCTTTTATTAAACATTTAGGATCATCGGGTTTTTCAGACAAGCAAGGCAGGCCATAAATCCCCTTTTTAGCGCTAACTGCCTCTTGATGAGCATCCCTTAAGCTATCACGATAGCTAGACGGCGATCCATCGTATCTTACCAAACCCTCCTCCATGAGAACTTTATTGATCAGGGTATTATTCTGAAAAAGAAAGACTAACGAACGGTTATAAGTATCCTCACCGGAAAACTCCACTTTAACTTTTTTTCCTTCAACCAAATCCTGCAGTCTTTTTTTGGCTTGATCAGCCCCGCAATTTCCAATCTCCGGCGCCTCTACATTTTTTAATCTGGCTCGTATTCCATTACTGCCTAGTATAATGCTGTCACCATCAATAACCCTTTCTACTAAAATAGTATCGGCGGTCTTTTGCAAAAGATTAAACTGATAAACATTAACTCCCAATGATAAAGCAAAAAATAAAACCAGAACCACCAGAATATTCACAATTTAATAATATAACAAAACGTTAACCTATCCATCAGTTGCAAATTTAATTTTTTCAAGGTCGTAATTTGCTAACATCCTCCAATCTGTCAAGAAGCAATTTTACCCGTTTTACCATAGGTTTTGATAGTCCACTTACCTTAAGTCTATAATTTGATGTACAATGATGTTACAAGTAAATCCTCATGCGTGGGCTTCCGGATGGTTGCTCGTAAATAGCGCATGGGGTTTTGTAATTATTAAGGAAATAACGGGTTCTCCTCAATAATTTTCCCCTTGATTAAACTATAGTACCTATCGTCTTGATGCTCGTATTTTCTAAATATAGCCCAGCTCGCAAAGTCAACCGCTTGCAGGGACTTTTCTTCATGCGGCGATTTTATTTCAATGGCAAGATTTACCTTATGAGTATTAATCGCCCGTGATTTAAGATAACTTTTAAAGTTTTCGTTCAAAAATCTGTTCGTTTCCCTTCTTGAAGCCACAAGTACCAGAGGGTTAACCGGCGAAGTAAGACGTTTTGGATAAATTCTATCTAAAAGAATATTGGCCACATAGTTGTAAAGGACGGCTTTTTCGTCCTGGAGTTTTGTGTAGACTTTGTTTTTGTTGAGATATATTGTCATAATAAAGCAATTACATTGTGCAAGCTTGCTCAAAAGCTTCTCTCTGGTTGCCGGTTTTTCCTTAAAAGCGTGTAATACGCCGGCTTTCCTCTTAAACTTTTTGCTTAACTGTGAATGAATCTTTTTAACAATTTTTACTATTGGCTTAAGGAAGTTCGTTAGGAACTTCTTTTGGTTTACCGGTACAAATCCGGTAATAACACCACTTGCAGTTATCCGGGTTTTCCGCCGGAACCGGACCGTTTAAGAGCTTGGAAACTTGGGCAATAAAACCATAAAACCTATCCATATCTTCCTCAATTTCAAACCATTGAGTTTTAGCTTTAAAATCAACTATATTGCCGGGGAATAAAACTTCTTCGGGATTGATTGTTACCACACCCATCTTACTAACCTTTTTAGGTTCACCAAAAGCAGGATTCTCCAGAGCAAATTTGTAGGCATGGAGTTGAGCAAAGAATTTTTGAATTTTATCTACAGTTGGATCGGTTATTTTAAAGTCAATCACGGAATATGTGCCGTCCTCTAAACGCGAGGCAATATCAAAACGTCCGCCAATAAAGCAATCATTATCCGGCGGAATCGGCTTGGATTTAAGAAACCCTTCTTTGACTTCAATCTTGCCGGACGGCAAATTGGGATCAATTTCCTTTAAATCCATGCCAATGATGGCGTTTTGTAACAGGGAATTGAGCTTACTAAAAACCCCGGGCATGCCAATTGACGGCAAAGCCACATTGTTCTTCACCTTTTGGTAATAGCAATGCTTGCAGTCTTCGTAGAGGTATTTGAAGTCCGAGGGTGAAAGCTTATACATATTTGTTATTCCGCACCCTCGGACGCCATCCTGAGCATTGT
>Ga0209211_10010168_pt1 | contig 12338 bp, 13 predicted proteins | sample RifGroA2_FD_183992 | JGI IMG/M metagenome (GOLD analysis project Ga0209211, IMG submission 183992) | Groundwater microbial communities from Rifle, Colorado, USA - Groundwater A2 (SPAdes) (version 2) | ecosystem: Environmental > Aquatic > Deep subsurface > Groundwater | place: Rifle, Colorado... | reverse complement strand
TTATTGAGCATTTCGCAGGCAAATTCCCTCTTTGGCTAGCGCCTGAGCAGGTAAGGATATTGACCCTTGCTGACAGGTTTAATGAATATGCAGAAAAGGTCCGCGAAAAGTATTTTGATGCAGAGATTAGGGTTGAGCTTGACAGGAAAAGCGAATCACTTAATTATAAGGTTAGGGAAGCCCAGATGGACCATGTTAATTATATTTTGGTCATCGGCGAGAAGGAAGTGCAGGCTGGCACTGTAAATGTGAGGACAAGGGACAATGAGGTTTTAGGCCCAATTGATATTGATGAATTCTTGGTTAGATTGAAGAAAGAGATTAAGGAGAGGAAATAGGAAATCCTATAAAAACAGTAATCTTTATAAATGAAGCCTTCAGACTGTTTACTAATCTGTTTCTCGGGGATTCTTCGGGAGGTAGATTGGAAAGCAATAATAAATGCAAAATATTCGCATTAATAGGAATTCGCGGTTGTCCTTCGGACAACTTATTTTTTCCTCCCCCATACAAGGCGAGGGGGAGAGAAAAAATAACCCCTTATGATAGTAAGGTCAGGAACGAAGTGACGTGACACATAAAATGTGGGCGCGAATTCTGTAAAAAAACACGATTTCATTGAGCTTGACTACACAGGCACAACAAAGGAAGAGGGCATCATCTTTGACACAACCTTGGCTGATGTTGCAAAGAAAAACCATATGAATATGGATGCTGAATACAAGCCGGTCGTCATCTGCGTTGGTGAAAGGCACCTTGTGCCAGGCCTTGACAAGAATCTCGAAGGGGCTGAAGTGGGCAAGGAATACACTTATGCGCTGACTACAGAGGAGGCCTTCGGCAAAAAGGATGCAAAGCTTCTCCAGCTTATCCCAACTGCAAGGTTCAGGAAGGACAATATAATGCCAATGGTTGGCATGCAGGTAAATGTTGACAACAGCTTCGGAATTGTGAAGACAGTCTCAGGCGGAAGGACGCTTGTTGATTTCAACCATCCATTGTCAGGAAAGGATGTCAATTACAGGATTAAGGTCCACAGGATATTGGACAATGACGAAGAAAAAGTATTCAACCTTATGCAGATGCAACTTGGCACAAAAGACATGAAGGTCAGCGTCAAGGATGGAAAAGCAGAGATTGAATTTGCACACGACATGCCAAAGGAGATTGTCTCGATTTTCGAGAAGAAATTAACGGGCATAATACCAACTGTCAAAGAATTGGCCTTTGCCAAGCCAGCATCCAAAGATTCAAAAGCGACAGATGAAGAATCACAAGAGCACAATCATTCGAATGAACACGGACATGATCATTCACATGGACACTCTCACGACCATAATCATGAGCACCATGACCATTCCCACGACGAAAAACATGAGCATTAAAGAATTTCAATTTCATTAATTTTATATAGGAGTAAAATACAAATTGTCCATATATCAGATATGGAAGGTTGCAAAAATGACAGATTTCATAAAAGAGATTGTGGATGAGGTCAAGCTTCAGCAGCAGTCAAAGCCGGCATATCCGGGCATGAAACAGATGCCATCAAGAAAAAATGCAATGGATGCCGAGCTCGAGGAACTGCTTGCAAAGCAAAGAGCAACTATCAAGGTTGTTGGATGCGGCGGCGCAGGCAACAATACAATAAACAGGATAACTGAGGTAGGAGTTGCTGGCGCTGAGACAATTGCAATCAATACAGACGCGCAGGATTTGCTTTACACATCCGCGGACAAGAAAATACTCATTGGAAAGGAGCTTACCCATGGCCTGGGAGCAGGCTCAATCCCAAAAATCGGCGAAGACGCTGCAAGGGAGACAGAGCATGACATCAAGAAAGCGCTTGAAGGCGCAGACATGGTGTTTGTGACTTGCGGACTTGGCGGCGGAACAGGGACGGGAAGCGCGCCTGTAGCAGCTGAAGTCGCAAAGAAACTGGGCGCTCTAGTTGTAGGTATTGTAACCATGCCTTTCACAATGGAAGGGCACAGGAGATATGAGAACGCAACTATCGGCCTTGAAAAGATGGAACAGGCCTCTGACACATTGATTGTTATTCCAAATGATAAATTGCTCGAATTGGCGCCTGATTTGCCTTTGCACACTGCATTCAAGGTAGCTGACGAGATTTTGACAAATGCTGTTAAAGGGATTGCAGAGCTCGTGACAAAGCCAGGCCTTGTTAACCTTGACTTTGCAGACATTAGGGCTGTCATGGGCAAAGGCGGAGTTGCTATGATAGGAGTCGGAGAAAGCGACACTGACAACAGGGCAATTGAAGCTGTTGAAAAAGCAATTTCAAATCCATTGCTTGATGTTGACATCACAGGCGCAAATGGTGCCCTGATAAATGTGCTCGGCGGACCTGACATGACCTTAAATGAGGCAAGAATGGTCGTGGAGACTGTTAGCGAGAAGCTCGACGAGGATGCAAGGATAATATGGGGAGCGCAGATATCAGAGGACCTCCAGAAGACAATAAGGGCAATGCTTATTGTGACAGGAGTCAAGTCCACCCAGATACTTGGCGGTGGCAGAAGCTCGCCTGCAAACAAGAAGAAAGAGATAAGCGCTGAATTGGGAATTGAGTTTGTTGACTGAAACAAGGGAAAAATTTCATGATGTTTAAGGGGGATAATGATGGACGAAACTGACACGCAGGAAGATGGCAAGCTGGGCAAGTTCAGGACATTTGTCAGGGAATGCGCCAGGGTGTTGAGAATAACAAAAAAGCCCACAAAGGATGAGTTCAAGACCCAAGTCAGGGTATCGGGCCTGGGCATGATAGTCATTGGATTGATAGGCTTCCTCGTCACCATGGCAAGGCAGCTTTTTTTCAAATGAATCTGAGGCAATGCCGGATTCAAAAAATAAGACAAATAAATTTGGATAGGTGAAATGTAGATGACAGATGAATTCAAGAAGGAACTCGAGCAGCTGAAAAAGCAGCATGCCGAGCAGAAGGATGAAAAAGCAGGCTCTGAAGAGGAGATGGACATAGCAGAGGAATTTGCCGAGATAATCAAGAAAGACGAGGCAGTGGCAAAGGAAGCAGAGGAGAAGCAGAAGGCCACTGAAGAAGAGGAAAAGCTTGAAGAGATTGCAGCTGAAAAAAAGCCTGAAATCAAGCAGCACATTTTCGCACTTAGGACAACAGCAAACAGGGAAGACCAGGTCATGGATTTCGTTACAAGCAATGCAAAGAAAAGAAAGCTTGATGTCCACAGCGTCATAAGGCCACATGGGATGAGAGGCTACATCTTTGTTGAAGCATCAGCTAGAGGCGATGCTGAGCAGGCAGCCTTCAATGTCCCATATGCCCGCGGTATCCTGCCAAAAGAGATTGACTATTCCGAGATTGAGCACATGCTTGAACAGGTCAAGAAGGAAGTCAATATCAGGAAGAATGACATTGCTGAGATAATTTCAGGGCCTTTCAAAAGGGAAAAATGCAAAGTCACAAGAATCGACAAGGCTAAGGAAGAAGTTGTTGTGGAGCTGCTTGAGGCTGCTGTCCCAATTCCAATTACCGTTAAGATGGATGCCATCAAGGTAATCAGGAGGGATACTGACGATGAAGCCAGCGAGGAAGCGCCCCAGCTGCAGATTCCAAGCAATGTCGACACAAAAGAGAAGCAGGCGCCAGACGAGGACATGGACTTTTAGGCTTGCTTTTTTTATCTTCTTTTTATTTTTTACAGTAAAGCTTTTAAAGGGACATTTTATCCCAAAAGCAGACACTTATCTTCATTGAAATTGCAGTGAGAATACATGGCCAAAGAAAAAATCGAAGCATTAGTTGAAGGAGGAAAGGCTACAGCTGCGCCTCCATTAGGGCCTGCATTGGGACCTCTGGGAGTGAATATAGGCAAGGTGGTCATGGACATAAATAAGAAAACAGAGTCCTTCAGGGGAATGCAGGTGCCAGTCAAGGTCACAGTCGATACTTCTACAAAAGAATATGAGATTACAATCGGAACTCCGCCAGCCTCGGCACTGATAAAGAAGGAAGCGGGAATAGAAAAAGGCTCAGGAAATCCGCTTCAGGACAAGGTTGCGGATGTCAAGATTGAGCAGATAATCAAGGTTGCAAAGATGAAATCTGACAACCTCCTCGGAAAGACATTGAAGGAGAAGGTCAAGGAAATCATAGGGACATGCAACTCAATGGGTGTCATGGTCGAAGGAATTCCTGCCAAGGATGCAATCAAGCTCGTGAATGAAGGCAAATTCGATGAGGAAATCAGGCTCGAGAAGACTGAGCTTTCAGCTGCTGAGCTCAAGGAACTTGAGGCTGAGAAGAAACGCCTTGCTGAAGAGATTGTCAAGAGAAGGGAAGAGTTCATGAAGAAGGCCAAGGAAATCATGACTGCAAATGAGGGCAAGGAAAGAGGCTTCCTCAAGGGCAAGATGGTCGAGGCAAAGATACCTCAGGCTATCATCGATGAATTGCTGCCTGCTGAAACAACTGCTGCGCCAGGCGCTGCAGGTGCTGCCCCAGGAGCAGGCGGACAAGCTGCAGCTCCTAAAGCTGATAAGAAGTAAATGAAGTAAATTTTCTTTCAATCTAATTTCTTAATTTTTGTGCGCCTTAGCTTTTAAGGATAGAATAAACATCAGTTTGATATTGGCTTACTGGCTTGAATTTATTCTTGAATTGCAACATTGGCTCGTCTGAGCCTCCGAAATTTGCTTTTTCGAATCCTTTTGACTTAAGAAAATTCAGCTCATCGATATACGCATATTCGCCCAGCCCTTCAAATTCATAATTGAGGATGCCTATCGCAGAATATGCATAATTTGAATTGGGAATTTTCCAGCCTGCTGATATGGTTGACACCTTGCCATCAACAATTATAGATCTTGCATAGTCACAGCCCTTGAAGCCGCCGTCGATGAGATTGATGTACCTTTCCCTTTCGACTTTATCACGGAAAGAACGCTTTTTAATCCATATGTCAAGGAGTTGAGTCAATTGTTTTTTTGGGATGCTCAGGGTGTCAACTGTTTTGACCACGTGATTTTTGGTTAGCCTGTGCTGCAGATTCCGGAGCTTTTTCCAGTTTCCTCCTTGAAGCGAGGAATCCCACTCGGAAAGGTCAATTATCGGCCAGAAAAGGGAGTACATAATCTTTGGAAAACGGAATTTATTTTTTTCAGCTTTCATGAGCCTGAGCCTGAAGCCATGCTCAGATTCGGTTATGAGCTTTTTCGCCTTCTGGCTATCAAAGACAAAAGAGATGAATTCAATGAAAAGGGGCATTCTCAATTCCTGTGGGGCAAGCACTTCATCAACAGTGTACCAGACATTCTTGTCATCGCGCTGTGCGAGGATGCCCATGCAATTTCCATCATCATCGCCAAAGCTGACAAAAATATTTTTCTTGCCATGTTCCTGCAGATTTCGATAATGGTGAAAATTATGCTCAGGGCCGGAACCGTATATCTTTATGGCTTTCTCAGCTGTCTTCCTCAGCCTTTTAGAATCTGTGATAAGTTTTATTGCCATTATGCAGGAAAATCAGATTTTATTTTTATGTTTATTGATTAATTTATTGACTAATTCGCCACGCGCTTAAAAGAATTAAGGTTTTGTCTCGACGCTTTGGCCTTCAAGATCGCTGCTGCTCAGTTTTTTCTCATCTATCTCTGTCATCTTATATACCTCATGCTTTATGCCATACCTGTCAAGGGCGATGCAGAATATCCTGTGTATCATCTCGCTGTATGAGATGCCAAGCGAATGCGCGGCTTTTGGCATGGTGTTGTCTGAGCTTATGCCTGGATTTGGATTCATCTCAAGGACATATGGCGTCCCGTCGGCTGCAAGCCTGAAATCAATTCTGCCATAATCCCTGACTCCCAGGATTTTATAAGTGTCAAGCGCGATTTTTCTCATTTTTATCTCGAGCTGCTTCGGTAGGTCTGCAGGGCATACTTCCTCTGATTTGTTGAAAATCTCGCTTTCATTATCCCATTTTGCATCATATGACAGTATCTTTGGCTCATTCTTTATGTCGCCGAAAACATACTCTGATACAGGAAGGGCCTGTGATGTGCCATTGTTTCCCCAAACACCCACTGCAAACTCCCTGCCATCGATATATTCCTCAACAAGGGCTGCCTGGTTGTAAGTCCTCAGGATATAGCCAACCCTTCTCTGAAGCTCCTTTTCATTCCTGACAACAGAATGGCTGTTGATGCCAATGCTGTTGTCCATTGCAGATGGCTTGACAATCAAGGGAAAAGTCAGGTCCGGATTGAGTTTCTTGTTTCTTGAGTAGAAAACCTGGAACTTAGGTGTTGGGATGCCATAATAATTCAAAATCTCCTTCACCCTGACTTTATTCATGCAAAGAGCAAGTGTGAGAGGAGCGGATCCTGTATACGGGATGCCGAGAAGCTCAAGCATTGCTGCCACATGCGGCTCAAAGAAGCTGTTGCCATTGAATCTCTCGCATACATTAAAGGCGATATTTATGTTGGCTTTTCTCAGTTTTTCAAATGTTTTCTCATTAACATCAAAAAATATGGCCTCATGACCGTATTCCCTCAATGCTGAAACAACCGCATTTCCCACTTCCATCAAGTCGTCCTCGACTTCCTTGTTCTCGTAGTCACCGAAAACATTTGAGAGCACTGCTACTTTCATTGCAGTTCACCCTCGGAAACATCACAATTTGCGTACATGCTACGATAATGCCGCAAAATCTTAGAAGAATTCCTAGATGAAGCCAAAACTACCTTGTTCTTGGATCCAGAGAAACAAATTCTCTTTGCGGGAAATGATTTTTGCACCATTGCCATGGTCAATGCATCAGTTGCGGCTGCCATGGACCCCGCTGATTTTATCATTTAAGATTTTCATTTGGTTGTTTTAATGATAGTAAATTATCTAATATTTAAATATTATTATTTTGAAAAAAATATTTTTTTGTTTTTGCATTGAAATCGGTGATATTTTCCAAAAATTTTGGAAAGAAACACTAAAATTGAAGAAATTTAAAAAAAATAATCAAAAAAAGATGTGAGATGCATCAATTCTTAGTCATTTTCATTGCTGTCGTCATCATTAAAATCATTATCATCGTCGGGAAAATCATCAAACCCATTATCATCGTCTCCCAACGCACTAATCCATCTGTGTTCCATGCTGAGCACCTCCTCAAAGAGTATCCACTTCATTTTCCCTTCTCAGGGATTCGCCGCATTCCGGGCAAAATTCATCAGCCATGTCAACCTGATATCCGCAGATCGGACATTCGAGTTCTGCCATTTGAATCACCTTCGGGCTGTCTCATGATTCGCAGCTGAAAGAGCTTCCTCGAAGCATAACCTGAAAGCAGCCCCGATGATTTGAAGATGCCTGCATTTCAAGCCTTCAGCTTCAATCCTTGACGGCGGGCATAATCATTTTTAATATTTAAATCTTGGCTTTCTGCAGACACGGAATGCAATCCTGGATTATGTGACATGATGTTAGGTGGATATTAACTGGAAGATAGCTGGACAAGTGTCTGTAACCACAAAACTTCAGAAACCGGGATTTTGCAGAAAAAGCACCAGAAAAAGTGCAAGGATATGTTCATAACGGAGTGGATATCTCATGCATCAATTCGATGAAGGTTGCAGCGCTCCATGCCTGCGCATAGCATCCCTCTGATTTCAGGCCAGATGCTGAGCTGACTTCCGCATGATGCCCAACTGTGCCCATGAAGAGCAGCTCAGTTGTACTTGCATTGATTATGCTGACAATCTCCTTTGAAAACTTGCGCCTGCTGAGCCTGTGCATGACCAGGGCCGCAAGGTTGTTGACGAAAAACCATGAGTCGCCGCGATGATAGCTTTGGTTGTTCTCGCCTGTGTAATTCCTGCAGAAGAGAGAGGAATTCCTGTCGATTGTTGCAAGGCCTCCCCAGTCAAGCCACAGCCTGTCAAGCGCATACCTGATGCATTTTATCCATTGCATGTCCCGCAGCAGTTTCGGATAGGCATAGCAGGCAAGGAAAATGTTCGGGCGCTGGGTCGTATCGCCAATCCCGTCATGCAGTTTTTCACCGTCATAAAACAGCTGCTTTGTCCTGTCAGAGAATATTTTCTCAAGGTTGGCGTAAAAATTTTCCTTCTCCTTGTCTTTTGTCAGGCTTGAGATCATCTGAGCAAGCGACAGCATGTTCAGGAAAAGGCATTGTATCTCGATGCGCTTGCCTTCCCTTGTGTCATTGCCAACTGCTGTGTCCATCCATGTTTCGAGCGGGCCATTTGCAATCAAGCCACGGTCATCATAATTTTCCATTATTGATTTTATTGAAAATTCAAGCTTGTCCTTATAATATAAGAGTTCCTTGTCGCTGAAAAAATGATGGATAAGCTTTTTTTCCTTTAGCACCTGAAGCAGGTCGCCGAGGCGCTTGAATGTCCAGCCAACCCCATCTGCGCTTGCTAGTTGTGACCGTGGAAATCTGCTTATGATCCTCCCGTCATGCGTCAGATATTTCAGCTGCCGGTGGATAATCCTCTTGACATCATGATATTTCTGCTCTGATATCAATGCACCAAGTGAGATTGCCTCGTCGCGCGTCCAGAACTGGTAAAACCAGGGAAGGCCTGCAAATATGCCATAATTCTCGTAGATGTCCATTGTCAGCATGTCGATCGAGCTTATGGCGCATGCGTTTGCCATGCTGTATGCTGCCTGCGGAAGCTCATATTTAGGCAGGCATATGCCACTGATGTACTGCATTGCCTTTTTACATTCATTTTCCAGGTGTGCATGCAAATATGTTGCTTTCTGGATTGCCTCCTCTTGATTGGTTGCGAAAGCAAGGCAAAGATTCAAATTGCCATTGCATTGGATGTCAACTGCATTGTAGATGTATAATTCATGGGGAACAGAATTTCTTGCTGCATCAGAAGGATAAAATCTCTTTTCCCAACTATCAGGGGAGGTAAATTTGCCTGCGCCCATAATAACAGCATAGATGGAATATTGCTTTTCCTTAAAATCATGGCCTGTAAATTTCGAATACTCGATTATTATTTTGCCATCGTCTGCTGCGACCTTGTATGACCTCCCTTTGTCGTCAAAGTCATATATTTTCCGGCAATCCAGCTGCAGCCTGATGCTGCCTGTGAAATTATCAACCTGATAAAGCAGCGCATCGTCGTGCGGGACAGTAAAGGTTTCCCTTGCATTTCCTGAAATGCGCTCAATATTATGGAGATTGTTGCGGATCTCTGTGACAGGCAGGCTGCCCTGCTCTGACAAAAGGCTGATAGATTCGATTGTCTTGTAAAGAAGCCATTCCACCTGGCTGCTTGCGCCTACTGCGCTCTGCCTGAAGAAATGATAGCCGCTGAACCTGCTTTTATTCTGTCCAGTGGAGAGGTGCAAATAGCCACCCCTCTTATTCGTCAGCATGAATTCCGCTGATTCAACCTCTTTTTCAGCATTCAGCTTGCCAAGCTGATGCACTAGCCTTACCATGTGAGCATGATCGATGTGTGAACAAAACTGGCGTGTTGGCCAAATTTTGTGTGGACAGATTTTACATGGACAAATTTAGTATTTCCAAATTTTGTGTTTTGACTAAACTTCCTCAAGTTCGGAGGAATCCCCGATATTGAGCTTCTTGAACTGTCCCTTGAACAGTGAGTTGTCTCCAATCAGGCTATTGTTCAGTAGGCTGTTCTCGATGTAGGCATTTTCGTTGATAATGCTGTCCTTGATTATGGAATTCCTGACAGTTGCATTTGAGGCAATTGACACGAAAGGCCCTATTATTGAATTTTCGATTTTTGCATTCTTTTCAATGTAGACAGGAGGAATGATTATTGAATTTACCGTCTTGGGTGCCCTGTTGTTGTTAAGCTGGAGGAAATACCTGTTTGTCTGCAACAAGGCTTCAGGTGTTCCGCAGTCCTCCCATACTTTTACCTGCAGGGACCTGAATTTGGCTCCTTTCTCAATCATCATCTGGAATGCATCCATTAGAAAATATTCGCCCTTGGTCATCCTCTTCTTCTGCATTAACTCATTTATGCAGCTGAACATAAGCCTGTAGTTCTTCACATAATACAGGCCAATGTTAACAAGGCTTGAAATTGGGGGATCAGCTTTTTCAGCAATTTTCAAGACCACATTTGATGAATCTGCCTGCACCTGGCCAAATCTTCTCGGGTCAGCCACCTGCTTGACATAGATGGCTCCATCCTCCTTTATTCCTGTGAGCTTGTCAATGTCTGCATCTGAAATTGTGTCCACGAACCAGATAATGACATCCTCCTTGATGAATTTCTCAGCAAGTTTAACCGCAGACGCCTGACCATTTAGCTCAGCCTGCTCAATGAACCTGACCTTGAAACTGTAATTCTTCTTGACATACTGCTCAATCTGGCTTCCAAGGTGGCCGGTTATAAAAATGACCTCTGAGATGGATTTCTTGTTTTTAATCCCGTCAAGAATGTGCGCTAGCACAGGCTTGCCTGCAACGCTTATGAGTGGCTTTGCCTTTGTATTGGTGTGCGGCTTTAGCCTTGTGCCTTTGCCTGCTACAGGAATAATTACTTGCATTTTGACCCCACATACCTTGATAAGAGTATAAGAGGCATAGCACAATCGATAGTATTTAAAATTATTGAAATTGCCTTATTTATATAACGTTGAAATATTAGCCAATTGATACTGAATTCGCATCCTGGGCCCGGGATGCCACTTGATTCTGCAAATTCGCTGCGCGCAATTGTAAGCGCGACCTATCCATTTCTTCCCTTTCTTCTGGAGTTACATAATATTGGAGAACTTTTTCCCAATCACGCATGACTTCCCTTTCAGCTTGTTCACGCGAACCGTTAAGGTTATAATAATAGGAAAGTTGTGGAAGAATTAGGGGTCGAATCGCTTCTCTTGAGTAGCGCAGCAAAAGAGCTTCAAGGGGGATTCTGTATATCATTCCAATGCTCATTGGTACATAGCTGAACAGGCTTTTTGTCCGAACTCTGGAATCAGTTGATTCAATTTTTAATGAGTGTGGATCTTGTGGACCCACTTCGCCGGTGTAAATGCCGGAAAGAAAATGAGAAGATATGTTTTTATTCTGATAGATAACTGTTTCACCTTGTTCTAGGTCTGAAATAAGCTTTGTTGATACCATGAAAACCATTTTTTGGATATTTGGATTATGGTGGTAATGATGTTTAGAGTGTGGATATTGCTTGTGATTTAAAAATCTTTACATTTTTGCCACTTTAGGGTAGTTATATTATTGACATAAGAAAGATTATTTCTCGCCCCTATAAAATTTTGCAGCGTCCTCTGGATATACAGAATTAATGATTGCATCAGTTGAAATCTCAAAGCCTGCAAAAGTTGCCATTCTCGGCACAAACTCAAAGTGGAAGTGCGAATCCTCATTTGATGGGGCTTGGTGCATGAAAAAATTATAGGATGTGCCCAGCTCTTTGAGCTTGACAAGAACCTTATGGAATATTTCAGCAAAGTCGCGCATCTCGACGAAATTCAGCTCAGCAATGCTTTTGCGATGGTCTTTTGGGAAAAGCCATATCTCATATTGGTAGCGGCTTGCATAAGGTGTAAAAGCCACAAAATATTTTGACTCAAAGCATCGCCTGAATGAGCCCTTCTCAATGCTGATTATCCTGCAGTAGGGGCATTCATGGCGTTCCTGTCGCCATTGCCTTATTGCAATGACTTCCTGCTCGATTGGAACCGGCACCTTGTTGAGGGAAAGCATCTGAGTGTGACTGTGCACAAGTGAGGTGCCGCCTTCTTTTCCAAAGTTCTTGAAAAGCACAACATATTTTGAGCCTGGAAGAAGGGAAAGTTCCTTGCTCCTCTGGCTGTACATGTTAAGCACATCAAAAATCTCCTCTTCAGATAGGTCGTGCAGCTGTTTGCCATGGTCAGGTGTTTCCACAATGACTTCATGCCTGCCATAAGGATTTGAGAAGGTGAAAAAATCATTGTCTGTCCTGATTTCACTTGTGCCTTCCATCTTGACAGCTGGGAATTTGTTCGGAAAAATCCTGATATTCCATTTTCCGTTTTTTTCCTGCCTTGCAATTTCAGGAGGGGTTAGATGCTCGTTACCGGCGCAGAAGAAGCATGTTGATGATTTTCCTGGCTGTTCGGCCTGCTGATTTTTTTCACCGCTGGATTTTGAAAGCTTTGCCTGATGGTCCTGGTTGAATTCATTTGGCCGCTGGCCCCTGATATCTGACAATATCACCCACCTGTCCAGGATATAATCACGCCTCAGTTCCATTTTTTCACCATCAGAGCCTCTTGTTCAGGGCCATGTTGTGTGCCTTTGTGT
>Ga0209211_10010166_pt1 | contig 12339 bp, 9 predicted proteins | sample RifGroA2_FD_183992 | JGI IMG/M metagenome (GOLD analysis project Ga0209211, IMG submission 183992) | Groundwater microbial communities from Rifle, Colorado, USA - Groundwater A2 (SPAdes) (version 2) | ecosystem: Environmental > Aquatic > Deep subsurface > Groundwater | place: Rifle, Colorado... | reverse complement strand
AGGAGAAACTGTTACGGGGCCGGAGCGCAGTGCCAAGCAGGTAATTGGGAGAATGGTAAGGTGCTGGAAGCAATGGGGCGAGAAATACGGGTACTTTAAAACGCCTCAAGACGCGCAGGCTTTCCAGGATGAGCTGGCTTTTATGATGCTTAATCAAATGGCGGCTCCAAACAGCCCGCAGTGGTTCAACACCGGTCTTTATTCGCAGTACGGCATTACGGGCCCGCCTCAAGGGCATTACCACTGCGATCCGGAAACCGGAAAGGTCTTGAAAAGCAAAGATGCGTACAGCCATCCCCAGCCGCATGCCTGCTTTATACAATCCGTCGAGGATGACATGGTAAATCCCGGGGGAATAATGGATTTGTGGATCAGGGAAGCGCGGCTTTTCAAATACGGCTCCGGAACCGGGACCAACTTTTCCAGAATCAGAGGGAACGGCGAACCGCTGTCGGGCGGTGGAGTGAGCTCCGGCCTCATGAGTTTTCTTAAAATAGGCGACAGGGCGGCCGGAGCGATAAAATCCGGGGGCACTACCAGAAGGGCGGCTAAGATGGTAAGCCTTAATCTGGATCATCCGGACATCGAGGAGTTCATTGATTGGAAGGTAAACGAGGAGAAAAAGGTCGCTGTCTTGGCTGATGCCGGTTATTCGACTGATTTCAACAGCGAGGCATACCAAACGGTTTCCGGCCAGAATTCGAATAATTCAATTCGAGTCCCGCAGGCTTTCTTCGAGGCCTTGGAAAAAGACGGGGATTGGAATCTTTATTGGCGCACGGAGATAAAAAAAGCGCATGGCGAGAATCGTCCTCCTCAGTCGTGCAAAACACTGCCCGCGAAATATTTGTGGGACAAAATAGGATATGCGGCGTGGGCGTGCGCCGACCCGGGGGTCCAGTATGATACGTCAATAAACGACTGGCATACGTGCCCGGAGGGCGGGCGCATAAACGCAAGCAACCCGTGCAGTGAATACATGTTTATAGACAACACCGCGTGCAACTTGGCTTCGATAAACCTTATGAAGTTTTACAATGGCGGCGACTGCGGCCAGAACGGATCGAAACAGGAGGGGGTTTTCGGTTTTAGGACGGATGATTTCAGGCATGCTGTGCGTTTGTGGACGATGGTTCTTGAAATCTCGGTTCTTATGGCTCAGTTCCCGAGCGAAGAAATAGCGCGCCTAAGCTTTGATTACAGGACTTTGGGGCTTGGGTTTGCGAATCTCGGAGCGATGCTTATGCGAATGGGGATTCCCTACGATTCCAATCGAGGAAGGGCGATCGCCGGCGCGATTACGGCGATCATGACGGGCGAGGCGTATGCCGCTTCCTCGGAAATGGCGAAAGACATCGGCGCGTTCCGCGAGTATGAGAGAAACAAAGATCACATGCTCAGAGTGATAAAGAATCACAGGCGCGCCGTCTACCGCGCTCCGGCAGACGAGTACGAAGGCTTGCATGTGATACCTGTCGGCATAGATCAAAAATTCTGCCCTGATTATTTGCTTGAATCGGCGAAGGAGTGCTGGGACAGGGCGCTTAATATGGGCGAAAAATACGGATACAGAAACGCGCAAGTAAGCGTGATCGCGCCGACCGGCACGATAGGCCTTTTGATGGATTGCGATACGACCGGGGTAGAACCGGATTTCGCGCTGGTCAAGTTCAAGAAACTTGCCGGAGGCGGCTATATGAAGATAGTCAACCAATCGGTTGCTCCTGCGCTAAGGGCGCTTAAGTACTCTGAAATGGAAATCAAAGAAGTGATGAAATATGTCGTAGGCACGTTTTCCTTGGGATCGGATTCCAGCATTAACCGGAAATCACTGAAAGATAAGGGTTTTTTGGACAGCGATATTGCCAGGATTGAACAGAATCTTCCGTCGGTGTTCGAGCTTAAGTTCGCGTTCAGCGCCAATATTCTGGGGAAGGAAACCGTCGAGAGGCTTGGGTTCAGCATGGGGGAGGCGGTTAAACCGGGGTTCGATCTGCTCAAAGAGCTTGGTTTTTCCGACGAGGAAATCGATGAGTCAAATACCGTCATTTGCGGCCACATGGCCATCGAGGGCGCCCCTTATATAAAGGAGGAGCATCTTCCCGTGTTTGATTGCGCGAGCAAATGCGGAAAAGGCGGCCGCAGGATGATTTCCACGGAAGGCCATATAAGAATGATGTCGGCCGTCCAGCCTTTTGTGACCGGATCAATTTCAAAAACAATCAATCTTCCGAACGAGGCTACTGTAGAAGATGTTAAGGAAGCTTATTTGCTTGGTTGGAAGTTGGGTCTTAAATCCAATGCCTTGTACAGGGACGGATGCAAACTGAGCCAGCCGCTTAGCGCGTCGACAAAAGTAATCCAGCACCCGCCTGCCCGTCCGAAGTCCGCCGCGGCGGACGAAGGAGGGTCCGCGGGTGCGGGTCAGGTTGAGGGAGTCAGCGAGAGGATAATCATTAAAGAAGTGCCTCGGCGCAGAAAGCTTCCGGATGAAAGGATGTCTATTACGCATAAATTCTCGGTTGCGGGGCATGAGGGGTATCTCCATGTCGGGCTTTATGAGGATGGCGCTCCGGGAGAAATATTCATAAAAATGAGCAAGGAGGGATCCACTTTATCCGGCGTTATGGATACCCTTGCCCTTTCGCTTTCGATGAATCTGCAATACGGCGTGCCTTTGGAAGTGCTTTGCCAGAAGCTCGTTCGCACTCGGTTCGAGCCGATGGGAATTACCGCGAACAAGGAGATACCGATGGTAAAAAGTTTGATGGATTATCTCGGCCGGTGGCTGGCTCTGAAGTTTTTGCCGAGGGAAAGAGCCGAGCAATTCCATAACAAGGAACTGGTAGAAATGGCTTACAGGGAAGGCACTAAAAGCAAGGACGCTTTTGCCATGAGGCTTCCCGTTGTGGATGAGGGCACTCAGGTGAAGGCCGATGATTTCGAAACTGTTCTCGAAGAGAAAAACGCGGGCGAGTCGCGCGAGGCCAGCGAAAAAGCTGGCGTGGTGGAAACGAAACTTCAGATCGCCCGTCAGCAGGGATTCACGGGGGCGATGTGCGGAAATTGCGGGAGCCTTCGAGTGAAGGCAAACGGCTCGTGCGAGGTGTGTTTGGATTGCGGCGCGACGTCGGGATGCAGCTAATCAGTATTTAGTATTTAGTATCTAGTATTTAGTATCTTGGGACGTATCAATAAACATCTTTTTTCATCTTTGTTATTAGTTTCAATATTCCCTAGATACTTGATACTAAATACTAGATACTATTTTTCAGCTATGAATTACTTCCTAGATCTTCTGCCTTCTCACGAGCGCGATAAGATCCGTGAAAAACTAAGGAGCCCCGAGGCTTACGAGCGCTTGCGCGAAAAAGTTAAAGGCCCGGAGGATCTTGAGCGCGAGCTTAAAGTAAGCGAGTCTTATGCAAATCTCAAATTATCTTTGGAAACTGAGCCCGAAGTTAAAGAACGCCTGAAAGCAAAAATCCGCGAAGATATTGCTGAGAACGGAATTGAAAATGTGCTTGATGGGAATTTGGAATCAGGAGATTTCGATGTTGCTGTTGGAGAGGATGAAGAATCTCATCAGGAGCAGATTGTGGTTTTGCCGGAGGGAAATGTAGCAGAAAAAATTCCGGTGAAGCCGGCGTTTGCTGAGAGATATCTTAAAACATGAAACATGAAACATAAAACATGAAACATAAAACATGAAACATGAAACATAAAACATGGGGCTGAAATATGTTTCATGTTTCATGCTTCATGTTTCATGTTAAAGGCTGATCATAAGGACGCCGAAAACGGCAATAAGCAAAAATGCTTTCATTTAAATTTGGAGTAGGGAATTGGAGGATAATTGCAGAATATTATCTGATCAATATAAATGGCTTGCAAAAGGGCTGGAATATGAATAAATAAGTTAATCATTCACTTTATACTTAATACTTAATACTAAATACTTAATACTAACAAGTTGTCATCCTCTGCCGCCTTATTATTAATTTTTTTCCCGCACTGTGTGCATTCGTGAGTTATAACCCAGCCTTTTTTCCCGCTCTGGTTAAGTTGAACCGGCATCATAAGTCCACCGCAGGGCGACTTTCTGTCGCCGGGGCCTTCGAGGTCAACATGTTTTGAGAACAGGCAGTGAGGGCAGTGGTTCCTGTATGAGCCGTTTTTTATCGGCGCCACGCCTGCGCCGCAATGATCGCAGGTGAAAGGTTCTTGGCGCGGGATGAAAGGAATCATATGTTGAACTTAAAAAGCATCACGTCCCCGTCCTGAACCTTATAGTTCTTGCCTTCTGATCTCATCTTGCCTTTTTCTTTTGCGCCGAGCTCGCCTTTGCATAAGATGAAGTCATCGTATGCGATCGTTTCCGCCCGTATGAATCCTTTCTCGAAATCCGTGTGTATTGTTCCGGCCGCCTGAGGCGCAAGATTTCCTTTTGTTATCGTCCAGGCGCGGACTTCTTTCGGTCCGGCGGTGAAGAACGTTATGTAACCAAGCGCTTTGTAAGCGGATCTGATCAGCCTGTCTAAGCCGGACGATTCAACTGAGAGTTCTTTAAGAAATTCAGATGATTCCTGTGGAGACAAGTCCTGAAGATCCTCCTCGATTTTTGCTGAAATCAATATAACCTCACACGTTTCATGGAGTCCAAGAGCCTGCGATGCTGATTTTGAAGAGAGAGTGCGCATTTGTTCCTCAGATACGTTTGCGGCATAAATGACCGGTTTTGCAGTCAGAAGGAAATAAGATTTTGCGATTTGTCTGTCTTCTTCATTGAATTCAAGAGATGACGCAAAATGCGTTTGGCTCAGGCATTCTTTGACTTTGGTGAGCACGGAAAATTCTTTTTGGCTTTCCTTATTGCCTGTTTTCGCGGCATTTGCGACCTTGGAAATTTTGTCTTCGACTGTCGCGAGGTCCCTTAGGCAAAGCTCAGTTTCTATGGTCTCCCTATCGCGCATAGGATCAACCGATCCCTCTACATGAATAACCCCTTCACCGGGAAAAAATCTTACGATGTGGCAGATCGCGTTTACCTCGCGTATCGCCGCCAGAAATTGGTTGCCAAGCCCTTCGCCTTTGTGCGCTCCTTTAACCAACCCCGCAATGTCGACGAATTCGACGGCGGCAGGGACTATTTTTGCCGGTTTTACGATATGTGCGATAGCTTCCAGTCTTTCATCGGGAACTTCGACTATTCCTATGTTCGGGTCTATCGTGCAAAACGGGAAATTGCTCGCCTTCGCCCCGCGCGTTCTTGTCAGCGCGTTGAAAAGAGTTGATTTCCCCACGTTCGGGAGGCCGACGATGCCGACTTTAAGAGCCATGTACGGAGAATGATACAGTAAAAGAAGATTAAGGGGATTAAGAAGATTAAGAGGATTAAGAGAATTATGCGGATTATAAGCCAAAATTTCCCGTTTTTACTGCATTGACAAAGCCATCGAAAAACCATAAAATGACTCACTTTCGTATGTACAAAACAATCCAGGTATTCTTTGGCTTTTTCGCGATACTGGCGATGGCGCGCATTGCTTACGCACAGCAGTTTCCGGATGTCAGAGGGACCCCTTATGAGCAGGCATTCGCGTATCTGAGTTCCAAAGGCGCCGTGAACGGTTACTCTGACGGCTACGGGTTGCCGGATTATTACTTGAACCGCGCGGAAGCGCTTAAGGTCGTTGCCGCGCTCAAGGTTCCCAGCAGAGTCCAGTATTTCAGGGAGAATCCGGTTCCCATGCCTCTTTTTTCCGATATATCGGCCGGCGCGTGGTATTCACCTTACGTAGAGGCCGGGTTTGAGGCGAGCATGCTTACCGGCTATCCGGACAGGACGTTTAGGCCCGCAAGATATTTGACCGTCGAGGAAGCGGTCACAATGGCAGTGCGCGCGTACGGCCTGAGCGGAGGCGCAGGCGGAGCATTGCTTTCATCTTACATACAAAACAGGGACGGCGAGTGGTTCACTCCTTACATAAATTCAGCGGTTTCGAAAAATCTCATAATGCATCAAGGGAGGCTTGAGCTCGGAGGGATCATAACTCGCGGAAGATTTTTCGATATTTTGTACAGGCTGGAGAATTTGAAGAACTCGAGTTCCGCGGTTTATGCCGGGCCCGAGCCGGCAATCACTTCTGTTTCCTTGCTTGCGGCTTCCCCGGGTTCGGCCGGAGGAGGCGTCATCAGCGTTGCACAGCCTCAATCATCCGTTATGCCGCAATTCGCTTCCGAGAAATATTTTGCCATCTCCATGCCCACGCTCGGCGTAAATGATTTGACGGTGACGCACCCTGCGGATCCTTTCACTCCGGACGGAGTTTTAATCCCGCTAAAGATCGGAGTAGGGCATCTTTTCGGATATCCGGGAGGAGGAGGAAAAATTCTGATTTACGGACATTCGTCGAGTTATCCGTGGGACGTTTCTAACTACACGAAAATATTCAGGCAAGTGAATAAATTGAACGTCGCAGACAGGGTTTATGTGACATACGACGGGAAACTTTATACTTACGAGGTTACGGAAAAAGTCGTTGTTGACGCGAATGACACGAGCCATTACCAGGATGACGGCAGGGGAGAAGACTTGATTCTTTATACTTGCTGGCCTCCGGATTCCATCAAGCAGAGATACCTGGTGCATGCGGTGCCGGTGAGTGTGGTGGCACTGCGCTAAAGCGCAAGGTCATGAAACTTGAAACATAAAACATAAAACATGAAACATGAAACATGAAACATGAAACACTGTTTAATGGTATTAGAATAAACAGAATGTTTCATGCTTCATGCCTCATGCTTCATGGCTTTATTCAAGTCCTGCTTCGCAGACGTGCCTGCGCGTTCCGCTTAAGCCCTCGCACGGGCCATCCGCGGCGTACTTCGATTCATCGAAGTTCACCTCGTCATTTTCCTGCCTTGTGATTTTCCTGAAGAGATCGCCTATTCCAAAGCGCAAAGCACGGGTGTTGCTGTATTCGTAGGACCCGCGCGGAGCGCCGTGCAGCTCTTCCACCAATCCTTCCTTTGCGGCAGTAGGATTGTAGGCAGCAATGACGAAGGCATACTGGCTGGTACCGGCTCCAAGAAGGGTTCCGGCGACAATTCCAGCAAGCACTGCCACGACAACGTTGTTTTTGAATTTCATCGCTGTATGGGGGAAAGAAATAAATAAAAGTTATTTATAAGGATTCGGTCTCTGTGTTTGCTGGTAGTCGACATCATTGTCCCTTTTCTCCACAATGCACTTCGCGCGGCGGGCATTGAATTTCTCGCCTTCGCCAAAGCGGTCGCAATCCTCAGCCTCTTCTACTGCTGACGGAGCGGCCGGGCGCACGCCACCGTAGATTTCCTGGGGGTTGACGAATTCCAGGGATTCGGGCTGTGTGCCTTCTCCTGTGCGTATGGAGCGGGTTGTCGGGGCAAGCCCGTCGAACCTTTGAAAGCGGTTCGGGGCAAGAAGTTCTTTCGCGGCGTTCGGGTTTGATCCGCTGAATGAAAGAAGCTGTGCGTACTGCATCGTCCCGGCTCCGAGAATAACGCCGATTACGACGCCCGCAAGCGCGCCAGCTATAACATTGTTAGTGTCCTTCATATATTTGTATTGGTATGAAATAAATGTTTGTTAGTAATATAATAACATAAATTGATATTAAACACAAGTTATAAAAAAGCACCAATTTAGGTTATTCATTAGTAGGATAAGGCAGTTTGGTTGGTTTAACTTCCTGATACTTAAGAACGCAATTCGTGTATCTGGGGCCAAGCTTAAATTTTCTGCATTCCTCCGGACCAGAATCTTGCGGAGATTGGTGGTACCGAGCTTCAATTTCGTTCATTTCGCGCGGGAATAATTCATCCGTCCTGTATTTGGGATTATCCTCGCTTATGCGCCTCACGGTTTCCATTTGCTTCGCGAAGTCCGGGTTTATCCCCATGAATGCCTGCGCGCGCTTGTATTGCATTATTCCTGAGCCTATAAGCGCTCCGATTATGACTCCCATCAGAGCACCTATTACAACCCGGAATTGGGGAGGGACGGACTTATTCATAATTAAAAATTGATAATGAAGAATGAATAATTTTTATTTGTAACGGTTTTGGGTTTGGGCAGGCTGGTATATGACCCCGTTTTCTCGGAATTCAACTACGCATTTTGCCTGTCTTGCTCCGGAGTACTGCGCGCAGTGCTTGGGGAGGTTATCCTCGCTGTCCTGCTCATCGGCTGTGCGGTCTACTCCGCTTCTGTCCTGATATCTGAATTTGCTTAAGAATATGTCCAATGCCGAGTATTTGTATGCCCCTTCACGGGTCGTATGCTCAGAGGTTTTTGCCATATTCGGGCTGACTGCCAGATACGCGGAGATTCTGCCTAGTTCCGCGGCGGCGGAACTTACGAGAATGCCTATGAGAACGCCGATTAGTAAAGTGATGACGGTTCTACTTTTCATATGTGTTTTTGTTAGTTCATGAATATTATACTACAAATACACAGGTAATGCAAACACAGTATTTTATTGGGCCGCAACAATAATAACGGGGATTTTGCCAATGTATACCGTGTTTGCGGGGCTTAAGACTTCAGGATCGAATATCGGATCATCTCTCTGGTCGAGACCGGTAACGATTCTCTCGGCTCTGACATTTCCGCTTGAAACCAAGCCTGACATGTCAATTGCTTTAACCCCTTTGTCCGACCATGCGATAAAAACCGGCGGCTTGTTTCTGAATGTGAATTTGAAGAGTTCGCCGTTAATTTTTTCGGAACCGGTCATGTTTTTCAGTTTTTCAGAAACCTGCTTGTATGCGAAAAATGCGGGTTTTTTCAGCAGATCCGCGCCTTTTCCATTGTCTGATATGGCAAGCGAAAGGCGGTCGGATACCGTTGCGTTTGCGTCCGAAGAAATCATAGGACTTATGAATATTTTTTCAATTCCGCTAGAAAGCCCGATCGCGAGCAATTTCACCAGATGTTTGGATTGGATGGATTGATCGTATGGAAGAACGTCGTTTGAACAATGTTCAGGCCGCCCGAATTCCATAAGTGTGTGGAAATACATGGGGGATGCCGCTTTAAGCGACCAAACAGGCTTTTCATGCAAGTTTTCTTTCGCGATCGCGTCTTTGAGCCATTTCATTATTTCCCCGGCTTCATACGGGTCGGTCGGGATTTGCAGGTGAATATCAAGAATGTCGTAATATCCCTGGATCTCACGCAGATAGTCAAAGGTTCTTTCTTTGAGCAACGAAATGTAATTTCTTAAATCCGGGTGGATTTTTGAAAGCTGGATGTTTTGGTACTCGCAATCGTCTTTTCCGATTTCTATGTTCTGTGAAATTCCATACCCGTCAACGGGCGCCATCAGATTAAGTCCGGCGATGCCTCCTGCGATTATCACCGCGTTAGGATCGTGCGATCTTATTTCTCTCGCCGCCTCTCTAAAATGTTTTGCGATTTTCGCGGCGGGTTCAGGTTCAAGCGTCTCTTCATTCATGATGTTCACCAAAGGCTCGTTTGTTATTTGCCAATTATGAACAGGTTTCTTTTGGAGGATCAGGCCGTTTGTCGGGAAAAGAAAGTCGCCGGATTCATAGCAGTCGCGCGGGGAATTCATCTTGCATCCGAAATCGTTATCGAGGCCGTCGTACCTTTCGACAATCATTCCGATTGCGGAAATCCATTTGTTCATGTCTTTTCCTTCAGGCATGTAATACTTGTTTTCATTTGCGAATTTTTCGGACGGCACGAAAGTGATTACCAGTTCCTCATTTGTTTCCGTTACGATGCCGTCCAGTAATTCGATCCATTTTTTCCAGTTCGGCAGGAGCAGGTCGTACCTCAGTATTACGCGCCTCATCGCGTTGAGCTCGTTTATTTCTTTTGTATTAAATCCGCCGAAATCTATTCCGAAGCGGCTTGAGGGGTTTTTTGATGGAGTCATGCTCAGTATTTTTATGCTTTCCGGCGTCAAAATTCCTTTCCATATCTTGAGTTCGTCAATCACTCCTTTGAAGTCCGCTCCTCCGACTATCAAGTGGCTTTCGCTGCCGAGGCCTCTCGTTCCCGTATCAGCTTCGCCGCAAAGCAAACCGTCGGCGTATATTTTGTTCATTCCGTTTTCCTGCGAAGTCAAAGCGATGTGGCGCCAACTGCCTATGAAATCTGGAATTGCGCATCTCGCGGAGTTCCCTTTGCCCAATCCTCCCGCGAAGAAGGATATTCCTTTGGAATCCGCCGTGACGGCAAAACCCCTTAATCCGGTCGATTCGCCGTCCAGTTTGCTTATGAAGGCGCTTCCGGAAGTGATCGATTCCGGTTTGAGCCAAAAACTCAATGAAACCTGATTGACTTTTTGCAGCGGGGATAAAAGCAATGAACTGCTTTCCGCCGCAAAAAGATCACCCGGCTCCAGAAGTAATCCTTTTTTGGAAAACCCCTGCCCATACTCACTCTTGCCGCGCGCAGGTTCAAGGTCCGCGGCTCTGGATACGTTAAACAGATTGTTCTCGAACGGGTAATATGCGACCGGCCCTTCCGGTTCTTTGATTACGTTTGCGGGGCTTTTTAAACTTAGGCTGAATAATTCATATGCGATTGAGAGCGCGGCGAGCGAGACCGCGATTGCGAAGTAAGCCTGCATTTTTTTTAGGTTTTTCATCCTATTCGCCTTAGTATCTCGCGATCGACGAAGTCTCTTTGCCTGCCGTAGGTAAGCCTGCTTAATTGCTTGAACGCCTCCGAGGCCTGCGTATCTTTCGTGTAGGTCGCATCCAGCCACGGGCGCGGAACTTCGATGGAGAACGGACGGGACGGTTTACCGTCAATGCAGAGTTTTATGGCGCCCTTGAACGCGTCCATGTTCACAAGGTCCTGTTCGGAGAAGACCGGAGCCATTTCTTTCGCGCAGACCTCGGAGTCCTGCGGGCCGATTTTGTAAAACATCATTGTTCCTACGTTACCGAATACGGCTCCCTTTAGGCTTGTTTTTCCGCTGAGCCTGTCGTCTTTTTCGAGCTGGTCTATGTATTGATGAGCGAGCACAAGCCCGAGGCGGTATTTTCTTGCCTCCGAGAGGATTGATTCGATGGACTGAGTGACGAAGTTTTGGAATTCGTCTATGTACAGGAAGAAGTCTTTTCTTTCTTCATTCACCTGCCTCTGCCTTCGCATGGCGGCGACTTGTATTTTATTCACGAAGATCATTCCAAGCAGTTGTGAATTTATGTCGCCTATGAGTCCCTTGCTCAAGTTCACGAGAAGTATTTTCCCGGAATTCATGATCTCGGAAATGTCGAATGCGCTCTTCGTCTGGCCGACAATGTTGCGGATAAGAGTGTTCGTGTAGAACTGCCCGAATTTCGCGGCGAAATATGGGATCATCTCCTGTTTTTCGCGCTGTCCGGTTTGCGCCATCTGCTTTTCCCAGAACGCGCGGACTATCGGATTTTTCACTTTGGAAACCTTGTACTTCTGCCACTCTTCGTCCGTGAAGAGCTTTACAAGATCGGTTATCGCGCCTCCTTCCTCTTCGTCTTCCATCAAGGTAAGACAGCCGTTGCGGAAGTAGTCTTGGATGCGCGGGCCGAATATTTCGTTCCCGAACATCTTGACCATCATGTTCATTGCGTCAAGCGCAATGAGGTCGCGCTCCTCAGGGGTTTTGCCTTCGAGCAGGTTGAGCCCCATCGGCCGTTCCATGTCGGCCGGATTGAAATAAATTACGTCGTCCGCCCTTTCCCGCGGGATGTATGGCAGAAGGTCTTCGACCAGAGAGCCGTGCGGATCAACGACGCAAAGCCCTTTCCCGTTGTGGAAATCCTGCCTTGCCATGAGCTGGATAATCGAGGATTTTCCTGTTCCTGTTTGCCCGATTATGTAGAAGTGCCGGAACCTGTCCTCGTTTTTCATGAATATTTTATTTTTATCGCCGCGGTAAGTGTTTGTTCCAAGCATAAGCCCTTCGTCCGGAACATCCTTAGGCGCCGGGGTTATCTTGAAGTTCTGCCATTTGATCGTTTCCACTTTGTTGTACTTGATGTTCGGGAGGTGGAAAAATCCCGTGAGTTCGCTAGTTCCGAGAATTATTTTCGGCGATAGCAATGTTTGCTTGAGCGTGCGCCTCGGCGAGCGGCGTATGAACATTTCCACCATCTTGTTCGTTTGTACGAATCTGGGTTTCTTGAACCTGTTGCCGCGGATAGAATTAAACTGCCCGAAAGACGCGGAGATCGTTTCCAGAAGTTCGTTTGCGCGCGGATATGAATCCGAGGATGCAATCAGCCTTATGATGCACTGAAAGCCCGGCTCGCCCGCCTTCTCGTCGGCGGATTTCG
>Ga0209211_10010165_pt1 | contig 12340 bp, 12 predicted proteins | sample RifGroA2_FD_183992 | JGI IMG/M metagenome (GOLD analysis project Ga0209211, IMG submission 183992) | Groundwater microbial communities from Rifle, Colorado, USA - Groundwater A2 (SPAdes) (version 2) | ecosystem: Environmental > Aquatic > Deep subsurface > Groundwater | place: Rifle, Colorado... | reverse complement strand
ACAGACTCTGATAATCTTTCACTTGATTCTCCTAACTTTTGATCAAGTCAGTAGAGTCAGGCTGACCGTAGCGCTCGGTCAAACCTTGTGAGTCCCCCGGCTAAGCCGGGGGATTACCTTATTTATTCATGGCTTCATCCACCAGGTCGTCACCGACCAGTCCTCGATGCGATAGAACTGCGGCAGCGTTTGCGGATGCGCCAGCGTGTGGCGATAAGACACGCGGTGCGCGTTGCTGTAGAAATGCGGCACCATGTAGTAGCCCAGGCGCAGCAGGCGGTCGAGCACACGCACCAGCGTCACCAGCTCATCGCGCCGCTCGGCCTGGACGATGCGCGCCAGCAACGCATCGATCACCGGATCGGCCACGCCCATCGCATTGTCGGAGCCGGGCTGGTCGCGGCTATCCGAGCCGAAGTAGCCGAACAGTTCGTTGCCGGGACTCTGCGAGCCCGGCATCAGCGCCCACACCATGTCGTAATCGAAATTCTCTGCCTTGCGCTGGTACAGCGCGGCATCGTAGATGCGGTAATCCATCTCAATGCCGAGTTTTTCAAGATTGCGCGCATAGGGGGCCGAGGCGCGCTCCTGCATGCGGTCGTCCAGCATCATCTCGAACTGGAACGGTTCGCCCTGCGCATTGCGCAACGCGCCGTCGCGATAAGTCCAGCCGGCCTGCGCCAGCAACTCGCGCGCCCGGCGCAGATTGTCGCGCAACGAATACGGCGGCAGTGTGCTCGGCGGAGGCGAAATCTCGTCGAACACCTCCTTGGGCAGCTTGTCGCCGAAACGCGTTTGCAACTCGCGCAGCACCGCCTGCTCCTTCGCATCCGGCTTGCCGGTGGCGGCCAGTTCGGTGTTGGTGAAATAGCTGGGGCTGCGCTGATACAGGTTGAAAAACAACTGGCGGTTCATCCATTCGAAATCCATTGCCAGCGCCAGCGCCTGACGCACCCGCTTGTCCTGAAACAGCGGACGGCGCGTGTTCATCGCGAAGCCCTGCCAGCCAGCCCCGTTCCGGTGCGCCAGCAGCGCCTTGACCAGCACTCCCTCTTCCCAGCGTTTGCCCTGATGGTTGCGCGCCCAATTCTTGGACGAATTCTCCTGGATCAGGTCGATCTCACCGGCCTTCAGGCCCTCCATGCGAGCCAGCGTGTCCTTGTAATAGCGGTAAGTGATGCGCTCGAAGTTGAACATCCCCTTGCGCGCCGGATGCTCGCGCCCCCAATAGGAGGGATTGCGACGATAAGTGATGCGCTTGCCGAGATCGAATGAATCCACGACGTAAGGACCGGATGCCAGCGGCGCGTCCAGCGCGATCTTGTCGAACGGCTTGCCGCCACCCCAATGACGCGAAAACACCGGCAACTGGCAGACGATCAGGCGCAGCTCGTGATTCTTGCGCCTGAATTCGGCACGCACGGTGTGCTCGTCGACTACCGTCATCTGTTTCACATCGGCCCAGTACTGGCGATACAGCGGTGCTGCCTGCTTGCCCATCAACTGGTCGAAGGAATATTTTACGTCCGTCGCGGTCACCGGATCGCCGTTGGAAAAACGCGCCTTGGGATTCAGTTTGAAAGTCAGCGACAGTTCGTCGGGAGCCAGCGCGATATCCTCGGCGAGCAGGCCGTACATGGTGTCCGGCTCATCCCACGAAGACACGGCCAGCGTCTCGAACACCAGATACTGCAGCCCGTCGGCGGCGCGCCCCTTGAGCGTATAAGGATTCAGTTTCTCGAAGTTGCCCATGCTCGAAGTAAACAACTCGCCGCCTTGCGGGGCCTGCGGATCGGCATAGTCGAAATGGCGGAAGTCGGCTTGATACTTGGGCTGTCCATGCAGCGCAATGGCATGCGCAGCCAAAGCCGCCTGCGAGCAACAGCAGGTCAGACCGAGCAGCAGGATGCGATGCAACAGACAAGCAAACATTGAAGGCAACGAGGTTATAAATATTTGCCCGGATTATAGGGCATGCCATGCGAGTTGCCGCAGCCTGTCCGGAAAATGCGCACCATCCGCACCTGCTCAGACACGCGGCAACGGCCCGTCCGCCTTGCCGCTACAAGTAAAAGCGAGTATCGTTTCCCTCATACATCCAGCCCATCGGGAGTTTAATCATGAACGTCAACAGCACAACCTCCGCCGTCCAACTGGGCAGCATCCCCCAATCGCAACCGACCGCGCGTAACCAGGAACCGCAGGCGCAGCAAGCCACGCAGGAGTCTTCGGTGGTGAAACTGTCGACCCGGGCGATACAACTGAGCCAAGCCGCGAATCAGGGTTCAGAAGTCAACGAGACCGCATCCCGCGAGACCGCCGAACCCGCCCGCATGCAGCGCGCGGAAAGCGAGAACTCGGCGAACCAGAGCCGCCGCATCGACACCTTCGCATAACGATGAGCGCAGACTGGCAACAATTCCTGCAGCAGCGCGGCGCGACATTGCAGGACGGCATCACGCTGCATTACACCGACACAAGCTCCGAACTGATTGCCACACGAGACAGCACCGTGCTGTGCGACCTCGGCCAGCTCGGTGTACTGCGCGTTTCCGGCGAAGAAGCGCAAAGTTTCTTGCAAAACCTGCTAAGCAACGACATCCGCGAGGTGAATCCCGGCCATGCGCAACTCAGCAGCCTGAATTCGCCGAAGGGACGCATGCTCGCCAGCATGCTGATCTGGCGCGACGGCGGCGATTACCTGCTGCAACTGCCAAGTGCACTGTGCGAGCCGATACGCAAGAAACTCTCGATGTACGTGCTGCGCGCCAAGGTGAAGATCGCCGATGCCGAGATCGTCTCGCTGGGCGTTTCCGGCGCGCAAGCCGAAGCCTCGTTGCGCGCACTGTTCGGCGAGCTGCCGCAACAATCATTCGAAGTCGTTAACGGCGCAGCATCGTCGCTGATCAAACTGGGCGAGCATCGCTGGCAGATCAGCGCCACGCCGCAACGCGCGCAGGAAATATGGACTGCGATAGCCGCGCAGCCGGTCGGCAGCGCCTGCTGGGACTGGCTGAATATCCGCGCCGGCTTCCCCGTGATCCTGCCGCAGACGCAGGAACAGTTCGTCGCGCAGATGGTGAACTTCGAGGTGCTCGGCGGCGTGAATTTCAAGAAAGGCTGCTACCCGGGACAGGAGATCGTCGCGCGCATGCAGCACCTCGGCAAGCCCAAGCGGCGGATGTATCTCGCGCATATCGACGGCCCGACTAACAACAACATGGGGCCGCAGCCGGGCGACGAACTGTACAGCGCGGACATGGAAGGCCAGTCCAGCGGCATGATCGTCAACGCGGCGGCGGCTCCCGGCGGCGGCTTTGACGTACTGGCCGTCGTGCAGATCGCCAGCCACGACGCCCACCCCATCCACCTCGCTTCGCTCGCAGGCGCGCGCCTGCAATTCCAGCCCCCGCCCTACCCGGTGCCATGAACCTGCCGGCCCAGCTATTTCCAAGCGATTGGCTGTGGCTGGGCAACATGATGTTCGCGGTGCTGCTCGCACGCGCCATCTGGTTCGCGCCATGGCGCGACCTGCTGGCGAACGCGGCGCGCACCAACGCGCTGGTCGCACTCTCGCTCGGCGCATTCGTGATGTGGCAACTCAACGCCGGCTTCCGCCCCGGCTTCAACCATCACATCCTCGGCGCGACGCTGTTCATGCTGATGTTCGGCTGGCAGATCGCCATCGCCGCGATCACGCTGGTGATGCTCGCCACCTGGGTGCGCCTCGGGCTGACGCCGGAATCGTTCGGCCTCAACGGCCTGGTGATGATCGCCGTCCCGGTGCTGTTCAGCGAATGGGTGCTGCGCCTCAGCCGCAAGCATGTTCCCAAGAATCTGTTCCTGTATGTACTCGGCAACGGCTTCCTGTGCGGCGGCGTCGCAATGATGCTCACCGTCGCCGCCGCGGCACTGACCATGCTCACACTCAGCCCCTACACCTGGCAGTCCATCCAGCACAACTACCTGATCGCCGCGCCCATCATCATGCTCACCGAAGCCTTCACCACCGGCATGCTGATCACCGCCTTCACGGTATTCCAGCCGCAGGCCGTGCTGAACTTCAGCGATGAGGAGTACATTATTGGGAAGTAGCGCGGCGGCTATGTGCTGCAAGCAGACATAGCTAGCGTTTCACAGTAGATTAATCGTAATTGCGTCCACGGGTGTGAACGCTTAACAATCCCTAAATTGGGTGTTACTCTCTGTAGCGGGGCCGTTGGGCAGAGTTTTTGCCGTTGATTCGCGGCATGTGACAACAACGTCAGAGGCTTTGCCTCCTGATGTCCGATGTAATGGGATCTGCTTAATGATCCTCCATAATGCTAAAGAGTGCCTAACGCGCCCCACCCTCCAGACCGATGTCTTTCTTAACCGATCTTAAGAACACAAAGTCGCTCAATGACGTTGCACACCTTCTTGGGTACAAGCCTAAGTCGCTTTCGTACGTCATTTATAAGATGCCGGTCAAATACAAGACGTTCACGATGCCCAAAAAGTCCGGCGGTATCCGTACGATTTCCGCGCCGTGTCCAGAACTCAAATTGCTTCAACGCCGATTATCTGATGGCCTTCAAAGTTGTTGGGACGAGATCAATACCGACAAGAAGATAACAAAGCCAATATCTCACGGCTTTCGAAAAGGAGCATCAATTTTTACGAACGCCTCGGTTCACCGTGGACGGCGCTTCGTATTCAACGTCGACATAAAGGACTTCTTCGACTCCATTAATTTCGGGCGCGTCTATGGGTTCTTTGTAAAAAACAAAGATTTCGCACTTACGGAAAGTGTCGCAAAAATCCTCGCGGCAATTGCCTGCCATGAGGGGAAGCTACCTCAGGGCAGCCCATGCTCGCCGGTAATCTCGAATTTGATAGGCCAGATACTCGATATTCGACTAGCTCAGCTTGCGCATAGATATGGGTGCAGCTACTCGCGCTACGCGGATGATTTGACCTTCTCGACCAACGAGCGCGTTTTCCCTTCTGTGATCGCATTGTCAAACATTGATCATTCGTGGGCGGCGGGTGCGGCGCTCTCCAAAATAATCGATAAGGCTGGCTTTCAGCTCAATCCTAAGAAGACAAGAATGCAGTATCTCAACTCACGCCAGGAAGTAACCGGACTTATTGTCAATCGTCGCATAAATTCACGTCCAGAATACCGGCGGCTGGTCCGGGCAATGACTCACCAATTGGTAACAACGGGAAAATTCCAAATTACTGCGATGAAGGCGGATGCTCTGGGAACGCTCGTGCCTGACAAAATTGATGGCAACATCCGCCACCTTCAAGGCATGTTCGGCTTCATCGACTGGATCGATTTAAACTACAAGAAAGCCAGGGGAACACTCGATGGTATGCCGTCCTCGATAGACAAGGTGTACAGGCGATTCCTTATGCACCGAGACTTCTGGGCCAGTTCGCAACCGGTCATTCTGTGCGAGGGAAAGACCGATAGCGTGTACCTTCACGGCGCGATTCGACGCCTTGCTACAGCGCATCCAGACTTGGTTTCAATGAACGCGGAGGGCAAGGCCGAATACAAAGTTCGGTTCTTCAATTATTCGTATACCTCGCAACGAATTCTGGATCTATCTGGCGGGGCTTCAGCGGTAAAGTCCTTCATCACCGATTACATTAAGTCAGTCAAGAAAACTCCAGTGCCTCCGAATCAGAAACCATTAATCTTGTTGCTCGACAATGATTCGGGTGGTAAGGATTTTTTCAGTCTGATAAAAAGCTACAGCGGCAATAAAACGACGGTGAATGGGATGGAAGAATTTTATTACCTTGCCGCTAATGTTTATGCCGTCTTCACGCCAATTGCTAATAGCTCAATCGAGGATTTTTTTGAGCCAGCCCTTCTCGCAACGAAGATCGATGGAAAGTCATTCAATGCGAACAACGAAGGACTTGATGAAAACACGGAATACAGTAAGGCGGTCTTTGCCACAAAGGTGGTGCGGCCAAATATCGCCAAGATCAATTTCGATAAATTTGATCCGATTCTGGCTCGCATAGAGAGTGTGATAGAAGCCCATATCAAGAAGCAGGTTTCATAGGTTTTTGCGGCGAGTTCATTTCTCTCGAAAAAGCGAAAGAATAAGCCTGAACTCAGATGATAGGGTTCGTCCATAGACGAATAACAATGGCTCCATTGGTTTTCTCTGCCATCCGTTAAATTACAACGGTTGTGTCGGCTATGGGTCGATAGCTGCCCCTCAATCCTTCGCACTGAGCCCGCCCATGACTGCTGGATCAGCACCGCAATACTTCCCATAAATAAGCCCGGCAGCGCCGGGCTTGCTCTCTGCAACAATCGCTGCTGCCTGAAGCGGCCAGTTAAAACCTGCTTTGGCCTCAAGCTGCCTTGAGCATGAAGTCCACATGAATGGCGTCGTAGGGAAATACGATCATCCCATCGTCCGTTTTCGACAGCAGCCCGGCATTAAGCAATGCGGTCACGTCGCCGTGCACGGCTTTGACGTCGCGTTCCACGCGCCGCGCCGCTTCGCGGATGGACATGGCTCCCGCGCCCGTCATCGCATTCAGCAGCTCCCAGCGTTTGCCGGACAATGCCTTGAACAGCAGCTCGGGAGATTCGAAGCTGATGCGCGGCGCAGTAGTCTTGCCGCTCTTCCATGTCTGGGTGAAATCGCCCAGCGTGTCGGCCAGGGGCCGGATATCAATCGTTACTGTTTTCATCGCGCCACCTTTTCACATCCTCGAAAAAATCCGCCACCAGCCTGTCGACCGAAACGAAGCGATACTTCACTTCCTTGCCGCTCACATGCTTGTGGTCGCCCTTGCCCGCCTCGTTGTCGTAACGCAGCACACAGTCCCCCGCAACCACGAACGCCAGCCGGTACTTATAGCAATGCTTGCTGCCGGAAAGCGGCTCGGGCACTTCCCACAGCACCAGTTCCGCAAACGCCTGTTCCGTGACAGGCACGCGGCGGTTGAATAATTCGCGGGCTTTCATGTTGGAGACAATAACAACGGGCATGAGTGTTGTCAAACAATCCAACAGCCAAGTACTGGAGGCAACGTCCTGTTTCCCGTGCCACATCACCCGCCCTTACAGAATAAGGGCAGATCACAATTCCCTCACCTCGTTGCTATCTCAGCCTTGGCGGGACTGGATCTCAGTCCGAAGCTCCTCCTCCGCTATCCCCGGTATCAGCGTCGCTGCCTGGCTCATCCTGTCGCACTGCGCAAGAATGAAGCCGCGCACTTGGGCGATCACGATTTTTTCTTCGTCGGTGTAGCCCGCATCGTCCGGAGCCTGCAGCGCCTTCTTTACCGAGGCGATCATGCGGCGCATTTCGCGCACCAGCAGTGTTCGGTTGATTTTGCACTGCTGCGCGAAGTCGGCCCATTGGAAGGCCATGACGTCGTCGAAGGTGAAGGCGTCGGAGATGCCCATGGCGAGGTCGCTGTCGAAGTCCTTGTACGCGACGACCGACACCAGGTCGTAAGGCGGTGCGGGGAGCATGCCGTCGCGGGTCACGTAGAACGAGATGTTTTTGCCGTGCGCATCGCTGTTGCCGATCAAGTACTGGAACAGCACCCAGCGCAGGATGGTCGCGTTGAACAGCGCCGGGGCCGCCGCCAGATGGCTCAGCCCGAATAATTTGGCTAAGCTCACGCCGTCCCTGATATGGCGGACATCCGGGTTGCTGCCGAAGTTGCGCTCGTATTTGTATGCCGGCGGCAAGTCCAGCGCCTGGCAGGCGTCGATGACATGGGTGCGGCCGACGCCGGATTCCGTCGGCCTCCGGTCGAAACGGCGGATCAGCAAGACCGGTTCGGGCACGCGGATGATGCTCACCTGCGCCGGGCGCAGGCCGACGGCTGCCGCGAGTTTCATGCAGAAATGCTCGTTGGCCACCAGCGTAGCCAATCCTGCGCGGCGCGGGAGCGGCTTGACGATGTGCGTCGATGCGATGCCGCCCCCCTGGGCGAGATACATCCTGCCCTCGTTCATATACACGGCGATCTTGTCCTGCAGCCCCGCAATCGACAGGCGCACCTTGCCGTCCCATACGTTGAACGGAATGTGGTCGCGTTCGCGTATGCGGCTGGACAGTTCGTCAGTGGTGATTTCGCGAGGTTGCTCCCGATTCGCATCGGGCCGCTCGCCCTCGGGCAGCAACGCGATGGCGCCCGTGCTTTCCCGTCCCAGCACACGGATCAGGCCGAACAGGTTGCTCTTTGCCACGCCGTTGGCGGTCGCGGCGGCGTCCAGCGCCGCGCCTTCCGGCATCAGGTTTTCGAAGAAATAGCGCACCGACCTCGAATGAACGGCATCCTCGGTCGGGCGCGCGAACGGCAAGGCCGGGGAAACCGGATAGGACTGCGGGTCGGCCTGCCAAGCGTCGCTATAGTCGAAAGCAAACAACCCCGTCCATGCCTCGAAAACGAGATGCCCGACGAGCTTGTCGCCTATCCATGCGGCCAACTTATCCATTCGGATTCGCCGTCTGTTTCGGCTCAGCAAACAGGGAGACGCCAAGCTGGCGCGCGACATGCAGAGCCTTGGGCAAACCTACGGGCCGCGATGCATTCTCCAGTCCGGAAAGAAGCGCCACCGACACGCCGCACAGCAGCGCGGCATCGTCAATTCTCAGCCCGATTTTTTTCCGTTGCTTGCGGATGATTTCACCGAACTGCCTGGCGTCTCCGAATTCGACCTTCTCTTCTCGTTCATCAGACATATGCATACCTACCCATATATTTCTCGTTTGCGAGAAATATATCCACACAACAGCAATGAGTCAACATTATTTCTCGCGTAAAAGAAATTTGCCGCCAAACCCACGATGATGGTCATTTATTTCTCGCTTGCGGGAAATAATATTTGAGCTGGCATGATGATTTCCGCCTTCACGGCGTTCCTGCCGCTGGCGGGTGCTGAACTTCAGTGACGAAGAGTGCATTACCGGGCTGTACCAGAGTTCGGTTTGCCGATAGCGATCAGCCCTTGATCCGCAGATTCCATCTGCAGGCTCGATTGCACTGATTCATGAAGTTCAATTCAGCGTCCCAAACGATCATTCACAAAGATCTGAACATTCACTCAGCCCAAATCCGTGCATGAGGCACTATTCCAGTGCATTGCTTCGGTATCGTTATCAGGTTAGCCCATATCCACAGGCGCTTCTGACGTGGCTCGCTTATTGCATCGTTGTATTGAAAATGCGAGGAGATCAATTGAAACGAATTCTGATTATCGACGATGTGAGAGATCGTGCGGCCTGGTTGAAGGCTAGTCTCGAACTGGCCGAATTCGATGTCGTCGGGGTGTTGGCCTGGGAGCAGGTGGACGAGCGCTCGATACAGGCGGCTTTGGCGGACGTCATCATTGTCGATGCGAATGCGCCCGGTCGGGATACGCTGGAGCAGATCAGCCTGATGTCTACCACGCTGGAAAAACCTGTCGTTGTGCTGGGCGGGCAGAAGGATCAGCGCAGCATTCAGGAGGCGATGCGTGCGGGAGTCAGCGCCTATGTGGCGCATACGGTACAGGGCGAGGATCTGAGCGGCATCATCGAGGTCGCCGCCGCCCGTTTTTCCGAGCACAAACGACTGCGCGACGAGTTGAAGGAAGCGAAGGATCAGTTGGCGGAACGCAAGCTGGTGGATCGCGCCAAGGGCATCCTGATGGCGGACCACGGCTATAACGAAGCGGATGCCTACAAGCGGATGCGCAGCATGGCGATGAGCAAGGGCAAGCGGATGGCGGATATCGCCGAAGCCATCATTCTGGCCAAGGAGCTGAGCGCGTGAGCATGCATGAATTCGTGCGGGCAGATGCACCAATGTAGCTCTTGTAATGTCGGGGTTGTCGCCCGGACAGCAAGCGACAAACATCAATATGTTGAATATAAATGGATTAATTTATATCGAAACACTGGCACAACAGTTGCTTTGTAATAACTATCAACGAACCAACGGCGGTTCGGAGAAGCTGAAGTAAATGCAATAAAGGACAAAGGCGTCCCACTGCGCAAAAGCGCGGTCGGGCGCCTTTTTTGTTTTGCTGGATCGATACGCATAGCGCAAAGGAGAACGAGAAATGGAAAAGTCGAAAGCAGAAATCACCGGCACTGAAAAATCCGCAGTGGCGGACAGCAGTGCTCCAGAGCAAACCAGCCGGAGGGAATTCATGAAACAGACAGGTGCAGTGCTAGGTATGGCGGGAATCATGTCCATGGTACCGATGGGTACGCGGGCTGCGGCTTGGGCGGCGGGTTCGGATGCGCCTGAACTCAAGGAGGTCAGGGTGGGCTTCATCCCGTTGACCGACTGCGCGTCGGTGGTGATCGCCTCGGTGATGAAGTTCGACGAGAAGTACGGCATCAAGATCATTCCATCCAAGGAGGCCTCTTGGGCTGCGGTGCGCGACAAGCTGGTCAATGGCGAGCTGCACGCAGCGCATGTGTTGTACGGATTGATCTATGGCGTACAGCTCGGCATAGGCGGACAGAAGAAGGACATGTCGGTGCTGATGACGTTGAACAACAACGGCCAGGCCATCACGCTTTCCAATCAGCTCAAGGACAAGGGGGTGACTACCGGTGCCGCTTTGAAAAAACTGGTGGACACCGAGAAGCGCGATTACACCTTTGCCCAGACTTTCCCCACCGGCACTCACGCGATGTGGCTGTATTACTGGCTGGCAAGCAACGGCATCAATCCGCTGAGCGACGTCAAGACCATCACCGTGCCGCCGCCGCAAATGGTGGCCAATATGCGCATCGGCAACATGGATGGCTTCTGCGTCGGCGAGCCCTGGAACAACCGTGCCATCTACGACAAGATCGGCTTCACTGCCGCGACGACTCAGGACATCTGGAAAGACCATCCGGAGAAAGTGCTGGGGAGCACCGCCGAGTTCACGCAGAGATATCCCAACACCGCACGCGCATTGATGATGGCTGTGCTGGAAGCCTCGAAGTACATCGACAACATGGCTAACCGCCGCAAGGTGGCGGAGATCATCGCCGACAAGTCCTATGTGAACTGCCCGGTCGATGTGATCGACCAGCGTCTGGAAGGCAAGTACGAAGACGGCCTGGGCAAGAAGTGGAACGACCCGAACTACATGAAGTTCTGCAACGACGGCGCGGTGAACTTCCCCTACTTGTCGGACGGCATGTGGTTCCTGACGCAACACAAGCGCTGGGGTCTGCTCAAGGAAGATCCGGACTATCTGGGTGTAGCCAAAAAGATCAATCAGATCGAGTTGTATAAGCAGGCGGCGTCCCAGGTCAAGGTGGCGATTCCCAAGGACGTGATGCGCAGCTCCAAGCTGATCGACGGCAAGGTGTGGGATGGCAAGGATCCCAAGGGCTATGCGGCGAGCTTCAAGGTGCGGGCATGATGAAAGCCAGAAAATTCTTCGGGGAGCACATTCTTCCGCCGCTGCTGGGGCTGGGAATGTTCGTGCTGATCTGGGGCATCGTGGCGCAGACCAGCGAGAATCTGCCGGGGCCGATGAAGACCTGGGACTCGGCGGTGATCCTGTTCAGCGATCCGTTCTACCAGAACGGGCCGAACGATCAGGGCATAGGCTGGAACGTGATGTACTCACTGGGGCGGGTCGGCGTCGGTTTCGGCCTCGCCGCGCTGATCGGCATTCCGCTCGGGTTCATGATCGGTCGCTTCGATTTTCTCAACAAGATGACGTCGCCCATCGTGAGCATGCTCAGGCCGGTGTCGCCGCTGGCCTGGCTGCCGATCGGGCTGCTGGTGTTCAATGCATCGAATCCGGCGGCCATCTGGGTGATCTTCATCTCTAGCATCTGGCCGATGATTATCAACACCGCGATGGGCGTGCGCCAGTTGCCGCAGGATTACCTCAACGTGGCGCGGGTGCTCAACCTGTCCGAGTGGAAAGTCTTCACCAAAATCCTGTTCCCCGCCACGCTGCCCTACATGTTGACCGGCATCCGCCTCGCCATCGGCACGGCATGGCTGGTGATCGTCGCGGCGGAAATGCTGACCGGCGGGGTGGGCATCGGGTTCTGGGTCTGGGACGAATGGAACAATCTCAATGTCGAGCACATCATCATCGCCATCTTCATCGTCGGTATCGTCGGACTGCTGCTGGAAACGATGCTGATCCAGATCGCCAAACGATTCAGCTATTGATCGGGAACGCCATGAAAAGTTATGTACAAATCGAGAACGTGCAAATGTCGTTCTCAACCCGGCAGGGCGAGTTCGTCGCACTCAAGGATATCGATCTGAAGATCGAGCGCGGCGAGTTCATCACGCTGATCGGCCACTCGGGTTGCGGCAAGTCCACCCTGCTCAACCTGATCGCCGGACT
>Ga0209211_10010162_pt1 | contig 12342 bp, 15 predicted proteins | sample RifGroA2_FD_183992 | JGI IMG/M metagenome (GOLD analysis project Ga0209211, IMG submission 183992) | Groundwater microbial communities from Rifle, Colorado, USA - Groundwater A2 (SPAdes) (version 2) | ecosystem: Environmental > Aquatic > Deep subsurface > Groundwater | place: Rifle, Colorado... | reverse complement strand
CTGGTCAACGGAACCATTCCTCCTGAAACGAAGTTGTCGGATGCGTTTTCCCGGCTCTCCGCCTACGGACTGATCAGTGAACAGGACGGCGGCTATATCCTGTCCGAGGATGCGCAGCAGATGATGTCCAGCCTGCGCAAGAAAGCCGAGACGCCGGAACGCATCTACGACCTCAAGGAATCGCTCGCCGATTACCACCTCCAGGGCGAGCATCAAATGCTGCAGGTCGATCCTGACCAGTTGCTCGTCGCGATCCAGGCGTACAAGAAGGCCAGGAGTTTGGAGCGGAGTTGGCTGATCGAGAAGCCGAAGCCGGTGTGGATTTCAAAAAAAGAACTGGTCAGGGGCAAGACCCTGCCGGGCAGACGACGCAAGTCCTGAGTATCGCCATGACCAATACAAATCAATCTCCAGCCGGACGCCCGTTCGGCGAACTGCCGCTGCCGTCCACGATGCTGGCGAACCTGCAGCAGCTCGGTTACCTGACGATGACGCCGATACAGGCCGCCAGCTTGCCGATCACGCTGGGCGGACACGATCTGATCGCGCAGGCCAAGACCGGCAGCGGCAAGACCGCGGCGTTCGGCCTGCCGCTGCTGACCAAACTGAACCCGCGCTATTTCGCGGTACAGGCGATGGTGCTGTGTCCCACGCGCGAGCTGGCCGATCAGGTGGCGCAGGAGATACGCCGTCTGGCGCGCGCCGCCGACAACATCAAGGTCGTCACGCTGTGCGGCGGCAGCACCATGCGTCCGCAGATGGCCAGCCTGGAACACGGCGCGCATATCGTCGTCGGCACGCCGGGCCGCATCATGGATCATCTGGATCGCGGCACGCTGAATCTGGAGTCGCTGAACACGCTGGTGCTGGACGAGGCCGACCGCATGTTGGACATGGGCTTCTATGACCAGATCGCCTACGTCGCGCGGCAGTGTCCTGCCCGTCGCCAGACGCTGCTGTTCTCGGCGACTTATCCGGATGGCGTGATAAGGCTGGCGCGCCAGTTCATGCGCAAGCCTCAGGAAGTGAAGCTGGAAGAGCAGCACGACGACGGCAAGATACGCCAGCGCTTCTACGAGGTGAGCCGCGAGGGCCGCTTGCAGGCCGTCGCCGCGCTGCTGAAACACTATCGCCCGGTCAGTACGCTGGCCTTCTGCAACACCAAACAGCAATGCCGCGACCTGCTCGACGTGTTGCAGGCGCAGGGCATCAGGGCGTTGACGCTAAACGGCGATCTGGAACAGCGCGAACGCGATCAGGTGCTGATCCAGTTCGCCAACCGCAGTTGCTCGGTGCTGGTCGCCACCGACGTCGCCGCGCGCGGCTTGGACATCGCCCGGCTCGAAGCGGTCATCAACGTCGATGTCACGCCCGACCCCGAGATCCACGTCCACCGCATCGGCCGCACCGGCCGCGCCGACGAAGACGGCTGGGCGCTGAGCCTTGCCAGCCCGTCCGAGATACACCGCGTCGAGACCATCGCGAAGATGATGGGCTTCGAACCGGAGTGGCATCAACTGAACGAAATGGCCGGCGACGACACGCCTTTGATCCCGCCCATGGTCACGCTGCAAATCCTCGGCGGCCGCAAGGAAAAAATCCGCCCCGGCGATGTGCTGGGCGCGCTCACCGGTGAAGCCGGGTTCACCCGCGAACAGGTCGGCAAGATCACCGTGACCGACTTCTCCACCTACGTCGCCGTCGCGCGCAACATCGCCATTGATGCCGTGCGCAAACTGTCGGCGGGCAAGGTGAAGGGCAAGACCGTGAAGGTGAGGGCGCTGGAGGATTGACTCCCGTAGGCTGGGGTGAGCTCGCGAATCCCGGCTGGCTACGACACCGCTGGGGTTCGTGCCCAATGCCGTTCACTTAACCGTTCGTGGTGAGCTTGTCGAACCACCGGCTTCGCAACCTGTGCCCTTCGACAGGCTCAGGCGGGTGCCCGACCAAAAGCTCTATGGGGCGAACGGAATTCTTTCTAAAGTGAACAGCATTGGGTTCGTGCCTCCCTCCATCCTGCCGGGCTCAAGCGGTGTAGAGGATTGCATCCAACATACTTCTGATGCGGCTTCTTCCCTTCTCGGAAAATAGAAAATCTACTGGTTTTTTTCTGCCCAGCGCGAATTTCGGCGTGAACATCCAACGATCAACTGCCGCAGGACTACCCAAGACAGAAGCTGCGTACTTTGACAGTTCAGCTATCGCGTCCTTGTCTACCATAATCTTCTTCACCTCCCTCATTTCAGCGTCGAACTTTTCAACGGGAAGGGTCTTCGTGCATGAAGGATAGCTTGTGCAGCCCCAGAATTCTGAGTTTTGCGTATTGTTTTGCTGGAGTCCTTTAAGGAGTGGTTTTTCTCGCTTTTTGCGAATGACCATTTCTGATCCGCAATGAGGGCAATACTTATTGTCCTTGGGAAGAAAGGAGATCGTTGGCCGAATTTTCCTCTTGTCAACGAAACTTAACAGCTCATTCGGAACCGCTCCAGTCCAGAACCATCGGCCATCTTTCCCTTTTTGAGCGCCATGCCGGAGTGCATAGTCCTCCAGCGCAGACGGAACAGTTAACTCGTGACGTATCTCATCAATTGTTTGGCCTAGCCGAATAAACTCTTCATCTAAGTCTAGTGATGTTGTAATTTCTTCAACGGCTTCGCGGACGTTTAATTCTGATGGTTTGTTCATAATCTACCAACAGAACTAATGGGGGCAGTGTCGTAATAGTTTTTCAAAAGGCGCACTCTTTGACTGTTTCAAGCCGCTTGTTGTTGGGTAATGGGCTTCAAGGATTGTTTCGATTATGCCAGCAAGCATTGCCCTGAAGAGTATAAATCTGCCATTGCAGTGCCGTATCCCATTGAATACAATCAGCCCATGATAGTCATTCACACCACCGAGGTGTTTGACGACTGGTTTGCCGGGTTGCGGGATCGGCAAGCGGCGGCGCGGATCAAGGTGCGGATACGCCGTGCCGAAGAAGGCAACTTCGGCGATTGCGCACCGGTGGGGGACGGGGTTTCGGAAATGCGGATTCACTATGGGCCGGGTTACCGCGTGTATTTTGTGCACGCGGCATGGAGGTGGTGATTCTGCTGGCGGGTGGCGACAAGGCTACCCAAGCTAGGGACATCAAAACTGCGCTGAAGCTGGCGCAGGAAATTTAGGAGGTGGATATGGGTACCCTCAAGTTGCGCATGTGGGATGTGGTGGAGCATCTCAAAACAGACGAAGACATGGCGCTCTATCTGGAGGCCTGTCTGGAGGAAGCCGGGGACGATCACGCCTTTATCGCCAAGGCGCTGGGCGACATTGCCCGCGCCAAGGGGATGAGCCAGCTTGCGCGCGACACCGGCCTGGGGCGCGAGAGCCTGTACAAGGCGCTATCCGGCGAGGGCAATCCGAGCTTCGCCACCATCCTCAAGGTCATCAATGCGCTGGGCGTGCAACTTCATGCCGCGCCGCGCACTCACTCTCATAGTTAGGCGGGCGCGATGCCTCGTAGAGGTTCTTGCGCCTTGGGCGAATCGCGCCCCTACAGTAGCCTGGATGGAATGCAATGGAATCCGGGGGGCTTTCAGATGAGCTCACATTTCCCGGATTCCGCTTCGCTTCATCCGGGCTAACATGGTTTCCGAGGATGGTTCGCTGGCCGATGAGGCCAGGGAAAACAGCGTCTATCTGTTCTTCTTGATCACCAAATGGGTGGCCTTCGGCGTAGCCATGTGCTCTACACATCGGTAGCCTAGCGACAGCATGTCTATGCCGGAAAAAAGATGCTCGCCGGAACCGAGAAGAATGGGGGCGATGGCAATATGCATCTCGTCGATCAGCCCTGCGCGCAAGTATTGCCGGATCGTTGCGACACCTCCGCCTAGCCGGACATCCCGGCCATTGGCCGCATCGGTGGCGCGCTCCCATGCCTCGAAGATGCCTTCGGTGACGAAGTGGAAGGTAGTGCCTCCCTCCATGGTGATGGTCTCGCGAGGGTGGTTGGTCAGCACGAAGACCGGTGTGTGATAAGGCGGACTGTCGCCCCACCAGCCTTTCCACTTTTCATCTGGCCATGGGCCGCGTATCGGCCCGAACATGTTGCGGCCGATGATCCATGCGCCGATGTTGCTGAATCCGCGTGCGGCAAAGTCATTGTCGATGCCGGTCGTGCCGTCGGCATTTCCGAACATCTGCTGGAACGTCCGGGTCGGGAAAGCCCATTCGTGCAGGCCCAGCCCTCCAACGCCAAGCGGATTCTCAATACTCTGGTTCGGCCCCGCACCATATCCGTCGATGGATATTGAAAAACTTTCCACGCGCAGCCTGGACATGACCGCCTCCTTTTTATGTAGAGCGAGCGGTGATTAAGGAATCTCCAGCCCTGTGTTGCCACGCTGCGCATAGGCGACCAGTTGATCCAGCGCGATCCCCCATCCTTCGTGAAAGCCCATGCTTGCTGCATCCCGCTTCATCGGCATGGCGCACGGTCGCGGGGTATCGCGTTCCCGTTCCTTCTGTCGCCAGCTGGATAGTTGCCGACACGGTTCTGCAGGTGAATTTATCAAGTTGCGTGCTGTTGCCCTATGACCCAAACAGCTACGTTTTTGCAGGGGAAGTGTGTAGCGGCATGGTAGGGTTTGTAGCGCATTGCACCGGATGTCGGGCGTGTCAGGCTATCGCCGGCGAAGCCTGACCAATCCAGCAATTGCGCAACAGGCCGATGGCTGTCATTGCTGGCTGCTACCACGCAGCCAAACTCACCTCATATAACCCGCCTATCACCGCGTATTCCTCTTCCCCTCGCAGCATGCCGGGCAGCAGCTTTGTGTAATAGGCGATTTTGCTCAGCGGTACTTCGGCGGTGAGCAGGTAGTCGCCGAATTCGTCGGCGCGTTCGCGGTTGGCGGTGAAGGAGCTCAGGCTGTTGAGCAGGACCACGCGGCGTTTGTCGTCCAGTTGTGCCAGTGTCTCGTGGTCGTCCATGCGGTTCACGCCGCGATAAAGCGTGAGGTGCGTCTTGCCGGGATGAGCGCGGGCGAGTTCGTACTGGCAGTAGGTGTAGAGCAGGTCGAGTTGCGCTTCGAGTGCGTTGGTTCCATACAATCCGGCGGAGCGCATTTCCAGATAGCGGCGGTAGCTGTCATCCGAGAAGTCGCGTATCGGGCCGCCGTGGTAGCGCTGCAGCAGGCCGAAGCGCGATTCCACCCAGCCTTTCATCACCGCGCCCTCGCGACCGTCCGCATCGAACGCCCAGCCGCGCACCATCCTCAGGTAATCCGCGCGGCTGCGGTCCAGTGTGGCATCGGCGGTGTATCCGGCCTGTTCCGGTTGGCCCAGAAAGAACGAGGCGTCCATGTGCATCATGAAGGCTTGCGCGCGTTCCTTTGCATTGTCGAGTCTGTCCAGCAGTTCGAACAGGCCGCGGTGGAATTGCGCCACGCCATCCAGTTCGAGCGGTATGGGGGCGCGCTGGAAGGTGAGGCCGCCGAGGATGGCGGCAGGCAGGTTGCAGCGGTTGATCGGTAATCTGGCCCAGCGGGGCAAGGAGACGGGTGTTGTTGTCGTCACTGCTACAAAATTTTCCGTTTTGTTATGTTCCACATCCGCCACGGCATCTGGTGCTGAATTTATTTTCTCTTGCATTTCATGCGCTTGGGTATTTTTGCGGCGGGTGGCACGGTGCTTGCGGTGTAGAGGGTGCGAGCGACAGTTTTTCAATCGCAACTTTTTGCAACCTCTCAGGAGACTAACATGGCACTGCGTCAATGCGCAATTTACGGGAAGGGCGGTATCGGTAAATCGACTACCACCCAGAATCTGGTAGCGGCTCTGGCCGAAGCCGGTAAGAAAGTGATGATCGTCGGTTGCGACCCCAAGGCCGACTCCACTCGTCTGATCCTGCACTCCAAGGCACAAAACTCCGTGATGGAACTGGCTGCCGAAGCCGGTAGCGTCGAGGATCTGGAACTGGAAGACGTGTTGTCGGTTGGTTACGGCGGCATCAAGTGCGTCGAGTCCGGTGGCCCGGAGCCAGGAGTCGGTTGTGCCGGTCGTGGCGTGATTACCGCCATTAACTTCCTTGAGGAAGAAGGCGCATACGACGACGAACTCGACTTCGTGTTCTACGACGTGCTGGGCGACGTGGTGTGCGGCGGTTTTGCGATGCCGATTCGTGAAAACAAGGCGCAGGAAATCTACATCGTCTGCTCCGGCGAAATGATGGCGATGTACGCCGCCAACAACATCGCCAAGGGCATCGTGAAGTATGCGAACTCCGGTGGTGTGCGTCTGGCTGGTCTGATCTGCAACAGCCGTCAAACTGACCGTGAAGATGAATTGATCGAAGCGCTGGCTCGCATGCTGGGCACGCAGATGATCCACTTCATTCCTCGCGCCAACTCGGTGCAGCACGCCGAGATCCGCCGTATGACTGTGATCGAATACGATCCTACCAACAAGCAAGCCGACGAGTATCGTCAACTGGCGAACAAGATCGTGAATAACAAGAAGTTCGTTATCCCGACCCCGATCACCATGGACGAGCTGGAAGCGTTGCTGATGGAATTCGGCATCATGGAAGCAGAAGACGAATCCATCATCGGCAAGGCCGCGGTCGCTGCCTGATAGCAAGGTGTAAAGGGCGGCGGGCCGTTGGTTGTTGGGTACGGTCCGCCATTCTGACCAGTTGTAGGTCGGGATTCATCCCGACTGTAAATGAGCGTCGGGTTAAAACCCGACCTACGCAACCTCTGACAGACTCCACAGATTAGTGGGTCATTAAAGGAGAACGAAATGTCTGCATTAACACGCGAAGAGACCGAAGCCCTGATTCAAGAGGTGCTTGAGGTCTATCCCGAGAAGGCCAGAAAGGACCGCGAGAAGCACTTGGCGGTCAACGACAAATCCATCGAACAGTCCAAGAAGTGCATCACCTCGAACCGCAAATCGTTGCCGGGCGTGATGACCATACGCGGCTGCGCTTACGCCGGTTCCAAGGGCGTGGTGTGGGGCCCGATCAAGGACATGATCCACATTTCTCACGGCCCGGTCGGCTGCGGTCAATATTCCCGCGCCGGTCGCCGTAATTACTACGTCGGCACCACCGGCGTGAACACCTTCGGCACGATGAACTTCACTTCCGATTTCCAGGAAAAGGACATCGTGTTCGGCGGCGACAAGAAGCTCGCCAAACTGATAGTCGAGATCGAGACCCTGTTCCCGTTGAACAAGGGTATCTCCATCCAATCCGAGTGCCCGATCGGCCTGATCGGCGACGACATCGAGGCGGTGTCCAAGAAGGCTGCTGCCGAAACAGGCAAGCCGGTCGTGCCGGTGCGCTGCGAAGGTTTTCGCGGCGTGTCGCAATCGCTCGGTCACCACATCGCCAACGACGCGATCCGCGACTGGGTGCTGCCGCGCCGTGAAGGCCAGGCATTCGAGAGCACGCCATACGACGTGGCCGTGATCGGCGACTACAACATCGGCGGCGACGCATGGTCTTCGCGCATCCTGCTGGAAGAGATGGGCCTGCGCGTGGTCGCACAATGGTCCGGCGACGGCACCATCGCCGAGATGGAAAAGACGCCCAACGTCAAACTCAACCTGATCCACTGCTACCGTTCGATGAACTACATCGCGCGCCACATGGAAGAGAAGTACAGCATCCCCTGGATGGAGTACAACTTCTTCGGCCCGACCAAGGTTGCCGAATCGCTGCGCGCTATCGCCGCGATGTTCGACGACAAGATCAAGGAAGGCGCAGAGAAGGTCATCGCCAAGTACCAGCCGCTGATGCAAGCCATCATCGACAAGTACAAGCCGCGTCTCGAAGGCAAGCGCGTCATGCTGTACGTCGGCGGTCTGCGTCCGCGTCACGTCATCGGCGCGTATGAAGATCTGGGCATGGAAGTGGTCGGCACCGGTTACGAGTTCGGTCACAACGACGACTACGACCGCACCATCAAGGACATGGGCAATGCGACGCTGATCTATGACGACGTCACCGGCTTCGAGTTCGAAGAGTTCGTGAAGCGCGTCAAGCCCGACCTGGTCGGCTCCGGCATCAAGGAAAAGTTCATCTTCCAGAAGATGGGCATTCCCTTCCGCCAGATGCACAGCTGGGACTATTCCGGCCCGTATCACGGCTACGACGGCTTCGCCATCTTCGCCCGCGACATGGACATGACTCTGAACAACCCGTGCTGGGGCAAGATGACCGCACCGTGGTTGAAGGAAGCCGAGCCGGTCGCCGAGAAGGCTGCAGCGTAATTGTAGGTCGGGCTGAAGCCCGACCTATGAAAGACCTACCCTTAACTATGCCCGTGTCCGCAGATTGGCGGCTCGGGCCAAGGAGATAAACATGCAACAAGCTGATGACATCAAACCTTGTTATCCACTGTTCCGTCAGGACGAATACAAGGAATCGCTGAGCAACAAACAGAACAGTTTCGAAGAGCGTCACGAAGCTGCCAAGGTTCAGGATACTTTCACCTGGACGACCACGATGGAATATCGTGAGTTGAACTTCAAGCGCGAAGCGTTGACCGTTAACCCGGCCAAGGCCTGCCAACCTCTGGGCGCGGTGCTGTGCGCACTGGGCTTCGAGAAGACCATGCCGTACGTGCACGGTTCTCAGGGCTGCGTGGCTTACTTCCGCACTTACTTCAACCGTCATTTCCGCGAGCCTATCTCTTGCGTATCCGACTCGATGACTGAAGACGCAGCCGTGTTCGGCGGTCAGAAGAACATGATCGACGGTCTGGAGAATGCCCGTGCGATCTACAAGCCGGAAATGATCGCGGTGTCCACCACCTGTATGGCCGAAGTTATCGGTGACGACCTGAGCGCCTTCATCAACAACACCAAGAAGGCGGGCAACATTCCTCAGGAATTCCCGACGCCGTTCGCGCACACCCCGTCGTTCGTGGGTTCGCATGTCACCGGCTGGGACAACATGCTCGAAGGCGTCATCCGCTACTTCACGCTGAACACCATGGAAGGCAAGGTGCCAGGCTCGAACGGCAAGATCAACATCGTTCCCGGCTTCGAGACCTACCTCGGCAACTATCGCGTGATCCATCGCATGCTGGACGAGATGGGCATCGCGCACACCATGCTGAGCGACCCGACCGAAGTGCTGGATACTCCGGCCGACGGCCAGTTCCGCATGTATGCGGGCGGCACCACTCAGGACGAAGTGAAGGATGCGCCGAATGCAGCCACCACTTTCCTGCTGCAGCCGATGCAACTGGAAAAGACCAGGAAGTTCGTCGACACCACATGGAAACATGAAGTGCCGAAGCTGAACATTCCGATGGGTCTGGAGTGGACGGACGAATGGCTGATGAAGGTTGCCGCAGTCACCGGCAAGGCGATCCCCGCATCGCTGGTCAAGGAACGCGGCCGCTTCGTCGACATGATGACCGATAGCCACACCTGGCTGCACGGCAAGAAGATCAGCCTGTACGGCGATCCGGACTTCACACTGGGCATGACCAAGTTCCTCACCGAACTGGGCATCGAGCCGCTGCACGTGCTGTGCAACAACGGCAGCAAGAAGTGGACGAAGGCAATGCAAGCAATGCTGGCCGAAACGCCATACGGCAAGAACACCCAGCTGTTTGCGGGCGCCGACCTGTGGCACTTCCGTTCGCTGGTGCTGACCGAGAAGCCGGACTTCATGATCGGCAACTCCTACGGCAAGTTCATCCAGCGCGACACACTGGCCAAGGGCAAGGAGTTCGAAGTTCCGTTGATCCGTATCGGCTTCCCGATCTTCGACCGTCATCACCTGCATCGTGCCACGACGCTGGGTTATGAAGGCGCGATGCAGATGCTCACGACACTGACCAATGCAGTGCTGGAGCGTCTGGACGAGGAAACCCGCGGTATGGGGACGACGGACTACAACCACGATCTGGTGCGTTAAAGGCAGGACTGAGTAGCGAGGACTGAGTGCTGAGTGGGTATGGCGGTTTTACTCAGCACTCAGAACTCATTGCTCAGTACTGCAACTCAAGGAGTTGCAATGGCAAACATCATGATCCAGCGCGGCAGCAAGGGCGAGTATGTGTTCTACCTGCCCAAGCGCGACCTCGAAGACGGCATCGTTTCGATGGAGTTCGACACCCCGGAGAAGTGGGGCGGCGAGATCAAACTGAACAACGGCGGTTGCTATTACATCGAGCCGCAAGTTGCACCGGCCAGATTGCCGATATCCCTGCGCGCCAAGCGCCTGGATGCGGCGGAGTAGTGAAACCGGGAAAAGCGAAATGGGGAACGTGGGTTTGGTGTTTCTCCTGAACTGCGAAGCAGCAAGTCCCGTTTCCCATTTCCTCTAACGAAAGGAGAATCATCATGGCAATGAAGATCAATGCAGACTTGTGCACCTCCTGCGGCGACTGCGAACCGGAATGCCCTACGGCTTCCATTAGCACCAAGAAGGGCATGTACGTCATCAACGCGAGCGAATGTACCGAGTGCGAAGGTGATTTCAACAAGCCTCAATGCGTGAAGGTCTGCCCGATCAAGGGCTGCATCACACAGATAGCAGCGTAACAAAATCCCGTTCGTGGTGAGCTTGTCGAACCATGAACGGACAAATTTAATTCGGAGAATTCATTTTCGAGTTTGTCGTTAATGGATACGCCGGACTGTAGTTTCGATAATCGGAGATAACCATGACATCGACCAGCGTCATTACCAAAACCGCAGCCCTGCGCATCGCGCAAGCCGCGCGCGTCCTGGCCGACGTGAACGCGGGTGCGTTTGCGGCGAAGCTGGGCGACCAACTCGGCCTGCCTATCACCGAAGAGAAACTTGCCAAGGTGACCGTGGCCGACCTCAAGCTTATCCTCTCCGGCGAAGAGACCGTCGAGCCTGACGTCGATGGCGCATCCATCAAGCTGGCCGTGCGTCATCTGTGGGGCGCGGCGGACGAGATCGAGAACCTGCCGCCGGTCACCGCATACAAAGAGAGCGACATGCCCGGCAGCCTGCGCGTCGCGGTCGCCTCCAACACCGAAGAGAACCTCGACGGACACTTCGGCTCCTGCCCGCGCTTCCTGATCTACCAGGTCGGGCGCGACGAGACACGCCTGATCGACATCCGTCCCACCAGCTTCGCCGACGACGCCGAAGACAAGAACGTAGCACGCGCCAACCTCATCAAGGACTGCCAGATCGTCTACGTGCAATCCATCGGCGGCCCCGCCGCAGCCAAGGCCGTGCGCGCCAACATCCACCCGGTTAAAGCGCCGGAAGGCGGCAAGGCGAACATCGCCCTGCAACGCCTGCAAGCCGTGCTAGACGCACCGCCGCCCTGGCTCGCCAAGATCCTCGGCGTGGAATCGAAATCGCTGAGCCGGTTTGCCGAAACCGAAGAGGATTAACAGATGCTCGCCGCCGAAGCGTTAGTGCAAATCGCCGATGCACTCGTCGCCTTGGGCACGCTGAACGACGACGCAGTGACCGACCTGAAACAAAGCTGGCCCGACCTGCGCTTCACCCTGTGCAGCGACGAAGACATGCCCGCCCGCATGCCGCCGGCGCTGCAACGCGCGGGCTTCAATCTCTACATGGTGGGCGGCGGCGAACACTGCATCAGCCTCACCACCGATCCGGAACAGGCTATCGGCGTGGTGGTGGCGTGGGTGGATGAAGAGTAGTTGGTTTGTAGGTTGGGTGGAGCGCAGCGATACCCAACAATCCAAACGATGGGTATCGCGTTGCTCAACCCATCCTACCTTGCTATCAGCCCTTGTAGGTCGGGTTAGGCCTGTAAGGCCGTAACCCGACGAATGGGGTGTTACGGGGGGAAGTCGGGTTACGCTACGCTAACCCGACCTACGGCTGGTCAAAAAAGCGTGGATGCTACCGCTTGTGCGGAAACGCCGAATTTCTCATCGCTCTGTAACAGCGGTTTATCTCGCATCTGCTGCATGACCTGATCCAGTTTGGATTCATAACCCTTGAACCAGGGCTGGCGTTTCAAATCATCCAGAGTTGTTAGCGAGCCGGTTGTCCAAGCGGTATTTGGGTGATGCTTCATCGCTTTCATTGCCGCCGTGATCAGTTGAACGATAGGGTCCTCGCTATCAAGTTTTTCAGGTACTTTGTTCTCAACCTCAGCCGCATTTTCATAGGCAATTTGAGCGTTGGCACGCCCTATAGCCCATTCTAACGATGACTTTTCTTCGCTGCTCACATTGTCCAATAAATAAATAAATAAATAAGGTAATCCCCCGGCTTAGCCGGGGGACTCACAAGGTTTGACCGAGCGCTACGGTCAGCCTGACTCTACTGACTTGATCAAAAGTTAGGAGAATCAAGTGAAAGATTATCAGAGTCTGT
>Ga0209211_10010160_pt1 | contig 12345 bp, 10 predicted proteins | sample RifGroA2_FD_183992 | JGI IMG/M metagenome (GOLD analysis project Ga0209211, IMG submission 183992) | Groundwater microbial communities from Rifle, Colorado, USA - Groundwater A2 (SPAdes) (version 2) | ecosystem: Environmental > Aquatic > Deep subsurface > Groundwater | place: Rifle, Colorado... | reverse complement strand
TTTAATGTCAAGGATACGCGTTCTCACCGCCAATTAACAGTGCCTTGCCATTAAAGAATCAGTGTCCAGAATTTCCATTCATATCGGGAATACCGTCAAAAATTTCCTTATTTTCCGCGCCTTCAACCTTGATCGTGCCCCATGCCCCACGGTCAAGCCTTGAAAGAGCGTGATCAACTAAAATATAATTACCCGGAACTTCCAATCCGAACTCGGTTATCGTCGCTCCGCCGGCGGGAACAATCGTTGACTGAACATTCTTATGAGGCTCCGAGCCGATAGCTCCTTCCGGATAGACTTTGTCAAAAATCTCTCCTATGACATGAAAAGAAGAAACTAGATTGACTCCTCCGTTGCCGAAATAAATCCTGACTTTGTCGCCGACTTTCGCTTTCATATTGCCAACAGTTCCTTTCGTCCTGCCGTTAAAGACGATGTATTCCGGATGACCGTCAAGCATTTTCTTGGCGTCAAAAACTTGAAGACCTTTATCTCCCATATCGCTTGCGGTATAAAATTCTCCCTGCACCGCATAAAATTCTTTGTCCACTTTCGGCAGTCCTTCTTTCGGCTCAACCAAAATTAGTCCGTACATTCCGTGCGCCATATGAGCCGCGACATTAGGGTGGGCGCAATGATAGATATAAAGTCCCGGGTTGAGCGCTTTGAACGACAAAGTTTTTGATTCGCCTGGCATAACATTGGTAACCACCGCTCCTCCGCCCGGACCAGTGACGGCATGGAGGTCAATATTGTGCGGATTGACGCTTGAGGGGTCATTCTTGAGTGTAAGCTCAACGGTGTCCCCTTCCCTCACTCTTAGAAACGGCCCCGGAACTTTCCCGTCAAATGTCCAATAAGGCATCACGACCCCGGGTGCCATTTCGGAAATAACTTCTTTGGAAGTAATATTAATTTTAATTTTTTCTGATTGAGCGCGGGTAATCGGAGGCGGAATGTCATTCGGGTCGCGGGCGATATCGGCAACTTTCTCTATCCTGTTAAGATTTTTAAAGAATGCCAGTATGTTTTTAAAAGGAATCGCAGGACTGTCGGCCGGACCGTATGTCTTTAAGGCGAAAGGATACTCAAACCGTCCGGGCAAGACCTTTGGAGCGAATAAAAAAAGAAGCACTCCAAAAAATATCAAAAAAAGAATGGTTGCCGTCTTTTTAGAGTGCCATTTGTAAAGAATCCCGAACAAAAGAATCGCGCAAAAAATAATGGCGATAAAAATACCGAAGCTCTGCAAAATCAAATATTTAGTAAGATAAAATATTTCTGCCATATTTTTATGAAAAATCAAAAAGCTTTTAATTGTTTAATATACTACTAGAACCATTCTTAAATTATTTTTCAATTTCTTCTTCAACTTTTCTTTTCGCTTCTTCTAGCAAATTTTTACTTTCTTTTCTTAATTTATAACTTTCTTGTATTTTCTCAGTAATTTGTTTTTGGATAGACTGTTTTATGAGAGGAATTTTAAAAGTTTCGAAATCTGATGGTTTTAAATGTGCGATTAAAGCACCACCTGATAATTTTTCTATCTGCATTTTACAAATAAAAGAATTTAAAATTAGAGTTAGACATTCCTTTTCAAAACTTTGATATTTTTCTCTTAAGCTCAATCTCAAAAAAGCACCACTCAAAATACCTTCAATATTTTCTTTTAAAAGATAGCTAATTCCAATTGTCCCATCTTTTGTGAAAAGTATTTCACCTTGCTTTGGTTGATAACTTTTTTTCAATTCTTCAAAAGTTTCAGTTGATATTTTTTTGTCTGATTTTATTATTCCATAATCTGAAAAATCAGATACTCTGATAAAATCTTTCCCGGTTTCTGCGTAAGCTTCTGTCCCTACTTCAATTCCTTTTTTCCATTTTATTATCTCACCAATAAAATCATATCCACCATTATATTTTTCAATTATTTTAATAATTTCTTTAAATTTTGGTTGAAAGTATTCACTGTCAATTCTTTTTGCTTGGTCTATTTCTTTTTTATCTATAGAAAAAGAAAGGTTGTTTTTCACTTGATAATTTAAAAGTCCGAGTTCAGTAAATAAAAGTTTTTCGCCTTCCTGCCAAAGTTCTTTGGATCTAATTTGTTTCTGGTAAGCCTGTTTTACAATCTGTTCTATTAAAACTTGAAAATGGTCTGAAAGAATAGGGATTTTTAGATTTCTAACTTCAAATAAATCAAAATTGTCTCTCGCATTTCCTCCTTGAGTTCTTTTAATTTGTAATTGAATATTTTTTGTTCTAAATAAAATATTAAAATATTCTTTTGAAATACCTACCTTTGGAGATATAATTGCTACTGCTTGATTACAATTACCATCTTCATTTAAATCATAAAACCCAATTTCTCCTATTGTTGCACCGACAATTGCTAATAAGGTATCACCGTATTTTATTATAGACCTCTTTTTTAATTGATTATACTCTTTAGAAACAAACACCAATTCATCTTTACTTATACCAAAATTTTTAAAATTTTGACTTCTAACAAATGGAACTCCAACTTCTAAATAATTAAAACCTTGCCAAAGAGGAGTTTCTCCTTTTGTAATATCTCTTTCTGTTAAATCTACACATCTTTTCCAAAGCAAAGAAGAAATTTTTTTATCGTTTTTTAAATACTCAGGCTTAAAATACTCTGCGTCATATCTGCCAGCTTCTTGTATATCTTTATATTTTATGTAGCTTATTTGTGGCATAGTCTATGATAAGTCAGAAAACTTTTGTTTAACAAAAATAAATATCTTTTTAAATCTTTCAATTGTTTCAGTAGATACTTCAAAGGTATTTTTATTTATAAAAAGTTCTTGAATTGCTGTATTAAATTCACTTTTTTTGTATACGGTACTACTAGGAAACGTTTTTTTCTGAATTTCTAATTTTTCTATATCTGTGAATAAATTTTCTGTTTGAAAATCTCTAAAAGTGATATCTATATCACTTAATACAAAGATATTTTTATCCAATTCTTGACTTATTATATCTATGTATTTCTTTTTTGCTCCAATGCCACCGTTATCACTATCGCCATCAGCATCAAATACCGCAATAAATTTTCTATTATTAGCCAAATACTCACGAAAAACCTTTTCATAATTATCTACTCCTCCCCCGGGATAAAAATTAAAATCAAATGATTTATCTTTAAAAAACTTCTCTTCAATAAGTTTAAAAGTATAGTAATCAAATTTACCTTCAGTAAATATTATTTTACCACTTGGCATAAAAGGATTTTCTACAAATTCAAGAACATCAAGGATAGGTTTAAAATGATTTTCTTGGTCGGGATATTTGGCTACAAACTGTGCATAAGGTATAGCCTTAATATTTTGTCGATAATCATATTCATCTCCTGTCGTGCGTCCTTCATCTATGACAATAAAAGTATTCAAAATAAATTTTGAACTTAAAAGATAATGACTATGTGTTGAATAAATTATTTTTGCTTTATCTGTAAGATTCTCAAATAGAGCTAATAGTTTTTGTTGAGAACTCTGATGTAAATTATTTGCGGGTTCATCAAACAAAAACAAATACTCACCTGATTCAGTTTGTCTTGCCTTTCTAAACTCTGTAGAAAGCAAAAATCCAAAAAACCACTTAAAACCTAAACTTCTTTCATTTATATAAAAACTACTCGCTCCTTCGTTTATTTTAATCTGCAAATAAAATGTATTAACATCATTTCCGGTAACAATTTCTATTGTTTTTCTTGGAGAGTTAGGGAAAATACTCTGCCATGGATCAACAATGGTTTCGTTTAATTTTGTTCCTATTTCTCGTTTTATTTGGCTTGCGGATTCTTGCTTACCATCGTCAACTGTAGCTTTCAACTTAGCAACAAAATTTTCTAACTTATAGGTAGGGTTAATGGTATATAAAATATCCTGAAGTATTTCTTTGTATTCTTCTTGCCTTATTTTTTCTTTATCGCTCCATGTCGAATTAGGAACGGTTTCTAAGTAAATTTTTTCTGGAAAATCAAAAAGGAAATCGGGGAAATATAGTATCTTTGGAACAACTTTCTGTAAATTGGTTTTTAACTGTTCAGATAAGGTCTCGTTTAAGCTTGAATAGCTCTCTGCTTCTGCTGTTTTTACCTGTAATAACGGCTCAAAGCTTGTAGTAATAGTAGTTAAATTATTAGAATTTCCATCTGAATAATTATATTTTTTAGAAATAATTATTTTTTTAACTTCGTTCTCTAATACCAAAGAATTTTGCTCAAGAAATGTTTTAATTATTGATTGGTCTTCTGTTTCTAGTTCTAGGGTTGCTATAGTCTCTATATCACCAGTAAAACTACCCTTATCTCTCTTATGTATAAGCTCGTGTCTTTTATTTTGGATAAAATCTTTCTGAAAAAAATCAATCGCTTCTAGAATTGTGGTTTTCCCGCTTTCATTTAACCCAACTAACGGGAAAATTTTTCCGCTGGGATACTTAGCCAAATCAAGTTCTAATCTGTCAATTCCTTTAAATTTATTTATTTCAAATTTTATATATTTCATATATTTTTATTTCCAAAAACTTAATTTCTGTTCCTTTGCCCATCTTTCAAAGGCAAAAGATATATCTTTAAGATCATGTTTTTGTATAAGATGATTATGTTCATCTAATTTATTATTACCATTTTTATCTTTCTCATATATTTCTTCACCAGAATTATCTTTCCCAGAGTTGTCTGAAACGGCCATAAATACTTCATAGTTATCAACCTTTGGATTTATTTTTTCATCCCACTTTTGCACAAAAAGAACAGACGTTTTTGTACCCGTATGAGGTTTAAAAGTATTATTATCAAGTCCAACAACGGCAATCAACCTCGCTTTACTCATAATAAAGTCTCTTATTTTTTCATCAGAAGTATTATTGAATCTTCCTTGTGGTAAAACTACTGCCATTCTTCCACCCGGCTTAAGAAAATCAAGATTTCTTTCAATAAATAAAACATCTCGGGAAACCTTATTAGACTTTTTGCCTTTTAGATCAAAAGCAACCTCATAGTTTGAAATAAGTCTTGAGTCCTTTATATCTCCCGCAAAAGGAGGATTCGCCATTACAATATCAAAATTAAATTCTTTTGGATTTTGACGATTTTTTGCTAAATCAAGGAGTCTATAAAATCCTTCAAGATATGTTTTTCCCCATGAATTATCTTTTATTTTTTCTTCCCATCTTGTATAGTCTAGAGTGTTTAGATGTAAAACATTTGTTCTACCATCACCAGCAATCATGTTAAGAGTACGGGCAACACGAACTGATTTTTCATCAAAATCTATACCAAATACTTTATTAACATATGCTTTTTGTTCACTTGTAAGTTTCTGGTTAGAAAAATTAGCGAAATTCGCTTTTCCTTGGTTTACTAATTTTTGCCAAACATTAAAAAGGGTGTGAACAGTAAATCCACAACTCCCGCAAGCAGTATCTATCATATATTCATTTGATTGTGGGTTCATCATATACACACACATATCAATTACATTTCTTGGTGTGAAATATTGTCCCTTTTCTCCTTTAGCTGATTTATTAACCAAATATTCAAAAGCTTCATCTATAACCTGAAGATTTGAATTAAAAAGTTTTACATTTTGTAAAAATCCAACACAAATTTGAAGATGATTTTCATCCGTAATTCGGAGTGGCTCTCCTTTTTCAAAAATTCCTTGCCACTTATCTTTAGCTTTTTGGAATAAATCATTAATAATCTCTTTTGTGTGGTGAGCATCTCCACGACTTCTAAATTCTAGTTTTCTAAAACCTTCACCATCAATTTGCTCTAAAATTTGTTTGTCAGTAAGATTTGGATTTTGTTTTTTAATAATTTTAATTTGAGTTTCAATATTTACTCTATCGTCCGCACTCTCCATTTCATCATAGAGTTTTGTAAAAATTAGTTTAAAAACTTCTTCAAAAACATCAACACCAGCATTTGCTAAAACTTCATCTTCCATTTCCTGAATTAAATCTTTTAGAGATTTTCTCTCTTCTGAGAGTCTATCTTTTTGCATTAATTCAAGATACGTAAACTTTTCATTTTTTACGTCATCAATAGTTTCATCTGCTTTTGGTATATCAGAAAGAGGTTCAAAATAATTTGGGTCAAGCCTTTCGTAATAATTTATTTCTGTTCCATTTGTCCAAACAGCAAGAGGAGCACCAGTAGCATTTGTATAGCTTTTTAATTGATCTTTACCATCTTTAGCACTATGTTTTTTGATTTCAAGAACACAATAAATACTCGTTTTGTCCTTTTTATTTAAAATTACAATATCAGCAAATTTCTTTTCTCTACCAAAATTAACCGTGTATTCAACATCAAGTAAATCAATGGGATAGTTATATTCATTGATAAGCTTATCAAGCATAAGTTGTCTTACTATTTCTTCGGGTTTTACTTGAATATCTTTATTTCTCTTGAAGCACTTAAGAAAAAGCTTGTTTCCTTTTTCATAAATACTATTCTCTATTCTATCAATACTTTCAGGTGAAAAGATTTTTAAATCATATTTACCATCTGATTTTACAAGTTGTTCTAGTTGTATACTTTTCATAATTTTACTTTATTAATTCATCAACACTAACGCTAAGCGCGATGGCTATTTTTTTAAGTGTATCAATGGTCGGGTTTACGTTTGCACCAGATTCTATTTTAATAATGGTGTTATAGGTAACATCAGCGAGCTTGGAGAGTTTGTCTTGTGAAATACCAAGTTTGGCTCGGTATTTCTTAATGTTCTCTGAAATTTTTGAATTGTTGTTTGACTTCATTGTAATATATTACTATAATTAAAGTACTAGCTCTGCAGATTGCTTAATGTATTACTATATTATCAAAAATAACTGAAAATGTAAACAAAATTTTTATGCTTAATTATTTTTTATACGCCCGTAAAAGCACCGATGTTGAGGACAAGCAAGTCCTCTCCATAGAAGCCCAACTCGCCGAACTGCGAGCACTCGCCAAACATGAAAGTTTATCTATTGCCGACGAGTTTATTGAAAAGCGTTCGGCAAAAATGCCCGGACGCCCCGTCTTTAACGATATGCTTCGTCGCATACAGACGGGCGAAGCGCAGGGCATTGTTTGTTGGAAGATTGACCGCCTCGCTCGCAATCCGGTGGACGGCGGACAAATTCAATGGCTTCTCCAACAGGGCGTAATCGCGCACATACAGACGCACGATAAAAGCCATTTTCCAAATGACAATGTTTTAATGATGTCCGTTGAGTTAGGAATGGCGAACGAATATATCCGACAGCTAAGCGCAAACACCGCTCGCGGATTAAGACAAAAAGCACGGCAGGGGGATTTCCCCGGCCGTGCCCCGTTCGGATATTTAAACAATTCCAATATTAAAAAAATCGCCGTTCATCATAAAAACGCGAAGCTCGTTAAAAAAATGTTTGAGCTTTACGCAACGGGAAATGTCCGGCTTGAAGACCTTGCTGTAATTTTGGAAAAGGAAGGTATCCAATCCAAAAATAAAAACCGCGTCCACGTGTCCCGCATATCTTCCATTCTCAACAATCCGATATATTACGGACACTTCCGACACGCGGGGGAAATATACGAGGGCAAGCACGAACCGATTATCACGAAAGGCCTCTTTGACAGGGCTAACGCCGTCTTACGAGGACGAGGACGCACTCCCGACAAGAAGACTGACCCGAGACCATTTTGTGGCCTCTTATCGTGTGGAGTTTGCGGTATGGGTATCACCGGAGAGATAAAAATAAAGCGACAGAAGAACGGCAACACCCACCGCTACGTTTATTATCATTGCTCAAAAAAATCCAAGACGCAAAAATGCTCCGAGCCGTGTATACGAGCGGAGGAGCTAGACCGCCAGTTGTCGGCTTTGCTTACGAAATATACTATGCCCAAAGAATGGGCGGACAAGTTGTCCGTCATGTTAGATACCGAAGAACAGAAAACTAAACACACCGCGTCGGAGACCGTTCAAGGATTGCGGGGAGAGGCAGAAGACATGACCCGCAACCTCGCCAGACTGACCGATGTCTATGTTGCCCAAGACATAGAGCGGGACGACTACCTAGAAAGGCGTCGCTCGCTTATGTCCGAGAAGAAGTCCGTCGAGGAGCAAATAGCCCGTCTTGAACGAACCCCCTCCGCGTGGATCGAACCGACCCGAGACTGGATTAAAGACGCAATAATACTGGACGAAGTAGCGAAAACAGACGACCTCCCCTCCAAAAAAATCTCCCTCCAAAAAATCTTCGGCTCGAACCTCACTCTACAAACTCGCGAAGCGAGCGGAATTGCCCAAAATCAATGGCTTTCTTTGGCTACCGCCAAAGAAAAAATTTCTAAAAATGACCTGACTTTGATACTGGAGCCAAAGGTGAGGATCGAACTCACGACCCCCGCTTTACGAAAGCGGTGCTCTACCAACTGAGCTACTTTGGCTTTAACCGCCACTTTAGCAAAAAATTTCACTGAAATCCATAGTAAAACACTTGGCGGTTTCACCGCCAAGTGTTTTCCGCCAAGTGTTTTTTCTTTAGCCATGACGCAATTTTCTTTTACTTCTTGCCGATTTGCTTGATTAGCCAAATGACCAAAAGAACGCCCACGCCCACCCAAACTAGCGTTCCTAAAAAAATAATCCAAGGCCAGAAGCTTCCCCAGCCCATTCCCCAATCGCCCATCATTCCCATATGGCTATAGCGACTGTCGCTGTAATTACTCATCATGTTGTCAACCACAAATCGACTCATCATCATATTCACAGCCCCCGGATATTTGCTTGCCATTTCCGCAAGCTTGTCCGCGATTTTTTCTGTTTTCGCAACATCTCTAGAGTCAACACCCATCATCTCACTCATCAAATCTTCCATTTCTTCATGAGCTTGAACACCCATTATTTTCTTTTCTGCCGCTCCCATCATCCCAAAGCCTGCTCTGGAGCCGACATAATCATTTGCCAAAGATACCGCTGGCATAATAAATACCGCCGACAATGTTATTGCTAAAAATATTTTTTTAATATTCATGTTTTTGTCCGCCAAACGGCAGATTAATTTATATGACCTTTGTAATTACAATTCAGTCTAAACCTTTATTTTACACCCCGCAACTTCCGCCGCCTTTGAAACCGGTATTTTCTACTTTACTCCTGACTTTTTGGAAACCCGCGCCGCTTGAATAGTCAAAGCCAAGTATTTCTTTTGGATCAATTTTGTCCCAATTCTTGCCTTGAGACTTCAAATATTTGGCGATAGTTATGTAAGTGTCCGGAAACCAATAAGAATTGACTGCTAAAGCCGTTTTATACATTTCATCTTCCGAGACTCTCTGCGACGCCATTAGCTCAAGCAAACCAAGCATTGCCATACCATGATTGCAATCTGGAAAATAAGTGGAATTGCCGCAGCAAGGACGATAAATTCCTTTGGAGACTTTTTCCACAAGCGCCTGCTGTTCGGGAGTCAAAACTATAAACCGATGCTTGGAATAATGACTCATCGCGCCTGCCCTGTAGGGAGTTTGCTCTCCTTCAGGGTTGCCCCGAGCCAATGTCCAGCCACCAGTTGAAGCGAAATTTCCCGCTCCGCCGTATTTCTTGTCACTCATCGGGCCATTTTCCAGAATTTCATTTTTATTGCCAAGTCCAAGCGCCCACAAAAGATTCAGAACGAAGCTCGAATTTTCTCTGGTGATTTTAAGGTTGCCGTTATCAATTCCTTCAAGCAACTTTTTCTCTTCATCATTCAATCCTCCCCGACTGGCATACAATTCTTCCATCTTGGATTTGTCTATCACACCGGCCTTCGTCATTTGTGTTCCTAAATTTCTCCACTTTACCGGCAATACGACTCCGTCTTTCGGAATAATTTTTTGCTCGTAATTTTCTTCAGAAATTTTTTCTGTCTTATCGCTCTTAACCGCCAGCCCGCCTTGAATACCCTTCCCCGCAAGAGTCTCAAAGACATAGAGCAAAGCGATAACGGCAATAAGCGCAAGCAGAAGAATTTCCGTCTGTTTTAATTTTGTTTTTTTCATAAGCTTAACGAGTGACATTTATGTCCAAAACGAGTTGGATTTTTTGAGAATTTTCCGTTTCTATATACACCACTTTTCTTGCCTGACCTGTGCCTTGCGGACCGTGAGCGGCTGGATCAACGAATACTTCAATTATCGCGTTCTCTCCCGCCAATATTTCTTTGTTGACAAATGTTGGTCCGCCATGTCCCGGCATTCCGAATGGACCTATTTTAGCATTATTCACAATCAATGTCGCCTCCGTGCACATACAGGAAGTGTAGATTTTGGAAATTTTTACCGAACCTTGCCCGTCATTTTTCAAACTGAAAGAGTGCTTGACCTTGCCGTCATACATTGGGACATTTCCGAAATCAAATGTCGTTTCTTTCGCCGTCAGATTCCCCTTTTCATCGGAGGCGACAGCTAAAGACAAACCCTCACCGTAAAACAAGCTTACTCCGTTCGGCATTTTGCCTACTTTTATTTTCGCAATTTCTTTTTCTTGAGCAGTGTCAATCACGGACAAGTCATCACTCAAAAGATTTGTCACATAGGCAAATTTTCCGTCTTTGGAAACTGCCACTCCGTGTGGCGCATTTCCACCTTTAATGGTTTCCGTGACTTTCATTTCTTGCAAATCTATTTTGTAGACCAAGTCGCTCGCGGGCTGGTCAAAATAATATCCTTGATCAGCGACATAGACGAACTTGGAATCCGGTGTCGGATAAAGCTGGACGGGACCCTTCGCTTCTTTTGGCAAATCAACATAACTTACTTTTTTGGAAGCGATATCGTAAACCGCCAAACTTTTCGTGTCATAGACGGAAGCTAAAGCATATTTTCCGTCTGCCGTCACTCCCGTCTGAACCGCCGCGCCTTTGAGCGGAATATAAGACAATTTCATTTTTTCTACATCAAGAATTCCGATGCTTTTGCCTTTGAGCATAGCGATATAAGCTGTCTTTCCGTCTGGCGATATTCTTAACCCGTGCGGCTCCCCGCCTTTTTCAGTATTTATTTCTTTCTCAACTTCATAAGTCTTGGCATTGATTTTGTAAATAACGCCTTTGGTCTGGCTGGCCGCAATCGCGTAATTGGAATTCGGGGTTAAAGAGATATGGGAAAGATGCAAGTCTGTTCCCATCTCAATCCTCTTTATTATTTTATCCATAAGCGGATCTATGACGATAATTTCGTCATTAACTTTCATTCCTCCTTCCTCGTCGTGCCCCTCATCAGCACTAACTTTCTGAATTCTGAAAAAAGACACTTTATCCTTGTTCATATCCATAGCGTTCGCCGTCACCCAGACGGTTTTATTGTCCGGCGCGACTTGCACATTGTGGGGCATAAAGCCGATTTTTATTCCGCCTATTTCCGCCGAAAGGTCAATCCGTTTGATGACATTCCTGTCTTTCGCACTGACAACCGCGATTTCTCCGGCTTCTTCCACCGCCACATAAATTTTATCACCAACTTTTGTTTCTAATTTTTTCGGTGTTTCTTTGCTTGCCCCGCCGGAGTTTTGACGGAGTGGGGTCTTGCCTGATAGCAAGAAAATTCCTCCCGCCAAAACCACCAAGACAAATATTGCCCCGATTATTTTTGTTTTCATTTGTTTTTTAGATTAAATTGCTGAACGACTAAAAAACCGTATTAAACGGTTTAATAAGGCAAAAAAATTGACTGCTAACTCGCGAATTCAATTTCTTTGCCTTTTATTTTAGAGAAGGACTATTTTCCAATATAGACAGCCAGCGGATAAAATTCCTGAAACTTGAACAGAGAGAATCGACTATTTCAAACAATCTTTTCTTAATATAGAAAATCTGATTTCTGGAAACAGAACGGGAGTCAAACTTTCTTAAGGCGAATGTCAGTATAAAAGCAAAAGCGATAATTACCAGAACTGCCACAACCGATACTGTGATCGCGTTAGAGAAAAATTCATAAGCTTGAAAGTGATAAAAAGCGTAGGAAAAAGAATTATTGCCGTCGGGACAAAGGCTTTTACCCACGACAAGAGAAGCGATGCAGTCGGAACCAGCATGATCCGACATCTGATGGGGCATCCACATAAACCCGAACATAGCCACACCTACAAATCCTATTAATAAAATTGTTGCTAGATATTTCATTTATTAAGTAAATTGTACATTATATTTCCTAACGAGTCCACAGGCGAAAATTCATATTTTCATCTGGGACGAGTGACGGAAATTCAAGCGATTCATAATCGCTTATATTTTCTTTCTCCGCAATAGCAAGGCGTTTAGCGCCACAATGACCGTGCTGATTGACATAAGACCAGC
>Ga0209211_10010159_pt1 | contig 12345 bp, 13 predicted proteins | sample RifGroA2_FD_183992 | JGI IMG/M metagenome (GOLD analysis project Ga0209211, IMG submission 183992) | Groundwater microbial communities from Rifle, Colorado, USA - Groundwater A2 (SPAdes) (version 2) | ecosystem: Environmental > Aquatic > Deep subsurface > Groundwater | place: Rifle, Colorado... | reverse complement strand
GGAAGTAAATGCGCAGCCGGGACTCAAGATCCAGATTGCCAACCGAGCCGGATTACGGGAACGACTGGCGCGGGTAAAGGGATTAAAGATAGTCTCGGCTAAACATGGGATTCGGGTTGGACAAGCTTTGTTTGCGGATCCCCGACTGGTGGAGAAGGGGATGGGGAGAAAAACCATTAGCGAGATTGAGGAAGTCACGGTCTTGGGACTCAACGGGAAGAGGGAGAGCGTGAGAGCCAAGGTAGATACGGGGGCGGATGGGTCGAGTATTGATAGAGTGCTGGCACAGGAGCTCGGACTCTTGGAACCAGAGAATATTTTGTATCATGACTATTTTCGTAATGCCCTGGGGAGAAAAAGGCGGGAAATTGTAGGAGTAACATTTGTCATGGCTGGGCAGAAAATTAAAACCCAAATCTCGGTGGCGGACCGGTCTCGACTGCGAACCAAGATGATCGTGGGGAGACGAGATCTCAAACAATTCGCGGTGGTGGTGGAGTAGATATGGTCAAAAAAGGTCGAGTGGCAGTGGGGATGTCGGGAGGCGTGGACTCATCGGTGGCGGCGACACTACTGAAAGAACAAGGGTACGAAGTCACGGGAGTGTATATTGAGGCGTATAACGAGCCAGGATGTCGGAGCGATCAAGACAGAAAAGATGCACTCGCTGTCGTGGCGCATCTAGATTTAAGATTTAAGATTCTAGATTTAAGAAAAGAATATAAGGAAAAAGTAGTTAAGTATTTTTTGGACGAGTATCAGGCGGGGAGAACGCCCAACCCAGATATAGTTTGCAACCGAGAAATAAAGTTTGGGCTGTTTTATGACTGGGCAATTTCTCGTGGGTTCGATCAGGTGGCCACAGGACATTATGCGAGAATTACAACCTACAAGGACTCTCCTCGTAGGGATCTACAAGGAGAGTCCTTCTGGCTACAAAGGCCACGAGACCGGACCAAAGATCAAACATATTTTTTGTGGCAGGGGCCAAGAAAACATTTGGAGCATATTTTGTTTCCATTGGGGGATATGCTAAAGAGTGAGGTGAGAACAAAGGCCAAAGAGATAGGACTGCCAAATGCGGACAAACCAGATTCGATGGGAGTGTGCATGATGGGAGAGCTGAAGGTGGAAGAGTATTTGCGAAAGCAATTGGGAGAAAATCCTGGAAAAGTGGTATTAATTACAAAATCGCAAAAGTTCCGATCTTCACCTAAAATCGCGCAAAGATCGGAACTATGGGAACAAGGTTCGGAACTTCGTTCGATCGGAACTCATCGAGGGTTGTGGTTTCACACGATTGGGCAGCGGGGTGGGTGGGAGATGGAGGCGAAAATGCAAAAGGCGGAGATGGAACCACTGTATGTGGTAGGAAAGGATAGAGAGAAAAATCAGCTGATTGTGGGGACAAGGGAAGAGACGATGACAAATGAAATTGGAATAGATCTCTCGACTCCGCTCGAGATGACGCGGAAACTTTGGATCAGAATAAGGAATCTGGGAGAGTTAGTCGCAGTGACACAGTGTCACAGTGGTACAGTGACACTAGAGAAACCAATATTTGCGCCAGCAGAGGGGCAGAGTGCCGTTTTTTATGATGAAAGGGGTAGGGTTGTAGGGGGGGGAGTGATAGACACTTGCAATATAACGAAAAATGTTCCATAGTGGAGTAAGTAGTAGAACAAAAAGGAGTGGTTATGCCCAAAAAGAAAAAATTTAGTCCGTGGATTGGGGCGTATAAGTTTGCTCTCGGGGCAATTGTAGTGATGACGGTCGTGGCAGTAGGGACAATTGTTTGGCAGTATGTTAGTTTCCAGAAGTCGCTGTGGATGTTTGAATCTCCAGAGATTGATCTAATTGAGTTTGAGCGGAAAGAGGGGATCCCCGCGTGTGGGGCTACAGATGAAACCAAGGGTGGGTGTGTGAATCAAAAGTTGAGTATACCAACGTCGGGGTTGTCGTGTCAGGCGAAAAATCCAGCGGGGGCGGAGTCGGGAGTGACGGAAGCAGGATGTAGGGCGATGGCGTTTCAATTACAGAGTTGGGCAGGGGCGTTTCGAAGTGATGCGTGCAAATCTGGACTCTTGTTTGACCAAAAGACAATTACCAGTGATATGCTGGTAGATAAAGTGAATAAAACCATGAAACCTAAAAATATCAGTATTGAGGGGATGCATAAGTGTGCACCGGGGCTGGCCGGGAGATACTGCCCAGTTGGGATGAAATATAAAGGTAAGGCTACGAAGTGGGAACCTTGCTACACGGTAGCTTTAAAGGGTGCGTGTAAGTATGGGATCGAGCAACCGATTAATATTGTGGGAGATAGGAAGTTATTTAAGTATTGCGCGCCGATTGGAGAGGGTGAAGTGTCCCTGGAAGGCGGGACGGGGTGCTACACGGGATCAGCGGCTAAACCAACGGTTAAACTGTGTTGCCCGGCAGGTAAATCTGTTGTGAGCGGGAAGTGCCAATGAAAATGAAGAAGCAAACGATCATTCACAACCAGTTTTTCGGAATGATGCTCGTGGCGGTCGGGATTGGAGCGTTGATTGTGGTTGCGCGATACTTGATAATTTCGACGCAGGTGCCCGGTGGTGTTTACGTAATCCAAGAGGGTGATTTGATCCCTGGTGCACAAGACTAGGTTGTGGATTTTGGATTCTCGAGGTAGAATAGGGGAATGGTAAAGAAGAAGACACAAGATCCAACGACGATGGAGGAGTTACTGGCCACTTCCGGATATCAGTTATCGGTGCCAAAGAAGGGGGAAACGATCAAGGGACTCGTAACGACAGTGAATCGGAAGATGGTCCTAGTAGATATCGGGGCCAAGACGGAAGGGATAGTAAGTGAACGAGAATATGATTTTGCTAAGGAGTTTATTGAGACGATTAAGGTGGGGGATGAGATTGATGTGTACGTGGCTTCGGATGAGAATGAACGGGGGCAGATCCTTTTATCGCTCAAGCGGGCAATGTTTGACAAGCTTTGGCAAATGCTTGAGGATTATCTTAAAAATGAGACTGAAGTACAAGTAAAAACAGTAGAGCTGAATCGGGGAGGGATGATCGTGCGGTGGCAGGGACTACGGGGATTTGTCCCCTCGAGCCAGTTTGGCGCGAGCTATCAGGGTAATTTGCAGGCACTGGTGGGGAAGACGATTAATGTGAAACCGATTGAGGTGGATCGGGAGAAGAACCGACTGATCTTCTCCGAGAAACATGTGTCGGAGGCAGGAGCGATGGCTTCACGCGAGTCGGCACTCAAGGAAGTGAAGGTGGGTAACACATTTGCTGGATCGGTGACAGGAGTTCTATCTTTTGGGGCTTTTGTAGCTGTACCAGTGGTAGCTGGAAAGGAAACAATCACCGTTGAGGGTTTGGTGCATATTTCCGAGATTTCCTGGGAAAAAGTGGAGGATATCCACAAGTATCTAAAAGTGGGAGACAAGGTAGAGGTGAAGGTATTGGGGGTGGAAGAGGGAACAGGGAAACTAAATCTCTCGATTAAACAACTGCAGAGTGATCCGTGGAGTATGGTCGGCGAGAAGTATGGGGCGGGGACTACGGTCAAGGGAACGGTGTCACGCACAGCTCCATTTGGCGTGTTTGTGAACTTTGAGCCAGGGGTGGATGGACTGATCCATGTTTCACGCCTGGGATCTTTTGGTGAACTCAAGAGCGGTGAGCCGATTGAGGTGCTCGTGGAGAATGTAGACCCAGAGCACAGACGCATGAGTCTGGGACCAGTGCTCACCGAAGTGCCAGTCGGGTATAAATAAACTAAAGGAGATATATGTCAAAAACAAAAATGATAGTGAAGGATGACCAGATCTTGGTTGATTTGCAGTGGATCTTTGAAGAGATACGCTCGGCCAATGGGGATTGGAAGAGCGTGGAGGAACAACTTAAAGGGCTATTGAGCGCAGTTGAAGAGTAGTTTCTTTTTTGCGAATGTTAGAATAGGTCTATGGTCAAGTCTAGCGTGGTGTTTGAGTGTCAGAATTGTGGGAGTCAGTCGGCTAAATGGGCAGGGCAGTGCAGCGAGTGTGGAAAGTGGAATTCGCTGACGGAAAGTGTAATTTTGAGCAAACACTCCCGGAGTGTGGGAGCCCTTCACTCCGGGAGTGTAGGGAGCGCAAAACTGCAGAAATTGGAGGAGATAGAAACAAAAACGGTGGGAAGGGTAAAAACTGGGATAGAAGAACTGGACCGAGTGCTTGGGGGCGGAATTGTGCCAGGTGAGGTTTGCTTGATGATAGGAGAACCAGGAATTGGTAAGAGTACTTTACTTACTCAACTAGCTATGAATCTAGACAAAGTAGTCTATGTCTGCGGGGAGGAGTCGCCCGGGCAGGTAAAACTACGCATCGATCGTTTGAGGGGTAAAAGCGTAGCAAAGGACGGACCCTTGCTAAATCGCAAGGGTCCGTCCTTTGCGGATCTCCAAATGCTGGCGGAAACGGATGTAGATGTCATTATCGTTAGTGTAAATAAACTGGATTTATCTTTGCTAATTATTGACTCGGTACAGACTTTGTATACGAGCGAGTTGTCGGGATTGGCGGGGTCAATATCCCAAATACGGGAGTGCACGGCGCGACTGATTGGCTTTGCCAAAAGCAAAAATGTACCAATAATGCTAGTGGGACATGTGACAAAGGATGGGGAGATGGCAGGGCCCAAAGTGCTAGAACACATGGTGGACGTAGTGCTCGAACTAACGGGTGATCGATATTACGATTTACGACTTTTGCGGACACAGAAAAATCGCTTTGGGGCAACGGATGAGGTGGGGGTGTTTAAAATGGTTGAGTCAGGAATGGAAGAAGTAAAGAACCCCAGCGAGTTATTCTTGGCAGAAAGAGAGAGTGGGGCCGTGGGGAGTGCAGTCGCGGTTGTTATGGAAGGGACACGACCGGTACTAGTGGAGATACAGGCGCTGGTCGTGGACTCGGAATTACCTGTCCCTAGACGGGTGGCACAGGGAGTGGATGTGCGAAGAGTACAAATACTCCTGGGAGTACTACAAAAATATACTCGCCTGGCGATTGGGACCAAGGACGTGTTTGTAAAAGTGACGGGGGGGTTGACTGTTAAAGAGCCGGCGATAGATCTTGCCGTGTGTTTGGCGGTTGTCAGTAGCGCGAGTGGGAAGCCACTACCGAACTCTGCTGTTAGCGTGGGGGAGGTGGGGCTCTTGGGGGAGATCCGCAGTGTATCATGGAGCGAAAAACGGTTTAAGGAAGCCAAAAAGCTCGGTTATACGATGTTTTACTCAAGAAGTAGTCACCGAAAAGTGAGTGAGATAGTTTTTAGCTAGTTATCCACAATCAGCATAAAGAGATAAATTCCAGGGTAATAATTATTATGGGGTAGGGAGAGATAACAGGATCTAATAGTTATAGGTTGACTTGTGGTACTTGAGGTGATAGACTGGTGGGGTGAAACGAAAAGAGCATTCCTACCGCTGATTCTCCATTTGCACGGGATCACGTGTAGCAATGCTCTTATTCAAATACGAAGTGTAGATGTTTCAATGCCTACACTAGCGTAGTGGAACTTTAACATTTGTTGAAGCGGACGTCAAGCTACATCTTGTGTGTAGGGGTATATTAACACACTACCGGTAGTGGTACGGCCTATAACGACTTGACCTGCCTGCCGGCAGGCAGGGTTGTAGATAGAATGGAGGGGCATGTGAGATAGGGCAGGCTCATAGCCCTTCCATTCTGTTTATAGCGATGCGATACAATAGGTTTATGCAGATATTTAGTGGAAGTAGTAATCCAGAGTTGGCAAGTAAACTGGGTAAAGTGGGGAAGATAGAGATCAGTAAATTTGCCAATGGAGAAACACGAGTTTGGGTGAAAGAGAGGGAAATTGAGAAGCAGGTAGTTGTGGTGCAGTCTTTATCAAGTCCGACTAATGAGCATTTAATCGAGTTTTGCTTGATTTGTGATGCTTTGCACCGTGGTGGGGCAACAGAGATAATTGCAGTAATACCGTGGATGGGGTACTCAAAACAAGATAAAGTTTTCCGGGCTGGTGAGAGCTTGTCGTGTAAGGTGGTGGCGCAGATTTTACAGATTGCCAAGCCCGTCAAGATTATTACCTTGGATTTACACAATAAAGTGACACTAGGGTTTTTTGATTGCCCGATTGTGGAATTATCGGCCAAGCCACTGTTGAGGGAATACTTCGCCGAATTTGCGGGGTTGGTTGTGGCGCCGGACTCGGGGGCGGTCAAAGCCAGCACGGCGTTTGCAGAGGAACTCGGGGTAGGGGTCGTGTATTTGGATAAAAAACGAGATTTGGAGAGCGGGGAGGTAGTGGTAATGGGGATGAGCGGGAGTGTGAGAGGCAAAGATATTTTGATAATCGACGATAATGTGTTTACTGGGGCAACCCTACTAGAAACGGCAAAAGAACTGAAAAAAACCGGAGCGAAATCGATCAAAGTGGGACTGACCCATCACTTGTATGTGAGGGGTGTGCAGGAGAAAATAGAGGCAAGTGCGATTGACGAGATTGTGGTTACGGATACAGTGGGGAATAAATCACAAATCTCAAATTCTCAAATTTTCAAATCGAACAAGTTAAAAATTTTGAGTGTAGCACAGCTGATAGTTGACGAACTACGATAAGTTTGTCATACTACACTTTGTTCCCTGGCAATATTTCGAGTTTGTAGAGATTTTTATGGTTGTTGCAAAAAAAGTTGAAGAAATAAAGGAAGTGGTACCAGTGGTTGTGCCGATTGCGCCAAGACCGCAGTTTGTCCCCAGACAGCCGATGAATAATTATCCTCCCAGACCTGCTTACAATGTTCCACAAAACTTGGGAGAAGTGGAGAGTATTGCGGGATATCTGGATGATTCGACTGATGGACACGGGGTATTGCGACCGCATTTTTCGCCCTCGGAAAAAGACACCTATATTTCTTCGATGGTGGTGCGACGACTGGGACTACGACCAGGGGACTATGTCGAAGGAACGGCGCGCAAACCCAAGGAAAATGAGCGCTATTATGCACTGGTCACGGTGACCAAGGTCAACGGTAAAGCACCATCCGAAACGCATAAGCGGATTAAGTTTCACAACTTGACCCCGATTTATCCAATTCAGCGGATATCTTTAGAAATGGGGGCACAGCCACTATCTAATCGAGTGATTGACCTGGTAGCCCCGATTGGGCGGGGACAGCGTGGCATGATTGTGGCACCACCCAAGGCTGGGAAAACCACGATTATGAAGGATATGGTAACGGGGATAGCGAAGAACTATCCAGAGATCCACCTGATGGCGGTTTTGATCGGAGAGCGACCGGAAGAAGTGACGGATATTCGCCGACATTTGGAGATGGTTACCAAAGAGAGTGAGATCCGAGGTGAATGTGCAGCGTCTAACTTTGATGAGCCAGCTGAAGATCAAACCCGAGTCGCGGAGATCGCCCTAGAGCGGGCCAAGCGGCTCGTAGAGGAGGGGAAGGACGTAGTCATTCTGTTGGACTCAATTACACGCCTGGCGCGGGCTTACAACCTCGCGATCCCGACCTCGGGACGCACACTGTCGGGTGGGTTTGACCCAGCAGCCTTGTACCCACCCAAGCGGTTCTTTGGGGCAGCGCGCAAGATGGAAGATGGAGGATCGCTGACGATCATTGGAACAGCACTGGTGGATACGGGATCCCGAATGGATGAGCTGATTTATGAAGAGTTTAAGGGGACGGGGAACATGGAGCTGGTGCTCGACCGGCGACTATCGGAACGACGCATCTTCCCCGCAATTGACGTGTATAAATCGGGGACGCGCAAAGAAGATCTCCTGTTCTCTGGGGCTGAATACCAAAATATTGTGGTCATGCGACGGATGCTGGACATGCTGAATGATGACGAGCGAACTAGCGTCCTCGTCGAGCGACTCAATAAATCAAAGTCGAATAAAGAATTCTTGGCGATGTTGAAGGAAGGGTAGAGATCTGCTAGGATAGCTAGCGCATGAGCGATTTGACGGGAGTAGCCGAGTTTAGGGAATTTAACCGACAGTTGTGGCGGTATGGAACCAAACATGCTTATCGAGCCTTTTTCCGGTTTGAAGCCGGGAAGGATTTGGTGGCAGGAGCACTGTACCAGAAGAGGGGAAAATACGCGCGACCGTTTCTTCACTCGGGGATGATGGCGCTGATTTTCTTTGGGGTGACACTGGGTCCGCGGTTTGTCCAGACTAGTTTGGCGGGAGAGAGTGAGCGAGTGGAGTCAGTGTCTACCTCGCAGAGCATTGGAGTGTCGCTAGACTCAACCGGTATCGTTACTCTGGAATCAGAGAAATCTTGGAATCAAGTGTCGGAATATAGCGTGAAGGAAGGGGATACACTATCTTCAATTGCTGGCAAGTTTGGAGTATCCTTGGACTCGGTTAAATGGGCTAACCCGAGTATTAATTGGCAAAAGGTGAAGCCGGGAGTGTTGGTTTCAGTCCCGCCGATCACGGGGGTCGTGTACAAGGTTAGACCGGGCGATACGGTCAACTCGATTGCCAAAAAACTCCAGACGGATGCCCAGGGGATTGTCGACTTTCCTCTCAATACTTTCTCGGATGATGAGACGTTTGCGCTCGTGGCGGGACAAACCTTGATTGTGCCTGACGGAGTCATGAGCGACGAAACAGCGCCAAGCTTGCCACGGTATGCGAGTGTACTCACGCCTGACGCGGGGGAGGTCTCGGCAACAGGTTCGTTTGCCTGGCCGACGTTTGGCAAGATTACCCAACCTTTTCGTTGGTATCATAAGGGGATAGATATCGCGAACGCAATGGGGACTAGCGTGGTGGCCGCCGATTCTGGTCGAGTAGTGACAGCGGGTTGGACCAATGTAGGATACGGCAACCACATTATTATTGATCACGAAAACGGATACCAGACACTGTATGGACATCTATCACAGATTTCGGTTGAGGTGGGACAGAAGGTATCGCGGGGGGCAGTAATCGGACTCATAGGATCAACGGGGAGGAGTACAGGACCTCACCTGCATTTTGAGATTAGGTCGGCGGGGGGAAACCAAGATCCCTTAGGATATTTGAAGTGAAGAAATATAAAGTGGCATTGTTCATTGGAAGGTTTCAGCCGTTTCATAAGGGGCATTTGTATAGTTTAAAAAAATGTTTTGAGTTGGCAGAGCGAGTGATCGTGGGGATAGGGAGTAGTCAGGAGAGCTCGACAGAGAATAATCCTTGGGATTTTGAGACGAGAAAAAAGATGGTGGAGAGCCTGCCTGCGCAGGCAGGCCTACAAGCCATGCCTGCCGGCAGGCAGGGAGAGTCCTTGAAGGTGGTGGCTTTGCCAGATTATCCGGATGATAGGGAGTGGTTAAAAGAGGTAGAGGAGAGGGTGGGTAATTTTGAGGTGGTTGTTTCCAACAATGAGTGGGTACTTTCGATCATGCAAGAAGCAGGATGTCAGACGGTAGAAACGGGCTTGTTTAATCGAGAAGAGTGGGAAGGGGTGAAAATACGAGAGATGATGAGAGTGGGGGATGCGGGGTGGAAATCAAGAGTACCGAAAGAGGTGCTTGGACAGATAGGATATACTCTACATGGATAACTGAGAACTGTTTGACTTGTTTGGCGTCGGTGTCAGAGCTGTTACTTGCCGAAGGTGAGGAAGGTGGGCGATTATGGGACTGTCGTAAGGATAAAACAGTGACAGCTTTGGAGATGAAAGGCCCCTGCCCTTTGTGGTCCCCAAGTTTGCAGGTGAGATTGCAATTTTTTATTAATGGGTAGAGTTGATGGAAGTGGGGGGAAAGAACTTTAACGTTTCTTTGTGAACCCCTCGATGGCTTTGAGGACCTCGATGGGGACGGCAAAGACGACCGTATTACTGGCGTCGCTACTGATGTCATTGATGGAGTTGAGGGTGCGCAAGTGGAGAGCTCCGGGGGAGGTGGCGAGCATTTTGGCGGCCTTGGCGAGATTGGTACTAGCCATGAGCTCACCTTCGCTGTTGATGATGGTCGCGCGTTTTTCGCGCTCGGCCTCGGCTTGCTTGGCCATGGTGCGGACCATAGACTCGGGGAGTTCGATATCTTTGAGCTCGACCGTTTGGACATCGATGCCCCAGTCGGTTGCGTGTTTTTCGACGATGGCGAGAATTTTGGTGGCAATTTTTTCCCTCTGGGAGAGAAGTTCATCGAGGGTGGCTTCAGAGGCTACGCGTCTCATGGTGGTTTGGGCGAGTTGGAGCATGGCGTAGTAAACATCTTCAACTTCGTTGATGGTTTTGGCAGAATCAGTGACTTTGTAGTAGATGACAGCGTTCATTTTGCAGGTGACGTTGTCGCGAGTAATGGTATCTTGTTTGGGAACATCGACGGCTTTGGTGCGGATGTCGACTTTGCGGAAAGATTGGAAGATGGGGACGACGAGTTTCCAGCCTGGGGCAATGATGTAGCTGAATCTACCCATGGTGTAAACCACGCCACGCTCATATTCGTTGACTTGCTTGAGGGAGATAAGGATCAGAAAAATAATGAGTGTGAGTGGGATGGGTTGTGATAAACTATCGGCTTATGGTGCAACAAATGGAATCTATCGAGGCCTACTCAAGAGATGAGTTGTATTTTCACAATGTGGGAAGCCCAGAGCATGTAGCTGAACTGGGAACGGTACTTCAATCCGGCACTCCACTTTTTACTCTAAAAGGGAGAGCGACGTTGTGTCGGACCGGATTGTCGCTACGAAGCGAAGCATTCGGAGGACTGGGCTATCATCTAGTTTTCTTGATACCAGAAAGCGGGAGAGAATTATTGGTACACCCAATATACAAGACTCGATTTGAGCCTGATGATGCATCGAAGTATCCAAATTGGTATACGCTAGCGATGAGATGTACGCCAGAATTTGTGTCGGCAGCGATTGAGTGGATACACACACAAACAATCCATAATCCCTTTTGGAGGGGATTTGGGCAGATACAGATTGGCGACGTAATGATGTTGTCGGCGGAGCACTTACTGGGAATTTATTGAACTTGGTGGATAGATTGTAGCGACAATGAAGAGGAAGATGGGGTTAGAAAGATTTTTGATGGGCACGACGAGCGGTGTAAGTACGCTTGTAGTGCTCGCTCCAGTTAGCGCCTTTGGGGGGCAAGAGATGATCGAGTTTTTCCTCTAGTTTGTCGAAAAAGGCGACCACTTTCTCTTTTTGGAGCATATGAGAGATGATGGCTCTGTAGCCCGCGCCAGTTTTGAGGGAAGCGTTGACTTTGTTGACAGTTGTTTGGCTGACTTTGAGAGTGTCGGCGACTGTGCGCTGGGCGTATCCCTTCATCAGCATGTAGGCGATGGCGAGGCGTTTGCCGAGCATGACCTGCTCGACGGGAGAGAGGAGATCGTAGAGGAAATCAGTGGCTTTTTGTGCGGATGACAAAGAGGTGAAAGACTCGACGAAAGTATCGAAAATTTGTTGTTCGACCTTGGGGTTTAAGTAACGATGCGAAACTTGGGACATAAATATTCCTCCTTTATTGAGTTGATATAATGATTTAAATCATTATATCACCCGGCATAGGGTTAAAGTCAATGGGAGAGAGAGGTATAATATGGTGATTATGAGTATAAAATTGGTGAGCATCAATATCGAGGGACAGAAGCATCTGGAAAATGTGAGAGAGTTGTTGGAGAGAGAAAACCCAGAAGTAATTTGTTTCCAAGAGTGTTTCCCGGAGACAATAGAGGATATGACTAATGATAATTGGCCGTACAAATTCTTTGTGCCGACATATAAAGTTGATCAGAATGAGCAAGGGCTTAAATACAGTGCAGATAGGCAGTGGGGTGAAGCGATACTGAGCAAGTTGCAAATATCAGAAAAGACCGTATTGCGGGTAACAATGGAGGCATATGGGCCAGATAATTTACCTGGACATGGAGTAGACAATCATTTACCAACAATCTTGCTGGCGACGATTGGTGGGATAAGAGTAGGGACTACTCACTTTACTTGGACACCGATAGCTAGCGTGACTGCGAGGCAGCGTGATCACGTGGAGGAATTACTAAAAATGATAAAAGGTGAAGAATTGGTTTTGTGTGGAGACTTTAATATCCCACGGGGAAATGAAATGTATCAGAAACTAAGCGAAAAATACCTCGACAATATACCGGCGAGTATTGAGTCGACCCTTGACCCGATTTTGCATTATGCCAATAAAGATAATCCGGGGAGACTAAAATTGGTGGTGGATTATATCTTTAGTACGCCAGAATATCGGGTGAGTAATGTGAGAACTGTAGAAGGAGTGAGTGACCACTGCGCGATATTGTGTGAAATAGATAAGTTG